>Ga0247832_1004293_pt1 | contig 18003 bp, 14 predicted proteins | sample LaCruzMarch2015__10_FD_192407 | JGI IMG/M metagenome (GOLD analysis project Ga0247832, IMG submission 192407) | Freshwater microbial communities from meromictic Lake La Cruz, Castile-La Mancha, Spain - LaCruzMarch2015_4m | ecosystem: Environmental > Aquatic > Freshwater > Lake | place: Spain... | reverse complement strand
CAACTTTTCGCCAGCACCGGATCGAGAGCCGCTGGAATAATTTGCTCCGTTCGGCCATTCTACGCTATCCAGTGGCCTTCTGAGGGGGGCAAGGGCAGCCCAAAATCATTTCCACACGACCAAGACCCCAACCGGACTAAGTGCCGGTGCTCAACACCCCTGTTGCAATTTTGCAGGGCACGGCAACAAGCAACGTGTGCACCGCAACAGCCTCATGCCTTGACCCGTCTCGGCGGCGATGCCAGCTTCCCACCCGAGACCGCTTCCGTTCTCTTTTTCGAGATGGGCCACGAACGGAATAAGGCTCCGTTCAACCATCCGCCTAGCTGGGTGATGCGAGCAACGGTCTTGGGCGGGGCTTACTGTTTCAAGTCAGCAATCTGCTCATCGAAGCACGCGAGGTCGCGGGGAAAAGCAACCGATGGTCAAGCGCGGCTTCATGCAAGCCTCTCGATCGCTCGCGTGACAGCAAAACGCGGCTATGATGAGGTTCGAAGAAATCCCATTTAGTCGGAACAGAGCCAGTGCGTTAAGGAAATGTTGGTGATGTCACCGTCATGCCATCCGCCGAGATTAGCGGTATTGATAGGAGCAGGGGTGCCCATGCTCATTGCTATTAGCTCAAGACGAGCCCGTGAGCGACTGAGAGAAAATCATGCCCAAATTTGAGGGATTTGCCTGCCTTCTCGTCCTACTCGCCGGTGTCGCGACCTCAGCCTTGCCAACCCCATCCGAGGCTAATGATCAAATTACTGTAGAAGACGACGGAAAGCGGAAAATCAATCTCAGCGGGCGGCAGCGTATGCTGTCCCAGTATATGGCGAAGGCCGTGTGTTTTGTTCGGCTCGGTATCGACGTTAAATCGCAAACGGGCGATTTACTACTGGCTCATCACTTGTTCGAAACGACGCTCAACGACTTACGCAGCGGCAGTACCGTCCAGGAAATGTTGGCGGAGAGTGACAGCCGCATCCTTGACGCGCTCGACGTGGTCAATCGACATTGGCTCGAATACGGCCAGGCTGTTACGGCTATCGATCTCGATAAGGTCGTGGCCCTCAATCCGGAAGTGCTGCGAACAACTAACGAGGCCGTGACGCTATTCCAAGCAAAGTATAGCGCGACCGGGGTAGCGCCCGAAATTGCGGCCGCCATCAACATCGCTGGTCGCCAGCGCATGCTCACACAGAAATCGAGCAAGGAATTCTGCCTCATCGCCCTTAGCCGCGACGTCGAAGCCAATCGAGTAAGCCTTGTGGCAACCGTAAATCTGCTTGAAAAGTCCATGAGGGGTTTGCGCGATGGTGACGACAGCTTAGGCTTGAAGCCAGCTGCCGTGTCCGAACTCGTCGATGCGATCGATATTGGAGAACGCTCCTGGGCGCCGCTGCGGGAAATTTTTCTGCGTGTCGGAAACGGCGCCACACCGACGGCTGAAGAGGTTAATTCAATTTCCCGCCTTAACGTCGGTGTGATGAATTCGATGAATAATCTGGTGGAATTGCTTGAGATTGTGAGCGAATAAACGCGACGCCGTCGTCAATCCTGATCAAAACGCGACGACCAGGCCTCATGGGGAATTCCAGTCCTCGGGTGAGGTTAAGGAACCTCGATTCTCGAGGTAGGCTCCCGCCCCGATGCTTCCACTCTTTTAACTGGTCACCGGATCCGTCTCGGGGCGCTATCACGGCAGCGATTTAGTGCCAAAGTCGATCGTGCAACTCCATATTGCAAATGCTGAGATCCGGTGCGGGTCAATCTAGACGAGAATGTAACCCGGCGGCCACGGACGGTCTCCCCCCCGGTAAGCTGTCGTTCTGAGAACGCTTAACGAACCCCACGCGAGAGGTTCGACAACTGACAGTTCGGCCTGAGCGGAACAGAGGCATTCAGGGCCACTTGCCGACATCGGTTGCTCGCCGCCGGAAGGCTTGCAGTCCGTCGGGCCTTGAGTAGGGTAGCAGAACGTCAGGGAGGCAATCGGAGGGAAGCTCATGACCCATCTTGGCCGTGGGTGATATTGTGCAGCGTTGACAAGTCACGTGCGCTGCCACTTAACACGCCTCTTCGGCCAGTCCAATACCACGAACCTACTACCACAAAAGTCGCGAGCGAGCTGACCATCGTCCTTGGTTGGCAAGCGGGTCCTGGACGCGTGATCCATCGTTGGCTGACAGTCGCAGAACCGATGACCACCGGAAGGGAAACCAATCCTACAAAACGGCCGACTCGAGGTGTCGTTTAGGCCGCAAACTGACGTGTTTCAACCCGGTCTGATGGCAAAATTAGCAGAACAGTCGTACCCTTGCTGGTCATCGAACGCACTTCGAGCGCCCCGCCATGGGCATCCACAATCGCTTTGGTAAGAAGCAGACCGAAACCAATCTCGGCGCAGCCATCAAATGGCAGAATGTTTGTGACACCTTGACTTAAGAGAGTGGCAATGTAATCGGGATGCATCCCACACCCCTCGTCTGACACGTCAATCACGAGCAGCCCGTCGGGATAAACCCGGGTCGTAATAGAGACCTGTGTACCCTGAGGCGAATAAGTAATCGCGTTTTGGACGACCTCTGTAAGCGCCAGATGGATCGACGGGCGATCACAACGAACCAGAATCGACTCGTGTATAGGGTTAGTTTTGACCGTGACTTGGTAAAGTCGAGCAGCATCGGAAACCTCGTTAACAACGTCGTCCAAAAGCTCCGATAAAGGAACCTCGTTATCTTTCACGGCAATGCCGAGTCGCAGAAGTTGGCAGAAGCGGGATGACTTCGCCGCCAGAACTTGCAAGGACTCAAGCCCATTATGAGCCTCTTCCAAATATAAATCTGTTGTAGCGGAATGAGGTTGCCGACGAGCAGCCTCGATGTGGCTCCGAATAGAGGCCGTCTCAGCTAAAATCTCTTGACAGAGTCGATTGAGAACGCCCTCTTTCGAACGGTCGAGTACGGTCGCCAATTGCAACGATGTGCGATAGCTCCGGTCCTTTTCCGCGAGCCGAAGCAGATAGGCAAGATGCTGTTCGAACGTCGTCCATTTGAGCGGCTTGGTGAGAAACGACGTGGCACCAGCTTCGAGCGCTTGTCGGATGGCATTGATATCATCGTTGGCTGTTATAACGATGATGGGCATATGCATCGTTCGCGGATGGCTGCGCATGCGCCGGATCAAACTCATTCCGTCGAGCTCGGGCATGTTCAAGTCAACGATCGCCAGATCAAATTTTTGACCGAACAGCTTCTCCCAAGCTTGGAGGCCATCCTTCGCCTCCTCGCAGCGACCGGATAGCCGTGCAACGTGGGCTGCCACGACACTTCGAAAAATCTGATCATCGTCGGCGACGAGGACCGAAGTCCGTTGATGCAACGCTGGCTTGAAACACGGCATGCCGATATTCCGATTGTTACTATCTTGCAAAACTGAGGCTTTAGCTTTAACGGGCCGATCTTTCGGTCGGGTTAGGAGCGTTGATCCAATTGTATGCACGGCGCACACGTCGCCCGTCACCGTGTTCTGCAACTTCGCAACACCACTGTTGACCCCGTGCGGTTCGTTGGCTCGGGGGCGGGTGCGCGCCTCCAGCGGCTTGGACACCAAGGGCGGTCCACGCCCTGGAGCCGAAGTTCGAGAGAACGATCGGCGAACTCGACGCGATGCCCTCAGCTGCAGGCGTACCGGAGATCAAACTCAAACGTTGATAAGGGCCACAATTAGCCGTCGGAAGACGCAGACGATCCGTGGTGCGATGTTATTGTCGTCATGCCTTTGTAAGTGAACGTTGCGGATGCCTACTACTGGTCACTTCGCGGGAACTACCGCGGCGGTCGATGCCGAAGCGCCATCGAGCCATTCCGCTGCGGCTGGAAAGCGCTTCCATCCAGGTAAAGTAGCCGCAAGATTGACCTCATTCCATTTGGGATGGCGCGGTGCCTTCTGAAACTCCGCCAGCCTATTGAACAGCGCGGTCACGAAGCGCGCCACGCGCTGATAGCGTTCCGTGTTTTTCGGCCAGTTATAGGCAGCCAGAACCGTTCCGACAGCGACGGTCTCGACAAGCTGGTTCGATGCGATAAGCCCGGGATAATCTTCATTGGACAGGCTTGCTGGCAGGTAATTATCCTCTAGCGGCTGGATGTAAGGCACTCCGATCAATTTCAGGCCATCACCATCCTTTACTGCAGAGAGAATCGATAATGGCTTACCTTCCAGCATCAGGGTTGCTGCAATCTGGCCTGATTTGACTGCCAGCAAAGCATTGGCTTGATTCATATTTACGCCGGCCACCTTGATTCCGAGCGTTTCGAATATCAGCCGACCTGATATGTTGGCGCTGCTACCGGCCTCGCCAAAGTTGACAACCTTGCCGCTGAGATCATTAAGGGTATTGACGTTCCGTCCAGCGACGACATGCAATTCCTCGTTGTAGAGCTTCGTAACATAGACGAGGCGGTCGGCAATATTTGATCCGGTAGATCCCGATTTTTTCAGATGGCTTAGAATGTCGGTCTGCGTGATCCCGAGATCAATTCCCTTGAGGTGGAGGATATCGACAACGTTTTGCCCGCCGCCTTTTCCGACGATTCCCAGAATCCGCAAATTGGACGAGTCGAGAACGGCGGCCATATCGTACGCGAACAGCAGATAAGTCCCGTTCGGACTGCCAGTTATTATGTTGACGGTGGCGTCGCTGACCCCGCGGGGCTCGACCACATCTACGATCCTGTCCCGCGTCTGGGCATCTGCTGCATTACCGATCGCCATGGCGACAATTGCAGCAGCGAGTGCCGCGAGACTTTGCCTCAATGTGCCATGCATGGCCGTCGTTCCTTGTCTTCCGAGTTGCTTTAAAACCGTGGGTCAGTTGGGCTTATCGCAAGGTTCCTCGCGGGCAGGCCAAGGCTTATTCTTTTCGGTGAAGTCCTTTACCGCAGCGTCGAGTAACGGATCGAGTTTCGAATTGAGTGGCGGGATTTTACCCGAGATTTTCAGCCATGCCGCGCCGTGCCATTGCTGAATGTACGTCGGCCGATGGCCGTTGTGATCCGTGCAGTTCAAACGAATAGGCTCTGTGAATCCGTCAAGTCCGATTTCCCTCAGGCGGTCGGTGCTGACGTCGAGGTTTTCGAGCCCGCGGCGGACATCAGCGCCGGAGACGACTTTCTTGCCCGTCAGCTTCTGAGCGGTCCGGATGGCCTCCGCGATCAACATGGAATTGTACACCCCGCGATTGTAAATAAGCTCCCCGACCTCGCTCTGTGAGCTAACAAGGCTCTTTTTCTTATCGACCACATACTTGAGAATGTCCTGAATGAGGGGATATTGCTGTCCGACATTGTGCCAGTTCAACGTTTTGAAGCCTTTCGCAGCGTCGCCGACAGCGCGCAGGTCAGAATCTGTCGGGTACCAGATTGAGAAAAACCGAGCCATTGGAAATCCGACCTCGGTCGCAGATTTGATTGCTATCGGGTTCATGGCACCGTAGCCGAACATCACCATATAGTCGCGTTGATCCTTCTGGACCTGCTGCCAGAGCTCCGCTTGCCGGTCCAGACCGGAAGGCGATACAGGATAAAGCTTCAAATCAAATTCCAGATCGCGCGCGAGCGTTTGGAAAAGCAGTATGACCTCCCGGCCGAAGCCGCTGTCCAGGTAGATGTAGCCAAAGCGAAGTCCCTTGAGCCGACGCAGGCCGCCAGCTTCGGTACTGATATGGCTGAGGATCATGGAAAGGCCGTCCCAGTATGTCGCTGGGGGATTGAAGACCCACGGAAAAGTTCCGCCGCGGGCGGCCGCCGAAAGTCCATACGCCATCGTCAGAAGCGGAATCTTGTCTGCGTGCGCACGGGGGATCAGTTTGAGCGTTGTCGGCGTCGACCAGGGATTGATAATCACGGGATTGCGTTTCCGCACGCCCTCATAACACAGCACACCCTTGTCTGGGTCGTACTCGGTCTCGCACTCCTCGACGTTCAGCTTGACGCCCCCGATACCGCCGTCTCGCTCGTTCAGCAGTGTGAAATAGTCCCGCATGCCGTTAGCGAGCGGTATCCCTGAATTTGCGTATGGCCCTTTGCGGTAGGTGAATAAGGGTACGAAGATGCTGTCTTCGGCTACTGCCGGTGCAACCGGCAAGAACCCCATGAACAGTACAGCAGACATTCCCGCCACTGCGGAAAGGAAAGTTCCGGCGCCCCTCGCTACACAACTCGTTTTGCAAGTTTTTATACTCATGGGCACCTTCGTTCCATTACGGGCCTCTCGTCCTTCGTCACGCCTGAAGCTGGCAATGCTGTCCCGTTCGACATTTCCTTCAATTGTTCTGCACCTCTTAGAATCCTTGTCGCCAGCCGTTGGCCTGTTCTCGCCTTTTGGGCGGCTTTTGCAGAAACGATCTCACTAATGCAGCGTTCGACGGCCTCAATGCCAACCCATCGCTCCGTTGGCGGATTTGGCGCTTCAGCCGGCTTGCCTGTGATCATCACATCTCGAAACAACCCGTTTGTCTCTGACCGCAGCCGGGCCACGACACGGCCGATCGCCTTAGGCTCCGCGATCAGATCGGCATTGGTGACGACGAGAACAGCTTGCCTCCAGGTGCGCGGGGGCATCGCCTCCCAGATTCGCCGCTCGCTCTCTTTCCAGGCCTGGTTCGCCACTGTACACCAGACCACGATGTCGCGTTCAGTTAACGCAAGCATGGCCAGATCCCGGTAATTGCCGATGCCCGGAGTATCGACGATTTCGAACGAAGCCAACGACACGGTCGGCAATTCGATTTCCACACTTTTCGCGGCCTCGGCACCGCGGATTTCACTATCGGAGAGATCGAGGCGCAATCTCCGGCCACCGTGCGCGACAATGGTAGCGCCATAGGTCTTGCCGTGGCGCAGCACGACCGGTATGCGAGTATTGTGCAGTACGGACTCCGGCAGAAGTCCAAAGCCGAGCAAAGCATTGGCCAATGTCGATTTACCGGAATTGATTTCGCCCAGGAGCACAACGCGTGGGCGACGCCGGACATGGGCCTGAAGTTGGTCCAATGCCTGCCGGAGATCATGCGCCACCGTCCCTTGTACCGGCGACTTCAGGCAGTTCCGCGCCCTTTCGATTGTCGCCAGGAATTCCTCGTGTTCGATCATCTTCCGGCTCCGCGATCGCCTTTGGGCGGCCTAGCTTTTACTCGTTTGCCGAGGTGCTTTTCCGTACCGTGAGACGCACGCTGGCCGAGAAATCGACCGAAGTCTATCACCTTTCTCACGTGTCACCCCGCTGCTCGATCCGACGCTTTCCACCGCTCGGAAATCAGATCATTGGCAACGTTTATCTGCCGGATGCGCGCCTCCCGGTAATCCCTTTCAGCGGTGTTCTGCGCCAAATCGGGGTGCCAGCACTGCCTCAGCGCCCGCACCAGGCGTTTCAGGGTCTCATCGGTCACATCGGCATTGATGCCAAGCACGAAGAACGCGTCTTTGACCGTTTTGGGCATCTGGGGCAAGGACGACTGTGTCCCGACGCTATCCCGGCCGGCCTCGGCAGTAGCGTTCACCCGGCGGAGCTCTCGTATCGCCTGGGAGACTTCCCTATTTAGGACACGCCAGTAGTCAATGGGGTATCTTTGCGTAATCGCGCCGCCCTTGGCAGGGTCCAGCCGGGGATACATTGAGAGGCGCCATGCAATCGAGGACAACTCCTTCTCAAGGAGCGTGCGGAGCGGATGGTTGACGTCCAAGTTGAGCACCGCGGCTTCGGCATCCCGCCAGCAATCCGAAACCTGAGCCAATTTAGTGCGGCACTCCTGCTCATAGTTGCGAGCCTTTCGCGGCACCCGGCTCTGACCTCCTTGGGCCCCTCCAGTATCGAAATTCGCAGACATGACCACGGGAGCAGCCGACGGCAGGGTCACGATCAATGCGATTGCGCCTAAAAGCGCAAGCACGACAGCGGCCAGTATCGTGCCGGGACCGCCGGTTAGCGGGCCACCGGCCAAAGTATCCCGATTTTCCCTGGGCCTCCATACGTCACCTTGGTCATTTCGCGTTGTCGAGGAGGAGGCAAAGACCAGTGTTGAGGGAACGAACTCCAGCCGTCGGCTATCGACCGTAACGGTCTGATCTATTGCGACTTCCGAGGCAAGTACCTCGTTGAACAAATCTTGGGCGCGCGCAGGGTTTACAGCGATCCACGCCAGCGCGATCAGTGGACATAACAGGAAAACATGCCGCCAACACGAACGACGCCCGAAGGCTGACCGTATAGCCCATGGCTGCTTGAGCAGTGCCCAAAAATCCATTAACATAGCCTTCCCCCATAAGCGTTAAGCAGATCAAACCTTCCGCGCATCTAACACGGGGTCGTCTTCAGCTAGCTGCCGGATTATTTTTTCAATAATCGTTATTCGCTTGCGAAGATCGGCGATCGCGCGTTCCCGCACCTTCGATCTTTCGATAATCTTCGCTTCTCCTCGTTCTTCCGTCAGGATTTTGATGCGCTGGTACCGCGTGAAGCTCAATTCGCGCAACATTTCAAAGATGCTGACGCAAAGTCCAGTAAGGCCTTTCAGGCCCGCTGATTGTCGAGCGGTCAAGTAAATATGCGCCACCGATTGCAGTTCATCGATAATCGGATCAAACTCAAGACGTATGAGGCGCTCGAGTTCAGTTGCTCGGGCAAAGCCATCCTGGTTTCCGCGCCACCAGCCATTCCACCAGCGCTCGCCAAGATCAAGAGCGATTGTCTTTCGTAGCGCTACTGCCGAAGCCGCCGGCAACCCCATCGAGTTGGACGGTGCATTGTTGAGCTTGATGCCGGGCTGAAGCTTTTCGATGACGGCCTGCAGGTGTGCCCGGACCAGTTTCTCCAGGTTGCAAAGCTTTTTCTCTGCCTCTGCGACCTGATCGACGAAGATCTCGTCGAGCGCATGCCGCAGCGGCTCGGGGTCGCACTTCCAAATATGCGTGCGGCTTCCGCTCGCGATCGCGTTGCGAAGCGCCGCGCACTCGCCTTTGATAAATTCTTCGATTTGCTGCTGAAACAGATCGGTCAGATCGTCAAGTTCGTCGGCGATGATATCGCTCGTCCGGGCTTGGGCATCGACTTGAACACAATGGACTAGCTGCAGGAGTTGTTCCGATTGATGTACGGCACCCTCGATTTCCAGAAGCTCTTTTTGCGCGAATTGTGACTTTGAGTTTTCATTGTTATTTTCTGCGATCAATTCTTCTAGGGACCGCACCAGGATCGGCGGGCTTATTTGAGCAATTTCGCGCACGGCAGCCCGAACCTGTCGCAAGCTGTGTCCAGACCTGGACTCGGCAATCAAACCGGAAACGGCGTTATAGACCTGGGGCATGCCCGAACACTGCATCAGGACCGTCGCGGCCACCATGCTGTTAGACGCTGGCGAGAGGCTGTGCAGGCCGAGCTCGACGGCATAAGCCTGCGCTTTTTGCCACATGGGACGAGTGATGTCTGTCGCTTGCTGTGCGCAGGCCATTTGGGCCCAGTTTGCACTGCCCGCAATTATCTTCATGTCGGTCTGAGGAAAAGTCTTCGACAGTCGCTGGCGAACATCATCGACGATCTTTTTAGTATCGGCTCCAACGTTTGAAAGTTCATCAATACGATTTATGAAGAGTATGACATTCCGCTTGTTCAGCCCATGGAGAATATTCAGTAAGGCGACGTCCGCATTTCCTAAAGCCTGGCGTGCGGACAGCACGACGATATGGATATCGGCCGCGGCCAGCGACTGGCGGGTGATTTCATCGCGCACCAGGAACGGATCGTTGGTTCCGGGCGTGTCGACCAGTGTCGCTGGAAAGCAGAACGTCGAACTATCGAGATAGAGGTCCGCTGACTTGACGACATCGGAATACCTGCCGGGGCGAACGGACGCATCGGCACTACCGTCCATATCCCCGGCGCAAATGTACTCGGATAGGGTGCCGGCATCTATCGTCGCGAACTCCCGGCTCGTACCGAAGAGGGTGGCCAGTTCCAAACCCAACCGCTGCTCGCACCTTTTGCGCATCGCATTGACATGCTGCTGCAGCAGATCGACGCCAAACCCCGGGACGAAGCGCTCGGTCAACTCCCGCAGCGGCCCGCCGCCGTGTATGATCCTCGACCATTCATCCGCGTTGAAGAACGTGAACCGGGCTGCACAATCTACCGACGCAGCGTTGGGCATGAAATGAAGATGCGTTACAGCGGTTGTCCAAGGATTGACATCGGTTGGAAGAAGACCGGGCTGCTGGATGAAGGCATTGATGAAAGTGCTCTTGCCGGCCTTCACCTGGCCGATCACGGCAACCCGGCATGCTAAGCGATTGAGAACCTCGGATGTTCCGTCCAAGTACGTGGCCAACTGCAACGGCGCGGCTGTTGACAACGCTTCCACGTAGCCGTTCAGTTTCTTGCGCGACGTTTCCAGTTCCAATCCGATCTGCGGACCCGCCGACTCGGCGTTCCAAATTGCAGCACGGCCCCGGCCACGATTTAACTCTGTAATGCGCGCGAGTGAAGTCGTCATGCGTACGCCCGTTACCCTACTCTACACGCTGTGCACCACAAGTAACACCGGTCAAAAAATCCGCGGAATTCCGAGGTTTCGATCGGTGACTTCAAAGCTGATTTCAATTTTTCGGGATCGTGCTAAGAAATTATTGTGATCTTTCCATGGCGGCAATGAAAGTGTATTTCCAAAATGTCATCGATCGTAGTGGCGTTTGGTTCAGGTCACTACACTTGCGAGATCCCAGTTCTACTTTGGCAGTTCGCCAAGACGATCAAGACGATCAAGCGCATCTTTGGATCCAAGATCCATCGCTCGGCGATACCATCGGCCCGCAGCATCCAGGTCGGGCTGTAGACCGCGGATGCGGAGCGAAACGACGTAGTTCGGATCATAGGTTGCTCCCATGGCCAAGGCTCCGCGCGCATCCCCCGAGTCAGCCACCCGGCTGAAGAATGAGCGGGCCCCGGTGATGTCGCCGACATCGAGCAGCTTCTGTCCGCGTTCCAGATAGACATCGAGGCGGGCCTCGAGTTCGTATTTGTCGCGCCCCCCAAGCAGGGGGGCATCTGCATTGGCCTCGGCCACGTGCGTCTCAGATTGCGCAGGCGGAGGTGGCGGCTCAGCCTTAGCAGTTGCTCCCCGGATGGCCTCGCCGCGCGACGAGGGATCGGACGTTCCCTGATCGATGGACGGCTCCCGACCCGGTGCCTTAACAACCTTTTCCGCGATCAGCGGTGGATCTTGTAGTGCCGCCAGAAGCGTGGGCGAAGCAAGGAACCCCAACGGCCGCACCGACCAACCAACAGCAGCCGCCACGCTCACTACCGCCAGGGCCAGCCCGATCCAAACGGCTGGTCCTCGGCCATTCGCAGATCGCCGCACCGGAACGGCCTCACCTGGCTGAACCGGCAAAGTTCCTTCGATACTTGGTTCGGGCGGGAGGACCGTTAAGACGTTCCCCGATCCCGGCGATTGCGGAATCGATCGGCCAGCTGCATTTGCTTGCGAGGGCTCGCGGATCAGCGAGCTAAGAGGGTCAATTGGTTTCAGATCAGCCGTCTCGAGTTCACGAAGCAGGCGCTTGAGATCGCCCAGGTGCGGATGCTCGGAAATGTCGGGCATTGTCAAGCTATCCTATGTTTCAGCGGGCGGTATGTCAGGCGACCGGTATGAGCCAGATATTTATAGACATATTGCGACCTTTTGGCCAATATCCGGTATCCTGATTTTCAAGAGCACTTGCCGCCCTTCACACCTTCCAGCCATGTTGTACCCAAACGGCTGGACGGTTTGAAGGGAGAAGATTAGCACACAGATGATACGAGGAGGCGTGATGCAAAAACGCTCCGCAAACGCGGATATTCCCTCGTCTCGCAAATTACTTTCGATCTGAGGAATTCTTAATTGCGAACGGTGCGATATGCCCTCGCAAGTGGAAGGGTGACCAGCGCATCTCGTTTCTTATTACAGCCGGGCCGGAAGTCTGGGAAAGCCTGATTTTTAAGTTCAAGTTAACGGCCACAATCCAGGCCGCCGTCGACGAGACTGGGCTACAGCCCTGAGAACGGGAGCAAGACAATGACTGGAAGTGACGCCACACTCGTCGACCGCCGGCGGATCCTCGTTTCAGGTGCGATCGCGACCACGGGAGCGGTTGCAGCGCCTTTCGTTTCAAAGGCCGCTGCAGCCGAAACGACCACACTCAAAGTGCAAACGTCATGGCCGGCCGGCCCGGGCCTCGACGTATTCAAAACTTGGTGCACGTCGATCAAAGAGAAATCCGGCGGCGAACTTGAGCTGAAGCCGTTCGCGGCCAAGCAACTGGTCGGGGATTTCGAGCTGTTGGACGGCGTGCGCAACGGCGTGGTCGATGCCATGAACTCTTTCACGCTGTATTGGGCGAGCCAGGTTCCGGCCACGGCATTCCTCTCCTCATATGTCTTGGGGCTACGTTATCCCCATGAGTGGGACGTGTTCTTCTATTCCAAGGACGGTCTCAAAATGACACGCGAGATCTTCGCCAAGCTCGGTCTTTACTACGTAAACCGCATTCACCACGGCCCCAACATCATTCACTCCAATCGGCCCATCCGCTCAATTCAAGACTTCCTCGATCTGAGGCTGCGCGTTCCAGGCGGCATGATCGCGGAGACGTTTGCGGCGGCCGGCGCCAAAACCGTGATGCTCGCGGGCGGTGACGTTGTCTCAGCGCTAGAAAAGGGAACGATCGACGCCGCCGACTACGTCGGTCCGGCAGTCAATTACTCGCTCGGCTTCCACAAGGTGACCAAATACGTATCGGTGGGCCCGCAGGGGCTTCAGTCCATCTACCAGCCCGTAGACTTGATGGACTTCGTTGTGAACATGGATGTTTGGAACAAGCTGTCTCCTAAACTGAAGCAATTCCTGGACGACGAGGTGCAAATCTATTCGAACGTCCACCATAGCGCTATACAGAAGGCCGACATGGAGGCTTGGCCGCTGCTGGAGAAGGCTGGCACTGAAGTCACCCGCCTGTCCCTCGAGGACGTCGCCGATTTCCAGAACCTTGCCGTTCCTATATGGTTCAAGTGGTCCAACAAGGACAAGGACGCCGCCCGCTTGTTCAAAGCGCAGCTTGAGATCATGCAGAGCCCCAGCTTCGGCTACGTCACGTCCGATATGATTAAGGGCCTCTCGATCAACCTCTGATGCTCGTGCGATGCCTGATCCGGACAGCTCGTGTGATACCTGCTTGCAAATACAGCCCGCCCCGTCCAACTTTGGTCTTCGGTTGCCACGGTATTATTCCGCCTGCAACATACTCAAGCTATGGGGCCCGGCTCTCATCAAACTCGTCAACTGAAGGCATTCACCGTTGCAATACCTTAACGAGTTAGAGGCATGCCGAATGCAAATTAGATTCAATGGATTAGTCGCCCGCGAATAACTCTGAAGCCATTGATCTGGAATGGCGATTATGCCCTTTGGCCATTGTGGTGTTGCAAGTTTTCCTAGGCCTTGCCGTGAAAACCTTGCAATACATATCGCCGGGCTTCCCTTACCGGCGCGAAGCATGTCTCACTTTGCGCGTGCATCGCGGGTAGGGAACCATGCGGCCACGGCCGACACGCCCGACGGGGCAGAGCGACATGATTCTCGCACGCCTCGATCAGATCATCAACCTCGATCATGATCAGCCGCGGCTGTCCCGGCTAATCGCCTGGACCTTCATCGAAGGTCATAGCGGTGAGGTGCATTCTGACGTTGTCGGCCAACCGCCGTTGCCGACGCGGCCGCTGGCGAGTCGTCCGTGAACTACGCTCCCGTCATGCCGTCTCGAGTTTGTTTCGCGCGCGGAGCGTGCGCGCCAAGAGGGCAAGCCAAAGCGCGAGCCAAGCGAGGAGCCGTCTGAAGTTGTAGCCGACGGCGGCGAGGACGGCGTTGATGGCATCGCCGGTGACGCCCGCCAAGTGATTGCGGTTCATGCGATGATCGGACTTGAGGTGGCCGATGACCGGCTCGACCGCCGAGCGCCGCCGCATGAGCCGTTTGATGGCCGGCGTCATGCGCCGCTTCTGGCCGGCGGTGAAGATCCGGATCGCATGGGAGGGCGGCGCGTTGCCGCCGCGATAACCGGCGTCCGCGATGATGCGCATGATCTCGGCCCCGGTTGTGGCTTCGATGGCGGTGATGACGGCAGCCAGCGTATGGCCATCGTAGGGCGCCCCCGGCAGCGCCTTGGCGTTGAGCACGAACTGGCCGCCAGCCGAGGGCTTGAGCGTCGTTGCGACCGAGACCTTGACGCCGAACTCGTAGGGTTTGTGAGCCTTGCCTTTTCCGATTCACTCGACCTCGGGCGCGTGCAGGGAATAGATTTTCTTCCCGCGCTGGCGCTGCTTCTGGGCCAGCACGCGGCCCGCCTTGAACAACTCGGGGCGCAGATAGGCGCTGAGTTCGGCTTGCCCTTTGATCTTGCGTTCGATGTCGCGGATGGTGCGGCTGAGATAGGTCTTGAGGCGGCGCAGCGCGCGTCCGGCCCGCTTGAACTGTTTGGCGTGGGCGTAGCGCTGATGCTGGATCAGCGCCCATTTGCCGACCCGCACGTAACTCTGGCGGAGCGGAATGCCGGTCTCACGCGCGAGCCGCACGAGGCGAACGCGGGCCCGGTTCAACAGCTTGGCGTCGGTGGGAAACATCACCGCCTTTTCCTGCACCGTGGTGTCGACAATCACCTCGGTCAGATCGGCCGTCTTCAAGGCCTTGGTTTTGAGCGCGACCGCGAGGCTCTCCTGGACCAGCACGTTGAGCCGCTCCTCGCCCATTCGCTGCCGCCAGCGCGTCATTGACGAGCGGTCGAACGGCAGGTCGTGGCGGAAGAACTCCTCGCCGCAGAAATACTGAAAATACGGGTTCTCGACCCAGCGGGCGCATAGCGCCTCGTCGGAGAGATCGTAGCTGTACTTCAAGATCGCGAGCCCCGCCATCAGCCGCGTGGCTAAAGGCGGGTGGCCCACGGCATCGGAATACGCCTCGCCGCAGCGCGCTTCGATGAAGCCCCAATCGATCAGCCGGGCCAGTCGCGGCAGCTCATGATCGAGGTTGATGATCTGATCGAGCCGGGCGCGGAACATGTCGCTCTGCCCCGTCTGACGTGTTGGCCGTGGCCGCATGGTTCCCTCCCCGCGATGCACGCGCTGAGTGAATCATGCTTTGAGCCATCAAGAGAAGTCCGGCGCTACGTTTTGCAAGCTTTTCGCGGCGCGGCACCGGAAAACTTGCAACACCGCAACCGACAAAAGCCAAGATCGACATTCCGGATCAATGGCTTATGCGATCTTCACGGACGACTGGCGAGGCTCGCGATCCTGAAGCACACAGGCGATATCTCCGCCGAAGCGTTGTTTGCCCGTTTAGTCGAGAACCCGTATTTCCAATTCTTCTGCGGCGAGGAGTTCTTCCGCCACGACCTGCCGTTCGACCACTCGTCACTGACGCGCTGGCGCTTGCGGGCCGTCGTCTGGAACCCTTCAAACAGTATCATTCACGCAAATCATGGTCACCATACCTTTCCGCCTACGGAAGGTCTGCAACCGTTGGCGGACTTTAGGGTGATGATAGACTGATTGCATACTCAGGCGGTCCTGCACGCTGTTGGCGCGACAAGCGACACGCTTACGTATGAAAAAGCGTCAGGCGTCATGCTTTACGATGATAGGTGGCAAACGCTATGCGCTACGTCAGAGTGCAGCGGTCAGAATTTCAAAGTATCACGGTGACGCGCTGGCAGGCTAAACGCTTGAAGTCAGAGAGAGTGCGGCGATGTCGTCATCCGGGCACCGCCCGTTTAGGATCGGTCATCGACAGGTAAATTTGGAACGCTTCAGCGACTTGGGCATCGGTCATCGCGGGCTGCTTCATTCGGGCAATGGCCTCAAACATTCCACTTGCCAAGCTTGGACTAACATCAGCGGCATCTTTTGCAGCATAAGGGCGATTCGGAGCTCGTGATGGCGCTGAGCGTCATCCCTTTCATCATGGGTCATGATTTGATCAAGGCCTCCAACGCAAGTCTCAACGACGAAGAATCTGTCCGTACGGTATAGGGTAGAGATCGTCTCAGACAGCACGATGACAGGCGACCAGTGCTATGCACCGCGACCGCGTGGCAGCGTGGAAGTGGCGAGCGGTTGGATTGTCGGCTTTCCGGGTGAAGCGGGCGTCGAGATTGCGTCCCCTGACAGTATGGGCCAATTGGGACTGCGGCGCACTCGCGGCCGCCGGTATGCTTCAGCCATGTTAGCTGTGAGGCCGAGTACAATAATGCCGCAGGTTAAGAGTGCCGCGTCGAGCATGATCCCGCCATTATGGGCGAAGCGGATGATTTGGCCGCTAAGGCTAAGGCACGAGGCAACGCAGAACACATTCAGCGAATGCCGGCCAAGGAGCGAGAGAAATGCGACGAGTTGCGGCGCGCGTTTTAGGATCAACGGGAAATAGGCAGAGGCAATCGCTGCCAGCGCAAGAAAGGCGATCAGGCGTATCGGGGTCACGAAGGACTTCTGGGTCATGAAGAGTAGTCGCGGCTCGGGCAAGCGCTCCGGGTTGGGCCAGCGGTCGGTGATCATAACGATTGCGCCGATAATGATTACGGGCCACGCCAACCGGCGGAGTATAACGATGTGACAGCGCACCAGCCCGCCCAGCCCATCGGTGCCCGCGAGTACAAAGCCGAGCACGAATACCAGCTGCCACGTGAGCGGGTTGAAGGTCCAGGTGCCCGGTCCGGGCCATTGCGGGATCGCGATCTTGAAGACGAGCGTTGTGAGATAAATCGCAAGGGAGGCTGGAAGGACCAGCACCGGGGCCTTGCGGTGGGTCAGCACGATGAAGGGGGCGGCCAGCATGAGCAGGACGTAGAGCGGCAAAACGTCGAAGTATTTCAGATGATAGGTGAGGAGTACGAGGCCAGCCCAGGCTGTGTCGACGTTGGCAAAGAGGGGGGCGGCGTTGTGCCATGAGCTGAGTTCTGGGGCCGCCAGGACGCTGGCAGATAGGGCGAGCATCGCGAGGGCAACCGAGCAGATCAGGATATGTGCGCCACAAATGCGGAACGCGCGCTCACTGTAGTCGCGGATGATCCTTTGCGCGGGGCGTTGGATGCGGCGGCCGGCGGTTGCCAGATACAAAGCCCAGCCTGCGAGGAAGATGAAGAGTTCAGCCGAGTCGGAGGGCGAGTAATTGCGATGGGTTAGGCGCTCAAAGGCGTTGCCTGGGATGTGGTTGATGAAGATCGAGATCAATGCAAACCCGCGCCAAAAATCGATCGCATTATGCGGGCGGGGCTGGGTTGCGGCTGTTTGCGTCACAATGGCACTCGCGCAATTCAATGGCTGAGGAATCGATATCAAATGACTTTGCCGGTATGTTTGAAAGTGTAGCAGGAAATGCTTAAGGTCCGCTCAATCCAGCGGCGGATTGTTGAGATGATGTCGAGACTTAAGGTTTCAACGGCGTTTAAAGTGTGAAAATGCGGCGTGAGCGATCATGCCGCTCATTCTTATGGCGTGAGGTTAGTGCTGCTTGTTTGCAGGTTAACCGCGAACGCAGCATCATCAGCGGGCACAGCGCCAGTTTTGCTTGAATCAGGAATTTTGCAACGCTTCGCTGACATGAACAAATTCAACGGGTTGGGTTGTTGCTAAATGGCACTGCAAAATGTGTGCTCCGGAAACACCTTTGGAGTAGGGTGATCCGAGTAGGTCGAGCCAGAAAATAGCCCTGTCCCGCAACGTTCTCTTTGTTCGCATCCAACTGCAGCGGACGTAGTCTGTCAATTCATTGCGAGGCGTGCCTGTGTTCATTGCGAGGCGTGCCTATGCCGCGCGACAATCAAGGTGAGAGCCCGCGTCAATCAGGATGAGAGTGCGCCGGAGGTGGGCTGACGGAGGGAGGGCACTTGCCCGACTGACGGCAGCCCACCTCCGGCGGCGTGATTTTTAAGA
>Ga0247832_1004287_pt1 | contig 18033 bp, 13 predicted proteins | sample LaCruzMarch2015__10_FD_192407 | JGI IMG/M metagenome (GOLD analysis project Ga0247832, IMG submission 192407) | Freshwater microbial communities from meromictic Lake La Cruz, Castile-La Mancha, Spain - LaCruzMarch2015_4m | ecosystem: Environmental > Aquatic > Freshwater > Lake | place: Spain... | reverse complement strand
GAGTGCTGGATAAGATCATCGACGAGATGCGCGAGATCACCCAAAAACTGATCTTGGAAACCCCGGAAACCATCCCGATTTCCAGAAGCAGAAACCATCCCAAAACCCTCTTAAGTTAGCGCCATTCCACACTGACCCCAGTTTCCCTCTGTGACGAAAGTGTAGCAATTAAGCGCTTGGAGAGGCTGCAAACTGGGGTCACATCTTGACATTTGACATAAATTTCCCGACCTTCACATAGACCCATCGACAGGGATGGCTCGCCGAGCCGTCCGTGGATTTCACCCGTTTCGATGTAGAAATGGTATAAGGTGCGCTCCATGGCTTATCTCCAGGCTCTTCATGGGCACGATATTTGAGCCCGGCCAGCGGCGGGGCGTCTCTGCAACCTTCCAGCGCTCGGATCCCTATGCAGCCTTCGGGCATGCACCCGGCCGGCATGTGTGCGAATCGCTTCTGCCTGAGCTGTGTCAGTGGCGTTTGAAGACGCGCAGAACCTCGCGGTCCTCGCGTCCTTCGTAGGTCGGGATCCCGGCCTCCTCCGCATGAAGGGAAAAACCCTCTCCGAACAGCCCGTCGAGTTCCTCCATCGTACATCCGAACGGCGGACCGTCCTCGCCGCGGTCGGAGGGGTTGCGGTAAAAGATGGCCACGAAGAGGCCACCGGGGCGGAGGGCTTGTGCGGCCGCGCGGGCGTAGGCGGGCCGGCTCGATGGCGGGATCGCACAAAAGCACGTGTGCTCGAAAACCGCATCAAAAGACCCGCTGGGGATCAGGGCAGAGGCCTCGGGCGCAAGGAAGTCGCCGGTCAGGTAAATTTCGTTTCCAGCGCGGGGGAATCGTTCTGCGACCCTCTTCGCTTCCGGTGCCAAATCGAGGCCGGTGACGACGGCCAGCGGGTTCCGAGAGAGCTCGCGGACATCGTGCCCGGACCCGCACCCGGGGACGAGGATCCGGCCGGTTAGCGGGTGCGAGGCCAGCCAGACACTCAGGGCCGGGTGCGCGGTCCCCTTATCCCATGGGGTGTCGTTGGATAAATACGCGGACTGCCAGTCACGAGCGACGGATCCACCGGGTGCCGAGAGAGATGCCATATTGGAATTTTCTGCTGTGTTCGCGGATGAGGAACGGCAGGTTCTTTTCGAGCTGCAGTTCAAAGTCGGTCTCGAGCGCGCGCCGGAGCACATCCCACGACGGCTCGTTGATCCCGCCGATCCAGTGCTCGCGCGGGGTGAATTCGGGGAGCCACGAAAATGGGGTGGCGAGAAGGAGCTGGCCGCCAGGGGAAACCAGCGAGGGAAGGCGGGCGAGGAACTTTTTCGGCTCGGGCAGCCGGCAGAGGAGGTTCGCGGCAAGCACGACATCAAATGCGCCAAGATCCTGGCGAAGATCCATGGCATCGCCGGTCTCGAACAAGACACGCGCGGGGTCGACGCCAGGTGGACGCTGCGGGACGTACGGGAACGTGCGCTCGCCCTCGAGCACGATTTCGCATGCGATCGGGCGGCCGGCTTTCATGTCGTCCGCCGCCGAGATAAAGGCGGCGGAAAAATCGATCCCCACGACCGAGCGGATCGTGCGGCTGAGCTCAAACGTCGAGCGCCCGACCGCGCACCCGAGGTCGAGAGCGCGCGCGGCCGGTCGCGCCGGGTCGAGCAGTTCCTGGACCAGGCGGACCGGGAAGCTGAGCGCCTCCGACGGCACGGGCATCCCGCCAGACACATCGTCCGCATAGTGGAAAAACAGGTACTCGGAAACCAGTTTCCGGGTCTCGTACGGGTTGGCGCTCATCCGGCAATCATCTCCCGGACCCGGGCCAGGGCCTCGCCAATTTTTGAGGGATCCTTTCCGCCGCCGCGTGCGGCGTCCGGCTTTCCTCCGCCCTTGCCGCCGACAACCGGTGCGATCGTTTGGATCAGCTTCCCGGCCTGAACCTGCGAGCGGAACCGCTCCGAAACCGTGGCGACGAGGGAAACCGAGCCCGGGCCGGAGCCGGCCAGAACGCAGACCCCATCGAACGTGCCTTTAAGGGCATCAGAAACCTCCTGCACGTGCGCGCCATCCACGGTTCCCAGGTCGGCGGTGAGCAGCGGAACGCCAGCGACATCTTCCGCCAGCGCAAGAAGCTCTTTGGCGCGGCCCGCCGCCTCGCGGGCGAGCGAGCCCTTCAAGGATTTTTCCAGCGCCTTCTGGTGCGCGAGGACGGCCTCAATCTTTTTCTCGATCTCGGCGAGCGGGCTGTTGAGCTGAGCGGCGATCTGCATGAGGCGCTCGCCATCGCGGACCGCGTGCGTGCAGGCCTCAAGCCCGGCGACCGCCTCGATCCGCCGCACGCCGGCCGCGATCGCGGCTTCCCCGAGGATCCGGAACAATCCGATCTCCCCGGTTGCGCGGGCATGGGTGCCGGCGCAGAGCTCCATCGAGTAGCCGTCGAACGCTCCGGCGGATCCGCCGACCTGAACGACGCGAACAGACTCGCCGTACTTATCACCAAAAAATTGCATGATCGCATGGTTCCCGCGCACGTCGGCATACGGGACCTCCTGCCAATGGACCCGCGCATTTTCCACGATCCGCTCGTTGACCAGCATCTCCATGTCCCGGACCTGCCGGGCCGAGAGCGGCGCGCTGTTAAAATCGAACGTGAGCTTGTCGGGCCCGACAAACGAGCCTTTCTGCGTGGCCTCCGGCGAGACGACCTCGTGGAGAGCCCAGTGGAGGAGGTGGGTCACCGTATGGTGGCGCTGGATCGCGGCCCGCCGCGCAGCATCAACAGAAACGCCGACGATCGCACCCGTCTCAGGCGCATCGGCCGAATCCAAAAAGTGCAGCCATGTCTGGCCGGTCTTCTGCGTGCTTTCGACTGTCCACAAGCGGCCGCCGAGGTCGATTTCCCCTGTATCGCCGACCTGGCCGCCCATCTCGGCGTAGCAGGGGGTCTTATCGAGAATCACCGCTGTGCGGTCCTTCAGGCTCAGGACCTCCACCACCGTGGCGTCCATCGAGAGGCTGTCGTAGCCTGCAAAGGCGGTCGGGATCTTCGTCTCAACCTCCGAGAGCTCGATGACCTGCTTCTTCTGCGCGGCTCTTGCTTTCGCCCGCTGCGCCTCCATGAGCACATCAAACGCGGCGCCGTCGACGGTCAGTCCGCGCTCGCGCGCCATCAGCTCGGTCAGGTCAAGCGGGAACCCCTGCTCGTCGTACAGCCGGAACGCAAAGGCCCCGGAAATCGTTTTCGGGTGGTTCGAGACCTCGCTCTCGAAGAGCGCGATCCCCTTGTCGAGGGTCTTGTTGAACGCCTCCTCCTCCCGCCGAAGAACCTCCTCGATATGCTTCTGCTTCTTGCGCAGCTCCGGAAAAACATCGCCCATCGAACGCGCCAGCACGTCCACCAGCTTATAAAAAAACGGCTCGTGGAACCCGAGCGTCCGCCCGTAGCGGACCGCGCGCCGAAGGATCCGGCGGAGCACGTAGTTCCGGTCGGTGTTCCCGGGCTGGATCCCGTCGGCCACCGCAAACGAAAGCGTCCGGATGTGGTCGGCGATCACGCGGAATGCGATGTCCTTGGCAAACTGCGGCTGCTGGACCGCCGCCGGCGAGTCGGGCAGCGTGCTCGTGTACTCGCACCCGCTGAGCTTCCCGATCTCGTCAAAAATCGGACGGAAGACGTCGGTCTCGTAGTTCGAAATCCGCGCGCCAGAAAAATTGCTGAACCCCTTCGTTCCCTGGATGATCGAGCACACGCGCTCGAACCCCATGCCGGTATCGACGTGCTTGGCAGGCAGCGGGACGAACGACCCGTCGGCGTTGGCGTTAAACTGGATAAAGACAAGGTTCCAGATTTCGATGCACTCGGCCGTCCCCATGTTGACCAGCGCGCCGCGGGTGTCGCCGGCCGGGGTCAGATCGACGTGCAGCTCGCTGCACGGCCCGCAGGGACCGGTCTCGCCCATCATCCAAAAGTTGTCCTTCTTATTCCCGTTGACGATGTGGACGTCCGGGCCGAGGCCGACGGACCGGAACTTCTCCGCCCAGAGCTCCCAGGCCTCGACGTCGCGCTCGGAGGGATCTCCGGGGGCCGGGTTGTAGACCGTGGCGTAGAGCCGCTGCGGCGGAAACTTCCATCGCTCGACGATGAGCTCCCACGCCCATGAAATCGCCTCGACCTTAAAGTAGTCGCCGAACGACCAGTTCCCCAGCATCTCAAAAAACGTGTGGTGGTAGGTGTCGAGGCCGACGTCGTCGAGGTCGTTGTGCTTCCCTCCCGCGCGGATGCATTTTTGGGTATCCGCCGCCCGGGTGTCGGACCCCGGGATCGCCCCCGCCCAGCGCGAGAGATCCGCCGCGTGCTGGTCCAGGAAGATCGGAACGAACTGGTTCATGCCCGCATTCGTGAAGAGCAGGTTCGGTGAGTCGGGCAGCAGGCTCGAAGAGGGCACGATGGAATGCGACTTCTCGTGAAAGAAATCGAGGAACGATTGGCGGATTTGTGCGGACGTCATGAGATAAAAATAAGCAAGCTGCTAGGGGGCGGCCCAGCCGGAGGGATCCGGGGGCAGGGATTCCAGAACCGGGTCGGAGGTGAAGGCGATCTCAGGGGATCCCGTCGAATACACCGCGACCTCGCCGCCGTGGCTGCCAAATTGAAGTTCCTCGATCAGGTGTTCGCCGGCCGCGCTCTCCGGCGTGTTTTCGGATGTGACCGAATAGAACCCGACGACCCGCGCCGGGTCGAGCAGCCCGGCCTTCTCGAGTTCGGGCGGGGTCGCGCTCGCATACCTCGAGGCGCGCGCCTCCGCCAACGCGCCAACCATCCGCTGCACCGCCGCTTCGCTCACCTTCCCCCGGTCGCTCGTCCATCCGCCCTCGCTCCGGCGGATTGTGATGATCCCAGCCGGCGTGGCCACCCGGATCATGTCGACCAGGTCCATGTTCATGCGGGCGAGGGAGCGGTCGCGAAATGTCGTCGGATCGACCGCCAGCAGTTCCATGACGGAAGACGGCAGGCGCGCGATAATTTTTCTCGGCAGGAGCCCGGTGTAATAGGTGCCGTCCGGCGCCTGCCGCCCGATCCGGATCGACTCCGGCACCTCCTCGCCCTCCCCGTAGGCCAGGACCTCAGCGAGAGGTTCGGCCAACCCAAACGCGGCCGGGTCGCTCGTGGACTCAAACCCTTCGATGCGGGTCCGAAACAGCTTGTCCAAAAAGGCCTCGACCGCCCCGGTGCTGGCGGGCGCGGAGAGCGGCTTGACCAGGACCCACCCGCTCGCGTCCCTCCGGAGCTCCATCTCGCCGGCCGGCCGCTGGATCACCACCCGATCGACGCGGTCCGGTCGCAGGCGGACCGGCATCCGGTCGCGGTAGTCCTCGGGCGGACTCAATATCATCCGCACCAGGTCATCCGGGATCAGGTAGACATCGTGCGAATCTTCAAACCGCGCATAGACGCGCTTGTCGTCGGCGGCGTCCTTCCCGATCATCAGTGGCTCCTCGCCGTCCCCCCGGATGTCGAACTGCACGCTGCTCTTTTTGAGGCCGTATTCCCCGAGCTGGTCGCGCCCGTCGAGCTCGTTGCCGTCGATGCGGTCGAGCACCGGGATCGAGCGCGCGGTCTCGAGGAGAAGCTTGACCGCATTCACGGAGGCGCGGTCCTCGGGGTCCGGGCCGATCAGCCACCCGGACTCCGACTTTTTTAATTCAAGAACCCGGTCGCCGTTCGTGATTTTGATGTTCCGGACTTCGCCGGGGTCGAAGGCAAAGAGCGGCGATCCGACCGGCTTGTGGGCACCGCGCGACAGCGGGATATACAGGGCCACAAAGACAGCCGCCCCGAGGGCGAGCACAACGAAAAATATTGTCGCCCCCCGGCTCATGACCGCCTTCTCCACCAGACCACAAACCCGACCAGCGCCGAGCACCCGGGGATCACAACCATCGTGAAGAGCGCGATCCGGCTCACCTGGGCCTCGGTCAGATTCAAAGCAAAATGGGTGACCGTTTTTGCCGTCACCCCGGTGATCCGGTTCCGGTCGAGCAGCGAGTTGATGGCGGAGAGCAGGAAGTCGATCCCCTGCGGCGAGGCGGCCGCGTCGAAAACAAACTGCGAGCTTCCGACCGCGATGACCCGCGACGTCTGCACCTCAACCCGGTCGTCCTCCACGCCTCCCCGATCGGCGGCAGCGGCCACTGTGAGCGGCTGCCCGCTGTCCCGGCCGTCATCGTAGCGCACGCCGCCGGGCAGGTTGGGCTGATAATCTTTTTCCCCCCAGAACTCCTCCGCCGCCTGGAGGAGCGGGCGCAGCTTGATCGTTTCCTTCTCCGCGAGCTTCTGGTCCAGCCGAAGCGACTGCGTGCTGCCGGACAGCATTACGGAGAGGCCTTCCAGTCGCCGCGTGAATTCGGTCGTCGGCAAAATCTCCGCCGTCACCTCGCGGAGGATTCCGGTCGCAAACGGCAGGCGCACGGTCCGCAGCACGCGGTCGTCCTCGGGGATGATCCCGTTCGCGCCCAGAATCCCATGAAGCCTTGGCGTCGAGGCATCCGGGTCAAGCAGGACCAGAAGCCGCCCGCCCAGCCGGAGCCAGCCGGCAAGAACGGCCTCCTCGCGCGCCTCCAGATCAAATTTCGGGGCGACGATCAGCAGCGCCGCCGCATCTTTGGGGACCGCATCAGAAGAGGCCAGCGAAAGCATGTCGACCCGCACATTTTGGCTCTGGATCGAGCGGACGAGCGTCGAGATGCCCGAGCCCTCGCCTGCGGTCGGCTCGCCGTGACCTTGGAGGAAATACACCACCTGAAGCTCGGGGTCGCCCAGCGCGATCAGCGCGCTCGTCAGCGCCTGCTCGCCGCGAAACGCCAGGAGAACCGGCGGCTCACCCTGTGCGAGCGGACGCATGTCGAACTCCCCCATCTCGGCAATGTTCAATAGCCGCGTGCGGTTGTCGTACTCCAGAATGATCAGCTGGTCGGCCGCCGTCAGCTTGTGCTTGCCCTGCAGCTCGCGCATCCGGGTCAGGTTCCGGGTCGGATCGACGTATTCGATGACCACCCGCTCGCGCCCGGAAAACTGGACCTCAGCCAGCAGGCTGCGGACGTCGCCGAGGATCTGCGAGGCCGGGCCGTACATCGTCGGAGACGAGATCACCGTGATCGTCACCGGCTTCGGGAACTCCCGGATCACACGCCGGGTCTGGGTCGACAGCACAAATTTCTGCGAGCGGGAGAAGTCGGCGCGGAGGTGGTGCTCGAAGCTCAGGTAGTTCGCCGCGACAAAGAGGACGGCCACCGCGAGCGCCTGGAGGGCGATGCTGAGCCGGATGCCGGAGCGCGGGATCATGACTTCCACCTCCGGTATTGGAACACGTGGAAGGTGGCGAAGAGCACCACAGCCGTCGAGGTGAGGTAGAAGACAACCGGGCGGGTGTCGAAGATGCCCCGCGAGAAATCCATCATGTGCTGAACCGGCGAGAAGTAGTAGATGACCTCGCGCACAACCGGTCCGGCGGCAGGAATGAAGAGCGAGAGCAGGCCGAGGAAAAACAGCGAGAGGATCGCCGCGAACGCCATCACCGCCGCAACAATCTGGTTATCGGTCAGCGCCGAGGCCAGGCATCCCAGCGCGGTATAGAGCATCCCGATGAGCACGAGCATCAGGTAGGCGCCCAGGTACGACCCCACAGCGCCCGCCGCATTGACCGATGAGACCTGCTGGAAGACCAGGAAATAGATCAGGCTCGGCAGCCAGAGGATCAGATAAAACAGGAGCGCCCCGACATACTTCGCCGCGACGACCTGCCCATCCCGCACCGGCGCCGTCATCAGGGTCTCGACCGTGCCGAGCTTCGCCTCCTCCGCAAAGACGCGCATCGTGATCAGCGGGAACACCAGGACAAACGGGAACCAGAAATAGACGGTGTTAAAAAATGCCTCGACCATCGTCGTGCCGCCGGCGGCGCGGTTGAGCAACGAGACGCCGGCCTGAAAGTTGAACCCGGTGACGACGAGGAAAAAAAACAGGACGACATACGCGAGCGGCTGGTGGAAGGCCGCAGCCATCTCGCGGCCTAAAAGTGTCAGGAACCTTCTCATGGCCTACGCATCCTCCGCATGGGTGACCTCGGCAAACACCTGCTCGAGCGAGACGGCTGATCGGCTCAGCTCGCGCACGGGCCACGTATTTTCAACCGCATGCCGGAAGAGCTCCTCGCGCGGGTCCTGGCCGACGGAGGGCTGGATGGTAAAGATCGTCCAGGGACCGTCGGAGCGGACGCCCACGCTCCCAACCCCGGGGAGGCGGCGCAGCCCGGCGGCGGCCAGCTTGGCATCGGGGACCCTGGCGTCCAAAAAGACCTGCCCGGCGGCGCCGAGGCGCGCCCGGAGGTTCTGCGGGCTATCCATCGCCTCGATCCGGCCCTTGTTGATAATGATCACCCGCGAGCAGAGCATCTCGACCTCGGGAAGAATGTGCGTCGAGAGCAGGATCGTATGATGCCGCTTGAGGTTGCGGATCAGGTCGCGGACCTGCCGGATCTGGTTCGGGTCGAGCCCGATCGTCGGCTCGTCGAGAATCAGGAGGTCGGGCTCATGGATCATGGCATCTGCCAGCCCGACGCGCTGGCGGTATCCCTTCGAAAGGCGCCCGATGATCTTCCGGTCCACATCGTCCAATCCGCACAGCTCGAGCACATCCCCCACCCTCTCCTTGAGCCGCCTCCCTGGGATCCCCTTCAGCGCCCCGCGGTAGCGCAGGTATTCGCTCACCCGCATGTCCGGGTACAGCGGCACGTTCTCCGGCATGTAGCCGATGTGCTCGCGCGCCCGCAGCGATTCCCGAAAAACGTCTCTTCCCGCCACAGAAGCCGTCCCGGACGTCGGCGGCAAAAATCCGGCCAGCATCTTCATCGTCGTGCTCTTCCCCGCCCCGTTCGGGCCCAGGAACCCGACGATCTCCCCTTTCTCGACGGAAAATCCGATCCCGTCCACCGCAGTGACGGATCCATACTTTTTGGTGAGCTGTTCAACTTTGATCATCTGGCGAGCCGACCGTTTTAAAGCGTGTCTCCCCCTCCTGCAAGTTCGCAAAAAGAGAGGCCGGTCCCCCTCACGCCCCCGCCCGGGACGAAAAAACTTCCGCCTGTCCCTCGATCCTCCTCTGCAGGCTCCCGCAAACATGGTCGCACATGTCGAATATCGTCTGGTCCGCAATCCGATAAATCACGTTGAGCCCCTCCTTACGCCTCCCCAATATCCCCGCCTCGGTCAGCGTCTGCAGCTGCCGCGATACGTTGGCCTGCGTCAGCCCGGTCGCCTTCACCAGCGCCGAAACATTCTTCTCCCCGTCCTCCAACGCAATGATCAGCTTCAGCCGGCTCGCCTCGCTCAGCACACGAAACCTCCCCGCAATCAGCTCCAACGCCTCCTCCCCCATCCGCCCCCGCTTTGTTCGGTTCCCCATAATTTGAAAAATATTGGCCATATGCACTTGACTATATTACTGTGTAGTCATACTGTCAACCGTATGAAATCCAAATGCACGGGTGATTTAATAAACGGCGGGGCCGCTGGGGAGGCAAGGGCAATATGATCCGGGTCATGGCATTTGTTTTGGGAGGCGCTTTGATCGGGGGGGTGGTCGGGTATTTTGGTTCCTGTCAGTCGGGGACATGTCCGCTGACATCGACGTGGTGGGGCGGGGCGGCGTACGGGGCCGTGATGGGTTTGGTGATCGGGAGGGTGATATGAAAAATTCAAAGAACAGATGGATGGCGATGGGGAGTTGGCTCTTGGGGGCGGTCGTGCTCGTGGGAATGGCCTCGTGCGGGAGGCCGGTTCCGGCGGAGGCGGAGGTTCCTGCAGCGGCCGTGGAGACCTGGACGGTGACCTCGAACCCTCGCGATGTGGTCGAGGAGGTCGTGGGAACGGTGCGCACAAAAACGCGGGCGGTTGTGGAGGCGAAGGTGAGCGGGCGGATTGCGAAGCTGCCGGTCGTGCTCGGGCAGACGGTGAAGGCCGGGGACGTGCTGGCGGAGATCGACGCACAGGAGATCCGGGCGCGGTACGAGCAGGCGAAGGCGCAGCGCGACCAGGCGGAGCGGGATTTGGAGCGGGCGACGACGCTGATGAAGAGGCAGGTTTCGAGCCGGCAGGAATTTGATGCGGCGGAGGCAAGGTTCCGCGTGGCGGAAGGGGCGCTGAGCGAGGCGCAGACGATGCTCAGCTACGCGCGGGTCACCGCCCCTTTTGACGGGGTTGTAGCGCGCAAGCTGGCCGAGGTGGGCGACCTGGCCGCTCCCGGCAAGCCTCTCCTGGAGGTGGAGGACCGCGGCACGCTGCGGTTTGAGGCGGATGTTCCGGAGGCGCTCATCGGCGGGGTTTCGTCGGGCCAGAAAATCGACGTCACGATTCCTTCGGCGAAGAAGACGCTGGTTGGCGAGGTGGTCGAGGTCTCCCCGACCGCAGATGCCGCGAGCCGGACATATTTTATCAAGCTCGACCTGCCGGCGGACGCTGCGCTTCGGGCGGGGCAGTTCGGGCGGGCGGCGATCCCGGTCGGCACGGCGGATTCGATCCGGATTCCGGCATCGGCGGTCGTCGAGCGCGGGCAGATCGAGCTCGTCTTCGTGAACCGCGAGGGCGCGGCAATCCTGCGCCTGGTGCGGACCGGCAAGCGGATCGGATCGGAGGTCGAGATCCTGGCCGGCCTCGAAGCGGGCGAGAGCGTCATCACCACCGGGGCGGGCGCTCTGGTCGACGGGCAGCCGGTAAGGGAGGGGAAATGACGCCGGATTCGGCCGGCCTGGGGATCGCGGGCCGTATCGCGCGGGCCTTCATCGACTCGAAGCTCACCCCGCTGCTCGTGATCACCTCGGTGCTCCTCGGGCTTTTTTCGGTGATCATGCTCCCCCGCGAGGAGGAGCCTCAGATCAAGGTGCCGATGATCGACGTTCTCGTCTCCATGCCGGGTGCCAGCGCCAAGGAGATCGAGGAGCGCGCCACCCGCCCGATGGAGCAGCTCCTCTGGGAAATCCCGGGCGTCGAATACATCTACTCAACCTCAAAACCCGGCGAGAGCCTCCTGATCGTCCGGTTTTTTGTCGGCTCCGACATCGATCGCAGCCTCGTCCTCCTCAGCGAAAAGCTGCGCGCGAATTTTGACCGCATCCCGCCCGGCGTCGGGACGCCGCTGATCAAGCCGCGATCGATCGATGACGTGCCGATCCTCGCGCTGACGTTCCACAGCGCCAGCCATGACCACCTGTCGCTCCGCCGCCTCGCTGCCGAGGTCGGGGATGCGGCAAAGCAGGTCCCGCTCGTGGCGGAGACCCACCTCATCGGCGGGGCCACCCGGCAGCTCCGCGTCCAGCTCGACCCGGCCCGCCTCGCCTCGCGCAACCTCAGCCCCGCCGGGATCGTCCCGATGCTCCAGCAGGCAAACCGCCAGTTCGCCTCCGGCGGGCTCACGAGCAACAACCAGGAAATCGCCGTCGAAACCGGCGGGTTTCTTCAGTCGGCGGAGGATGTCGGAAATGTCGTGGTCGGGGTGAGCGCCGGCCGGCCGGTGTACCTGCGCGAGGTGGCGGACATCGTCGATGGGGCGGCGGATCCGGACCAGTACGTCTTCCACGGGGCAAAGGGGGATGCCTCCCAAGGGATCGAGCCGGCAGTCACGCTCAGCCTCGCCAAGCGCCCCGGGGCAAATGCCATCGCCGTGGCGGACGCCGTCCTCCGCAAGGTCGAGGCGCTCAAGGGCACGCTCATCCCGGCCGACGTCGACATCTCGGTGACGCGGAACTACGGCGAGACCGCCGCGGAAAAATCGAACGAGCTCCTCGTGCACATGGCGATCGCTGTCGTGAGCGTCTCGCTGCTCATCTTTTTTGCCCTTGGCTGGCGCGAGTCGGTCATCGTGGCCGTCGCGATCCCCTCGACCCTTGCGCTCACGCTTCTTGTCTTTTACCTGCTCGGCTTCACGCTGAACCGGATCACCCTCTTCGCGCTGATCTTCAGCATCGGGATCCTGGTGGACGACGCGATCGTCGTCGTCGAAAATATCGTGCGCCACTTCCACCTCCCGCACAACCGGGGGAAGAGCTGGTCCGCGATCTCCGTCGAGGCGGTCAACGAGGTCGGCAACCCGACGATCCTCGCCACGTTTGCCGTCATCTTTGCCGTGCTCCCGATGGCATTTGTCGGCGGCCTGATGGGGCCGTACATGCGCCCGATCCCGATCGGCGCGAGCGCCGCAATGTTCTTCTCGCTCGCGATCGCGTTTGTCGTCACCCCATGGGCTGCGGTCCGGGTGCTGGGCTGGAAAAACGGGGCCGCGCGGCTTCTCTCGCATGCCCCGGCCCCGGCCGAGGGCCAGCCGCATTCCTCGTTCGAACATGAGGAGGACTTCTTTACCCGCCTCTACCGCCGGGTCATGGGGCCGCTGATCGTCAGCCCGCCGGCGCGGCGGAAATTCCTTATCGGCATCTGCGGGCTCCTGCTCCTGGCGCTGGCGACGGTCGGGATCGGCTGGGTGAAGGTGAAGATGCTGCCATTTGACAACAAGAGCGAGTTCCAGGTGATCCTGAACATGCCGGAGGGCTCGTCGCTCGAGCGCACGGCCGCCGTGGCGCGCGAAATGGCCGGGGTCGTCCGCCGCGAGCCCGAGGTCACCGACTACCAGATCTACACCGGGGTCTCGTCGCCGTTCAATTTTAACGGGCTCGTCCGCCACTACTTCATGCGCCGCGGCGCCAACGTGGCAGACATCCAGGTCAACCTGCTCCCGAAGCATGCCCGCAAGGCCCAGAGCCACGACATCGCGAAGCGCGTCCGGCCGGCCCTCACCGAAATCGCCGATAGGAACAACGCCCGGGTCGCGGTGGCCGAGGTGCCGCCCGGACCGCCGGTCCTCCAGACCCTCGTCGCCGAGATCTACGGCCCGGATGAGGCCTCCCGCCACGCGCTGGCGCGCGAGGTGATCCGGGTTTTTAAATCCACCCCCGGGGTCGTCGATACCGACTGGTACATCGAAGCCGACCAGCCGAAGGCGCGGTTTGTGATCGACAAGGAAAAGGCCGCCCTGCACGGGGTCACCGCCGAGACGATCTCCCAAACCCTGCGCCTGGCGGTTGGCGGGCAGGCGGTCGACCTCCTCCACCTGCCCCGCGAAAAGGAAGACGTCCAGATCGTGCTCGAGCTCCCCCGCGCGCTCCGCACCACACCGGAGGAACTCCTCGGGCTGCGCGTCCGCTCGGGCGACGCCAACGCCCTCCCCGAGCCGGGGGCATCGGCCAACAACGCGCCGCTCATCCCGCTCCGCGAACTCGTTCGCATCGAAAACACGATCACCGACAAAAGCATCTACCATAAAAGCCTGATGCCCGTGACCTACGTGATCGGCGACGTGGCCGGGGTCGTCGAGAGCCCGGTCTATGCGATCCTCGCGATGAATCGCGCGCTCGCCAAAATCGACACCCGGGCGGTTGGCGGCGACGGCTCGGAGCTCAAGATCTACAATGCGAGCCTCCCGTTTAGCGATGCCCAGCCGTCGATGAAGTGGGACGGCGAGTGGCACATCACGATCGAGGTCTTCCGCGACCTCGGCCTCGCGTTTGCCGCGGTGCTGGTCCTCATCTACGCGCTGATGGTCGGATGGTTCCGATCGTTCCTCACGCCGGTGATCGTCATGGCTGCCATCCCGTTTTCGCTGGTCGGGATCCTTCCGGCCCACGGGCTCATGGGCGCGTTTTTCACCGCCACATCGATGATCGGGTTCATGGCCGGAGCCGGCATCGTCGTCAGGAACTCGATCATCCTGGTCGACTTCATCGAGCAGCGGCTCCGCGAAGGGATGCCGGTGGCCGAGGCGGTCATCGATGCCGGAGCGGTCCGCTTCCGCCCCATGCTTCTCACCGCCCTGGCGGTCGTCGTCGGCGGCGCGGTCATCCTCTTCGACCCGATTTTCCAGGGCCTCGCCATCTCCCTCATGGCCGGCGAGATCGCTTCCCTCCTTATCAGCCGCATGGCCGTCCCGGTCCTCTACTACATGGCCCATGCCAAGGGCGGGCAAAAAGGAAGCCCGGACGTTTCAAGTTAACCGCCTGTAGGCAGATCCCGCTCATGCCCCAACGGGGCTGCATCCCAAAGCCCAGAAAGACGATGGCCTGCGCTTGCAAAGTCAGTGCCCAAACAGGCGGGACGCCCAATACTCTCAGTAGATGGGGCAACGACATTCCTGTCGGAGGCTGGCGTGCCATGGACAGGAATGTCCATGCTCCTCGGATGCTCGTGCGACCGCGATTTTCCGTAAAACTGACAGCATTGGGCGGGACGCCTGTTCTCCATTGTCACTGCAAAGTCCGTTTGTTTCCAAGAACTGGTATAAGGGCAGCATTCTTCCCCTACAGCCTAACGCTGCCGTCCTTCGAGAGCAGGACGGCGACCCACCTCGTGGACGGAAAGTTTGCGAGGATGATGACGATGATGACCGTGATCGGAACGCAGAGGAACATGCCGACCACCCCCCAGAGCATCCCCCAGAGGAGCAGAGACATCACGACGACGAGCGGGCTGAGGTTCAGCGTCAGCCCCATCAGGTTCGGCTCGACGATGTTGCCGAGGAACTGCTGGATGATCGTGATCCCGACGACCAGGACGATCACCGGTTTCCACTGCTCGAATTGAACCAGCGCGAGCAGCCCTGGGAGGGCGGTCGCCACGATCGATCCAATCGTTGGAATAAAATTCAGGATAAAGACCAGGAGCGCCCAGAACTCCGCAAAGTGCAGGCCGACCCACTTCATGACCGCATAGCTCAGGAGCGCGGTGAGCAGGCTCACGGCGGTCTTGACCCCGAAGTAGGTCTGGATGTCCCGGTCCACCCGCTTCAAGATGCCCTGGACACGGACCTCGCGGGACGGATCCGGGAAGAGCGCGGAGATTTTAGCCGGGATAACCCGCGACTCGAGGAGGAGGAATACGCCGAAGATGAGGATCAGGACGGCGGTCTTGAGGAGAGACGCGAGGTTCGTGGCGAGCAGGGTCACGACCCCGGGGATGTCGAATCCCCCGAGGAAGTCGCGCAGACCGGGAGCCTGGTCGATCCCGATCGCCAGAAAAAGTTCGGCTTGGATCGCGAGCAGCCGGGCTTGGTAGGCGGGGGCGAATTCGGCGACCATCATCGCGTTGTCCGCGATGATCGAGAACAGGACGAAGCTCAGCCCGATGACCGCCAGAAAGGCAAGCGTGAGGCACGCGAGCGGGGGCAGCCCCCTCCCGGCGATTTTGAGGTAGCCGATCCACCGCTCGAGGACCTTGATGAGGTACACGCCGATGAGGGCGATCACGAGCGGGATGAAGAGCTCCTTCCCCGTCCGGATGAGTGCGAGCGAAATCGCGATGACCACCATCCAGCCGGCGGCCTGCAAGCCGCGGAGGCTGCGCGCGTCCTCAAATGCGTTTCCCATATCAGGCGCCGAGCCTACCATCCGCCGGCTAGCCCGCAACCCAGAGCTTGATGAATATCGGGATGATGAGGATCGCCACGATGTTTACGACCTTGATCATTGGGTTGACCGCCGGGCCGGCGGTATCCTTGTAGGGGTCGCCGACCGTATCGCCAGTCACGCTCGCCGCGTGCGCGGGAGAACCCTTTCCGCCATGGTTCCCGAGCTCGATAAACTTTTTGGCGTTGTCCCAGGCCCCGCCGCTGGACGTCATCGCGATCCCCATGAAGAGCCCGGTGACGATCGTGCCGACCAGCACTCCGCCCAGCACCTTGGGCCCAAAAAACGGCAGCCACGCGACCGCGATCACAACGACGATTGGGAGGATCGCAGGGACGATCATCTCCCGCAGCGCCGCCTTCGTCACGATATCGACGCACGTCCCGTAGTCGGGCTTGTCGCGACCCTCGAGGATCCCTGGCTTCTCGGCGACCTGGCGGCGGACCTCCTGCACGACCGCGCCTGCCGCCTTCCCCACCGCATCCATGCTGTACGCGGAAAAGATGAACGGGAGGCATCCGCCGATAAACAGGCCGATGATGACGTTCGGATCCTGCAGGTCGAAGGCCAGATTAAAGTGCGCGCCCAGGCTTTGGTAGGCGACCTTGAGCTCTTCGACGTAGCTGCCGAAGAGCACGAGCGCGGCCAGGCCGGCGGAGGCGATCGCGTATCCCTTGGTCACCGCCTTCATCGTGTTACCGATCGCGTCGAGGTCGTCGGTCGTCTCGCGCACCTTCTTGTCAAGCCCGGCCATCACGGCGATGCCTCCGGCGTTGTCGGTGATCGGCCCGAACGCATCGAGGGCGATGATGATCCCTGACATCGAAAGCATCGACATCACGGCGACTGCGATCCCGTAGAGCCCCGCGAAGTGGTAGGAGAGCATGATGGCGATGCCGATGAACGCGACCGGCAAGGCGGTCGCATGCAGGCCCGCCGCCAGGCCGGCGATGATATTTGTCGCGTGCCCGGTCTCGGACGCCTTCGCGATCCGCCGCACCGGCTGGTGGTCGGTCGAGGTGTAGTAGTTCGTGATGAGCAGCACGACATACGTCATGACCAGGCCGATCAGGGACGCCAGAAAGATGCTCTGCGCCGAGCAGCTCCCCTTCCCTGCAATGTGGATGCCATCGGGAAAGAGGGCTGCCGTGAGCGGGAAGAACGCAGCGGCGGAAAGCAGGGCGCTCACCAAAACGCCCCCCTGCAGAGCCCGGGTGGGTGGGATTTTGACCGCGTTCACAAAAAGGATCCCGATCACCGCGCTCACCACCGAAACCCCGCCGAGGAGAAACGGATACACCAGCGCCGCCGCAGCGGCATCGCCGGTCGTCGTCAGGGAGCCGACCAGCACGGCCCCGATCAAGGAAACCGCATAGGTTTCGAAAACGTCGGCCGCCATGCCCGCACAGTCGCCGACGTTGTCGCCGACGTTATCTGCGATTGTCGCCGGATTCCTCGGATCGTCCTCGTCGAGCTTGCTCTCGATTTTGCCCACCAGGTCGGCGCCGACATCGGCGGCCTTCGTATAGATCCCGCCCCCAAGGCGCGCAAAGACCGAGATGAGCGAGCTTCCCAGCGCGGTCCCGACCAGCGCATCCAGCGCCGCGCGCACCGGTTCGGCGGCCGACGAAAAATGGCGGACCGCGATGAACATGATGCCGACCGAGAGCAGGGCCAGACCGACCACGAGCAGACCGGTCACCGCACCGCCGTTGAAGGCCACCCGAAGCGCCGCATGCGGGGATTTCACCGCAGCCTGGGTGGTCCGCACGTTCGCCCGCACGGCAACCGTCATCCCGATATACCCGGCCGCCATCGAACAGATCGCCCCGACCAAAAAACCGATCGCGGATTCCATCCCCCTCCCCGCCCACACGAGAGCGAAGATGACGACGGCGATCGCGCCGACGCTCATCATCTGGCGGCTCAGGTACGCGCGCGCCCCGAGCTGGATCGCCCCGGCAATCTCGCGCATCCGGTCGTTGCCGGATGGCGAAGCCAGGATCCATCGGATCAGGTAGCCGGCATAGATCAGGCCGAGCACGGCACAAACCAAGGAAATTTCCAGTCCGTTGCGAACGAGGGAGAGAGCAATCATAAGGGGGATGTTGGGAACGGCAGGGAGCATTGCCACACCCATTCACGGAGGCAAGAGAAAAAGGGCCCGCGCATAAGGAGCAGGGTCATTCCTGGCTCTGGGCGAAAACCGCTGGTAGCGCAGCCGCTGCTTGTGGCCCGCTCAGCGGGCAGCTCAAACGACCAAGGGCAGGAATGCCCTTGCCCCATATGGTGCGCGAACCACACCGCGCGCATAAGGAGCAGGGTCATTCCTGACCCTGGGCGAAAAACGTACGGCGGCGCAGCCGCTGCTTGTGGCCCGCTCAGCGGGCAGCTCAAACGATCAAGGGCAGGAATGCCCTTGCCTCGAGATTGGTTCAAGCTGCGGCGGCGAAGAGGGTGCTGCACAGGTTGGGTTCGCATTTAATGGGCTTCGTGCGGTGGCGGGCCGCGTTCATGAAGTCGCTTAAATGATCTGAGC
>Ga0247832_1004280_pt1 | contig 18084 bp, 19 predicted proteins | sample LaCruzMarch2015__10_FD_192407 | JGI IMG/M metagenome (GOLD analysis project Ga0247832, IMG submission 192407) | Freshwater microbial communities from meromictic Lake La Cruz, Castile-La Mancha, Spain - LaCruzMarch2015_4m | ecosystem: Environmental > Aquatic > Freshwater > Lake | place: Spain... | reverse complement strand
AAATACCGAACTTAAAAATGCATTGGCATTGGTTTGATTTAAAATTAAGACCGAATAGTTAGAATTGACCTTGCCAGAGACATAAAACGTATCGTCAAAATTGACTGGGTAATCATTTAAGTAGACTTGCATTTTTTGTACGCCAGCAGTGGCGGTTGTAAATGTCAAAGGTTCAGACTTGAGTTCGCCTGCTTTGATAGTCGTATTTACAACACTTTTAAGTTGGTTGTTTACCATCAAGGTAACAGAAGTATTGACTTCTTCAGTTCCATTGTTTTTGATTTTGACCACCATGGCATTGGGTTCGTTCAGTTGCAAAGAAGGTGTCTCAAAGTAAACCGTATCTATGCTCAGGTTGTTGGTTGAACTCGCATTGACAGCGACAAAGAACATTTTGAGCGAATCGCTCGTGCTGATGTCCTTTGGAAAACTTGATTGTTGGAAATCGCTAATATAAATGAGTTGTTTCTTGAAGCCCGGTTCGGTTGCTAAAAGTTGTTTTTGTTTTTCAAGAATTGTGGCAGCCAATTTGCTTTTTGGCGACAATTGTATTGTACTTAGCTGTTGAAGGGCTTCATTTTTGGACAAAAAACGATTTTCGTTATAGCCAAAATCATTTGTAAGCAGTTGAAATTGATCATTGATGGCCGATGTTTCTATGATTTGTTTGGCTTTGCCTTTGGCAAGATCGAGCAGCGAAAGTGAATTGGTCTCTATGCCCATACTGTACGAATTGTCAATGTAGATACTTATGGCTTTGGGACCTTGCGTCACTTTGTCGGCATCTTTTGAAAAAAACGGTTGCGCAAAAGCAAACACTAAACTCAAAACAGCTAGAATACGACTAAGTAAAATCAATAGATGTTTGAGTTGAGAACTTTTTTGGGTTTGTTCTTGTATTTCCTTCAAAAATCGGATATCAGGGAAATAAACTTTTTTGTATTTCCTGAAATTGAATAAATGGATGATAATTGGAATAGCTATGGCTAAAGCAGCTACCAGAAATAATGGATACAGAAAATTCACAGGGACAAAAATAAGGGAAATCTACGATTTGAATGAATGAAATAATAATAGGTTGAATTTGTACTTGTTAAATAAAATAAAACTAGTCTTTGATTTCCCAACGGAACCCGATAAACTCAAGTAGAGAAACATCTCGCGATTTGATTACTTTGTCCTCAAAGGTTTTCTTGTTCATAGCTATAATCAAATTTTGATACAATTTAAGTACTTGGTCAAAGCCGTCTTCGCCATACAAGGGGATAAAATCGTCCTTTTTGATGTCTATCAAACTGACACGGCTTGTTTTGTTGACGACCGAATTGTTTTTCCAACTACGCAATACATATTGATCGAGGTAATACAAAAACACCCAACGAATATCACGAATCATTCTGATTTGTTGCACAGTTACAAGAGATGTAGAAGGTTCGGGTTGACGGTTATATCCATTTTCGTAACAAAGAAATATATCGTGTAGGGTAGTGGTTTGATCATAATTGACAAATGCATAAATACCTTGTTTCACAAATTCAAGGGTATCTATAATGACAATTTTTTCATTAAAAGTAAAACCATCAACTATCTCACTTCGAAATGAATCAATTGAAGAAGCGTTGGGAGGTTGAGCGCTGCAATTTTTGTTGAATGAAAAAGAAAGTAAACAAGTAAGAAAAATTATAAGTCGTAAGTTATGCATTCAATATGTCATTAGAGTGTGTAAATATAATTCAATTAAATATATTTTTGGTGTAGGTGGTTATCTTCAAAAAAGATGATTTGAACGAATAAATAAGTAAAATGAACCTTTAGAATATTTTTTAAGTATTTTTAAGATTAAATCAAAAACTCACAAATATTCAGAATGCTTCGTCTACTATTTATATAACACACTACTGTCACATGAAAACATGCCTTACATTTATTTTAGTACTGTTTATTTCGCACTTAGTACTAGCGCAAAATTCACTTGTAGGCGATGGCTTTGGCGGACGAAAATGGTATAAACCCTACAATTACACTGTTGGTTCATACTCTGCTTATGCAGTTTGCGGAGCAGAAAAGCAATTGTATGCTTGGGGAGGTAATATTTATGGACAGTTAGGTGATAGTAGTTTCACCCCTAGACCAAAACCAGTAAAAGTATTGGATATGGACCATGTCAAGTATTATTCTACAGGCTATGTGATGGGAGCTATCAAAGATGATAGTACAGGATGGACATGGGGAGGTTCTAATTCTAGTAATCCTTCAGCATCGAAAGTAATTGATAGTGTCATGTTTGTAGATGCCGGTATATTTAATTGCGCCTTCGTAAAGTATGATGGTACTGTCTGGAGCGTTGGAGATAATACTTTGGGCGAATTTGGTAATGGACAAGCTAGTAATCCATTTAGTAAAATCCCAAGCCAAATGCTCAATATTAACAATGCTGTTCGAACTGCCCAAGGAGGTGTATCTACAACTGTTTTACTTAACGATGGAACTTTAAGGATCGCAGGTAATTACAATGGAAATAATTATTTGACACCAATCCCAATAAATATCAATGCTTTCATTGTTGATATCAAAGCAAATACTTATGAAAATATTGCCTTAGATTCTACGGGTGATGTGTGGTATTGGACTTCAAGTTCTAACCCTATTAAGTTAACTGGACTTCAAAATGTGGTTGCTATTTCGGGATGTAATGATGGATTTCATTTTCTATTTTTAGATGAAAATCATGATTGTTATGCATTAGGGGATAATTCTTATGGTCAATGTGGTTTATCATCAGGGAATTTAATAACTCCAACTTTGGTAGCTAGCAATGTCAATGATATCATGGCAGGTGAATGGTTTAGTTACATTGTTAAATCAAACGGAGAATTATATGGAAGTGGTACTGGATTGTGGGGGTCTATTTGGTTAAATATTGAAGATAAAATTAGGTATGAGTTCACAAAAATCGACCCAACAGATACATCCATCAACTTATGTGGCATAGGCAATGAAGGTGATTTTGAGGAAATAATTATCCCAGATCCAATTATCATTCAACCCATATTAGATACACCCATTGTATTTTTCCCCAATGTATTTTCGCCCAATGGCGATTCCAAAAATGATGTATTCAAAGCCATATGTGCTGATCCTTCAAAGGTTGAAAAATTTGATTTGAGAATCTTCAATAGATATGGCGAGCAGGTGTTTCGAACAAGTGCAATAGATAAAGGTTGGGACGGAAAAGACCACGAACTATCTACCTATTTTTATTGTTGTCGATACAAACAATACAGCAAAAATTTCCTTGAAGCCAAAGGCGACTTTATATTACTCAGATAATCTAGCAAAAGGCTCTTTCTTAAATGCATTCATCTGTGTTATCATAGAAAACTATTTACGGATTAGTTTTAATTGTATTCATCTGTGCCATCTGTGTAATCTGTGGCTCAAATCTAAATATCCACCAAACTCTCCTTAATCGTTCCCATCACAAACACCGATTGGATATGACCTACGTTTTCGGCCTGACTCAGTTTGTTGACATGAAAATCATAATAGCGTTCCATGTTTTCGCCTACCACTTTGAGCATAAAATCAAACTCACCGCTGATGCTATAACATTCAAGTACTTCAGGCATTTCAAGAATAGATTTTATAAATTTAGTACCCGCATTTTTATTGTGTTCCTTCAGCGATACATAGCATATCACCATCAGACCGCGTTGCACTTTAGTATGATCTACTAGTGTTACATACTGTTTTATAATGCCATGTTGCTCCATACGTTTAATCCGGTCAAAGGTTGGACTTGAGCTTAAATGCACCTTTTGGGCTATTTCTGTCACGGTAGCTTTCGCATTTTGCTGCAAAATCGATAAGATAGCCTTATCCTTATCATCAAGTTTGTAATTGTTAGCCGTGTTTTGTTCTGTTTGCGATTCCTTAGCTTTCATAAAATGGTCGTTTATGCTGTAAAAATACAAAATAATACATGTTTATACTGTATTTATTTAAAAATATAGAATATTATCCGCCTGTCTATACATTTGTGGTCTAAAATATAAAACAATGTCAAATACAGTAGAATTACAATTACCATACAAAGTCGCCGACATGAGCTTGGCCGATTGGGGTAGAAAAGAAATCAGACTTGCCGAAGCAGAAATGCCAGGTTTAATGTCAATCCGCGAAGAATATGCAGCTAGCCAACCACTTAAAGGTGCGCGTATAGCAGGTTGTCTTCACATGACCATCCAAACTGCTGTGTTGATCGAGACACTTACAGCACTTGGAGCAGAAGTAAAATGGAGCTCATGCAACATTTTCTCTACACAAGATCAAGCTGCTGCTGCTATAGCTGCTGCAGGTATTGGTGTTTATGCTTGGAAAGGCCAAACACAAGAAGAAGCAGATTGGTGTATCGAACAAACATTATTCTTCGGTAGCGAAGATCGTCCTTTAAACATGATCTTAGACGATGGTGGCGATTTGACCAACATGGTATTCGACAAATACCCAGAATTGGTACAACACATCAAAGGCTTGAGCGAAGAAACAACTACAGGTGTACACCGTTTGTACGAGCGTATGGAAAAAGGTACTTTGCCTATTCCTGCTATCAATGTCAACGATTCAGTTACTAAATCTAAATTCGATAACAAATACGGTTGTCAAGAATCATTGGTAGATGCGATTCGTCGTGCGACTGATGTCATGATGGCAGGTAAAGTAGCTGTTGTAGGTTCTTATGGTGATGTAGGTAAAGGTTCTGCAGCAAGTTTGCGTGGCGCAGGTGCTCGTGTTATCGTTACCGAAATCGATCCTATCTGTGCTTTACAAGCTGCTATGGACGGATTCGAAGTTAAACGCATGATCGATGCAGTACAAGAAGCAGATATCATCGTTACAGCATCAGGTTGTCGTGATTTGATTACAGAGCAACATTTCCGTGTCATGAAAGATAAAGCTATCGTTTGCAACATCGGACACTTCGATATCGAAATCGATATGGCTTGGTTAAACACCAACTACGGACATACCAAAAACACCATCAAACCACAAGTAGATATGTATACCATCGAAGGTAAAGACGTTATCATATTGGCTGAAGGTCGTTTGGTAAACTTAGGTTGTGCTACAGGGCATCCAAGTTTCGTAATGAGTAATTCATTCTCAAACCAAACTTTGGCACAAATCGAATTGTGGACCAACACTGACAATTACGAAAACAAAGTATACGTACTTCCAAAACATTTAGATGAAAAAGTAGCGCGCCTACACCTTGCCAAAATCGGCGTAGTGTTAGACGAATTGACCGATGCTCAAAGTGCTTACCTCGGTATTCCAAAAGCAGGTCCGTACAAATCAGACATGTACCGTTACTAAACCATACTACTAAATATTCTACTACAACAGCCGCTGAGTTTAACTACTCGGCGGTTTTTTTTTTTTTGGGAGCTAAGCAGAATTACATCGTTGAACTAATTCTCGCTACCCCTAGCGCATGGCGCTTTAGGGTATCGAGGCTATACATCAGGGACATCTACTTTATTGAGCGGGGGAATGCAACATATGAATCGTAATATTCAAAGTATATCATTTCAACCTTTTAATGATTTGAAATATCATAAGTTAAATATATATTTGTATTCAATTAACATTTGCCACTTAATACCTCACAAAAGAATGATAATTGTTAATGCAAATTTCTAATTATCATTCCAATAAGTAAGTTTTATGCATGGCATAAAGACATTCAATATTACACGAATACTTTTAATTATAACAATTCTATTTGGTTCATGTACATATTCTGAGATAAATAGTAAATCCGATAAAAATAAAGGATTAGAAACAACACGGAAGTTTTTTTCTTGTATTGATAGCTCTAATTATAATTGTATTCAGAGCATATTGCATCCCCTTTATGCACAGAAAATCGATACTTTAAAAATAAAGGGTACAGTAGTTGAACTTTTATCTAAATATGGAAAAGCACAATACAGAGATTTGGTAGACTGGAGAACATTAAGCAAATCAGGCAAAACCGATATAGTCGAGTTTCAGTATCAATTTAAAGTTAGAAGAGATAGTCTTTTTACTCTTGAATTGGTAGAATTAGTTAGAGAAAATGACACTACCAGAATTACAACATATGAACTTCAAGCTTTATTGCCATTAAAAGAAGAAATTAATTCCAACTAACACTGCAATAACACCTTCAGTAGCAAGCTGGGCTTTCTAGCTTTTCTATCCTTTGGATTGCTAATCACCTTTACTATCTTTATCCAAACTTTCGTTCCTTGAACTCCCAGCCTGTTGCTGCAAAGGAAATGTTAGTGCAAATTGAAGTACTGCGTAAAATGATATATTATATAATCGGATTAATTATTGTTATAATAGTGAAATTATACTTCGGTTTTAACAAACCGCTTAGCGATGAGTTTAAATCTGAGATTTTATGCTCACCGACACCTGAGGAATTTGTAAATAAGTATGGGGAAAATGGAAGCTATTTGAAAGGTGGTACATTGTGCTTTTATGGTCATTGGTTCGGTAGACCTCACGATAATTTTCACGAACTCAAAAGGATAATTTATGAAAATGAATCAAATATTTTACGCCTAACATTTAGTGAAAATGAGGTCTTGACAATATATAATCCTGTTGACATTTCAGAATATCCCAATAGAATTACTATTAAAGATGCTGATAAGATAAATTGGCAATGGTACAGTTATGGTGAAATACAAATAGAGAATAACTTATTCTATATAGAAATAACTCGAGTTGAAGACAAATTAATTGGAAAAACAAATACAACATGGTATGAGGAAAAATTCGAAACGTTGGATCCAACCAAGCCTGCGATTTTATGGATTGAATAACTACTTCCACTCGCACGAGTGTCACATCAATATTAGGATAGAAAATCCATTACAAGTCGAGACAGGAGAGGTATGGGAATTGTGCAAGGCTTTTCGTGCTTCATCGACATAATCTATTAAAGGGCTATCAATTCAAGATTATTATGTTCTCATCACACTTTGCCTTTCTCAATACATATACAACTATAAAGTATTGGATTCATCCTATTTCGCTTTAAAAATCAGTCAACTATATTCAGTTTGCAATAGAAGTTTAAATCCCCAAAATTTTAAATCCGTCCTTTTGCTTGACCGAAATACTTGTATATAAAAAATAATTAAAACTATATGGACCACATACTAAAAACACAAATGGACAATAAATCAAATCTTGTAATTCTAAAAGATTTTTTCACAAAACTAATTAGTAATCAATGCTTTGAAGAAGCAATACAAATAAGAGACATTATAAAAACAATGGAACAACTCAATTTGGAATTAGAAAAAATCACACGATATGAAAGGGGAATTAAAAGAGGCAATAGAATTTCCAAAATATTCAATGGGTGAAATCCATTGTCTAAGTTCAACGCCGCAGTTTGTGTCCTCAAAACCATTTGCTTATCGCTTGGGTTCCACCAAACGAAACAAAATCATGTTTGATGGGATACCAAACAAAAGAGAAAACGCCTTAGTTTCTCACCAGGGCGTTTAATATTATAGGGACTTTAGACAATTCCGCTGAATGTTATGTGCTGACTTCTTTCTGATAGTGATTATTGTTTAATTAGTTTTATAGTTTGTTGTCTATCTAGATTTGTTACTTTTAAAAAGTAAATTCCTTTTTGCAAGAATGAAAAATTTTCTTGTTCGATATTTTTTCCTTTAAAAATAGGCTGTCCCAATGAGTTAGATAAATAATAGGTTTCTGAACCTGTAGCGTTTGAGATAGTTATTTTTTCTGAAAAGGGATTGGGAAAAACTGTATAATTCGATTTTTCTGCCTGTTCGTTCAAACCTATTGTCATACAAGGGATTAGTGGCGTTTCACAACGGTGAAGGTTGAAATTGCCAAAACCGGTTGCTTTCCCATAATAAAAAATCCATACTTTATCGTTACCAATCACATATTCAGGGTCAACCGCGATATCGCCATCATACCCGCTTATTTTGGTATGAATTGTATCTCCAAATATACTCAATAGATAAATTTCGCCTCCCGTTGTACCTGGAATACCTCCTCCACCATAAACCTGATAGGCACCATAAGTTTTGTTACCACAAATAGTAAAAGGCTCAAAGGAGGTTAGGGTTGTTGGAACAATGCTTGTAGGCGAAGTATATAGCTGAACCTCTGTAAAATAGCTGCCAGTTTTTTGATAAATAGCAACTTTTTGAGCAGCCTTGCTACTAAACATAAAAGTGTCGTTTGGAAACTGAGGAAGTCTAAAAGGTAAATCGTCAACGTGGTGATTAAAAATACTTGAAGGAATATCGTTTGTAACTTGGGTTGAAATTTGTGTTTGTCCGTTCCAAAATTTTATATCCCAATAAGGTTGATTGGTAAAAGGTCTAAATGGATAGGCCAATTGCTCAGATTGGGCTAACCATCTTGGAAAAGTTAGTTCATAAGCCGAGCCGCCTGTATTTTTCTTTTCTGCATTGATGAAAATTCTATTTGCTGGATTGTCTGAACGGAAAACGAATAAACTATCTAAGTCCGTTGATAATGGATTTTTTACAATGTAGTTTACCCAAAAGTAACTTTTTGTACTATCACTATTTATGTTCAACAATGATTTGTCGTCATTGTTTACTGGTCCTAAATCGAATTGAGTTAACGTATTAAAACCAGTTCTACGAATATATTTTATATGCCCGTTTTTATTTTTAATTAGGAAAAACCTGCTCACATTATCTTGCCCCCAATAGGGCCATCCTTGCCCCTGAATGGTGTCAATAGGTTGTTTATTAACAAAGTCTGGAAGTCCAGTGTTTAAGTCAAGGTCAGCATACCAAACCTTGGCTTGTCCACCACCTAAATTTTCGCACCAAACCATAGAACGGCTGTCGTCGGAAAATTCAACTTGAAATATGTTATTTGCGATAATGGTGTCTTTTGGTATGAATGTTTGGGCCTCTGTCGTCAAACTAAAAGCTATCAATGCTAAAAAAGTAAAATATGTTCTCATTATTTATTTGGTAAAAATGTCTTGCTATGACAACTAAAATCACTAAAGGTTTAATGTTGGCTATACATTCTGGTATTTACTCGCCTATTGATTGGTGTCCCGCCAAACGAAACACAATTAATGTTTTGATGGGATACCAAACAATAAAGAATAATTTTTTAATTATTATCTTGCATCAGAATTTAGGGAAGTACAAAATAAATAATTCAACAATAAAATCTTTATGCTTTACAAAACCATACAAAGAGGCACGAGAAATCCATAAATAAAGGCAATACCTCACTTATCCAGACTTGTCGTGGATTCTCACGTTAGTGTGGTTTGAATAGGGTATAAGTAAGTTAGATCTTATATTTGAGTAACCCTGTAGTTAACAATAACCAATAATGTAACATTAAAAAAACGAACTATGACACATAAACTTTTTCCTTGCTTGTGGTTTGATGGACAAGCTAAAGAAGCCGCAGATTTTTACTGTTCTGTTTTTAAAAACTCAAAAATAATTTCTGAAAATCCGATGGCGGTCGTTTTTGAACTCAACGAAACAAAAATGATGGCTCTCAATGGAGGCCCTGAATACAAATTTTCACCTGCTAACTCGTATGTAATTTCTTGCGACACACAGGAAGAAATTGACCACTACTGGGAAAAACTAGGAGCTGGTGGGAAATATGGTAAGTGTGGATGGCTTGATGATCGATTTGGTGTTTCATGGCAAATTGTTCCTTCGATTTTAGGAAAATTAATGAACGATCCAGAAAAAGCGCCAAAAGTTATGTATGTATTTATGCAAATGACTAAATTTGACATTCAAAAATTAATGAATACTTAAAAATAAATATTATGGCACTGATTAATCCCCACATCAACTTCAACGGAAATGCCGAAGAAGCATTTACATTTTACAAATCCGTATTTGGTGGCGAGTTCGCTAGGATTATGCGTTTTAAAGATATGGCCAGCGCTGAGTTTCCAGTGCCTGAGCATGAAGCAAACAAAATAATGCACATTGCGTTCCCTATTGGCCCCAACGTTTTAATGGGTAATGATGTTCCAGAAAGTATGGGGCCGACAAATGAAAATGAAAATAGAAGTAAAATTTCAATCAGCACAGAAAGTAAAGAAGAAGCAGACAAACTGTTCAACGGACTTTCAGCCGGTGGACAAATTGAATTTCCTATTGGCGACAGTCCATGGGGGTCTTACTTTGGTATGTTTAGAGATAAATATGGTATTGAATGGATGGTTGATTTTGATCCAAGAGATTAAGGGCAACTTTAAGCAGATAAAATATCGAAAATGTCCTTCTGTTAATAATTCTAAAGTAAGATTATGAATAGCTAAAAATGATATTCCAAAGTCTTTTTATTTATGTTCGATTTCATTATTAACCAAGTTCCAATCTAATCAATCATACCTACAATATAACGCTACTTCATTATGTCAAACCAACAAGAAATAATCACCGACCGATTAATACTCAAAAGCATTACACCAGCGTTCATTCATGAAATTTTCAACACAAAATCGAAAGATGAAATCATGCAATACTTTGGATTTGATGATGCTGGATATGCGCATTGTTTTAACATGCATGAGCAAGGTATGGAGACACATCGTCTTTCATTGTTCTATTTTTTATTGATTGATAAAACCAACAACAAACCTATAGGTGAATGTGGTTTTCATACATGGAATAGCACACATCGCAGAGCAGAATTGTTTTATAGTCTCAGACATGATGAGGATAAACAAAAGGGATTGATGACTGAAGCCTTAAACGTTGTGCTAGAATATGGTTTTCAAACCTTGAATCTTCATCGTATAGAAGCCTTGGTAGACGAAAATAATACACCTTCTGTCAAGCTATTATTGAAGTATGGTTTTACCAAAGAAGGTACCATGCGCGAGGATTATGTAGTGGATGGAAAAAATGAAGATTCAGATTGTTATTCGTTGTTGAAATGGGAATGGGAGAAAAGAAACAATGGTTTGAAAAAATAGGTATTTTTGTTAAATTTAATGCTATGTCAAAACCTAAATCAAATTTCAACAACCAAGTATCCTTATTTTTAGATGAATTGAACCATCCCTTTAGAAGCGAAATAAACTATTTGCGAAATTGTATTTTACTAGCTCAACCCGAGTTAAACGAAAATATTAAATGGAATAGTCCTAACTATAGTATTGGAGAAGAGGATAGAGTGACTATGAGAGTTCAGCCATTAAAAAAGCAAGTTCAACTTGTTTTTCATCGAGGAGCTAAAAAACAAGTGCAACCCGAAAGTAAATTAATATCGACGAATAGTAAATTATTGGTTTGGAAAGAAAACGATCGCGCAGTAGTGACATTTAAATCAATGGGTGAAATAGAAAATAGCAAAGATGAATTGACTGAAATTATCAAGGATTGGACTAAGGCAAGTATCTAAGATGGTTTTTATTAGGAAAACTAATTAAGGCTACTTTGTTTATATTGCAGGCTATTATTATAAATTACGTTTAACGCATCAGTTATTTCTTATATATGATCAATCTCGACAACGCTATTATTTCAAAATGTATTGTACATAAAGTTGGTAATTCTTATGCCAGTGAGCAATCTGTGTTTTCAAATCTTGAAATGGATTTGGAGCAGCATGAGCTACTTGAAATTCAAAAAATATTTACAAAAAATTTCAAATCTCCTTTAAAAGCAAATCGATTTATGCATCCTATTGATTTAAATCAAAATGTGATGTATAAGTTAGTAGAAGATATGTTTGAATCTGATCAAAATTACCTTCGGAATACTAAAAATATTGTGAAGTATTTATTTGAACAGTCTACCCATTATTCCATCAAGTCAGGTGAGATTTTTATCATGAATTTTGAAGATGTAGTTCATCAAGATGTATTATCCAATGCAATTGGAATTTTTAAAATTGAAAATTCAACTAATTTTATCAAATCGGATTATCATCAAAATTCAATTAGTGTTTTTCTCGACAAGGGCATCGTTGGGCGAAATATTGAGAAGGGCTGTATTGTCTTTAATAGTGATCAACATGATGGTTACATTGTGTATAGCTATGAAAAAAACAATTCTGATACCAACTATTGGAACAAGAATTTTCTTTCAATAGTCAAACGAGAGGATAGTTTTAATACTACATCAGCTTTGTTGGAGACTTATCGGGATTTTGTTATGAATGACATTTCAGCAGAATCGATGTCTAAAAAAGAGAAAATAGAAATGATTACGAAATCTATTGAATTCGTTGGTGAGCAAGAAGAAAGTTTAAGTGTGGAGGAGTTTATACAAACTACTTTGGTTGATAAAGGCGCACAAGAACAATACAAAACCTATTTGGACAACTACAAAGAAGCCTATGAAGTCGAAATGGAGGATACCTTGGTTGTTTCAAAAGATGCAGTAAAATATCAACAAAAGAAATTTAAGAAAGTAATCAAGCTCGATAAGAATTTTCATATATATGTCCATACCAACGACGACTTAATGGAAACTGGCATTGACGAACTTGGGCGCAAGTATTATAAATTGTATTTTGATCAAGAATTATAATTTATTAAATGTGAAAAATAATAATATGTTATTTTTATAACAAATTGTTCAAAAAACTTGCATGTTTGACCTAAAAAGTAAACATTTGCAAAATAAATATATATCTATGAGCAATTTACGTTTCGATGCCATCAATAATATATCCAATGGCGCACAAAATGTGTTGGGTTATGGCGATCAAAAAATCACGTCTTTTTTTGGTAGTAATGTTTTTACGGGCAAAGTAGCTCGTGAGTATTTGAGCGATGAAGCTTATAAAAGCTTGATGAACTCGATCAAAACTGGAAGTAAAATAGACCGTAAAATGGCCGAGCAGATTGCCAATGGCATGAAAGCATGGGCTATGGAAAAGGGCGTTTCGCATTTTTCACACTGGTTTCAACCCTTGACAGGTGGTACAGCTGAAAAGCACGATTCTTTTTTTACATTGAAAGGTGATGGTACACCACTAGAGATTTTTGATGGTGATGCTTTAACGCAACAAGAACCTGATGCATCTAGTTTTCCAAACGGTGGTATCCGCGCTACGTTTGAAGCTCGTGGCTACACAGCATGGGATCCTACATCACCAGCATTTATATTGGAAACTGCAACAGGTAAAACCATGTGCATTCCGACAATATTTATATCTTATTCTGGTGAGTCTTTAGATACTAAAACGCCATTGTTGAAAGCATTGGATTTGGTTACGAAAGCTTCTTTAGATGTTTGTCATTATTTCGATAAGAACATTTCTCGCGTAGCGCCTACCCTAGGTTGGGAGCAAGAATATTTTGTTATAGAAGAATCTATGGCCAATGCACGCCCAGACCTTTTGGCTACTGGTCGTACATTGTACGGTCATACACCTGCTAAAGGACAACAATTAGACGATCATTATTTTGGTGCAATTCCAGAACGCGTTTTTGCATACATGCAAGATTTTGAACAAGAAGCCTACAAATTGGGTATTCCTTTGCGCACTCGTCATAATGAAGTAGCTCCATCTCAATTTGAATGTGCGCCTATATTTGAAGAAGTCAATATTGCTGTCGACCACAATTCATTGTTGATGGAAGTGATGAATCGTGTAGCGAAGCGTCACAAACTGAAAGTGTTGATGCACGAAAAACCATTTGCAGGTGTGAACGGAAGTGGTAAACATAACAACTGGAGTTTGGCGACAGACACCGGTATTAATTTGTTAGCACCAGGCAAAACACCACGTACCAACTTGATGTTTTTGACATTTTTTGTCAATGTATTGAAAGCTGTTCACGATCATGCAGATTTATTGCGTGCATCGATAGCTTCATCCAATAACGATCATCGTTTGGGTGCAAACGAAGCGCCTCCAGCAATCATCTCAGTGTTCGTTGGTAAGTATTTGACCGATGTTTTGAATGAAGTGGAGGAGCGTGTTACTGGTAAGTTTACAGAGCAAGATGAGGTAATTCTTAAGATGGATATTCACAAAAATATTCCAGAATTGTTGATGGACAATACAGATCGTAATCGAACAAGTCCGTTTGCATTTACAGGCAATAAATTTGAATTCCGTGCAGTAGGTTCAAGTGCCAATTGTGCTTGGCCTATGACCATCCTCAATACGATTATGGCTGATACTTTGATCAACTTCAAAAAAGAAGTCGATGCATTGATCGAAAAAGGAGAGAAAAAAGAAATCGCTTTACTACATATCATTCGCAAATACATCACAGAAAGCAAGAATATATGCTTTGAAGGTGACAATTACAGCGAAGCTTGGGCGCAAGAAGCAGCAAAAAGAGGGTTAAACAACTTCAAGGATACGCCAAGAGCATTGGATGTATTTGGTAAAGAAAAATCAAAAGATTTATTCAAAAACCATGGCATCTTTACGCACATTGAAACAGAAGCTCGTCATGAAATTATGCTTGAAGAGTATGTCAAAAAAGTACAAATCGAAGCAAGATTGATGGGTTATTTGGCTAGTAATTCAATTTTACCACCTTCTATTCAATATCAAAATACATTGATCGAAAATGTAAAAGGTTTAAAAGAAATCGGATTGAACCCAGAATCATATCGTTCTCAAATAGAAATCATTGAAGTGATTTCTAAGCATATCAATGGCGTAAGCGACAATGTAGAAAAGATGATAGAAGAGCGCAAAAAAGCCAATGAAATTGAGAGTATGCACGAACGTGCTGTAGCTTATTGCGACAAGGTTAAACCATATTTTGATACCATCCGTTATCATGCAGATAAGCTTGAATTGATTGTTGATGATAAACTTTGGGCATTACCAAAATATCGTGAAATGTTATTTTTACGATAGATGTATTAGTATATTATTAAAAAGAAAAAAGCTACCCTAGTGGTAGCTTTTTTATATATATCAAAATTTTGAATATACCCTTGCAAGGGTATGGTACAGTGTAAATGGCAATATTAGATTTGTAAAAAAATAGATAAATATGAAATTTAAAATTAACCTTGGACTACTAGCTATAGCTTTTATGTTCCTTACAATTGTTGCTTGTAAAAAAGAAACTACGACAACTACAACCAATAATACAAACACAACAAATGTGACTGGAAATTGGAATTTACAATTGTGGGATGGAGCCGCTGCAACTGGGACTTTAGTGTTTACTTCTAGCAATTTCACACTCAATTGTACTACGTTTGGTATTGCCGACAATGGCACTTATACAAACTCTGGGAGCAATTATACATTTACCTGTGCAGGTGCCATGGGTGCAGGCAATACTTGGGTCATGGATTCTTTAACTTCAAATGTATTGCTTATGCACAGCAATTTGAATCTAATTGTTCGTGCAACGAAATAATTTATTTTACCAATAATCAAACTTTGAAAAACTACCATTTGGTAGTTTTTTTTATGTCAAAGAATGTGTTATCGATAATGCGATTTTGAGTTAAAATCAAGAATGCACAGAGTTTAAAATTGAATGATTTCAAATAACAATTCAGAAGGATTTGATCTATTAAACAATATTGGTTTCAAAAGGTCTATAAATTAGTTTTAGTTTATACATTTATTGTTTAGAATAAAACGATATTTTAAGTATCATTACGTCTTTAATATTAACCGTACACCATGAAAAGTTATTATTTATTTTTACTACCCAGTATTTTAGTTCTCTTATTTTCTTGCAATGCAAGTAAACAAGCTATGAAGCATGGAGACTACAGTCAAGCCACTTCCATTAGCACTCAAAAAGTACAACGCAACAAAAAGAAATATGCTCAAGTCGATGTACTGGAAAAATCCTTTGCGATAGCCAATAAAAAAGAGTTGGAAGAAATTTCATTTTTGAAAAATCAAAATATTCCTTCTAATGTAGAGCGAATATTCAATTTGTATGAATCGATCAGACAGCGACAAGAAGCTATAAAGCCATTGTTGCCTATTTACAATAAGTTTCAACGACGGAATGCACTATTTTCATTTGTAGATGTCGACAAGGAATTGATAAGCAGTAAAGAAGCAACTATTGAATATTATTACAAAAAAGGAATAGTCTATTTGGAAAAGTATAATCGATTTGATGCTCGCGAAGCCTATGGATTTTTTATGAAAGTAATACAACTCAATCCTGATTATAACGATGTCCAAAACTTAAAAGAGCAAGCATATAGAGAAGGACAAAATTACGTTTTTGTTCGAATGATAAATGATGCTAGAGTTGTCTTACCTCAGGATTTTGAAGATAAATTATTAAGTATTACTACTGGAGATTTGAAAACTATGTGGACTACCTACGATACTCGAAAAAGACAAACTATCAATTATTCACACAGCATAATCATCCGTTTGCAAAGTATTGATGTAAGTCCCGAACGAGAGAATAGAAGAGAGTATACCGAAGAGAAAGAAATCCAAGAAAAAGAATATTTGAAAGATGCCAATGGGAAGCGAATTAAGGATTCGCTGGGTAACGATAAGTTTGTGATGGTAACCCAAAAAGTAAAATGTAAAGTCATAGAAGTAGAGCAACGTAAAGGAGCGAATGTAAGCGGGTATGTGGAGTTTTATGACAAAGAATCGAATCAAGTTTTAAAAAAAGAGCCAGTAAGTAGTACAATGCTATGGCAAAATTTTGCAGCAAAATCAAAAGGAGATGAAAGAGCTTTATCAGAAGAAACTTTGCGACGATTAGGTAATAGGCCTCAAGCTTTTCCAAGTGATTTATTTATACTAGATGGTGCTGGTGAGAATTTAAAGCCAAAAGTAAAAAATATAATTGCGCACTATTTTGACCTTGTGAAATAGTGATTTTATAAACTGTAAATTATACATCCGTTCGAAATATTTCCATCCAACGTAGTGGTGATTCAAGTTCTTTAAATCCAAATTTACGATATAATTCATGTGCGTCTTTAGTTGCAAGAAGCCAACGTCGAATTGTTTGTAATTTTGGGTAGTTCATGATTTCTCGAACAAATAAAGTGCCATATTTATTGGCTTGAAACTGTGGCAAAATAAACACATCACAAAGGTAGGCAAGAATAGTGTAGTCAGTCACAACTCGAGCAAAACCAATCAATTTGTTGTTTAAATATAGTCCAAAACATAACGAATTTAGCATAGATTTTTCTACATCTTCTATGCTTCTTTGATTTGCCCAATAGCTAGTTTTTAAAAAGTCATAAATTTCATTTATTGGTATGCGCTCAATCGCTGTATCAAGCTCTAAAGCCTCTGGGAGATAAATTTTCATAATTATTGCTAACGGAAATAATTTGTATTTATTTGATAATGTTATAATTTTTATACTCAAAAAAATGCTTTCCTGTCAGTTGAAATAATACTTTTTTAAATCGTTCTTTTGGTTTTAGTTTTATGTTTTTTTTGTCAAACACAAAGGTCCAATCCTGGTTAGCGATATGAGATTTCATGACAGAAGGGTGGGAGCCATTAAATAAATCTAAGCCATCAATATTACTATAATCGAATTCATCTAAATCCTTGAAGTTTTTATTATCGCTCCAATATTGTTGAATTCCTGCATTTTTAGCTTGCATTTTTTTAGGTGGTCGTACCCAGCCATAATGGTAAACAGAAGCTTTAGTTTCTTTAACATTCAGCTTTTCATTGGGCTGTTTTCTAAAACCTTGGGCATCTTTATACGAAAATATCGATTTATTGTTTTTGATGAGTCTAATTTCCTTTCTATACCATCGTGAGGTAGAGCCAATGTAGTCAAAACTCCCCCAAAAGTGTTTGTATTGGAACAAAATTCCATCTATCTGCGCATTTTCATTGGCTTTTTGAATGCTAGCTTGAATAAGTGGGTAATCATGTTCATGCAAAACTTCATCCGCTTGCAGGTAAAGACACCAGTCAAATGTAGATGGAATTTGTTGAAATGCTTTGTTCGTCTCCGCTGCTAATACTTCACCATTTTTAGTCAGGGATTTATCCCAAGTACTATGCAAAATAACGATTTTTTCAGATTTTATGGATCGTATTAGTTCTTCA
>Ga0247832_1004278_pt1 | contig 18092 bp, 21 predicted proteins | sample LaCruzMarch2015__10_FD_192407 | JGI IMG/M metagenome (GOLD analysis project Ga0247832, IMG submission 192407) | Freshwater microbial communities from meromictic Lake La Cruz, Castile-La Mancha, Spain - LaCruzMarch2015_4m | ecosystem: Environmental > Aquatic > Freshwater > Lake | place: Spain... | reverse complement strand
TTATTGTACCAATACTACTACTACTACTACTACTACTACTACTACTACTACTACTACTACTACTACTCAGCAGTAATTCATCGCTGATATCATCTGCTACCGCATCTATTCTTACCCCATGTAACCAAACAATGGGTAATTGTGTCCTCGCGCGCTGGACGGCCCCGGCGGTAATATAGCTCCGTCCTTCATTCGTGGGGGACAGCGTGGATCGGACTTTGGTACATATGTATTCCATCGCTTCTTGGAATTCACATGTCGTTGCTGCTGTTGTTGTTGTTGTTGTTGCTGTTGTTGTTGCGTCTAGACCTAACTCATCTTCGACTACCATGATGGTAGTAGTACCATTGCCATCTCCTTCGTCGACCGTGTCGTCTTTTTCTTCCAACTCCTCCTCCTCCTCGTGTTGTTGTTGTTGTTGTTGTTCCTCGAGTAATGCGAATGCATAATGGGTACAAATATGACTTAATACATTTGGCGGCAATATATCATTGGCCATATCCACTCCATTTAATAATTGCAGGTAGGTCAATCCCTCCACGGACGATACTTTCGTTCGATCTACATCATTGTCCAAAATAATGATATTATCATTCGTAAGAGAAGGGGAGATTATGTCGTCGTCGTCGTCGGCTCTTCCGTTGTTCAAGTCGTCGTTGTTGGCGGGGAATGATGTCGTTGACGGCGGCGGAGACGTAAGAAAGATTGGGAATGCAAGCGCTGTTGTTATTGTTGTTGTAGTTGCTGTATTACTAGTAAAATAATACTCTGATAATTGAAGCACGGTAAGAAAACCAAGTGATGATACTGACACACCCGTTATTTCCACGGGTCTTGCCGGCCGTTGTTGTTCATTGTTGGTGTCGGATCCATCATTTCTTCTTCCATCGTGACGAGGCGGTGGGTCATTACGAGAAGAATACGACCCCCTTTTTGATGGTACCAATGACAATGATGAGTACGACGACGGCGATGGCGAACCGCCAAAGATGAATGCACTTGCTTGACCCACCCGCCACGAACAAAGAAGGAGGAGGAGATGACAGTAGTAATGACGCTCTATTAGTCGTCTCATGCTTTCCATCGCACTTGCTTTGTCGTCCACTATCGCTTCGTTTTCCTTCACAGCTCACTCAGTGACATCAACTGTTCCCGCCCAAGACCATTCTTCCTCCTCTGTCACCCTCGTCCGTCCGATAATAATAATATAGTGGGTTTGAGATCCGTCATGAAGCTCGGTAGCGACAGCAGCAGCATCATTTTCATGACTTGCTTCTTCTTCCTACGACGACGTGTCGTGTCTGCATTCGTCATCCCCGCTCCGTCATCCACGGTCACAACGAGCGCGGGCAGTCGTCGAGCAGGTCGAGGTCTGGCTATTAGTCGTCGAATTTCTCACGGATCATCTCCTTCCATCGCCGGACCGACTACGCCGCCGACGAGTGGCAGTCGGAATGCTCTTTTTCTTCATGGCTGCGGTCCCGTTGGAAAATATGCCACATCATCATCGGCGGCATCGTCGATGCGCCCGCGCTCCGCCATCGCCGAGGCCTCCGCCCGAGAGCGGGACGTCGACGACGACGAGTCGTGCGCGATTGCCGAAATGGTCGAATTGCCAACGAACGAAGATAACGATGACGAATTGCTAAAAATACGACACAGCGCCGCGCACGTCATGGCCATGGCCGTCCAACGCATATATCCCGAGGCACGAACGACGATCGGGCCTTGGATCGAGAATGGCTTTTATTACGATTTCTACTTCCCCCCCGAAACGACAACGCCCGCTACCGATGATGATGATGGAGGAGGAGGACTTCCCAGCAGCAGTAGTAGTGGTCGCAAGTTGAACGAATCGGACCTCAGGGGTATTAAAAAAGAAATGGATAAAATCATATCCGCGAATTATCCCATACTGCGTAGGGAAGTAACGCGCGACGAGGCGCGTGCGTTGATAATGGAAAAACGCGAACCGTTCAAACTCGAATTATTGGATTCCATCACATCGGGCGAAGGAGATGATAATATTACCATCTATTCCATAGGCGAGGAATGGTGGGACCTGTGTGCCGGGCCGCACGTCGATTCCACCGGTCGACTGAATAAAAAGGCGACGGCGTTGGAAAGCGTCGCCGGGTCGTATTGGCGTGGAGACGAGAATCGTGAAAGTTTACAACGCATATACGGCACGGCATGGAAGGATGTGTCGCAATTAAAGGCATACAAGAATAGGATGGAAGAGGCGAAGAAGAGAGATCATCGCGTGTTGGGTAAAAAGCTCGATCTATTTAGTATTCAGGTAAGTGTGATGTGTTATATGATGGGACAGATATATATATATATATATATATATATTGTAGAGAGAGGTTTTGAGGGAGTGTTGTTGTTGGGAGTAACTTTTTGAAATGAGAGGGGGTGGGGGATTGAAAGACTTTTTTTCTCCCTGTCTCAAAAAAACAAAACAATATACTTATATATATTTCTCACATTTATGTTATATTTTTTCACAACACCTTACACACACAAAACAATATATATATATATATATTATAGGAAGATGCCGGTGGTGGATTAGTATTTTGGCATCCCAAAGGGTCGACGATACGACGCAAGATTGAAGATTTTTGGAAGGAACGTCATATCGAACAGGAGTATGACTTTGTGTACTCGCCGCATATTGCCAACTTGAATTTATGGAAGACCTCTGGACATTATGATTTTTATCGCGAGGGGATGTTCGATCAGATGGAGGTGGAGAATGAGGTATATCAAATTAAGCCGATGAATTGTCCATTCCATTGCTTAATGTTTAAGGATGGCGTGCGTAGTTATCGTGAATTGCCCTTTCGATGGGCCGAGTTGGGGACTGTATACCGATATGAACGTAGTGGTACATTACATGGTCTGTTCCGTGTGCGTGGATTTACGCAGGATGATGCACATATCTTCTGTTTGCCGGAACAGTTACAGGATGAGATTGTGGGTGTATTACAGTTAACTAAAAGTATCCTATCACGATTTGGATTTGAGAAATATGAATTAATGATTTCTACCCGTCCAAAGGAGAGTGTGGGGAGTGATAAAATATGGGAGGATGCCACCGCGGCCTTAGTGGGGGCACTGGATGAGCTTGGTTGGGCGTACGGTATCGATGAGGGTGGAGGAGCATTCTACGGACCAAAGATTGATCTTAAGATTAAAGATGCCATTGGTCGGACCTGGCAATGTTCAACAATCCAATGCGATTTTAACTTACCGGAGAGATTTGATTTGGAATATGTAACTGCCGAGGGTACACGAGAACGTCCTGTCATGGTCCATCGTGCAATCTTTGGTTCGATTGAACGTTTCTTTGGCATACTCATTGAGAATACAGCCGGGGATTTTCCATTCTGGCTAGCGCCGGTACAAATGAAACTCCTACCAGTGACCGACGCAGCATATGACTACTGTAAGAAGGTGGCATCGAAAGCCAATCGTCTTGGTTTGCGTGTGGAGGTTGACAGAGGTAGTGAACGTTTAGCGAAGCAAATTCGTAATGCTGAACAAAGTCGTATTCCAATCATGTCAGTTGTTGGGTTTCGCGAAATGGAAGAGGAGACGCTAGCGGTACGCAGTCGTAAGTTGGGGGATTTGGGTTCGTTTACTGTTGATGACTTGTTGGCGGAATTGAAACGATGTGATGATACCGCTGAGGAAATGATGATGTTAGGAAAAGCTACAGAGACGGTGGAGACAGAGAGCACCAGCTCGGTGTGAATGAGTGTATTGGCGATATTTATTAAAGAAATAGAGAGATTGTTGAATGCATTATATTTGAGTTTTATTCACAAGCCCTCTGAATATATGAATGAATGAATGCCCGCACACCCCCCATTTATAGAATTCCCTGGATATAGAATAAGTTCATACCATCAATAACAAGATGTACAACAGCTACATGTAACCTCAGGATCATTACCCAAACAATCTACCACCAATACTTCCAACATTCCTCCTTCATCACTCCGAGTTAGTGAACATATACTCTCAGGAACAACAAACTTCATATCATTCTTTTGTATCTCAAGTCGTTGTAAATTGATTAACTTACTCCATCGCTTGGGGATACTACCAGTGAATGAATTATCACTAAGGATTAATGTAGTAAGATTAAGCACTTTGCCTAGCTCTGACGGCAATGTCCCACTGAGCCCGTTGCTCCATAATCCCAATCGACGTAAATAGGGCAGTCCAGCAAGTTCTTGCGGTGTATATCCACTAACATTATTTTCTGGTAAATCAATTGACACAACCATCCGTTCAGTGATTGTGTCGACATCACCATCAGAATGATGGGGTAAGTCGGTAGGATTGTTAATTGCATCCTCAAGTGTAAATGAAGGTATGACAACTTCTTCACATGTAACACCGACCCAATCGCATTCATGTACACCTGGCTCCAACCAAAGATCTGACATGGTCCAATCGGTACCATTCGTTGCATAGTACAGTACGACAGTGGCATATCGCTGTACTAAACGATAGGCAGGAGTATTTGTTCCTAGATATGGACGAGAAAGAGTAGTAGCCTCCATCTCGTCTTCCTCCTCCCCAATCTCATCAGCGACTGATATTGGTCTCTGCTCCCCAATCTCATCAGCAACTGCGACTGGTAATGTATCATCAAAGACAAGGAAATCTCGTGCCTTCTGTGATGCAGAGACCGTTGAACCAAGCTGTGCTACATCCGGTCCATCAAGATCAGTAAATGACGATATTTCTGATATCTCTTGTATTATTACATGATAGGCAATATATCCACTTATATCACCTGGTACTGGCTTTGTTGGTTCGAGATTATCGGTTATGTTATTTCCCTCCGAGTTCATGTTGTTAAATACATCATCATCAACACCATCATCATCATCATCATTCGTAGTGGATGTTCCACCATTATTATTATTTTCATCACCATCACTAGCACCTAAAATACTTTCAGGATCGACCGAGTTCGATTCAAATGGGGTCGAATCACCATCTGTATTAAATATAGTATATCCTAATACAAGTGCAATCCCTACAGTGAGGATGATTAGTGCACCAGCGATAATGTAACATTGATATTTACTTATTCTTGTTGTTTTTGAATTGCTCGACGCGTTGTTGTTGCTGCTGTTGCTGCTGTTATTGTTAGCAGCAGAGCGTGTTAATGTTAGTGGAAAGGGTATTATATTTCCCGCCGACTCTAAATCATTGTCTTCCATATGATTTGATGAAACGACTGAATCATCATCGGCATGGTAGCCACGTGTCGTAATTTTACGATCAAACTCACCCCGCTCTTGTTGCAATTGTTGACTACTGGGCGGTGCTGCAGACATCGCTATGGACTCACCACCTCGTGTTGATGGACCATCTCCTGGAGCAGGAGGAACGTCTTGGGTGCTAAGACACGACTCATCTAGTGCATAATCTGATGATGTCAATACATTCGAATTATACGATACGTCATCGTCATCTACGGACGATGATGATTGATGATCGTCATTACCGCTATTGGCACCAACAGCGTCGTATGTGCTTCTTGTCCTATTATTCATTTTGCTGCTGGAGTTGGTGGTGTTGTGTCGTCTCTCATGCTTCCCCATTATTTCCCCTCATATTCTGAAAATTTCGAGTGACTTTCCGTTGGGGAGAGAGGCAGGAACAGAATAACAGAAGACTCGGTAGGCCTTTGCCATGGGCACCGAATAGAAGATGTGAACAAGATGCACCACCACCGTGTGCGCTCGTGACGGGCGCAGGATCTGCAAAGGGGATCGGTTTCGCCTGTGCCCGTGCGCTTGGACAATCTGGAATGGCAGTTGAGATCGTATCGACTACTGACCGCATCTACGACAGGGTGGTGGAGCTAGCGACGGAGGGGATAATAGCCCGTGGTCACGTGACAGACTTGACCGATCCAGTGGCAGTCGTCGCTGCGCTACTTGAGGCATGCGATGGGCCAATTGATGTGCTAGTAAACAATGCTGGCATGGGATCGATCGGGGCACCCTCGGTACCTCGCGCCTTCGTGGACCAGAGTCCATAGCCGACTGGACCCGTGCATTGGAAGTGAACTTAACGAGCGCCGCAATTATTACCCGTGCTTGTCTTCCTGGCATGATTGAGGCCGGATGGGGCAGGGTGGTGATGATATCTTCGGTCACTGGACCGCGTGTTGCCATTCCAGGCGAGGCTAGCGAAGTGGGCGGCGTAGGCGTAACGGTGAATGCCGTGCTACCCGGCTGGATTGCAACCGAGGCAAGCAGTGTGGCAGAACTAGCTGCGGCGCACGCCACTCCGCTCAAACGTGCTAGGTGGCGGCTGCAGTTGCCTTCCTTGCCTCTGGCGCAGCGAGCTACGTCAACGGCGCCAGTCTTGTCTCGTTGACGGTGGCAACATATTGCAGGAGATGAAGGCGTAATTATTTTCAGCATTCGATGAAAGGATGCCGCGTTTTTATCCCAAGTTACGTTGGTTGTGTTTGCATCATCATCATCATCATCATCATCATCGTCTGTCAATGAGGAGATTGGTGTTGAAAGTACCATTTCGGAGGACATGATTGCCTTTTAGTCTTACAAATAATACTGTTTATTAAAAACGAAGTAGTATCTGCGGTGACATGATTAGCACTTATTTAGCGATAAAGCTACGAGAATGGGAAATCAGACTGCATCAATTGCTGTGAATGCAGCGCATAAAAGGTAAAGGAAAGGAGATTTTTGGGATGAAATACAGCTCGGAATTTCTTTCAAATGCGTCCAACGTCATATGAAATACTGATACATGACTGCAAAATCATCGATAATCATCGAGAAAGAGTTCGTCTCACAAATCCTGGGTAGCAGGGTAAGGAGTCTTGGTATATAAAGATGAAACTCTATGCCACTCAAACACTATCCTCTAATAGACTTCACGCTTGAATCCAAGATTAAACTGAACAATCTATCCCTACTGAAAGCTCTCAAAACAATTTTTACACTTGACGTCAAGAGTAGATTTGTTTTTTTGCATCTATAAAATCAAAACACTATTACATTTCTGTTTTGGTGTGGCCCCCCTCCTTCAAAAAAAAACACCAAAACGATTTCTACTCCTCCTTTTCCTCAAAACAATTCAATTGAATGCCCTCCTCCAATGCATGATCAACGGAACAAGCACAATGATCAATATCCCCACGACGAGACTTACAAGTATGACCGTCATTTTAATATTCTTACACCTCATTTGCTTCCGTAGGTCCTTGCTCTTCTTTTGGAATACGGTAGCCTGTTCATTCAACTGATTCGACCGTTCGGCCAAACTCTCGGCCTGTTCGGTATTACGTAACATCGTCGCGATATTATCTTGCATCGTACCCTTAACGAGCTCCACCTTGGCAGTTAATGACGATGCCTTATCGATCTTGGCCGCATCATCGTACTTTTTACAATACTCCGAGAGCAATGGTTTCGACTTTTTCGTCAATGCACCGGTCGTCGCGGCCTCGACCTGGAGTGCGAACTTTTCATTGTAGGGGGCATACAGTTCCGACAACATTTGAACGGCCGTACGCGAAGGGTATTTGAGTCCAGTAACGACGGCAAGGCCTATAATCATAATCGAAGAAATAGCAAGAGAGAGAGAGAGAGAATTCGTCAGATACAAAATGTTCATTGTGGTGACCCTCCCCCCTTCACCCCCCCCGCCGTCGTCGTGTGTGAAAATAAATGACAATGACGTGCGACACACCACATGACAATTGAAAATTTACACACGAGATTATTTCAAAAGCACCGGTATATACTCACACAATCCATCAGTATCAGCACCGTAAACAATCTGATGCATGTCACTTTGTACGATTTTATATCCGCCCATGGTCCCCTCCTCGCTCGCGCCCCGGGGCGGGTCGGATCGTATCACCAATCCGACGGCATCGGCATAATTCTTCTCCGATGCCCCGCCTCCTCCGTGATCGTATTGGGCTATGAGCGTGGCAGCGCCATTGCTACCGGACTCTAACTCTGGGGAGCTTAGACGAAAGACTAGTGCCGCGCGGAGTTTGTTATCGGACACGGTAGAGAGTTGCATCGTCGTCGTCGCGTGTGAAAATATTCGTGTTTTTACGAAGCGGGAACACGAAGGGCGGGAACACGAATACCCTCGAACTGGTTACCCCCGAATAGAACAATCATGCGCGGACGACGTAAGGCTGTAGCCAAGCCTCCCACCCCTCCTCCAGAAGATGAGGAATTGGAGGAGGTGGCGGCGGCAGAGGAGGAAATGGAGGTCGACGCACCACCGCCTCCCGTGCATAACGAGGAGGTCGCACGGCCGTCCTCCTCCTCCTCTGCACGCAGACCCTCCTCTGCCATCAACAATGACGCGGGAGAAGATTACGACGGGGAAGTTGAGGTAGACGAGGATCCGGATGCATCCACGTTGAAGGTGCTATTATCGACGGACAATCACCTGGGCTACCTCGAACGTGACCCGATACGCGGACGCGACTCCTTCGCGGCGTTCGAGGAAGTATTAAGTTTGGCACGTAGACACGAGGTCGATATGGTGTTGTTGAGCGGCGATTTGTTCCACGAGAATAAACCCAGTCGTAAAACGATGCATACGGTGAGAGTAGTGTTCTTTGTGCTCTTTGTTTTCAGGGAAAGAGGGAGTGCGATGGATATATGGTAGATGCAAAATATATTGTCATTGTTTTATATATTCTCACTTTCTTACCCCATTATATATCAACCACGCATATTGTCATTGTTTTACATTCTCACTTCTTACACCCATTATATCAAACCACGCATACAACAAACGAAACAAAGACCATGGAAATATTACGTCGCTATTGTATGGGAAGTGGATCTGTTGGCTTTCAAATAATATCCGATCAAAAAGAGTGTTTACGTTCCCTCATTACCGGTCGAGCGAATTACGAGGATGAACACTACTCCGTCGACTTGCCTATATTTACAATCCACGGTAATCACGATGACCCCACGCGCGATGGCGGTTCCGACCTACTGAGTGCCGTGGATCTACTGGCAATATCGAACCTTGTGAATTACTTCGGTCGTCAAGATGAGGTCGATAATGTACGCGTGAGTCCTGTGTTATTGCAAAAGGGTGATACACGCGTGGCATTGTATGGGATGGGCAGTATGAGAGATGAACGATTGAATCGTATGTGGCAGGGGAAGAAGGTATGTGTGTCGTATGCATGTTTCGGTGTGTGTGTATGCATCGTGGGGCATATGTCCATTGATAGAGAGAGAGTAGTGTGCATTATATCAAGTTTTACTCACTATTATTTGGCAAATGAAATATCTCAAGGTAAAATTTCTGCGTCCCGCCGATGATCGTGGCGGCAATAACAATGATCTAAACGAGGATGATATTCACAATAACAATGACGATGAGAAGAAATGGTTCAACATCTTCACTCTTCATCAAAATCGTGACTTTGGTCGTGGGTCAAAGAATTGTGTCCACGAATCGATGATCCCCGAGTGGATGGATTTAGTCGTTTGGGGTCATGAACACGAATGTCAAATTTCCCCAACTGAAAGTTTGGTGGGGACATTCCGTCTTGTTCAGCCTGGTAGTTCAGTGGCAACGAGTCTAACCGAGGGTGAAAGTCGACGAAAGCAAATTGGTTTGCTAGAAATTAAGGGACAACAATTTCGACTAAGTCCTATTACATTGACAAATGTACGAGGCTTTGCGGTCGGGAATGTGAATCTAGGCGATGTGGCACGTGATCAGGGTGGGAATTTAGACGTGGAGGATCCGAAGGTCGAGGAAAGGATGATGGAGGTTTTGGCCACAGAGGTGGAGGCACTGGTGAGATGTGTAAAATGTAATTTTTAATTTCCTAGTACGATATCTAAACTTTGCTCACCGTTTTGATTCCATCGACATATATTCCTCAAAACAGATCCAAAGGGCTCGAGAAGAGTCTGAGATTACACGACAGGATGCAGAGGACGAGGCAAAGAGGTTGCGTGCACTAGAGGATGAATTTGGTGATGATCCAAATCAACCTCAGTGCAAGTATACCATCAAAAATCCCGAACGAGTGTTAGTGCGTTTGAAGGTTGAGCATACCGGCTTTACCACGTTGAACAATCAGAGATTTGGTTCACAATTCGTCGGACAGGTGGTAAGATTTCATGATTCTTGTCTTGATTGTCTATTCAAGCTGTAGGAGATCACACTCTAACCTCCTTCCCGATCCGCCATAAAATAATGCCCATGTAGGCCAATCCTTCCGACATTCTACTATTTCATAAGCGTCGGGGGGGCGAAAGTGCAAAGGGTGGCAAGGCTACTGCCGCCAGGAAGAAACGCAGCACTGCTGGATTGGACGTACCAGTTGAGCCAGAGGATCTCGAGCAGATCAATATCGAGGATCTTATTGTGCAAAACCTAGCGAATAATGAAAAGAAATTGGAACTATTGGATGAGAAAAGCATGGGCGAAGCTTTGGAGCAGTACGTCGACAAGAAAGAAGCCAGGGCAATTGCCACAATGGCAGAGAAAATGCTCAATCTCAGTCAAAAGACTCTCATGAAACGAGCCAGGGCTGGTGCAGAGAATGGAGACGGTGGTGGAAGTGCGATGGACAACCCGACAGCAGTACGTGAAGTTCTCTCTGGCATAACCGGTAAAAAACGCGCCGATTATGACGTTGAAATGGAGGAGGCTGCAGAGGAGAAGAAGAAGGCGGGGAAGAAAAGCTCGATTGACAAAGCTGTCGCTGGAAATGGAGCAAAGAAACGGTCGAGCTTTAAGGATGACGATTCTCTCGATGCGGAAGAGGAGGCACGTCCGACAAAAAGGAAGTCTCGTGTTGCGACGACGTCCAAGAAAACAACTGCAAAGTCGAAACCAAAGTATGATGATTCGGATGAGGATGACTTCGACGACGATGATGATCCTCCTCCTAAGAAACGAGCAACATCCCGAGATGATGATTCTGATTCTGACATTGAAGTTGTCGAGTCGCAAGTACCTTCCAAGCCTGCCCGATCGGCCCGCACCACGGCGAAGAAACCTAAATACACCTACGACAACGATGACTCTGATGTGGAAGAAATTGATGATAGTGAAGTGGAAGAAACACCAAAGCCAACTGCTCGCGGAAAGAAAGGGGCAGCCAGTACTGGTACAGCCAAGGCTCGGGCACCGTCACAAACTCAATCAACCCTGACAACCTTCACCTCGACGCGCAAGCCATCTGCCGCGACATCACGTGGCAATGGTCGAGCTGTGCAATATTTGGAAAGCGACTCAGATGATGAACCAAGCAGGGGCGGTGGCGGAGAATGGGGAAGTGCAAGCCAAAGTACCAAGGGACGCGCTCGCCGTTAGGATGAGTAAAAAATGGCATGATTGTCTTTGTATTTTCTGGAAGAGACATTCTGATAGAGTTATAATATAACATCTTACAATTTCATAGTCTCTTATCAATTGAACGAATCATTTACTTAGTCAAAAAGATTGCCCCACTCGGCGGCATTGAGGATCTGGTCTGGGTCGCACACCGTTTGAATCCTGCTCATGCTCTCCTCCAGATTAAACAATGCCTTTGACCATGTTGCTGCAGGCACTGAGCTTACGAGCAATCCTGCGGGCTTAACAAGATCAAGACATCGTCCCAAATTGAGCAACGCTGACTCCAGCACAACAATGATCTTGACATCCTCCTTCGTGAATTGATTCCGCCCACGGCTTTCTTCAAAGTATCGTATCACTCCAGCTCTTATCTGTTGTCCCTTATCAGTGTACAATTCCTCAATGAGGATGACTAATGACCTGCGTATCGACGACAATAACAAATAATTGTCACGCTGAAAGAACTCTGTGCGTTCCACAACGCCTCTCATGTTAACCAGCAGTGGCGTCAGCTCTTCACCCAGTAAGTAGCACTGTCCCAAAAATACTACTGCCTCCTCCTCATCGCTTAAGAAGGGATACGTGCTGTACTGAAAGCTCCACGATGTATCAACACTGTTCTCAATCCCACCAAAATTATTAGACGTTGGCAGCACACCACCATTTGCATTCTTCTGCACGTGCACGCTGGTACTGTATCCCGGGTCCATCACCTCGAGAGCATCCGCCTGTGTTACCCATCGGTCCGACCCAACAAGTCCTCTCAGGGCCACCAATGGTTGGAGGAAGCTTTTTCGTGGAGATCTATTATGTACATCATTAAGATTACAAAGATGATAGTCAGTCGAGACTAATGTAAAGTGGATATCAACTCGTCGTTCGAGCACGGTCCATTGTGCGAGTTTCAGTTCGTCCCCGTCCGATGCCCAACGGCCATAGTGCTGATTCAGTCTCTGTGTTAACGGCCTATCCTTGAGCCATGATTTAATGTGACGTCTCCACAATTCTGAAGCAACACGTTCCATTGCTGTTCGTTCGTCCCCGCCCTCGCTGTTGACACTGCTATCCACCCAGAACTCGGTCCGAGAGTCGTCGATTGTTACATTCTGCGATGCACATAAATGACGGAAGTAGATGTATCCGGCGCATGCATCAGATACGGTATTCTTTCCTCGACGATTTTCCCCCGCACCACCAACACCGCTACATCCATTGACAAAGCAAATAAGTCTTGGTCTATAATTCTCTGAATCTTCATCGCGTAACATCTTCACGAGTGTACGCAATCGTGATGAATATTCAATCGTAACATGATCCCGAATGAGAGGCTTGGCAAATATAACAGCAACATGATATGTTGTTGCATTCCGATCACTCCACTCGCCTTGTATTTCATTATACCCCAGTAATGATTGCATGGAGTTATCATGTCGTATTGGTAGATTGTCAATAATTGATCGATGTTGCTTGTTACCATCGACACGCATTCGTGATTTGTTTACATTGTTGGATAATATCTTTTTATCTATCTTTTTCGTTAAATCAATAAGATCACTCTCGTGGTTGTCACCACCACCACTAATATCATTCAGATTAGAACGACGCTTCATTTGTCGAGCACGTTTCACGACGGCATTAACGGATTCTCGTACCGCTTCGGGATTATCGCCGTTGATTTCTTGTTTTCGTTTGGCAATCAATGCTGCAGTGGCCCTGGCTAGACGTACTTTACCATTCTCCTCGTTTAACTCGGTCGATCCGCCTTCGCTATTAGTTGACCAATGATGCCGTGGCATTCTCCTTCTCCTCCTCTCGTGGACAGTTGCTGCTGTGCAGCCCTCCCCTCGAGCAACATTATGATCAAGACAAAAGGCCGCAGTAGACGACGATGCCACCATCTCCGAAAAAGAAGATGCCGCGATCACATAAAACGCGTGGCGTTTCATGGGTCGATCTTACTTAGTACGGTGTCATCGTTTTCGTCAGCATTATCATAGGTAGATAGATTATCATCATCATCGAGAGGATTAGAGGTCGGTCCTACATCCCTCCAGGACAAGCCTTGCTCACTTTCCCGCACTCTTTGGGGAAGACTTTTCTCTGTGCGAGAAAATCGCTTTGGCGCGTTGAGATTCCTAACGGTCTCCCACCAAGGCTTCATACGATACACAGATCGAGCACCGAAGGAAAAGGCAGGATAGAATAGTAGTCAGGGACGATGATGAGATCCGCTCTGCTGTTATCCGCAGTATTGTGCATTGGTAATGCCGTCGTCGTCGCTGCAATGGATGGTGAATCTAGTGGTAGCAGTGTAGAAACTCGGTACAAGGAATCATCTCAGTTTGAGCGTGAACTCGAAGGCGGGTCGGGAGATGGTATATCATTTGACGATGACTTTTGGGCCTATGACGCTGATCAATCGATGGATGTGGCATGGACAGAATACTCGCTGAAGCCAGTGAAGTGTATGATATTGTAAGTAGTGACTGGATCGTCATTTTGACCCACCCAGGCCTCATTTATTGTGAAACCGAGTCGAGTCTCTTTGTTCGCTCGGTTCGTTTTCGTGATTTGCAATTCTTGTCGTTGAAGAAGGTAGCATTGCAATGTTCCACTTTGGGATGCAAAGGAGCAGTGCCGTCATATTTCATCTCTCTGATTTATAATCTTTAACACTCACGACAAATGATCACATCTCTTTTCCCTCTACCTACTATAAAATACAGCAAGAATAAACATGTGATTGCATTCGAACTATTTGGAAAAGGTAATAATCAATGCGCAAAGAAGAAGCAGGGCACTTACACCATGGATGTCGGTTCATTCGCACGAGCATACGTCGCCCAGCAACAAATTAATTACAAGCTAGCGAATAATGGTAATTATGGTAATCCAGGATCATTGGCATATTTGGAATGTACTCAAGTGGATTATAATGATGCTACCTACTATGCGAAACTGGGCTGTTCGGCTCAAAATGGGTTAAAGCTCCTAGCCTTCAGTGATGAGAGTTGTTCGGTATCAAGTAATGTTAATATTGGCCTATACAACGACATTAAGATATCCTTCAACACCTGTCAAGCATGTGTAACCTACCCCGCCGAAGATGCCGAGGTCGAGGTAGATGATCAATTTGATACCTATCATATGTACGATTCGAAACTTTGTGGTGCCGCGGCTCAATACAAGGATGATTGTGGATGGGGGTGTAAGCGGGCCATGGGTAAGAGTTCTTCGACTAGTGGTCAGAATGCACAACGTTCATGGAATGGGTTTGAAAAGTTCTGTCTCTTCTTTTGGTCATTTGCCAGTGAGTTTAGAGATGTGTAGTGTTGCGTATTATCTTTTGTTTTGCCTCGTCAATTTATTCCGAATGCATCTAACAACTTTTTGTTTTGCTCCCCACTACAACATAGCTGTCGCATCGGTATGGGTTGTGTTAAAGCAGCGTCGTACGATGACCCGAGAAGATGCCATCGTTGAAGAAGCGGCCATGAACGGTGTTGGATTGAAGAAGCGTCACGTATTCCCCCTCGCACTTGGCATTATCTTCTTCATCTTACTGGCCATGTTCATGGTATGGAAGAGGATGACATGGATTCTACTCATTGGGACGAACGTTGGTTTATTCGCACACTTTGTTTATCTGAGGCGCAAGGCAAAGAAGTCTGGTCAAGGGGGTGAAGGGTATGTTAAGGATGCAGGTCTTGAGATCTCTTAATTTACTTTTCCTTATCAAGTTTTAGTAGAGGGATTGTGGTATACAGAATCACAGCCCAAGAATTGACGTGTATTAATGTTATTCATTATTCTGAGTGTACGGACACATATTTTGGCTCTCACGCAAGTAGTATATATGTTAAAGTAAAGATGAAGTATATTGAAATGACTAAATAATTGCAAGTTGAAGAAATACATGCATTCCTCTAATCATACACTTGCTCCACACAGGAAGGCCTTTGATTGAGATTCAGAAGAGAAGGAAGAATCGGTTGACAGGGAAGTGTTAGATCCCAGTGACAGATATAAAAGAGTGACAAACACAATCACAAGACAAACACTTCAAAAGGGTCATAGTGGTGGTGCATATAAAAGTCAACAGATTTTGAAAGTATCACCTCTTTCGGGGTGTACCAATTCAAATTGAATTCAGAACAGGTCAATGACAATTTGAGTCGAATAATCACTCCCTTTTTTGTGTTTGTGATTGCGTTGTGTGTTATCATTGATCAAACTTACTCTTTTACATTCGGAGATGGAAGAGAAAAGAATATAATGATCATACAACATTGTGTAAGAGGGAGTATAGTGTCAATAGAGTCAAAAATAAAAGGTATAAGTACACGAAGCCTAAGTTGGTGGTGCATCCGGGAGTCGACATAGATTAGGCACATGCAACACCTCTTGCGGGGTGTGTAATGTTGCCAGGTTTTCTGAACAGATCTGTGATTTATGGATGTTCTATCATCATCGGCAAATTATGTGTTTCCCCACTTACGACCAGCGACTCACCTGCATAGTAGTACAATTGAGTCCGAGAAGAAGGAACGATCAAATAAGATATAAACAAATAAAAGACATATGAGATGAACATTTCAGAGTAATGACAAAGAAATACGCGTGAGACTCGTCCATCCTACACAATTTAATCATGTATAATATCCCATCAGAAGCTTCGTTGTTATCACACTCAATTCTTCGTGAAGAATTAAGCTCTCATTTGACACGCATGAATGATTTTTTTTTACAAAGCAAGTGAACTCATCATTGGGGGTCATATTATCTCCAATCTAGCGATTCGTCCAACTCACCATCAGCACTTTTTTTTCATGAAACCCATAAAGTACCACCGAAAGGTCAAATAGCTAAGATACCACTTGCGATTCGGAGCCATAATCCACCCCCGCATCATGTTAGGTATCATCATCTCTCCCCTTGCCCTCCCTTGTTGCCCTCCCTTGCCCTCCCAAACCTCCACTTCCGATTTTTGTGGTGAGAGTTCCCGCCTAATAAAGTCCAGCCACTCCAGGCCGCCTAATAAAGTCCAGCCACTCCAGGACATTTTTTTTTTGAGGCGATGTCGTGGATCTACAATTTGGTGGTATGAGCAGTGCGGTGAGGGGGGGGGGGGTCAACTCAATGCATGACTTAATCATTGGGCGAAACATAAAAGACATGTAAAATACGTACCGCAGAGCTACGCGATGAGGCGCTGTTCAAGGACCCTCTACCGAAGGAGGACTGTCCCATTTGCTTCCTACCAATGCCAATATCATTGATAAGCTGTACCTCGCTTCCACCCGCGACTTTATCGTCCGTACCTATCTACGATTTCGCGAATGTAAATGTTCAGCTAGCAGATCAGGATATGGAAGAATTTTATCCATGTTGTGGAAAGAGTATTTGTGGGTGAGTACGTTCTGCCCATGGTTCTGGAAACATTAAGAGGTGTCCCTTTTGCAATTGTGACCTTAGTAACAAAACAGTAGAAGAGGAGGATGAAGAAATAATGAAGCGGGTGGAGGCAAGTGACCCTAATGCGATGTATATGCTGGCTCATTCTTATTATGTTGGGGAACAAAGTTTTCCCCAGGATCAGACAAAGGCAATGGAATTCTACACTAGGGCAACAGATCTTGGTTTTAGGACTGGCTGGCGTTTATTATGACGGGGGAAATATGAAGAAGGCCAACTTTCATTGCGGCCATGGCAGGACACGAAAAGGCACGATTTAACCTTGGAATCATGGACGCAAAGTCCGGAAAAATGGAATGAGCTATTAAGATTGGACAATTGCGGCATCAGCTGGGCATTACATTGCTATGGATAACTTGCAAACATTCTTCATAAAAGGTTTTGTTAGTAGAGACACAGTCAACTCAACTTTGGAGTTATACAATAATTCTTGTGCCGAGATGAGAAATCAAGTCAAGCTATCACACTGCAAAATATCGATTCACTTTATGTAATTTTTAGTTGATTAAGTTTGTACATTCTCATTATTAATAGAATAAACGGGTCCTCTACATGTGCGACTTGAATCATTGAAGACAAATCCGTTGATTTATTGTGTAATTTCTCTCCCCATCGTAATATTTTCCTGTGTGATTAGTTTCATACAATATGTATTAGTAGCTATAGCCATAGAAGCACAGTCTTTTATCTGCTGTTATCCTTGTAATACAGATCTCGACTACTCGTGAATAGAGATGATTTAATTTCATGTAAGGCTTCAAAGGGACTGCAGCCTCAAAGTGGTATACGCGGCTGCTTGATGATGATGGTCTTCTGCAAGCTCTTCAAACTTAAATCATGAAATGACGGTTTACCACCGCCGAATAGGACAAGTCAGCATCATACTGAAGAGTTGGTAAGAGTGGTAGGCAGTCGAAGACATACTGGGCTTGAGCTTGCGAGCGTGGGGTGGTAAGAGCATCATCACGTCGTAGTTCCATCGTCGATGCAAGCCACCACCGGAACTTGAGGAAGCGCTGTTTTATGTTGGTATTTGCAAATAAGAGAAAGGATGAGTATCATAAAATGTAACGGAAACGACCTGAGAGACCAAGGTCCCTTGGAGAGACCCAAAGACATCGTCTCTCACCTTATGGTAAAACGCAGGCGAGCCGTACCTTGTTACGGCCTGTTGAAAGCCATAGCTCTCCAATAATCCAATG
>Ga0247832_1004272_pt1 | contig 18099 bp, 13 predicted proteins | sample LaCruzMarch2015__10_FD_192407 | JGI IMG/M metagenome (GOLD analysis project Ga0247832, IMG submission 192407) | Freshwater microbial communities from meromictic Lake La Cruz, Castile-La Mancha, Spain - LaCruzMarch2015_4m | ecosystem: Environmental > Aquatic > Freshwater > Lake | place: Spain... | reverse complement strand
AAAGACAAATGATCCGTATCTGTACATCACGTGAACGTGGTACACAGACTAAAACACCCTCCGAGCACCCAGCGGCAAGCGGCACTCATGAACAAGAGAGCGTCATCATCAAGGAGGAAACACCTCCGTGCAGTCGTCATCGTCACCATGGGTATCATCATTCTTGGTAGTTTCATTAATAATTCTCGTTCATTGCCTTCATACTACATTGCCGTGGACCTTGCCCCAGCTACCCTGCATTTAGATTTTTTCGACGATTATGCCCTGCATCTTCTCATGCAGGAACGACGACGGGCCCTTGTCAACGAATCCACCGCCGTGAGATTCCATATGATTTACTCTCATTTTAATACCAAGGCAGAAGAAGCGCAAGCAAAGGCTTGGCTTTCAAACACAAATGAATCAGCAAGGGATGAATACCTCCAACTCTTTGTCGATGCGGAACGCACAGACGTGATCAGCGGGGACATGTGTGGGTCCTTGACGGCCTTTCGGGAGGCCGGAGGCGTGAAGAAACACATATTCATTGGAGGACAGTGGGGTGATAATTGGGGTGCATTTTCTACTCCAATACCCAACAGAACTGTTGATTGGGGGGAGTGGCTAGGTCACTGGAAATCGTCTGACTGCGACATGGACGATCTTTGGTATTATCTGAATCATACCAATCTCTCTGCTATTGTTACAACACAACATCAATGGCTCAATCATCCAAAGATAATTTCGGTCCCTTTGGGCCAGCAAAGTAATGCTGCCGATGCTCTCCAAACAAGAACCATGCTTAACCGTACCAATCTTTTATTGATCAGCAGTTCCGAATCAGAAACAAGGACGCCAATCTACAATCGCATCATAGCCAACTTCAATGGGACAATTAAAAACAGAAAAGGCGATGAATCCGATTACTTTGAGAATCTCATGACTTACAAATTTGTGCTTGCTCCTAGCGGCTTGGGTTTGGACTGTTATCGAAACTGGGAAGCTATCATGTTGGGCGCTATCCCTGTTTTTGAGACGCTCAATCGACAAGACGGGCTATTCCGTGCATATGAACACTTGCCAGTCTTATGGGTCGACCATTTCGACAATGTCACGCCAAGCTTGCTGTTGAGAGAATACCCAAGGATCATCTCCAAGGCAAGAGATTATAGATTTGAGAAGCTTACCCTTCAATATTGGATCAATCTGGTGAATAGCTATCGAGTTAATCTGCCGCACAGGTCAATAAATGAAACAGAAATTTAGAGAGAGGAGTTTGCTTGTATCTTAGTTCTGTTTTTGATTTGTTTTATTATGTTGATGTTCATGAGTGGATGGGTTTACAGGCAAGTTGACCAAACGAGTTCTTATTTGTTGCAATATAATATACGAAGGGATGGGAGTACGGGAGGATAGATAGTAAGGATTGTAAGAGGAGAGAGGCATCCCATAGCTGTAAGGAATTAGAATGTGCCTCTTTCTGCCAAAAATTTTGTATCATGACCTTTCTCTCATTTAAAATTTTACATAAACCTACGTTTTAACTGTAAAATAGTGATATGTTATTAATAAGGTGCCAAATCTTTATCTTCACAGCAAATAATTTCTGTCGTCTTGCAATGTCTTGAATTCGATCAGGACTGGCTGGGGGACAAAAAATAAGAGGACAAACACACCTCAATTTTCTACCTGGCAGAGGAGGCTCCAATTTGTACCGGCGAACTGAGAGGTATGTTTGGTTACAATGCTACGACTATGATGGCACGGAGGATACTTTGAGGCACCTTTGTTTATCCGCCGGAATTCGATGAAGCCACTAGAGAGATACTACAAGAGTGTGCTGCTATTAGACTTCAAGTACCTTTCGGTCTCCACAACTATCACCCTAGATGACTGGATTGCCCACTGGAGGAAAGCTAATGACAAACATCATCCTCCATCTCCGGGAGACACTTCGGTCATTACAAAGCCGGGTTAGACTCTAAACATATCGCATTCCTTGGATTCCTTATTTGCTACAATGGCACCCAAAAGAGGGATCGTCCTAGAGAGATGGTCGAACGGTCTTTCGGTCATGTTAGAAAAGATCTTCGGTTGCTCCATAATCATTAAACTCCGTTCCACCCTCCTGATGGAGGCCAACTTTAATGCGACTATCAAGATCATCTATGGTTTAAGGATGCTCAATAATGTTAGGAAATATAAATTGATGCCCGAAGAAGTGTTTAGCGAAAGGAATAGACTGGTGGCAGACGACGGGACTTTATCAAAGGTGATTTTCTACGACAACAATGTGAATGAGACTACACTCTTAGTTTGTTACTGGCTTACCGGAGGGAAACCGACGGTCTGCGGTCTGTTCCCAAAGGAGATGGGTTCATCCCAACTTAGTCGCCCCTGGCGTCCTTGCTCCTTGCATTTTCATAATTTTAAGTTTTCAAAAGATACACTTCATGAATTAGACCAACCCAAAGAATAACACAACCTGCAAAACAAACATAAGCCTCTAAACAGTCATGTCTAACATGGATCACTGTACTTAATTCTTCTTGATCTTTCTATCACCACTGTCTGTGTTGAAAAATGGATCAGCAATTACTTCCCGAATGGATTTGAAGCGCTGTTTGGGATCGGGATGCAAGAGCTTACGAAGTACATTACGAGCAAGCACGTCCTTATCTTCAACTTGTCTAAGTGCCTTCTCCAAGGAATGATCATCCCACCTGGCAATCTTGGCGAGATTAGACGATTTTACACGCTTGCCACGATGCGAGTATGCCGAAAGTGGGGCGCCAACCACGGACTCGAACACCATATGTCCAAATGCCCAAATATCAACAGAGTGGTCAGCGACGACGGAGATAACCGTAGCAGTTTTCCTCTCCTGACCGTCCACAATCACATTGCCTACAATAACAGCCTCGGGAGGGTGATAAATACCCCGTTTTGGGTCGGTAGGCGCTCCAATTTCTACGCATCCGCTCACTCCCAACATCTTGAAGAGTGGGCCAAACTTACCGACAGAGTGAGGACCGAAATCGGTATGCACCAATCCGTTCTCGTGAAGATGGAGCAATGAAATACCAATGCGTTTCAATTCGTTGGATGGATAAGCTTTCCCTGCCCTTCTGTAATCTAGCATTTGATGTTCAACAGTAGAATCGGCACCTTCCATCGTGATACAGTACGCAGGTTCGGCGCTGGCATTCTGATACGCTCCATGGTGGATAGTATGGTGGACACTGATTACCGAGGGGACATAATGCCTGGATAAGTTGTAATCCTTCCTAATCTTAAGCTCTCGCTCCACGATGTCAGATCTGGGAGTGATCTTAGCAATCACATGCCGACCCTTCTCGTTGCGTATTAGCTTCAACTTGTCGGCGACACTCAAATTCATCTCTTTGTTGCTTTTGGCTCGTGCAGACGAATCTGAAGTTAGAGAAAGACTATCATCCCAATCATCGGCACGATCATCATCGCCATTATCTTTCTTCTCGTAGTCGGCGCTAAAAAGGTCGCTTTGCTCTGGTGGGGGTTCATATCGTAAAGCGTAGAAGATCTCCGTGTCGCTTGCGCCGTTAGTAAATGCGGGTCGCTGCTTGACAAGCTCTAACGTGTTGAAGAGTCTAAGCATCACTCTAATTTCATGCCGGCAAATGGGAGTGGCAGACTTGAGAGCAATATGCCCACTGACATCTTCAACATGCGCCAAAGCTAATACCTGTGGCTGCGTGCACTGCTGAAGAATTTTGCTCACAACTTGATAGTACCTGTCATCAACATTTAGTAGGATATGATTCCACGAATAAAAGTGCGGTATAAGCCGAACCTGAACCCTCTCCTTTAGATGAATGGGCATATCGCGTTTCAATAGGCGGTAGACGATGAACAACGAATGCTCGTTTTCTGTCGCGACTTGAATTGGTAGCTTGTTTGTTTCTTCATCGCAAACTGTTACCATCTAGAGAAACAAGAACACGAGATGTAAGAAAATAGGAATTACTAAAGTACCAAAAGCAATTGCAGAAGTACTCACTTGGGGCGCGTAGCTAATCAGCAACACACTGGTTTCATCCTCCGCAGCATGACTTAATGCAAGGAAGAGTGGACTGTGGCTATCGCCATCCAGCACGACACTAGAGCCTGGAAAATGAGCGAGGAGAGACTCGATAACAGCAGGCTTGCACTTATGCTTGAGAGCGATATGAAGAGGAATATCTCCCGACTTATCACGCGCTCCAATCGCCTTTAAATGACATGTCAGCAAAGACTTTACAGCAACTACATCAACTACGGCTCCACAACGGAGGAGCAAATGAAGAGGTAATTCTCCGAATTCATCAACGCGACTTGCCAGTGAGAAACGAAGTGGGCTACGCAGAAGTGAGGTAATTGCTCCAACTGATGAATAATTCTTACACGCAAGATGGAGTGGAAGACTGACGCCACCAGATGTCACAATGTGAACACTTTCGGGAACCTTCATTGTGAGAAATTTTATTGCCTCGATAGACCCACGTTCTGCGGCGACATGAATGGGAAAGCGGCCTGATGCATCAGCATCTTTTGCACCGTTCTTGTATGATTCGTAAATGATTTCGAGGCCAATGAGGTTATCTGCATGAGCTGCATGATGAATGGGCAAGCTACCGGACGAATCCCTGTGAACAACTGCCTTCGGATACAAGGTAAGGACCATGTCAATCAACAACGTCCAGGCCGAAGCACGTTCTACAATCTTGTGCAATGGCAATTCACCTGTGTTGGGGTCTGCCTCTTCTACCAACAAGGGGTTTTTGTGAAGCATTTTCTCAACCATGTACCAATTATCATCTCCAATAAAGGCAAACAATTCACGGCTTTGGGTGCTCCAATAAGTTGTCCAAACCCTCTTCCTTGTTGTGGACATTCTAAAGGCGCTTTGAATGTTCGTGGCGGCACGCTCACGTCGTTTGGGATCAAGCTCTTTCCGTTGCGATTGCATTCGAAAGTAACTTTGAATCTTGACAACAGCAAACCTCATGCGCTTGAGAGTATTGACAGCTAATTTTCGTCGTGCAACGGATTGTATCTTTGCCGAGGATCCACCAACCATGTCATTTCTACGCTTTTCAAGCAATGAGTGTGTCTCCGAGCGCATGAAGATTGTTCCATGACACATCTGCATACCCACGAGAGCATACTTAGATGGAGTCCCTCTTGTCATAAACTCCTCTATAGTCTGAGGAATCGGAGTAAATTCTGATAGAGGACCAGGAGCAGGGCGACAAGATTTTCCATTCGTCAAAGATGCACTTTCAGCAACAAATCCAGGCTTGACAAATGATTCAAAAAAGCCCGGTTCCCAGATATCCAACGTCATCTTGTTGACTAACTTGGTCAACTCAAGCCTCTTCGCGTTAATAATAGCATTTCTATGTCGAGCAAGCATGACTTTCTTCTTTCTGAGTGATGACTTCGAGTTAAAATCTTTTGGATCGCCTAGCATGTAGTATCTCTTCAAGAACGTGCCATACATCGCATGTTCTTGGTAAAGATGCTTTCTGTACATTTGCTTGATACGACTAGCAGCAGCGATCTTCGTTCGGAAGACTGTGAACGCGTATTTCATTCTCACGATGGACTGTAATTTCAACGCAGAACGCAGCTTCCTCGCCTCACCCAGCGCAAGCCGTGCAGGGGGCATACGAGCTATGCTTTGCATTTTGATGATTGCATTCCGTTTAACGAGATAGTCTTCACGAATCCGAGTCATGCGCACTAGCGACTGAAGTTTGCAAATGCATCGGAGAAGAGTTAAGACTCGTCGCCGGGCAATACACCCACGCATACAGCATTGAACTTTTAGCACTGAGGACTTTGCCTTGCGGAGATCAGCACCCTCCTCGTACGTGACTATGTGAAAACATCTATAACACCGTTGGATTTTCGTCGCGGCGACTTTCATCCTCAAGTATAATCTAAAGTCCCTCATCAGCTGCTCAGTCTTTATATTTGCCACTTTCATCCTAGCCAGACATTGGATTAATATTGCAGCATTGCGTGCACGCTTCAAATTGACTTTGGCAGCAAGACACCGCCAATTCTTTGAAATCTTTGTGACATTAGTACCAAACTTTTCATTTCGCATCGACTCGATGAACTCGAAGGCCTCGCGACGAAGAAACACTTTCTTTTGACCAAGCTGCAGTCCCGCTACAGCACATCGTGATGAGAAATCTAGTCTCATGAACTCATCGAGGTCTTTCGGTTGCGCCAATGCATTACGATTGTCCTGCGGTTTTGGTTTACAACCACTGCGTTTCATGATTTCGAGCTCCAATTTCCAAATTTCTGTTGCCGTCCTCGACACAAGACGCTTGAGTTGCTTTTGCTCTTCTGTGAGGTGGGTGGATAATTCACTATGATGAGGTGATAGGTTGTCTATATCAGAAGCACGATTGGGACAAATAATGTAATAGCGAGTCATAAATACTTCGTGCGGATAACGAGTGGGATAGCCAGCGCGGCTGACCCGAACAGCCTCTAGAACACCACAGTAACGCAACTGCTCAACAATGTTACTGGGATCGAAGTTATCCGGTTCGAGACTATCATTAGGCTTAAGACAACGCACGTAATGAGGCATGGTAGCGTCAATACGGGTCCTCAAGATTTTTAGCGAATCACTAAATTGTTTGCCCAGACTTTTGGTTGCAATTTTAGCACCTTCCGATCGAACATATTTCTAGACAATAGACGAATGAGTAAAAGCATGGATAATTAATACACACGGCAATAATCGCCTTGTGTGTATAAGATGTGCACTAACCTTGATCAGACCCATCAATTCAAAATCAGAACTTTCTAAGAGCTCCACACAAGCTGCAGGAAGCTGATCCTTATTCTTATCAAGCCAATTTTCGGTGCTGTATTCTACCAGTCCGGCGTAGTGCTCAACAGAGAACTTATTCCTAACTCTTTGAGCCGAACTAACATGGAATCGCGGACTAGCCTTTTCACAAACTGAATACAAACTGAGACTAAATTTCCGCTCAGTGCCCCACTCCACGATGCACTGCTCGTCTAATATTTGCAGAATACCCGTGCGAGATTTGTCGATAAGATCTAGCACGTCTTGATTGTCCGGGAAATCAATGAACTTCCAAAGGATACCCTCGCGTTCGTACTCTTGCTGTTCGAGCTTGAAAACGAATTTATTAAACTGTTGCTGTAATGTTTCATTCGTGTAGTTGATGCAGAATTGCTCGTAGGAGTTGCTATCAAATGACTCAAAGCCGAAAATGTCCAAGACGCCAATACTCGCCCCATTAGGGGGTATTATATTAATTGGACTGGAAATGTCTACCACCTGAGCACGTTTAGCACCGGCTGCTATTGGCATCCTCCCAGACCCGTAGTTAATACTCGCGTTGATCTTCTCGGCAATAAAATCGAATGCCGCACCGTAAATACTCTTAATCAACGCCTCGTTCGCCTTCTCGGCTTGTCCCGCATCCAATCCCTTTTTAATTATATCTCCTCGAGCGAAGATAACCTTCGACGTCAAGCTTGCCGCGAGATTTTCGAATGACACACCCAGTAGTTGTGCCACGGCGAGTGAAGCTTCTGTCTCATTTAGGACGGCAGCATCACCGTATGTTGTTGTCTTACGTGTCGAAAACGTCATATTTCCAGCAAATAGTATTGCAACGACTAATCGCATGAGCATCTGTACAATGTTGGTGCCAAAATTCATAACTCCCATCGCCTCGACCATCTCATTATGCATATCAGCATCTCGTACATTATCTCGTCGATCATACGTATTGCTTTGATTCGTCAAGTTAAAGTCACTGCAGGTATATCCACTCAATGATAATTCATCACGTTCGACATTCGTCGCGGCCTCAAGGAATTGGTAAAAGACATGAAAGTTGCGTTCTCCCGGTGCCTGATGCAATAGTCGAACCTTCTCAAGTAGGTACGTGTCAACACTTGCACGCACAAGTTGACCAGTCTCCGTAAATGCAATGTTAATATACTTTCCAAATCGTGACGAGTTGTCATTCCGTATCGTCCGTGCATTACCGAAAGCTTCAAGGATAGGATTAGATTGCAGTACCTGATGTTCTATTGATTCATCTCCGACCCGAGCACCGTCGACGGCACCACCACATCGCGTGGGTATCCCCACCTTTGCAGCTGTGTCCTCCTGACTCTTACGACTAAGCATGGCATAATAATTCAATACAATCTTTGTCGTGACAGTCTTTCCCGCACCACTTTCACCGCTTACCAATATAGATTGATTCGCTGGCATGTCATGCGCATCGTCAAACTTCTTGTCCCCGGTCTTCTTTGGTGTACTCCCCCGTCTCTTTCCACCTTTTAACCACGCCGCCATTTCAATGCCACGCATCATGGCACGATAGGCATCATCAGCGGCCTGGTAGACGTGTGGTGGTAGCTTCCGTCCAAATGTATCGTCACTACCAGTAATCCCTGCCGGAGCAATGCTACTACCACTACTACTTCCACCAATTTTCTTCTCGGGAGATGATGAGGGTGATGATGCTGCTGACGCAGATGCAGCTATTAGACGCATCGATGCCTCCCCCCGTTGACGGTACATATTCATTAATGATGTGCCATACACTCCCCTCATTTCCTTAAATGGATTAATAGCAAGCAGTATCGGACCAGTACTTGTATATATAACGTCTGCGTCATATCGTAAACGCAATGCATGCAATATCGCTGGTTCATGTAAATGTGTCAATCCAATTAAATCATCAAGTTCAATCCCACCAGACCCACCAATATCACTGGCATCAGTATTACGTAGTTTAATGTCTGGATGCTCCTCTCGGTGTCCTAATCCATCGGCACCACTAGCAGTATCTATGCGTATAATTTCAGTAAAGGCTGAAGCATTGGCATAGTAGGAGTCACGACGTCCTCGACGACCTCCAAAAGCATTGTCTTTAACAGGACTTTTGCTGTTGTCGGTTATAGCGGCACCATTCCTGACTGGACTCTTGATTCCGGCTCCTCTACCACTATCATTATTTGCATCAATTCCCTCTAGGAGGAGACCGTCGTAATCATCAACTAATGTGAGTTCAATTATAGTTTCCTCATCGGACTCGTCCGTCACTTCTTCTGGCTTGCTGCTGTTGTCGTCTTTGGTTTCTTCCACATCCTCTTTTTTCGCATTGTCGTCACCGTTGCTATTGCCACCGCCACCACCGAACAAGCCGAAGAATCCACCTCCACCCTCCTTCTTCTTCTCGTCGTCATTCGTTTTCTTTTCCTCTTCCTCCTTGGGTTGCTCTTGGGGAAGTGCATTATCCGTCTGTGACGTGTCCGTCAAAGAAGTGCCATGAGGCGAGGGTGGGATCCGACACACAGCGCCGACACTGGACGTCCGACAACTGTATCGTACGACCTCTTTCTTCACAATCTTGGCCGGGAGCCAACCCCATTCGGATTTCGGAGAGCGTAACCATACACGCGAGCCTTCCTCCATGTTGTAGTAAGATGTTTATGAATGGGTCGGTTGTTAGCAATCACAGCCGGCTAAAGGCCGTGGATGAATCATGGTCAAATTCAAATGGGTGTCTAGTACGTAAATAGGCGTAATAATTTCACTTAGTTCATCGAGTTGCATTCGCATATGGTCAGCCAGCGGGGGAGATGGTGTGGTTGTTCATCAATATAGGGAGGGCAGGATTGTACAACATTTATCTACTAGAATTTATTATCTTCTTGAATGACTTCTTCGCCTGTTTATCACTTTTCCTTGTCTCTCGCTCAACATCTTTAGCCTTGGTCTTCTTCACCCAATCAGAAGTCGATTTGCCCTTTCTCCGCGCATTCTTACCCGCGCCACCTTTACTACCATCAGTATACAGCGCCCTTGGGCTTGTAATGTTGGCAATCCAATGATCAGCGAGTCTTCCATGTCCCACGGTCAATCGATAGTCTTCGTCGGATACGCAGCTTCGGAAACAGGCTAGAACATTGGCAGAACATAATCCACGCTGGCATGCCTCCGAGAATAGTTCTTGGATGTGTTCCTTCTTCGCCTCGGAGTCCTTATTCGAATACATGTCAACACATTTCATCATGTTGAAGAAGGCACGATCTGACAAAGTTTCTTTCTCCTTCATTTGAAGAAATAAAGTCGTGGCAGTATTGAGTACTCTCTTATGATCACTATGCTCGGACAATGCACAAGATTTCATTACGAGTGCCAACGTGTCTGAACTTGGCAACATGATAGGATTTTTCGTGCCCATTCTATTCATCTTATCAAGAATATCAAGTGCCGTGTCATATAATTGTGGTTTGCCAAACAATTGCCTATGAGTGACGATAATGTATGCATTGTAGGCGGCGACAGATGACTCGATATATTCCTGCTCCTCCATGAGTTTGATCAATCTCTCTGCCTCGTCCAAGGCTTTTTCACTGTCGGTCAAGTTAGCAATCGCCATGATTGTATATTCAAATGAAACCTCCGTCGGCAATGGTACCCCACCTCGATCTTCCAGCGTCTTTCGTCCTGCGTCTACCATTCGCTCTAATAATTCGATGGCTTTCGTTGTATCTTCGGCATTCTTGCTGTCCTTGTACAAGCCCATAATAAGGTTGTATGCATTAGATCGAATGTCTACAGTAGCGATTCGTTTCCTTAGGCTATTCACGCCGGAGTCATAAGCTTTAATTTCGTGCATGCGATCCAAGACCGTGCGAGCATCTTCTGCAACACCAATCTTGCCCCGCAAACGTGCCATTAATCGAATCATAGTCGTGTAAGCCGGTGTAACATCTATTGTTGTAAAGTCTGCACTTTGATCCGAGTCTTCGGTCTCACCCTTCCCCGAATTGACTTCGCCGAAATATTCATCATTTTCAGCCGTTGTCACAAACTTGTGCAGTCTACCAAGCCACTCCTTCCCCAAATTATACTCCTCTTTTTTCTGCAGATTCTTCAACGCCTTGATAGAATGAAATAGCACGTACGGATCATCCTTATATATCCCGGCAACATGTGGTTTGCAGCAGTCGGCAAATGCATCATGGATAAGGTTTAGTAGGATTATACGTTCGAACGAATCGGGCCGTGTTGAACCAGCATGGCACTTAATTGCTAATGCAAATGCCTTAGAATTTGGTATACTCTCTTTCACCCACAGTTTCCATTCTTCGATTGCTTCTCCCACCGTTTCGTCGTCTCCGGTGATGTAACAGTGGCACGATAGAACATCCGCCAGGGTTATCATATTCTTTATAAGGACTTCACATTGCTGCCCCTTGCGTCTTGCCTTGGACGATGAGTACGCTCGGAGAAGATTGATGTAATCTGATGATGATGGCGGTGGTATTAGTACGCGAATTACATTTGGGGAGGTAGTATTTTCGCCCCCAAGTCTCCTCGCAATTTCGTTCGCCGTACGGATCGTCCATTTCTTAGTCAGGTACATGGCAGTATTGGATACGTCATCATCTACCGCGTCGTCGTCATTGATTTTCGCCAACCGTCCCGAAGTAGTAACGCCGAACGGTCGCATGGCTTCGTCCATCCAATCGTATAGCATCTCCTCCGCCACCCGCGTAGCCGCTACGCTCTTGGTCTGCCGTGAAGTATACTTGATTGCCTGAGAGTAAGCGTGCGCTAATTCGCGCCCGGTCTGTACCCGCTTCTCGTCGTTTGATGTCACATCATTTCTCATCTTCTCCTTGGCCTTTGACAAAGCCACCATCTTCGCGTTGGAACGATCATCGAGGCCACCCCCGTCATCTATCATGTGGCTGCTTACTACGGACACCGTGGGCTGTTCTTTCCTCTCGCTACTTTTACGAACAGGAAGTGCAGCGACAAAGTCGGCGGCTCGTTGTCTCCCTGGTGATGGCGATGAACGACCGTCCTTTGTAGTCCTTGGAAACGATGTCGCGGCGGTGAACGAGCGCTCCAGAGAAAATTGACGTTGCCATGCGGGAGGACGGGTCAGGACTGCCCTGACCATCCGTAGCGACGACGCCATCAGATGAATGATGCAGAGGTCTCGAACTCGGGTGGCGGAGGCAGATACGTAGTACGTAGGTTTGGCCCCTCCTCTGTACCTCTATCTAGCTTCAGGACCCGTCCGTGGTGGTAAGGCGGTAGCTTGCTATCGTTGCTTATTTCTTCGATGGGGGAATCGGAGAGTATTCCGGCACTCCTGGGAGATAGCGTTGTTGTGTCTTGCCGCGTTGTGATGTTGCCCATGCCCCTGGGGAGGGCATTTTTCTACTCATCTTTTTACTTCTCATCTTCTACTTTATATACATTAACAGTGAACTGAACATGTCGTCATCATCTGCGGCCAGGACAAATCTAACCTCAAACCGCGTTCAGCTCCATCGCGATCAGTACGTCGGCGAGGGCACATTTCGCATGGTTTATGGAGGCACTTATTTATGTGGAAATCGGAACAGCCAAGAGGCCGTATGCAAGTGCTTCAAATCCCAGTACGCTGGAATGGAGTCGGACTTTTTCGGTAGTGACTTCGATGCAGCTGATAAGGCGATACAGTACGCCGAGGAGTGGAACGATCTTTGTGCTAATGACGAAACCATTCTAATAACACGTGGCGATATTCATACTATTGGGGGGACGCGGTACTTGGTCGAGCCGCTGATCAGAAACTTTACTAAGTTTACTTCTAATAATGGTTGGATCTCCGATGATGAAGGTTGGCATGGTGAAGCTATGGAGGCCTTTAGTCATTTTACATATCATCGTTCGGGGGGCAATTTACTAGTCTGTGACTTACAAGGTCGCTTCCGGCACAATAGATTCGCTAATAACAAAAGCCGCTTCGAGCTTACTGATATTGCTATCTGCTCTCGACGCCGATCATATGGCGTCACTGATCTCGGTGAGAAGGGTATTGATTCCTTTTTCAGCAATCACGTGTGTAATCAGTTCTGCAACATCAACGGACATTGGGCAAGACCAAAGCGAACTAGACAATGGTTTCCTAAATCCTCGTCTACGACCATGATCAGATCGAGTCAGGCAAGTTTATTGGCACTGACTAACCGATCTACATTTCAGCCAGGGTTTGGTGGCATTCTTGAAGATGAGAATTCAGATGACAGTGACTCGTATTGAATATGTCCTAACTACCACATACTGTCACAAGCAAAATAAATCAACTTTTTCCGAAATCAATTTAGAACAGGCCAGTACATTCATGCAATTTTACAACTAGGTAGGTAGAATATTGTATGCGCTCCTCCTCAGTAGTAGAAGAATTGAGGTAGGTACGTAGTAGGTACCAGGTATCCGTTCAACGTTCGGAAAGAAAGGCAAAATAAGAATGGCCAAAATTTCCAAACTCAAAGCTGACATATTCTTTTAAGCCGTGGACGGGAGGCAGATTGATACAATCAACCACCTCAACTACCTCCTAGCAATATGCACTTCCAACGTGCCACGTCCATCCTCGCCGCCGGATGCGCCGTTGCTGCCGTCGATGCGAAGAATTCCGCTGCCATACTATTATCTTCTCCGACGACAGCTACTCAATTGTCCTCATCTGATCACAAAAACGCACGACGGCTGCTTCAGCAAAAGTTGAAGAAGCGAAGACAACAAGCGAGTACATTCACTCGAAGGAAAGATAACCAGTATAGTGGTGCCGTGACCGAGTCGGATGTTGGAATTCTTGGTAAGAGGTTCACTCCTCCTCGATTCCTACAGGATGAGACGGAGGGGTCTGATTACGATTACTACTGTCCCGCTGACACGTGCCCGGCCGAGCTATGCGAATGTGCCACCTCTGGTGGATCCCTTGAGGACTGTACTACCGAACTTCAGAACGTATGTAGGGCAGGACGACTAGGGGACTGTGTTTATGAGGCATATGTAAAGATCTACGAGGATGTTTACTGTCCCTTCGTGTCCTGTGTCGACCAGGGATTCCGTGAGGATCAATGTGATTGTGCCTTCTACGAGTTGTACTGTTCCCGTCTTAAGAGTGCGGATTGTGCCGATCTTGTTGCGGCCTCTCAGGCCGATGCAGCTGATGCCGACGATGAGAAGCCTTTCTTCGGGTGTGATGAAAAGTCGATGGCTACTGTGTGCGACACTGCCACGTATTGCAAGGAAAAGGGGGATTTGCAAGGACTCGACTTAGGAGCGTGGCAGGGTAGTGTGGTAACAATGAATAGTTCAGAGAGGATGAGGGGCAGTGGTCTGGCGGGCGTGAGTTTGTTATCCGTCATTTGGCTTTTAGTAATGGGATAGATGAGGGGTGGGGGGATACATGACGTGTAGCCATTCATGGATATTCTGCTGCATCAGTTGTTTGAAGGCAGCAATTGTCTGTTTTGATATTATACTGATGATTTGATCCTTGTTTCGTATGTAGGTAGCACAGATTTAATATTTTTATTGTAATCATAGGCTGATGATGTATTTTGTTGATTCCATTGTAGATTCTGATCTTAATTATTATCACTGAAACAATCTCACTAATAAAGGAGGGAAGAGGGTGGTAGGGGTGGTAGGTATCTATGTACACAATCAATCTATGAGGGGCAAAAAAAATCATTTTTTGCAACGATTTTTATCGTAATCCACAATCTTGACGAATAATTACAGGTATTGATATCGTGATATTTACTCTCCCAGGCCTTGTTGTTGGGCAGGTGGTTGTTGGTTGGGCATGGGCTGAGACATGGCAATTTTTTTTATTTCTGCGTTGTGCCACACTTCGTCCGCGTTGTGAGCAGCAATACGCAATAAATGCTTGCACGTCGATGATGTTCTACCATTTTATTTCTACCATGATCACCACCCATCTCTCAGCGTGCTTTATTTACAATAGGAATATTACCAATCAATCATGCCTTCAGGAGATTCATTCCAAATTCGTGTCATGCGGTAAGAAAGTTGAAGTATTGAATGCTGCATATTCCATCATTAATCTATGTCGCCAAAGGTCTAATATTAATATTGTTGTTCAGTGCTGTTAACGGGAAATATATCTCGTGCATGCGTCGATCTCTCCAATCCATCGTGTTATACGAAGCTGATAGAATCCTCGGGGGTCGCTACCAAGAGCTTCGTCCTTTTCAGCGAAAATTTGTCCTTCTTGCCACAGCGGTGGACTTGCTCGGGACTTTGAACTTTTTGGATAGCGATGAGCGGAAGGAGATTATGTTTAGAACAAATTCGTCTCAGGAACCGTTGGAGCCAGAAATGGCTTGGTAAGTAGCTGATAATTTGTTTTAGTCCATATTCATCTCAACTTCTTCACTCATTTACATCCTTTATATGTAGGAAGAGGATGAAGGTGATTACTAGAGATATCACTTCAACTATTTTGCCCAAGGCTGAAGAGCTAATTGCGAAAAATAGTGGGATGAGTCACGATCAGCTTTGCGAGATGATATTGCGGCATCAATTTGTAAGCTTTTCTTTTTCTATTGATTGTCACTTTAATCCACTCATCACTTACCAGTATAACGAATCATAGGATGCGACGAAAAAGGGAACGTCCGATAAGCTCAACCGCGAATGGACACCAAAGCAGTATAATCCAACGTTTGAATACACTCACAACAACGTCTTCTCTGTGTTTCGCATGTACTATCGCGGATGTTCGTTGGACCCTGATATCTTCGCCCCAATTGCTCCTCGAGAAGTTGAGATTCCCGAGAGTAAACCCAACGTAGTTGCAGTTACCGCTGTTGAGACTAATGCTGAATCACTTTGTGTCGAGGACCTGACTAACGCCAAAGCAAAAATTATCGAGTTGTCGGATGAAGAACGTCGAGCACTATTAAACGAGATAAAAGTTCATACCGAGCTGCTGAAAGAGTTCGTAGGAGTTATTCCAGACGACGAACTCGCCGAACGCAAGCGTGTACTCTACGCATCACTTCCTCCTGTTCCCTTTCATTCTGCTAGTAGAAAAAAACAGAGGAAAAGTGCCTCAGTAGCTGGTGCTGTAAAGTATACAATGGAAGAGGGAAAGGACTCGATTGCATTGGAGGAAGTGTAATCGAATATGGATTGTCGTCATCACGTGGCACAAGTCGATCAGATATGTTTTCGTTTCATTTTTATGTAAATACCTGTAGCGATTTAATGGGTTGCATCCATTTATATCTAAAACCGTTTAATCATACTCGTCATCATACTCATCGTATTCTTCCTCGTACTCATCCTCATCTACCTGCGTCGGTGCATTCGCTTTCATTGCTAGTGAGGCATCTCCAGTCGCAGTGCCCCCGTCAGTCTCCTCCGCCATGGTAGTTTCTGAAGACTTCTCGTCGTCATCTACCAGTTCCTCTTCGACTGTCCCATCATCCTTATCGTCCCCCTCCTTCCCCGACTTTGTCTCCACTGTTATACTACTACTACCGCTCCCAAGCTTCGTGCCTTTCTCCAACAATTCCGGACTAAGCGTAGCACTCATCCGACTCGGGAGGTACAGACCATATGCATCAAGCTTACCGGTGACCTTCTTACAAAATTTCTTAGTTTCTGGCAACAGCTCATCAGAGTAGAATTCACACCATTTTTTAACCAACGCCTCATCCCCTATCGACGACGATGATTGTTTCAATTCCCTCCGAAGTGCCATGGCGACAGCAGATACTAGTCCCATAAGGTCAGCGGCGACACGTTCAACGCACATGGCCGTCGATTCTGAATCCTCGCCATCATGAAGGGTACAGGCCAGACCGGCCTTGAGTACCATTTGAGCGAATTTCAAGTGTTCCTCACACAGTGGTGGATTCTTATTCTTATTATTCACCGCTGCTTTAGATTTCGAACCACTACCCTTTTTAGATGGCGGAAGGAGGTCGATAGGAGAAATTTCATTAAACACGCCACCAAATGTCTGAGCACGAGTAAGGACGTAGTGAGCATATCGAGAGAGGAAGGCACGATATCCCTGCGTTTCGGGATCATCATCTAACCCAATTAGGACCTTGCTATCAAAGTACCTAGTCCCGCCCCTGCTGCCACTGCCACCAGCATTCGATCTCTTCGGATCTTTCGTTTTCCGTAACGCTCGTAATCGTTGCTTTAATGCCTCCTGATGATCTGGTCCACCATCGACCGCAAACCGGTGTAGCACATACACACTCTTAAGCTTTGTCCGTATATCTTTCTCGGCCATCTTGTTCCATAACTTACGTAATACTGCATCGTAAATGTCATACTTGCCCGATATTTGATACGTCACGCCAACAAGGCGTTCTACGTGCTTACTCTTCACGGGTGCATCGTCCGGTCGTGTAGCCTTAAGCATGACCTGTTCAAGTTCGCTTGATGTAAGTCCCTTCATTTCGCGATATACCGTGGCCGATAATTGAGCGGTACGTTCCTGTGCAGCTTTCGTTGCTGATAGGACAGTGTCCTTGACGATGGCCGGATCGGGCATTCGGTCACGTATCGCAGATAGTCCACGAGTGAAGGTTGAGGGTGGAGGCGGACCACGACGGTAAGAAACGACCCGACCCTCGGAACCGCCACGACGGGAGGACGACGATGGCGGACCGTGACGACCCCTCGAGGATGACGGACCTCTGCCCTTTTCCCGACGTGCTGGCCGATCATCATCATAGTCATCCTCGTCATCATCTACGATGTGTCGTCGTCCCTGTTGCCGTGTTGGACCACCACCACTACGTCGAGATGGAGGTTCGCCACCCCTGCGACTGCGTGGAGCTGCTGGTACATCGTCGTACTCATCCGCACCGTCATCATAATCATCCTCTGCATCGCCAACGTCTAATCCTTTATCATCGTCAATGTCAATGTCATCGACGTCGTCAGCGTCATCGATTGGATCACGCCTCCTTCCGCTATTACCACTTCGTCCCGACGATGGTCGACCACTTCCGCCTCCACGGGATGATGATGATGATGATCGTCGCGATGGTGCACCGCCACTAGACCGAGCCAATACTAACTCCGTCGCTGCTGTCCCGACCAGCAATAAGAGGGATATTCTCATCCTCGCACCGTCACCAAACCGCCGAGGTGTTTGTTCGGGGATGCCGCGTGGAGTTCCCCAAGAAAGTAAAATCGGTTTGTCTATGAGGCATTGTCCGCAGGCGGGG
>Ga0247832_1004271_pt1 | contig 18100 bp, 13 predicted proteins | sample LaCruzMarch2015__10_FD_192407 | JGI IMG/M metagenome (GOLD analysis project Ga0247832, IMG submission 192407) | Freshwater microbial communities from meromictic Lake La Cruz, Castile-La Mancha, Spain - LaCruzMarch2015_4m | ecosystem: Environmental > Aquatic > Freshwater > Lake | place: Spain... | reverse complement strand
AGGCTCTCGTGATAGCGCTGCGAGCGGGGACGCTGAATCGTTTGAGTTTCGGGATGGTTTAAGGAAATTGCTGACCCCTGACCAAATAGCTGAAGCCCAACAGCTTTCGGCTGAACGGAAACGCCCTGGACGACGCAATTTGATGTTAGCTGCGAAAGCTCTGAAGGCTATGAGAGTATCATGATCTGGTTGTCCTCGTCCGGGTTCGACGTGTCTAACGATCCGGTCTTGTATGGTTGGCGAGGTGCTGGCCCAGGCAACATGATGGGACTTCCTGAGCCGATGTTGGCCGGACCGTCCTTCTTGAAGCGTAGTCCCGGCGAAGCTTGGCTTTATACGGATTATGTCACGCGCGGCGAGACGAGAGATGACTTCGCGACATTGATGGGCGATGGCCGGACCGTGCGTCTCGATCCGAATGGTCGCGTGACTGTCGCAACCGAAGGACGAGGCCATCGCGAGATCGCTACGGGAGTGAACGCTGCAATAATGTCACCGGATCGCCGCGCAATCCTGTTGGCCAGCGCAAATGGTTCAGCTCGGCTCTTTGATCTCGAGCAAATCAGTACGTCTCCCTTGGCCACCGGCAAGTTCAGCTCGTATGAACGTAGCAGTCCGCGCGGGCCAGCCTTTTCACCGGATGGCCGATTTGTCCTGGCGATGCGCAACATAGACTCTGAAGTTCTGGTCATCGACACTCAAAGCGGCGACACCTTCGTGCTGCAGACATTTGATGAAGGCGACGAAATGTTTGCAGGGATACGTGCAGGCAATGCAGTTGACCGAGTTCTGTTTGAAGGTGGACGTATCTACGCATCGACCTTCCAGAAAGAAATCATCCATGTCTGGGATCTGTCATCTCCGAGCATTCGAGACGAAATCAAAACCGAGGGCAATGAACAGCTGATGGACCGTTTGCAGCAGAAAGGCCTTCAGCTGCTCAGCGATCAAGTCATTCAAGCGCAATCACCTGACGACAGATTTACGGTAGAGCGGATTGATGGAGGAGGCCTCTCGCTAAGAAGTCGGCAGAGCGGCTTTTCGCTGGCTGTATTCGAGCCGTCTGGAAACTCCCCGCTACGAACCGCGGCTTTTTCCGCGAATAGCCAGCGTCTCGCGACTCTGTCGATGGCGGGCGTACTTGAAGTTTGGGATCTATCCACCTTCGGAGAGTCGTTTAAAGAAAGCGCCGACTGGGCATGCACAAACGTCCTCGCCCAGTCTGAGCTCTATAGCTTTTCAGATCTTGAGATTGCTGGCGATCCTCTGCTGCGAGAACGCGGCGTTAACAACGAGTTGGACTTGTGCGCTGAGTAAATGTGTCGTTTGGGCTATTCCGTCGCTACCCCACACTGATTGTCTGGACAGTGCACTGACTGAAATAGGCGAAGTTCAGCCTGGTATCGGTGAGGCGTCCCGACGGCACGATTGGATCGACCCTGCCGGTCGTGCAACCTGACGATCGGAGCCGATCTGGCCCTAAGTTGCCAGTCCGTGGCTCGGCTACGAACGTCTTTTTCACGCAAATGCAAGTCGGAACGAGCCTTGGGTCCTTGGTCAATTCCCCCCTACTAGCGAGGGTATGGGTAATCACCCCATTTCTGAGCGGCAGGAATTCGGGGTTTCACGCGGCAAGTTTCAGTTTGCCCTCAACTGACTGCAGCTTTTGGCGGAGGCGCCGTCGCCGATTCCTATAGTCGGGAGATGGCGCAGGCAGTTATGCCCTCAACAATTGCCCGCTTCCGCGTCCTGCTTCAACCAAACCAAAAGCGACCGCGTCATGAATACCCCAGCAATCGCAATAGGGAGCCCAGCTAGGAGCACCGCCGACTGAACGACTTTTAGTCCGCCTATAAACATAAGTCCGATCGGCAGAACGCCCAAAACCCCGGCCCAGAAAACGCGATGCCAACGTGCGGGATCTTCGCCGGCACGCAGGGACTGCGTTGCTGCTGAAGCGAGCGTGTAGCTTGCAGAGTTATAGGTCGTGGCAACGAAAACGGTAGTCACCGTCACAAAGATAACCAAAGCAACATTTCCGAGCGGCAAATGGGAAATGATCGCCGCAATCGCAGCCGCTGCATCCTCATGAACCATGTCGACGACAGGCAACGCGCCGGTTATCTCGAGGTAGAGCGCATAATTCCCAAACACGATGTAAAATGCCCAAACGCCCAAGCTTCCGCACACAGACATTCCAAGCAGTACCTGCCGTATCGTCCGCCCCTTGGAAATCCTGGTGACAAAAATGCCGACAAAAGGCGCAAAGGCGATCCACCATGCCCAATAAAAAATTGTCCAGTCCTGGACAAATCCGGTTTGATCCACCGGGTCAGTATAGGTGATCATTGTGATAAGGTTGGAGGCCATATGCCCAAGGCTTTCGGTGCCCATCGCAAGAATGAAACCCGTTGGCCCGGCGACCAAAATGAAGATGAGGAACAGAAGGGCGAGCCAGAGATTAGCGTCAGCTAAGCGTTTGATGCCCTTTTCGAGGCCCAGAAATACCGTGATGCCAAACAGCGCGACGCAAACAGAAATCACTGCTAGATCCATTGCCGTCGAGCGCACCAAGCCCGTCAACTCCGCGACGCCGGCCGAAATGACCGGCACGGTCAAAGCAAGGGAAGTTCCTGCCCCACCGATCAGGCCTATCATGAAGATGAGATCAATGAGCTTACCCCAGGGCGAGGTCGCACATTTGTCTCCAAGAATGGAGGCGCTGAAACGCAGGTAAGGAACACCCTTGTTGTAGAAGGCATAGGCCAACGCGACTGAGGGAAGCCCATAAATGCACCAGGCGCTCACACCCCAGTGGAAAAGGCCGTAGCTCGTGGCCCACCGGATGGCCTCTGTCGACCTGGGCGCCACCCCGAAAGGCGGCGCTTCGTAGTAGAATGTCCACTCGATGCCTGCCCAGTAGAGCAAGCCGCCGCCGACTCCCGCAGTAAAAAGCATCGCGACCCAGCTTATAGTCGAAAAGTCGGGCACATCGTCCTTTGCACCAAGCTTGATGCGCCCATAGGGACCAAAAGCGAGGTAGGCGGACACAACCATCGCCCCGATCGCAGCCCACTGATAGATGATACCGAGATTGAGCGCCGTCCAGTCATAGAGCGCAACGATCCCAGGACCGAGCGGCTTACTGAAAATGATCAACGGCACTGACACAAGCAGAGTCGTCGAGACAGCTAATGCAAAGACCGTCTTATCGATTGGCTTGCCAGTCATTGGATGCCTCCAATCAACGCATCACACAGCGGCGCCATGAAATCCTTTGACGAACCGATATGGTCACCCAACTCCTGAACATAATGATCCCTTGGGAGATGGCGTGGCCAGTCTATCAGGCCCGCTTGATTTGGATCGCCCGTCCGGGCAAATGCAACCCAGTACTGCATCATAATTTCGGTAAGGGCTCTATCTTCAGCAAGAGTCGGAAGCCAGTCATCATGCGTGCCGAACACGTAAGGAATCTCGGCGCCATGATACGCGCCATAGGCATCAGCACCCGCCCGCTTACGCGTGAAACGATAAAAATAGGAACCCTGCCCATGTTTTGCGGTAAGGTCGGCGATGCGGCGCGATGGACAATGGAATTGCGAGGCCGTTGACAAAATGTCGGACGTTTCAAGCGGGGTTCGCCCCTCGAACAAAGGCAACGCCAGGAGTGATCTTCGAACGTTCTCAGGGAAATCTTCTAGGCCTTGTGACAGGACATCTTCGTCGGGCCCATCGATGTACATAAGCATTTCGTTTAGATTGCTGCCGACCAGCACATCGACACCCGGATTGACGTCATCGGTGCTCCGGACCCAGTACCCATCAAGGACAGGTCCGTGATAGTGATCTACGCCGGTGGTCTTGTGCAGGTCGACGAGTTCCTGCCAGGCAACTGCCCTCGCGGCAGCCATGCTGTCTATACCAGCCTTTTCGAACATGGTTTGGGACCGGGCCTGGGCAAGCTCCAAAGTTGGCATGTCAGCTGGTCCGAGCGCCCCGCTCTGCAAGATGGCGCGCCGGAACAATCCTTCAGCCTGCGGACTTTTCATGAGTGCATAGATGTTCGCGGCGCCCGCCGACTCTCCGAACAGGGTCATGTTGCCCGGGTCACCTCCGAACGCGGCGGCATGCTCTTTAACCCAGCTGGTCGCGGCGATGATGTCTGAAATTCCGTAATTTCCCGATGGTATATCGGACGAGGCATCAAACGGAATCGGCAGGAACCCGAACACGCCCATTCGGTAATTGATGGAGACGACCACAACACCGCGTGCAGCCAGCGCTGCGCCGATGTAGTTTGGCTCATACGCCCAGCCATTCACATTGCTGCCACCGTGCACCCAGATCATCACCGGCAACAGCTCCCCGGGTCCGCGGGTTGGCATCCAGATATTCAGGTAGAGGCAGTCCTCGTCCATATCGGTAAGATCCGGGATCACCGATGGATCCTGCCCGAACCCTTCGGCGACCATACGGTACCAATCGGGATTACCTTGGCTCTGCGGGCAGGCGGGCCCGTAACGCGTTGCGTCCACTTCGCCGGGCCGCGGCTCGTGAGCCTCTGCCGGGCGCCAGCGCCGACCTCCCGTCGGCGCGGCCGCGTAAGGCACGCCAAGGAAGGCCTCGACTTCAGAGCCCAATTGTAAACCAATCAGTCTCTCGCCGCCTGCCATAAGAACGGGAGCGGGCTTCGCTTCAACTGCTGGCGGTGCAGACGTGCAGGTCGCCAAGAAGGTCAGGAGACCGATCACCAGATATGCTGAAAGCCTCGTTCGTTGCCTCATTGGAGGGCCTCCCCGTTGGCAAGTCACTTGGGCGGACTTGTCCAAGGTAAGTTCTAGGCGCGGCTGAACCACCGCCGCAAACGATAAAAGATCTTCAATGGATGAATTTCGCTCATGAGCGAAATCAAACCGGCGATGCCATCGCCGGGTCCATCAACGGCGAGAGTGTGCGATCCGCCGCGATAGTAGCCTTCAGCCATTCCTGAAACAGACGGATCTTTCGAACATTGATGCGATCCTTCGGGTAAATGAGGAACCAATGGCCGATCGTGCGCACACGCCGGTCGGGGAAAATGTCGATCAGCTGTCCGGTTTCCAAATCTTCAGCCACATAAGGCTGCATCGCTAAGGCGACCCCCATACCGCGCGCAGCCATCTTCAACGCATGATCGTAGCTGTCGAAGCGCAGCCCGGCATCAGGATCGACATCACGCACCTTGTTCGCCTCCAGCCAGACCGGCCAGTCATTAGCGGAAGGGTAGACCTGGAGAATGGGATGACCGGCAAGGTCGCCTGGCGCATCCAGCGGTTTTCCTTCTGACTTCGCAGTTTCCAGATAACGCGGACTGCCTACAGCCATCATCGTTGGCGAAAAGAGATATTCATAATGAAGCTCGTCCCGGCGCCGCTGACCAATCATAAGCGCAAGATCAATTCCGCGTTCAGAAAAGTCCGCATCCGACTGCGAGGTATTTACTCTGACATGAATGCCGGGGTGGGCCTGCTGAAAGCTGTTCAGCCTGGGCATCAACCAGCGCACGGCAAAGGTCGAATACATCTGGACGGTGAGGATGTTCTCCTCCTGCGGGCTCAGGAGCTGCTTGGTGCCATTGGCAATCCTGTCGAAGGCCTCCCGTACGACTGGAAAATAGGCGGCGCCCGCAGCACTCAGCTCGACCGCGCGCGGGGTACGCACAAAAAGCTCAACTCCCAACTGCTCTTCGAGATGCTTGACCTGATGAGAAATTGCAGACTGCGAGACGCTCAACTCGTCAGCAGCTTCACGGAAGGAACCGAGCCGCGCCGCCGCTTCGAATGCCCGAAGCGCTGTGAGGGGGGGAAGTTTCCGTTTCATCGATTCAGATTGACATGAGATTTTTTCAAGCACCAGAGAGGAATTTGTCTTTGTCAGTTCGCGCCAGATCAGCCAGTCTGATCGCCATGAGCGCCAACAGTACAGATCTTCGGCAAGCCGAAGCCGAGGCCTTAAGCGCCGCTGGCCATCCGGAACTGATCGAAGCGGCAAGCCATTTGCTGGCCGGCGCGTTCGGGAAAGCGGAGCCCCTCTGCCGCGTGGTCCTGAAACGCGATCCGCTCGATGTAAACGCAATGCGCCTGCTGGCGGAGATCGGAATTGAAGTCGGACGGCTTGAAGATGCCGAAGCCTTGCTGGCCCGAGCGCTTGAGCTCACACCGAGTTTTCGTCTGGCGCGCTTCAGCTACGCCAACGTCCTGGGACGCCGCGGCAAATTCCAAGCGGCCCTGACCGAACTCGATGCGCTGCTCGAAGTAGATCCGGACCAGCCTGGTTACCTCATCCTGAAAGCAAATACGCTTGTCCGGATCGGCGATCATGAGAGCGCGATCGCCATCTATCGCAACGTTCTCGCCCGCGTGCCGGCCACCGCAGGCGTGCAGATGAGCCTCGGGCACAGTCTGAAGACGGTCGGGCATCAGGATGAAGCGATTGCAGCCTACAATATTGCGCGGAGCCTACGGGATGATCTGGGCGATGCCTACTGGAGCCTCGCAAATCTCAAGACTTTCCGTTTTTCAGACGATGACCTCGACACCATGCGAACGGTTGCGGAACGCGAAACCATCAGCCGCGAAGACTACTTCCATCTGGCTTTTGCGCTCGGCAAAGCGCTCGAAGACCGTGGCAAATTCGAAGAAGCCTTCACGTGGTACCGACGCGGCAACGCCATCAAACGGCGTCTCGTCACCTATAGCGCCGATGACAATCACTCGGATATGACCCGCATCTCTGCGTACTTTTCGAAAGATGTCTTCGAAACCCGCCGCAATGCTGGATGCCCGGACCGCGCGCCGATTTTCATCGTCGGCCTGCCCCGGGCCGGCTCCACGCTGCTCGAACAAATCCTGGCGAGCCATAGCGCGGTCGAAGGAACCCAGGAATTGCCTGACATCATTTCAATGGCGCGTCGGATCGCCGACAAGAAACGCACTGATGATCCATCGAACTATCCCGGCGGGCTGACGCAGCTCTCTGACGCGGATCTGACCGCTCTCGGTGAGGAATACATCGAACGTACCCGCATTCACCGGAGCGGCGCACCCTTTTTCATCGACAAGATGCCAAACAACTTTGCGCATATCGGCCTGATCCGGCTGATCCTGCCAAAGGCAACCATCATTGATGCACGCCGCCATCCCCTTGCGTGCTGCTTCAGCGGGTACAAACAGCTCTTTGCCAAGGGCCAGAATTTCACATACAATCTGACCGATATCGGACGGTACTACGCTGACTATGTGACGCTCATGCGCCACTGGCATGACGTCCTGCCGGGCCACGTTCTCCACGTCCAATACGAAGACATGGTGGCGGATACAGAGGCACAGGTTCGGCGCCTGCTCGACCATTGCGGATTGCCCTTTGAAGACAATTGCCTGCGCTTTTACGAGAACAAACGCGCCGTAAAGACGGCCAGTTCTGAACAGGTCCGACAGCCGATCTTCACGTCTGGGCTTGATCAATGGGAACACTTCGAACCGTGGCTCAATTCCTTGAAAGTCGTGCTCGGCGAGACGCTGGCTACCTACAAGCAATAGATTTTTTCGCCGGACCGGCGCCATCTCGGCCGCGCCCTGGCGTCGAGTAGGCATGTTTGCCGCGGGCCCAGTTCCCTCTCCGCGCCACGCCCATGAATTTCTCTCATGCGTCGGTGACAAATGATCTTTTGTCAGGCGGGAGGGGTCAGAATAGCCATTGATGATGGGACGAGCGACCGCGCGACAAGCAACGGCGTCGAGATTCCCTGAGGAAACGGTAATGCAGCGTCTGCACCGAAATATCGGGCCGGCTGCCAACGGGAGGAAACAAGATGTCATACCAGATGTGGTCCAGCCGCCAGCGCCTTCTTGCTCAGGCTTCAGTCTTCGCAATCGCCAGCGTGGTCGTGAGCGCGCCTGCGCACGCACAGGAGGGTAATCCCGACGAAGCTTCCGCGATGAAGCTGCAGACGGTTACGGTCACCGCTCAGAAGCGCACCGAAAACCTGCAGGACGTCCCTGTCAGCATCAACGTCCTCGGCAGCGCGGAACTTGAAAGTCAGGGTGTTGCCAACTTCGAAGACTATGTTGCGCTTCTGCCGAGCGTGTCTTTTGCCGGTCAGGGCCCCGGCAATTCGCAGGTCTTCATGCGAGGTATCTCCTCGGGCGGCGATGGCAACAAATCCGGCTCGAGCCCAAGTGTAGCCGTCTACCTTGATGACCAGCCTGTCACGACGATTGGCCGGGTACTCGATGTCCACATGTATGACATCGCCCGCGTTGAAGCAGTTGCTGGCCCCCAGGGCACTCTCTACGGGGCGGGCTCGCAAGCCGGTACACTGAGGATCATCACAAATGCGCCGAGCACTGAAGGATTCGAAGCCGGCTATGATCTGTCCCTGGCCACAACCCACAAAGGAAGCGAGAGCTATTCCGCCGAAGGATTTGTGAATTTCAAGCTGTCTGAGAAGGCAGCGCTGCGCATCGTCGGCTGGCACGCCGAGGATGGCGGATACATCGACAACGTGCCGGCGACGACCACTTTCACCTTCGGCAATATCACAGTCGACAACGCGCCCTTCGTTGAAGAAGATTTCAACACTGAAGAGACTTCGGGCGCGCGCGCAGCTCTCAAGATCGATCTGAATGAAAACTGGACCGCGACCGCAAAACTCATGCATCAGCGCCAGAAGACCAGCGGGGTCTGGGATCACGATCCCGAGGATGTCGGCGATCTCGAAGTCGCACGTTTCTTTGATGACAGCGGCGAGGACAAGTTCACGCAGGCAGGCCTGAGTGTCGAAGGCCAGATCGGCAGCCTTCAGATTACTTATGCCGGGTCCCGCCTAGACCGCGAAGTCGACTACAATGTCGACTACTCTGCCTATGCCGAATACTCCGCCTTCATCCCATACTATACCTGCTACAGCTCGGGCTCGTTGGACGCGTCGACCTGCACGGATCCCCGCATCCAGTATGATAGCGACGATAAATACAAAACGACGACCCACGAGCTGCGCCTCCAGAACGACGAGTCCGAGCGGCTGCGGTTCATTGCAGGTCTGTTCTATCAGGATGCTGAACACGACTATCTGAACGTTTGGCAGATTCCAACCATTCCGGCAGATCGAAGCGTCAACGCAAACCCGCAGCTCAGCGGTTATCCTGATGACGCCTACTTCATCACGGACCAGGTCCGGAATGAAAAGGAAACCGCTCTCTTCGGCGAAATATCTTATGACCTGACCGAGAAACTGACCGGGACGTTCGGAGCGCGTTTCTTTGAGACAGAGAGCGACCTCAAAGGCGCCGTTGGAACCCTTTTTTCCGGAAGCCCATTAATCGACCTGTCATCCGGGGAAAGCGGCGATGTGTTCAAGGGAAACCTCAGCTACAATTTCACGCCGGATATCCTGCTCTATTTGACATATTCGGAAGGATTCCGGCCGGGAGGAAACAACCGCGCCTCGACGTCCAATATTCCTGCGATCTATATGTCGGACCTGATCACCAACTACGAGGCAGGTTGGAAGACAACATTCTGGGACGGCAGGGCCCGCTGGAATGGGTCAATCTTCAACATGGACTGGGACGACATTCAGATCACTCGGTTTGATCCTGCTGAATCCTTTCTTGGCCTGACGGCAAACGTCGGAACGGCGCGCTCACGTGGCATTGAGACAGATTTCTCGCTGCTTGTGACGGAGGGCTTCCAGGTAAATGGGGCAGCCTCTTGGATCGAAGCGGAACTGACCGAAGACTATATCCGCAATCTGTCGACACAGAATGTTGACGCTCCAGAAGGTACTGAATTGCCAGATATCCCGAAATTCAAACTTGCGCTGACAGGTCGATATAATTTTGACTTTATGGGGATGGAGGCCTTTGCCCAGGGAAGTTATCGCTACGTCGGCTCACGCTACAACGATCTCTTTGTCGCCCGGCGCCAGAAGCAGGATGCCTATTCGATCCTGAACCTTTCGACCGGCATCGACCGCGACACTTGGGGCGCAAGCCTTTATTTGACCAATGTGACCGACGAACGCGCCGAACTTAATCGAAACGCTGCCACCTTCGATGAGCGTATTACAACCAACCGCCCACGAACGATTGGGTTGAGCTTCTACCAACGCTTCTAACAGACCTCCCTTGACCGCGCTTAATCCGAAAAGAATTTGCGCGGTCAGGTCAGCTTCAGAGTAAATCGAATGTTTTCCGGATCTGCCTCTCTTCTGCAAGACAAACGAGTTGTCATTACGGCCGGCGGGAGTGGTATTGGCCTCTCGATTGCGCGCTACTTTATGGATCACGGCGCGACCGTCTGCGTCTGCGATCTCGATGGCGTCGCCGTCAAAGCGCTCGAAGGCAGCCACAACAAGCTGCACGCCTTTGTAGTCGATGTCTCTGATCCTGAAGCCGTCCGGACGTTTTTCCTATCGGCCGAACGGGCAATGGGCGGGCTCGATATTCTCGTAAACAATGCAGGCATCGCGGGACCAACGGCTCTCTGCGAAGATATCGAAATTGATGAGTGGCGCCATACCATCGAGGTGGATCTAAATGCGCAGTTTTACTGCACGAAATATGCGATACCGCTTCTCAAGGCGGCCGGCGGTGGGTCGATTGTGATGATGGCCTCGAATGCGGCCTTGTTCGGCTACCCGTTGCGCTCGCCCTATACCGCAGCCAAATGGGCGCTGATCGGACTGACCAAAACGCTCGCAATGGAACTCGGGCCACATAGAATCCGGGTCAACGCCCTTTGCCCCTGCAGCGTCGAGGGCCCCAGGATTGACGGCGTGATTGAGCGGGAAGCTGCGAACCGCGGTGTGTCTGCGGACAAGGTGCGCGATGATTATCAGCGTCAGAGCTCGCTGCGGACTTTCGTCAGTTCTGGCGACGTTGCGGCAATGGCTTTGTTCCTTGTTTCACATCTGGGTGCAAAAATATCCGGCCAGGCCATTGGTGTCGACGGTCATACCGAGTCGCTCGCACAGTCTTGAATTCGAGGAAAATGCGATGAAAGCAGTCTGGTACGAAGCAACCGGTGCCGCCCGGGATGTGCTCCGGTTCGGAGATCTGCCGCCGCCAGAAGCCGGCCCAGGCGAAGTCCTCATCAGGATCAAGACATCCGGCGTGAACCCTTCCGATGTCAAATCTCGCGCGGGCCTGCGCGGGCCGATCCCTTTTGATCGCGTAATCCCGCATTCCGACGGCGCAGGTTTTATTGAGGCCGTCGGTGCAGGCGTTGCTCCCTCAAGGATTGGTGAACGGGTCTGGATCTGGAACGCAGCTTGGCGCCGCGCTTTCGGGACGTGCGCTGAATATCTATCCATTCCAAGCGCACAAGCGGTTCCGCTTCCAGACAATACAGGTTTTGAAGCCGGTGCGTGTCTGGGTATTCCGGCGAGCACGGCCTATCACGGCGTATTTGCCGATGGTCCGGTAGAGGGCCAGACGATCCTTGTAACGGGTGGGGCGGGCGCTGTTGGCCACTATGCCATCCAGTTCGCAAAGTATGGCGGCGCGCAGGTCCTCACCAGCGTGAGCAGCGACGTGAAGGCTGCGCATGCAAGAACGGCGGGCGCTGATCATGTGATCAATTACAAGACTGACTCGGTGCGTGAGAAGATCATGGGCCTGACACATGGCGCCGGCGTCGACCGTGTCATCGACGTTGAGTTTGGCGGAAATCTGGCTGAAGTTGCTCCTGTGCTGAAGTCCGGCGCTGTCATTGCAACTTATGGATCAATGGCTGCTCCCAATCCGGCAATTCCTTTTTATGATCTGATGTTCAAGAACGTCACGCTTCGTATGTACCTCGTTTACTTGCTCAGCGAGGTCGCCCGAAAACAGACCACGGACGGGATCAATTCCGCGCTTGCCAGCGGAAAGATAACGCACGCCGTGGCAATGCGAGTGCCGTTGACGGATACAGCAGCGGCGCATGAACTGGTCGAGGCGGCCAGCGAGATTGGCAACATAGTAATCGACATCTAAGCTGACACATGCGCCTCACGCCGCTCCTGACATTTCGAAACACGCTGTCGGCAGTCCAGCCAATCGGTGACACACCTTTTGGACACCGGATCACTTACATCATCGGCGAGGGCCGTTTTGAAGGCGAGCGGCTGAAAGGGCGGATTCTGCCTGGTGGTGGAGACTGGCTGATCCGGGGAGCCGACGGACTTGCCCGTCTTGATGTCCGCAAGACATTTGAGACCGATGACCAGGCCCTTATCCATGTCAGCTATACGGGGCTCTACAAATTCAGCGACGAGATCACAGCCCGCCTGGCCTCGGGGGAAGACTGTGAATTTGGCGACACGCTGTTCCTGACGCAGGTGCAGTTCGAGACAGGCGATCCGCGGTATGCGTGGCTCAACGAAACCCTCGCAATTGGCGAAGGGCGGGAGACACAGACCGGTGTCGAGTACCAGATTTCTTCTATTGAAAAAACGATCGGCTGACCTGAGCTCTATTGATCCTTCACCTATGTGGAGAATGCCCAAAACCCGTCATTCGGCCATGCGCTGCCGATGACCGTTTTCGGCGAGAGCACTAACGCGCTCGCGCGCGAGTTGAACGTTGCGGCGTCGGGGATGAACATGACCGTCTGATGTTTCCGGGCAGCGCCCGGATGGGCCGGGAGCGCCCACCCGGAGGCTCCCATGAGCAACATCGAGAAGACCCAACCCATCCACCCGCTTCGCCAGCGCATGATCGAGGACATGACCCTGCGCGGTCACAGTCCCGGCACGCAGAGGCACTATGTTCGCACCGTTCGGGCATGCTGTTCTCATCTTGGGATCAAGCCCGGTGACCTGACCGGCGAGCTGGCGCGCAGCTATCTGCTCTACCTTCAGGGAACGGACGTTTCCTACATGACGATAAACGGCCAGGCGACAGCTCTGCGCTTCTTCCTGCGCGTGACGCTGGGGCGGCGTGAGGACGTTGAACGTGTGCCGTTGATGGCGCGGGCCAAGTCGCTGCCCGCCGTCCTGACACCTGAAGAGGTTGCCCGCATCATCGCAGCGGCGCCGGGGCTCAAGTACAAGACGGCACTCAGCGTCACTTATGGCGCAGGACTGCGTGCATCCGAGACCGCCAACCTCAAGATCTCGGACATCGACAATGCGTCGATGACCCTCCGGATCGAGCACGGCAAGGGCAACAAGGACCGCAAGGCCAAGCTGTCGCCGCAGCTGCTCGAGACCTTGCGCAAGTGGTGGCAGGTCGCACGGCCGCAGTACTGGCTGTTTCCAAGCCGGAAGGGCTTGATGTGCCCGATCAGTACACGCCAGCTCTCACGCCAGTTCAGCTCTGCCGTTGAGGCCGCCGGGATCGACAGGCCGGATAAGATCACCCTGCACACGCTGCGCCATTCCTTCGCCACGCACCTGCTGGAAGCCGGCGTCGATATCCGCGTGATCCAGGTCATGCTCGGCCATGCCAAGCTTGAGACCACCTCCATCTACACGCGGGTGTCGCCGAAGATGTTGCAGGACGCGGCAAGCCCGTTCGACAGCCTGCCGGTCATCGACCCGGCGGACTGACCGGGGATGCCCCGGCCAGCCATCGAGGTTGCGGATATCCTCCGCGGCCTCGGCCCCGCCTTGCGCGATGGGCTCTCGCGCGACCAGCACAGGGCGGTGAACGCGATCCTCGCCTGCCGTACCGCTGCACTCGGCGGGCATGTCTCCCGCTGCGAGGACTGCGGGACCATGGACGTTGCCTATAACTCCTGCCGCAACCGGCATTGCCCGAGATGCCAGGCGGCCGCTTCATATGAGTGGCTGGAGGCCCGCAGGCGGGACCTGCTTCCCGTCGCCTATTACCATGTCGTGTTCACGCTGCCCGCGCCGCTGGCGCGCGTCGCATTCCAGAACAAGCGTGTTGTCTACGACGCCCTGTTCAAGGCCGTGTCCGAGACCCTGATGACGATCGGCGCCGATCCGAAGCATCTCGGCGCAAAGCTCGGCGCAACGCTTGTCCTGCATACCTGGGGCTCGGCGATGACCCATCATCCCCACATCCACGGCGTCGTGCCCGGCGGCGGCCTGTCACCGGATGGCCAGCGCTGGGTCGACTGTCGCCGCGGCTTCTTCCTGCCCGTGAGGGTGCTCTCGCGCTTGTTCCGCAGGCTGATGTGCGAGCGGCTCGCCGGCCTCCATATCGGCGGCAAGCTCAGCTTCCACGGAGATCTCGCCCCTCTGGCAGACCCGGAAGCGTTCACGCGCCTCCTGAAGAGCCAGCGCCGGCGCGACTGGGTCGTCTATGCCAAGCGCCCGTTTGCCGGGCCCGACCAGGTCCTCGCATATCTCGCTCGCTATACCCACCGGATCGCGATCTCGAACAGCCGGATCACAGCCTATGACGGCCAGCGCGTGACGTTCCGCGTCAAGGACTACCGCCGCGAAGGCGAGGCCAGATACGGGGTCATGACGCTCGCCGCCTGCGAGTTTGCCCGGCGGTTCCTGCAGCACGTTCTGCCCGATGGCCTGCACCGCATCCGGCATATCGGGCTTCTCGCCAACACGCAGCGCCGCGCCGCCATCGCGCAGGCACGCAGCCTGCTCGCCGATCGCATCCCGCCGCCAGAGCCGATCTCCGAACCCATGCCGGCCCAGGAGGTGCCGGCCCCTGGGCCGGCGCCATGCCCCTGCTGCGGTGGACGGATGATCCTGGTCGAACAGGTGACCCCGGCAGCGCAACTCAAGCGACGGCCGCAAGCACGGATGGACACCTCATGACGGCCGCTCCGATCACTCTTGTCGCCCCCCGTGCGTTCGCCTCCATCGGCGACGTCGGGAGCTTGCGGCCTGATCAAACCCGCTGCCAGAAATGCAGCCTAAGCGGCACATCAAACACCGGCAAAGTCCGCGCTGCATGCGACATCCAACGGCGCCAGAACCACCCAGGACGGCCACCTGTGCCCACCTGCAATGCAGGCGCTCGTCTCAAATCTCCATAACGGTGCCAGCCGCCCGCGCGTCAGGCATTCTGCGATCAACGACGCCCGCCACCGGGCCCGGGGCTGCCGGCTGCGCATGGCGGGCGTCCTTGATCGCTTTAGATCTCCTGCCTGAGCCGATCCGCCGATCTATGGCTGCATTGTGCTCCTGATCTGTCGTTGACAAAAGCTCCTGCAAGGCTTCGCCGCGAGCACATTTCCGGGCTGTGTCCTGCCTCCGCTCGCAGGAATATCCGGGGTCAGAGTACTCAGCGAGACCCGCGATTCCTGCATCACCAGATACAATATCGAACGGCGCAGACGGGCTCATGCAACACGTGATTGCCTAACGCCCAGCGGCAGAAGATCGCTCTTTAGCCACGGATTTTTCCTTGCCGCAAAAGCCGCCGGTCACGGCCCTGGGACCACATCCCAGCGCGCCCAAACCATGCCCCTGACTGAGGACAACTGCGGCGACATCGGCGCAAGATTGCACGCCCGAACCAGCAGGTCCCGGGCTCAAAAAAGTCAGCCGGCAGGGCATTTTGCGGGTAGAGTCCGGACAGCGACAGACAGCAAACCCGTGAGGGCAAGTTAAAAGCCCTGGCGCCACCCCCTGGGTATCGCCCTGTCTGCACAACAGTTTTTCGGTGCCGATTGCACGCTTTTGGGGTGTACGGATTTTCCTGGACCTGTTGCAAATGTGGGGGCGTCGGTGCACCGCGCCATGCACGGCGATGGCTGCGCCTGCACGCGGTTGCAGCCCTTTGCCGGTAATCCAACTAGGCAGGCCGGGCCCGCCGCGGCAGGTTGGAATTCGTCTTCGGAGCCCCCGCCATGACCAGACCGAAATCTCTCATTGCCGGCGCCGTTTGCGCGCCCCGGAGCGCGCCGTGAAACCCCGCGTAAATCTGCGCATCGACGCCGCGCTCCTCGCCCAGCTCGAGTCGGCAGCCCGCGAGGCCAAGACGACCAAGACCGACATCCTCGAACAGGCGCTGCGGCGTTATCTTGATCCGGGCCGCAACCGTTTGCTGGAGGAACGCCTCATGGAGCGGATGGACATGATCGAGCTGCGCATGGACAGGCTCTTCTGGGCCGTTGATCTCGGCGTCGAGACGACCGGGCATTTTGTGCTCTACTGGCTGACCCGGACATACCCCATTCCAGAAAGTGAGCGCGAAACCGCGCATGCCCTTGGTCAGCGTCGGTTTGATCACTTCATCAACCAGATCGCAAAGAAGCTCCGCCGGCGCACATCGCTCGTCGCGGAGTCGCTCAGCTGGGAACAATCGGAACCGGAGGAAGCGAAGCCTCAGTAAGCCGCCTCAAGGTGATCCGTTCGAAGCGCACCGAAATCTGACCGCAGATTTGCTTCCAGGCCGAATGGCAGGCCCTGCCATTCGGCCATGACCAGCCTCCATGCCTGCGCGGGTCCTCGTCAAGGGCGCGCGGGGCGCGCGCCGCGGAGCGGCCCTGCCCTTGACGAGGGCCCGCGCAGGCGTCACCCGCCAGCAGGCTTTGCACGGTGTTGCAGGTGCGTGTCGCAAATGGCCTGCGCTCCGATAGTCAGCGGGCGGCCGTTTGCGCGATCCTGGCGACCATGCAACCCGTCAGTGCCCAGCGTATCGAGAACGCCATCCGGATCGTCGCCCGGCTCATCGACATGTCGGGCGAGACCTACTGGCCCATCCTTGAACGGCTCGAAGCGGAGCATGCGGCTCTTGCCGACCGCGAGGAACGTCTCGCCCGTTATCTTGCCGGAGAGCGGCCGCAAGCTGTGCGACGCTTACTGCCGAAGCCGACGCGCTCAATGCCGCGCGAGGATCGTGCGCAGCACATATGACGGCGCCCGCTCGCTCAGAACGCGATCTCGCGCACGAGCCGCGCGACATGTTCGAGCGAAGCGCCCTTGCCATAGCGTTCCCGGTCAAGCCGGTGGCCGAACAGGTCGCGCCGGATCCGGTCATCGATGCCGGCCGCCAGCATCCGGTCCTCGAACGCATGACGCAGAGAGTAGAACGAGTGCGCCGGTGTCTCCAGCAGGCCATTGGACTTGAGGTATTTGTTGACCGTCGCGCTCAGCCCCGCGCTGCTCTCCCGGTAACGCGGGAACCCGTCCGGGAACCCCTTGAACGCCTCCAGCGAGACGCCGGTCAGCGGGATCACGCGCCTGGCATAGGCGCTCTTCAGCTGGCGGCCCTCGGGCTCGATGGCGATATGTGGCACGGCACCGTCGAGCCGGATCGTCCTGGCCGTGAGGCCTGCGCCTTCCGATGGCCGGTAGCCGGTATTGACCATGCCCAGCAGGAGCCCGCGCGCCTCGTCGTTGAGCCCGGAGAGCGCGCCTGGCGCGAGCAGGCGGCTCCTGATCCACGCCGCGCTGAACGGCGGGCGGGTGCGCATCTCGCCTTCGCGGAACGAGAGCTCTCCAAGCGGCAGGGTGAGGCCCAGCCGTTTCATCGTGTTGACGGTCTTCAGCACGTCGCCGAGATGGATCAGGTCCTTGTTGGCCGAGTTGGGCGTCACTTCGCCCGCCTCGATCCGCTCCAGCCAGTGCTGGCGGAAGTCCAGCATGTCGTCGCGCGTGATGGCCTCGACCGGCTTGTTGCCGACAATCTCCACGAAGTTGCGCACCGCCTTCAGGCGCGGGTTCTTCCAGCGCCGGATCTGGTCCTCGCTCTTGCCGAAGGTCTTCTCCCGGGCAAGGCCCCAGTAGAGATCCAGCGCCTTCTCCAGTGTCAGCGAGGGCGCTGGGACCGTGCCGAGCAGGGCGGAGGCCTCCACCGGGTCAGGCGCCGCCCGGCGGGCGCCGATGGCCTCGACGCGGGCCAGGAGCTCCTCCGACGGCAGGCGGGATACAAGGCCGACATCGAGATAGCGAAAGCCCCGGATGCGGGCGAGCTCATGGGCGGCGGCGTGGCGGGCCTCCGCGTCCCCGGTATCGCCCGCCAGCCGGGCCTCCCAGGCTTCGACCAGATTGCCCCAGGCACGGTCTGCCTTGCTGCGGGCTACCGTCTCGGAATCTGTATGCAGGCTGATCCAGACCACGCCTCTCGGCTCAACCGCGCGATACCTTTGCGGCACCCGGCGGCGCAGCTGGAACGTGCTCCCGCGTTTCACGATC
>Ga0247832_1004256_pt1 | contig 18172 bp, 17 predicted proteins | sample LaCruzMarch2015__10_FD_192407 | JGI IMG/M metagenome (GOLD analysis project Ga0247832, IMG submission 192407) | Freshwater microbial communities from meromictic Lake La Cruz, Castile-La Mancha, Spain - LaCruzMarch2015_4m | ecosystem: Environmental > Aquatic > Freshwater > Lake | place: Spain... | reverse complement strand
TTTCGGGGCGGAGTTTATATCAAATGGAGAGTGTTTTCGGATCACTGGCCTCAATCCAAATAGGCCTCGCTATCCAATTAGCGCCGAGCGCATCTTTGATGGGCGAAGTTTCAAATTCACGGCCGAGAATGTGGCACTTAAATTGGCAGGTTTAGGGCCATTTGAAACGAGCGCCGTGCGCGACGATTAGCGCCTCGTTGAAACTAGATGCCTGAACCATGGCTTAGATGGCGACAATCCTTCATGGAAGTGCGCTTCAACGGCAGGATCTATGGTGGCTTTCGCCTCCTCGCACTCAAGCCTTCCTTTTCCGCTAACTATTGCCGGAATAGGAGACACTCTTTGGCGAACCGGCAAATGCTCTATTCCACCCCCATCTCACCTAACACCCAATCAGCCGCAGCCTGGGCTTTGCTCGCGGCAGTTAAGAACGACGATGGATTATCGCCAAGGGCTTTGAGCCAGCCATCGATATAGGCGGCATGATCTTCAAGATGATCGGCCGGCAGGCCAATGTGCGCACCGATGAAGGCGCTGGCAAGTTCTGCCACGAGCTCTTCGAGAGCATAGCCTGCATCGCCAAAACGGGTCTGGCCGAAGTCACGATTGAGGCGGGTTTCATGACGGGAGGCGTGCGCGGTCTCATGGGCAAGTGTCGCCCAATATTGGCTGCCATCGCGAAAGGCCTCGCGAAGGGGCATTTGGATATAGTCAGCGGCCTTGGAGTAGAAGGCCCGATTGCCACCATGGCGAAGGGTAACGGGGATGCGGGCAAAGAGAGAAGCCCAGCGGGTCTCAGCCTCGCTGATTGTGATTGGCGTGCGTGGAACAGGCAGTGTTTCAGGAGCCGCATAGAAAGCTTCTGGCAGACCTTCGATTTGCTCGGCATTGAAGACAGTGTAGCCGCGCAAGATACGCCGGGTCTCGCCAGCTTCTTCGCGACGAGTACCTGAGGCTCCGGGAACAAGAGATGGCTTACCAGCGCCTTCTGACTTGTCGCCCACTTCGGTATAATAGACGACAAAGGATCCACGCTCGCCTTTACGGACACAAGCCTTCATGGCCAGGGCTTGTTTGAAGGTGAACCAATGGCGTGACCTGAAGCTGCTTTCCAAAGCGGCAGCCCAAAGGGCGATGATATTCATGCCACGATAGGGGGTCCCGCAGGAACGCAAGGGCAGGACCAAAGCGTCAGGCGGGGCAATATCATCCCATGGCTTGATCCAGGGGCGAACGCCGCGTTCGAGAAGAGAACTGATCTGGGTTGTGACTCGCTGGTGGGGTGTCAGACGAGCTTCATCGGACGCTGACGAATGTCGAGAATTACGATTTACAGCTATTGAAAGTGACATGGCGGAGACCTCCGCCGATGGGATCTTGCGTTACACGATACTCACCATGAGCTCGCGCCGCTCCCATCGGCCGAGATCAACAAACCGCACCCCTGATAGCCTGCCCGCACCCCGGTAGTCTCGCCTTGTCCAGACCGGGGCGGAAGCGGAGCGCCCGACCAAACGGTTGCGGGCGGGCTGGTAGGGGTGCAGGGATTTTGGGCCGATGGGGGCCGCGTGCCAAATGGGCTTTCGGTGATGTGAGGGCCTGGAGTATCTTCAGGTCGCACATAAAGATTGGATCAACGTCGTGTTGACCCTGGAGTGGGGACTTAACGGGGGCGACTCGTAGAGCGAATTTTGTGCAGCCCTATTCAGGCGACATCCATGTTGCCCTTCGTCGGGCAAACCTGATTTTCATCCTAATCAGAATTTTGTCTTGCAACGCCGTCGCGATCAATCCGCCTTTTCAAATGCGGTATCTAACTTGTGCAACAGGTCCAAGCCAGTCGATGGATTGCCACGTGCCGCCCGTGCCCGAAAGCGCAATTCAATATCGAATTCGGTTACTGCCCGGCTTGCTAGCTCTTCAACCAGTTTGTTCATGCTGATTTTACGGTGCGCAGCGAGTGTCTTCAAACGCTCATGCTGGTCAGATGGCAGACGAATTGTGAGGACACTCATGGATTCTTTCTCCAGTTTAAAAAAGCGCCGGGTGTTAGAATATGTATATCCGGGAATAGGAGTTCGGCTTGGTGAAAGTCGCGCACATTTGCGGTTATAATGGCTTGTGCGCCGCCCGCAACAGCCAATTCAAGCACATGATTGTCGCCTTCATCGGCAAGATTGGGTCGCCACAAAAAGTGAATAGTCACCCAATCAGAGACTGCAATGACTGCATCTAACAGTTCATCACGTTCTTTGGCTGACAAGACACAATGGGCCCAAAGCTCATCTCGGCCTAATAGCGCCTCGTATTCTGCAAAAAGCGCGTTAGCGAAAACTGGCTTAAGACGACCACTCAAGGCTTGCCGTAAAACCTCTCGTGATCCGCCGTCAGGGCTCAACAGCGCCGAGACAAAGACATTCGTATCGATAACGGCTTTTAACATAAACCATGATAGCTTATATGCTATCAATTGGCAAGTCGATCGTAGACGTTTTGACCGTTAGAAGCATCGCCTGGATTTATTGTCGGAGGGGCGGACCCTTCCTAGTCAGCCGATTTGCGCCAATCTTCAGGTCATTTGGGGTCTGATGGCCCGTCTTGCCATGAGGCGTTCGCACGCGCCCTCATTGAAGGCGACACTGAGCTAGAGGCCTATTGAGCTGCAGGCTTTGCCAATTCTTGGGGTTTCACCCCGCCGTTTGCGAACCCGCCCACCACGGCATCCCCCAAAAACCCATAGGAAGCAAGCGGACTTTAAAGCGGACTTATAAGCGGCAAGATTTGTTCTATGCAAACCCATAAAACTATGATTTAATTGTGTTTGTAGGATAACTAAAGCGGACTTTGAAGCGGACCTTTATATGGCAGAAGATGCAGGCGATTCAATTGGGGCAATGGAACCTTTAGGCATTGGTGAATCCAGTCGCTACCGCGCAACCGTATCCGAATTAGCCTTCGATCTTACACAAAAATCTGCATCCTTCAAAGGCGGGCTTCCGCCGACCATCGTGGCATCCTTGGCAAATCTTGTCCGCTCCATGAATTGCTACTACTCAAACCTAATAGAAGGGCATGATACGCACCCGATTGATATTGAACGCGCATTGAATAGTGATTTTAGCGCAGACCCCAAAAAGCGCGACCTTCAATTGGAAGCCAAGGCGCACATCTCAGTCCAAAAATGGATCGATGACGGCGGCCTTGATGGTAATGCTGGCCTGACCGAGGAAGGCATCAGAGACATTCACAAACGCTTTTATGATGAAGTTCCCGACGAATTGAAATACGCCGTTACTCCCGACACGGGTGAGCGCGTCAAAGTGATAGGCGGCCAATATCGCGGCAACTACGTTAAAGTCGGCAATCTTGTTCCTATAAGCGCGGGCGCAATCCCGCGCTTTATGAAACGATTTGAAGATCATTATTCAAAGCTATCTAAACTTGAAACCGTGATATCAGCCGCCGCCGCGCATCACCGCCTTGCATGGATACATCCATTTAATGATGGCAACGGACGCGTGATCCGATTGATGTCGCACGCCGTGTTATCGAACGCACTTGATACAGGCGCAGTATGGTCAATCTCGCGTGGTTTGGCGCGCAATGTTCAAAGTTACAAATCGCATTTAGCGAGTTGCGATTTGTTGCGCCGAAATGATCTGGACGGGCGCGGCACATTGAGTGAGGAATCGTTGGCCGCCTTCACAATTTTTTTCTTGAAAGTTTGTATTGATCAAGTTGATTTCATGAAAAGCCTAATGCTGCCCAAGACGCTTCAAACACGCATGAAAATGTGGGCAGAAGAAGAAATTCGACTTGGCAAACTTAATCCAAAATCTGGTCTAATTTTGGATGCGCTCCTTTATAATCGCGGTGAGTTAGCGCGTGGTGACGTTACTGGGATTGTAGGCGTTGAAGAACGTCATGCCCGCAGAATTGTATCTGGCTTGATTGATGTTGGTATTATATCGTCTGAGTCCTCACGCGCCTCGCTCAAACTTTCATTCCCCGCAAAACTTGCCTCACGTTTAATGCCAGGTCTGTTTCCTGAGATGGCTGAATAAGCTGGCTAGATCGCGTCTCGTTTTCTTGAAAACGAGGTTGCGATCTAAATTTATGATTTAGGGCCAGTTTTACACCATTTTTCGATTCCGAAAAATGGTGAACGGCCCTAGCGCTGGCGGACTGGCTTGCAAAGGCCCATCCCAACTTGGATGTGACACTTGGCGCGATGACCGGTCATGAATTCGAAAATCTCGGCAGCAAGAAGTTTAACGCCCAAATGGTGCCGCCTCTAGGAGACGTTGACCTCTGGGTTCACCTTGGTGCGAGTTTCGCCGCCCGTGACTGGCATGAACTGGCTCCCGGGTTGTTGGCACCATTGCCCAGTATGGATGCTCAACACTTTTTGCTTGGCCATGTGTCTTTTCTTCCAATTCTTCGCCAAGCCATGAAAGGCGTGCCTGGTTTTGAAGTCCCCTATGTTGCCAGTGTCGAAGCTGCGGCAGGTGAGGCCAAGCAAATTCTAATCGATGGCTACACAAAGCTGATTGCTAATTTTGGCACCCACCGATTGCATCATGCCCGCTCGGATGGTCTCCAGGCTACAGATGGGGTGTTAGTTCGTCAGGCCTATGTTGGTCTCCAAAGTGCGGTCTCAAGAATACTGGCCTAATTGTGCGTGATTGCCTGAACTCGGAGCTTCCTGCAGTGCAGATAATGTCAGCGACAAAAGTGTCCGCTTTCGAGCAACCACCAACCTACCCCAAGCGGCAACAACTGGCGCATTGGAGACTGTCGGCATTTCGGCAGAACTTGGCCGATTGCCGAATGGCAGGTCCTGGCCACAAACGCAGTTAACGATTCGCCCAACCTCAGGGTCGCTTCCTATGCAGACATCATCAGTCGTGCCCATCATGAGGTCGATTGGCTTATGAAATCAACTGTAACCTGGGGACCGATTGTTGATTGTGGCTCTCTGAAGTTCAACTTGCACCCCTTGAAAATTCTCGCACCTAGTGCTATCCTTTAATCATGGTGGATATCCCAATCTCCCGCGCTTTCAAAACCGTATGGTTCGCCAAAGCGGCGAAAAAAGCGCGGATTGACGATGACGAGCTTTGGAAAGCTATTGAGCAAGCAAGGATGGGCCAAGCCGACGACTTGGGCGGGGGGGTGTTCAAGAAACGGTTGGCGGGCAATCGGTATCGGTCAATCCTTTTGGCAAAGGGCGGCGCATTTTGGGTTTATTCCTACCTTTTTGCCAAGAAGGATCGCGACAACATTGATGATGGTGAGTTGAAGGCCTTTCGCGACCTCGCCAAAATCTATGCTGGCATGAGCGAGAGCCAAGTTGAGGCGCAAATTGACGATGGCCATTGGATTGAGATTAAACAACCTGATAAGGATCAAGTGACATGAGTAAGAAAGCCTACAAGAGTGACGCTTTTGAAGCTGTCTACACCTCTGCCCAAGCGCTTCTGCGCACGGGCGTAATCGACAAAGCGACCATGCGCAATTTTGACAGTGCGTGCCTGACGGTTCCCCCACCCTATGCGCCGCAGGATATTCAAAAGCTGCGCGAAACCAATAAGGTGAGCCAGCCCGTGTTTGCCCGCTATCTCAACACCAGCGAGTCCACGATCGAGAAGTGGGAAACAGGGGCCAAACGCCCCAGCGGCATGGCTTTGAAGCTATTGAGCTTGGTTGAGAAGCACGGGCTAGAAGTCTTGGCTTAAAGCCATGATGTGCTCCAATTCCTAGGCCGTTTGCATATCCGCTTTAGAGCTTTCCTTCTGTCTTAGTCTATGACAACCCGTGGCGCAAAGCGGCTGAAACCATCAACACTGGATCTATATGGGCGCGCGATCTGTGCCAGCTTTTCAGACGCGATCGCTATCTAGGGCCGTTCACCATTTTTCGGAATCGAAAAATGGTGTAAAACTGGCCCTAAATCATAAATTTAGATCGCAACCTCGTTTTCAAGAAAACGAGACGCGATCTAGGGGCTATCCGTCATATCTCAGCTCTTCTCTGCAAGTCGTCCCAAGATTCGCAGAGCGTTGACCTCGATGAGGCTGGCTGCTTCCTCCACATAGCCACGTGTCGAACCTACCAACGAAGCGACTTCTTCAGTCACGGCAACGCGGTTCGCAACGAGATCATCGACCAATTCTTCAACGCGCTTCCTCACGTCTGCTGGACGAAAGCCGATCTCTTGGGCAAGTGCATCCCAATGGCGCGCGGCGACATCGCCCGGCTTTCGTTTTTTGCCGGCGATATTCTGGGCAAAATACTGAACAATGCTGGGCCAAGCCAGCGCCGTTGAAACATCGTACAGCGGAGCAAGATACGGCGCTTTCCCAATTGGGAGCAAAAGCGAATAATTTTTGGCGTGTGCGTCAGTGTTAGCGACGAGGATATTGAATATCAATTGATCGAGGAGCGCTAATGCGTCAACCGGGCGTAGATGTCGCCCCGTGTTGAGCAGTGTCGCCAAGGTTGGTCCTGCGACGGTACCGCGTTCATACTTCCGCCCAAGCGGTACACCATTGGCCTGCGCAAAATCTTCTTGATGGATTCGTAATAACGTTCGTGTGCGACTTAATTGTCGGTCATAACGCAAAACGCAGATTGCTTTGCGGTCACCAGCGCAAATGATCCTCGCTTGGGCTGCCTCTATTCCGATGGCGCGCGCTAAACGCAGACAATAGGTTTCATTTTCAACGATGCCCGGAAGAAGCGGGTTGTCTGGTTTGAGAATTATTGTCGATGGTGCGCCGTTTCGAGCGATGGCCAAGACATCGCCCTCTTGAGGCAAACGCAAAACAGGACCGCCCGAAGCGCCTAAAACTGCAAGGGCCGATTTCCTTTGCCCTCCAGCCAGGGACACGCGCACACCCTCTTCACCAACTAGAAACGGGCGTCTTTTAAGATCCTCAAAGTGGCGGGCTAGGGCAAGTTCGGGGTCACTTGTTTCATAGAAAATGGTAAGCGGAATATAATCCCAGTCCTCATGTTTGCTCTTTTCACCAAATGAAAGCGCGCCTGCCGTATCGCCACCGATTTCTTTGAGGACGGCTAAGGTGTCAGCGCGGTCCAGTCCAAGGGAGCGGGTTAGTACAGACAATTGTTCTTCTTCAGGCAACAGATTGGCTAGCCACGGCGAAATGACATGCGTTGGATAAGGTTGCGTGCGCAGAGGCATTGTCAAGGAAATGGGGAATGCGTTCGTCGTTACGAGCCATTCTTTTCCGTAAGCAAACTGAAGTGCGCCATCTGTTGCGACCTCAATATCGCCTACATGGAAGGCGTCAAACCAGATCGGGACCAAATCGGTCACGTGTAGTCCCCAAGATCATAGCCAAACCCCGAAGCTAATGGCCCACTGGCAGCGTCGGTTGGGCGATCTTCTACAAGTTCGGCGACTTCCGTCCTTAAAGCAGAAGCGATGCGAATAAGGCTGGTGATGCGTAAATCTCGTTTGCCATTTTCGATCAACGAAAGTGCCGGAGCACTAATGCCGCACAGGCGGGCCAGTTCGTGCAAATTGAGGCTGCGGGCAAGGCGACAATGACGTATGCGGTTTCCGATTTGCACCAACTGTTCGATATCAGGTTCATTTGCCATCGGTTGCCAGTCTTTTACTGATTTCAATAAATATGCTCTATTTTCTTTCAGTAGTCAATTAATTTTACTGAAAAAGGTATAAATCGAAGATCCCATGGCAGAGTAAGTCAAAAATGACTGTAAACGATAAAAGACTGAACAGGCTATCCCAGAACCACCGCGACACTCAAACAACAAAAGAGCCGTCTATTGGCATGTTTGCGATCCGTGCACGGCAACTGGATAATCAACCCGAATTAATATGTGCAAAAAACCGCCTTGCTCATCGGGCCTGGTGGTCTCAACGCTCGCACTTTTTGCGGGTCCTAAATCAAACCTTTCGCCAATTAAATCCACCATGGCTTGCAACGGATCGTCGCGCAAATGGGCGCAATGCCTATGCATGCTCCAGCTTGCCAGAAGGCAATTCAAGGTTAGCCCGCCCGTCGTTCAAATCGGCTTGGGGTGGATAAATAAAAATTGAGTGGTTTATAGCGCTGGGTAGCACAGAAATGCGGACCACGACAGACTGAGTATCGGACGATGTAGCGCACGCTGCATGCGCAATAGTGCGGACAGGAGCGAGTTCACTGCTGCTGCCGTTCAATGGGCGACATTTGGCAGGCACGGGTCGTGATGGCTTATTTTCTGATGATGCCAACACGCACTTTCTATAAAAATTAAATAGTTCTATACGAATCGCATAGAACATAGTAAAAGCCTTAGACATGGATCCTCGTCGTAACCCTTTCGCACCTGGCGCTGGCAGCAAACCGCCTAAATTGGCAGGCAGGGATATAATTCTAGAAAATGTTGCCATTGCGCTTGATCGCATTCGCAATGGCCGGCACGCTCAAAGCGCAATTTTACTCGGCTTGCGTGGCGTTGGAAAGACAGTCCTTCTCAATACGATGCGGCGGGCCGCAGAAGGCGAAGGTATAATCGGGGTCCCAATTGAAGCGCCAGAGGGGCAGTCCTTGCCATCCATGCTGGTGCCGGCCCTCCGCACAGCGATGCTTAAGCTCGACCGTGGCCAGGCAGCAATGACGTTGGCCAAGCGCGGTTTGGGCGCGCTGGCGCGGTTTGTAAAAGCATTCAAGCTCAGCTACGGCGAGCTAGAGGCTAGCATTGATCTTGGGGAACCAGGCATTGCCGACAATGGTGATCTTGAAGCGGATCTGATCGACCTAATTGATGTTGCCGGAGCAGCGGCAGCCGAGCGGGGAACCGCTTTGGTGTTGTTTATTGACGAGCTTCAGTATGTTGCCGAACATGAGCTAGCTGCGCTCATAACAGCTCTGCATCGTGCTCGACAAAACGAGCGGCCTATTACTTTAGTAGCAGCTGGATTGCCCCAACTTGCGGGGCAGATGGGCAAAGCAAAGTCCTATGCAGAGCGTTTATTCTTGTTCACCAGCATAGGCCCGCTTGAAAGAATTGCCGCGACAGCCGCGATCGTACATCCGATTGAAGCCGAAGACTGCTCGATTGAGGCTGAAGCAGTCGACAAAATTCTGGAGTTAACACAAGGATACCCCTATTTTCTGCAAGAATGGGGAAAGCAGTGTTGGGATACCGCGGAGCGTTGCCCCATAACCGCTGGTGATGTCGATTTAGCCTATCCAACAGCGATCGCTGCCCTTGACGATAGCTTTTTTCGCGTGCGGTTTGATCGGATGACGCCATCGGAAAAGCGCTACTTGCGCGCCATGGCGGACTTGGGGGCAGGACCTTACAGCTCGACCGCGATTGCTGAGCATTTGGGCCGAAAACCTTCCGCATTTGGGCCGGTTCGAGCCTCCCTTATTGCCAAGGGCATGATTTATACGCCAGGCTATGGTGAGACAGCGTTTACGGTACCTCTGTTTGATGCCTTCATGTGCCGCATTATGCCAGTCGTGAATTAAACCGCCGCCCTGCGAAGCAATACACTTAATTGGTTTGGCGGATCGTTATTCGGCATCCTATCCTTCTAAATCCAAATCGCCGCGACCTGCTCTATGCCAGCAGCGGTAAGGAAAGACGAAGGACGATAAAGGTGACATGTTCAATGAGATTTATATCACGGGCGCAACTCGCTTATGCCGTGTAACGACCTCGACGACTGGTAAAGTGTGTGTGAAAAATCACAAAATCGACCATCGACACCATGTCCATACGGATTTAGCATAAACTATGGCGTCGACTAAGAGCACTCAAACCGGCAAAACCGCAGCGCAACCAAAGGTGCTGAAAGCTGACCAGCTGGACAAGCTGCCCGATGTGGCAGCCCTTGAACAATTGGCGCTGAAAACGACTATAAGCCCTGAAAACCCAGAGCTGAGGCGTGCCCAGCTCCTTGTCTATGACGCTTGGGGGGCACGCGACGCTCGCAGTCGGAACGCTTTGGCAAAAAGGGCGCTCAAATTGTCGCCTTTTTGTGCTGACGCTTGGACAATCTTGGCCGATGCCTTGGGGTTAACCCCTGACGAAAAGGGTAGTTACCTTACACGCGCTGTTGCAGCGGGGGCGTTGAGTCTCGGGCCGGGGGGCTTTGAAGAGTTTGCTGGCCATTTCTGGGGCTTTCATGAAACACGTCCTTATATGAGGGCACGCGAACGGCTGAGCCATCATCTTTGGACTTGTGGGCTGCGCAAAGATGCGATCGCAGAGCTCGAAGACATGCTTCTTCTCAATCCAGGCGATAATCAGGGTCTTCGCTACACACTTTTGTCTTGGTTGTTACATCAAGGCGATGACACACGAGTTGATGCACTCTTGGCGAAGCATAACGACGATCAAGGCGCTTTTCTTTCTTGGACAAGGGTCTTGATGGCTCTGCGCGCCGGCGAGGAAAGTAAAGCACTCTCTCTTATGAAATCCGAGGCTATGTCGGCCAATTCACATATAGGAACCGAACTGACGCGTCCCAAGCCATCTATCAAGCCGAGCCGGGGATATTATACCCTTGGCGGCAAGGATGAAGCGGAAACTTACGTCAAACTATATGGCTTTGCTTGGATTCAAACTCCTGGCAGCCTCGAATGGCTTAAGGAGTTGCCAAAACGGACATGACCAGGCTGCCGCCCCGAAACCTAACGCCAGAGCTATGTGCCAAGCTTCGAGAAGATCTCTTGGAAGCTGCGATGGATGTCGCGGCAAAGCATGGCCTCGTTGCTGAGATGGGTGAGCCCCGCGACATTGACTTGAGAAGCGGATTTGAATTGCGGCTGAGACTTGGCATTGCGCTGCCCGACGGAACACTGTTCGAGCCTGAGCGAGCCTTGTTTGAAGTTATGGCGGATATGTATGGACTTCGCGCAGAACATTTCGGGGCGGAGTTTATATCAAATGGAGAGTGTTTTCGGATCACTGGCCTCAATCCAAATAGGCCTCGCTATCCAATTAGCGCCGAGCGCATCTTTGATGGGCGAAGTTTCAAATTCACTGCCGAGAATGTGGCACTTAAATTGGCAGGTTTAGGGCCATTTGAAACGAGCGCCGTGCGCGACGATTAGCGCCTCGTTGAAACTAGATGCCTGAACCATGGCTTAGATGGCGACAATCCTTCATGGAAGTGCGCTTCAACGGCGGGATCTATGGTGGCTTTCGCCTCCTCGCACTCAAGCCTTCCTTTTCCGCTAACTATTGCCGAAATAGGAGACACTCTTTGGCGAACCGGCAAATGCTCTATTCCACCCCCATCTCACCTAACACCCAATCAGCCGCAGCTTGTGCTTTGCTCGCGGCAGTTAAGAACGACGATGGATTGTCGCCAAGGGCCTTGAGCCAGCCATCGATATAGGCAGCATGATCTTCAAGGTGATCAGCGGGCAGGCCGATGTGGGCGCCGATGAAGGCGCTGGCAAGTTCTGCCACGAGCTCTTCGAGAGCATAGCCTGCATCGCCAAACCGGGTCTGGCCGAAATCGCGATTGAGGCGGGTTTCATGACGGGAGGCGTGCGCGGTCTCGTGGGCGAGTGTCGCCCAATATTGGCTGCCATCGCGAAAAGCTTCGCGAAGGGGCATTTGGATATAGTCTGCGGCCTTGGAGTAGAAGGCCCGATTGCCACCATGGCAAAGGGTAACGGGGATGCGGGCAAAGAGCGCTGCCCAGCGGGTCTCAGCCTCGCTGATTGTGATTGGCGTGCGTGGAACAGGCAGTGTTTCAGGAGGGCCATAGAAGGCTTCCGGCAAGCCTTCGATTTGCTCGGCATTGAAGACGGTATAGCCGCGCAAGATACGCCGGGTTTCGCCAGCTTCTTCGCGACTTGTACCTGAGGATCCGGGAACAAGAGATGGCTTTCCAGCGCCTTCTGACTTGTCGCCCACTTCGGTATAATAGACGACAAAGGATCCTCGCTCGCCTTTACGGACACAAGCCTTCATGGCCAGGGCTTGTTTGAAGGTGAACCAATGGCGTGACCTGAAGCTGCTTTCCAAAGCGGCAGCCCAAAGGGCGATGATATTCATGCCGCGATAGGGTGTCCCGCAGGAACGTAAGGGCAAGACTAAAGCATCAGGCGGGGCGATATCATCCCATGGCTTGATCCAGGGGCGAACACCGCGTTCGAGAAGAGAACTGATCTGGGTTGTGACCCGCTCGTGGGGTGTCAGACGAACTTCATCGGACGCTGATGAATAGCGCGAATGACGAGATGGTGTGATTGAAAGTGACATGGCGGAGACCTCCGCCGATGGGATTTTGCGTTACGCGATACTCACCATGAGCTCGCGCCGCCCCCATCGGCTAAGATCAACAAACCGCACCCCTGAAAGCCTGCCCGCACCCCGGTAGTTTCGGCTTGTCCAGACCGGGGCGGAAGCAAAGCGCCCGACCAAACGGTTGCGGGCGGGCTGGCAGGGGTGCAGGGATTTTGGGCCGATGGGGGCGCAGGTACCAACTGGGCTTTCGGTGATGTGAGGGCCTGGCGTATCTTCAGGTCGCACATAAAGATTGGATCAACGTCGTGTTGACCCTGGGGGTGGGACTTGCTAGATTCTGTGCGGTTCAGGCTGGTCCAGCCGTGCTAGGAGAGGCGAATGCAAGCCTGTATGACTCGCCGCGCCATGCTCGGCGGAGCCAGCGCTGTCCTCCTCGGACCTGGCGAAGCCAGCGCCTTGACAGGGAGCCAAATCGATCGCGCCTTTGACTATCTCTACCCACTTTTTGAAATGTCGCGCGCCATCGCGCGCGCTCCGCGGGCGCGCAATACGATTTCCTATCGGCGCACCCTCACGCAAGCCTCCCACCGCACTGTTACAACGCCTAACAATGACACGCTTTTCGGCTATGCAATGCTCGATCTGGCAAGTGGCCCCGTCTTGGTGTCGGCAGGCGACCTTCAGGACCGCTATTGGTCCATCGCATTCCTGGATGCGTTCACCGACAACTTCGCCATCATCGGCACGCGTGCCACGCGCGGCCTCGGCGGGCGATTTCTGATAACGGGACCTCTCTGGCGGGGGCGCGCAGACCGTGATGTCCAGATAATCCGGTCTCCAACCAATGACGTCTGGATGCTAGCGCGCATCCTGGTCAGCGGCCCGGGTGATCTCGGCGCCGCCAATGATGCGCTGTCGCGCGTCAGGATTCTGTCTGCTCCGGCGGCGCGCAACCTAGAGACGGCAACAGCCGGCGCGGTGTCGGCCGAGATGGTGTTCGACGCCGCGGCGGAGATGCTGCGCCGGTCCCAGGGCGCAGCGCGCATGCAGGGCGCATCGAGACATCGCAACGCAGGCGTCGGGGCTCTGCGATTCTCGCAATTGTCCGAGCCGCTTGGTCAGGCCTGGCGTCAGGCCTCACAGCGCGCCGTGGTGCGCCTGGGCACCATCTATCCTGACGGCATGCCTGCGGCCGGGGCTTGGCGCGTGTCGCACCCCGACATCGGAAGCGCACGCGCCAGCGACGCGCTGCGTGCTGCGGTCGCGCTGGGCGGCCTCGCCGCGCTGCCGCGCGAGGAAGCGATGTATTTCCAGACGCGTTACAACGAATCAGGCGGCCTGCTCGACCCCGCCAGGGCGCACGAGATCATCCTGCCGACCGACGTTCCAGTTGACGCCTTCTGGTCGCTCACCATGTACGCGGCTGAGAGCGACGGACGCTTCTTTTTCGTCGAAAACCCGATCAACCGCTACTCGATCTCAAACAGATCGACTGGCATCGAGCGCCAGCCGGACGGCTCGATCCGGGTGCGGATCCAAACGACTCCTCCCGATAGCGGAAACTGGCTGCCTGCGCCACAAGGGCCTATGCAGCTGGCGTTTAGGGCCTATCTGCCGCGCGCGGCGGTGCGCCGCGGGCGCTGGGTGCCACCCCCGATCAAGACCCTAGGGTAGGGTGTGTCCGGGTGGGGCTGTCAATCTCCCGCCGAGTCATCCAACCGAAACTCTGAATGCAGAGCCAACCTGCAGCCTACGCGCCTTCTCCATGGCCGAACGAGGCAGCGGATGCCCAGGCGAGCAGGATATTTCCCAGATCCTCTTCACCCCCGACGCAGCCGGCGCGCTGCGCCCGGCGTGCCCCGCGCGAGGCAAGCGCTGCGAGCAGCGTGGCGCGGATAGGCACCAAGATGGTGCGGTGCGATGGCCAAGGGTAGCCGGAAATGCGCAGCCGGACCGCGCCAGCTGCGACGGCTCCTGTCACCGATCCAGCCCAGCCTCGATCAGGGGCCGCAGCGTGCGCTGCAGAGCCACACCGTCGTCAAGGCGCTTTCGAACAAACAGGAACGCGGCGTAGCGCCGCCGCAGATCGATCCAGGGATAGGCACCCCACGCGCCCGGATCACTGATGATCATTGGCCTGCCTGCAGTGCCCACCTGATCGAACCACCATCCCATGCCGTAGCCGTATGCCGTCGTCTGCGGCACGGGATTGCGGAAGCGCGCGCCGCTTGGCGACTGCATGGCTTTCACGAGCGAGTAATCAAGAATCCGTTTTCCGCCGTGTCGTCCGCCGGCGAGGTGGAGCTTCAGAAGACGGCCATAGCTTTCAAGCGAGGTGCGTCCGCCTCCGCCAAGTCGACCTGTCTCGAGCGGTCCGTACTCAAACGTCATGCCGAGTGGAGCAGCAACTGCACGGGCAAAGTATGCGTCCCATGATTCTCCAGCTGCGATCTCCGCAATTCGGCCCGCGACCGTGAGGCCGAGGTTTCCATAAATGAACACCTCGCCGGGCTTCGCCGCCAGGGGTGCCCCGGCGATCACCTGTGCGGCCTCCGCCAGCGGCTGGCTGTCGTTGAAGCCTCGGTAAACCGGGGGCAGGCCGGAACTCATGGACAGCAGGTGCCGCAAGGTTATCCCCGCTTTCTCTCCAGCGAACGCGGGAATGAAGCGCGCCACCGGATCCTCGAGTTTGAGCGCCTTGGCCTGCACAAGTGTCATCAGGCAGGTTACGGTGGCGATCTTGGTCGCCGAGCGCAGCACGTCGACATGGTCGCGCGGCGCGCCCTCCATGTGGACGAACAGGTCCTCGCCGTCCCGGGCGACCAGAAGGCCCGCCCACGGGACTGCCTGCGCGGCGACGGCGCGCTGCAGGACCGCTTTCAATGCATCGTCGCTGTCGAAGGCACGGGCGCGGGCGTGGGCGGGCGGGGTCAATGCACAGGTGGCGGCCCCGGTCAGCCAGCTGCGTCGTGTGGTTTCAAAAGGTGGCATGGTAGATCCTCCGTTGGCGGCAAGTTTGAAGCGGCTTTGCGATATCTCTGTACCTGGCCTTCGCCCGGCCCGAGCTTTTGAAGACAAGGGCCGCCTCTGGGCGAGGATCCCGAGGATTGTCGCACTCCAGCACAGCCAATGAACAGTGCGGCCGGCTGCCTTGATGCAGACAGGACATAACCGCGATTGGCTCGACGTTTCTGGAGTAGAAACGCCTGATGCTGCTGCGGCATTTGACGGCGGCGCAGTCACCTTGGATTCTGATAGGCTTCTGCTTGGGGCGAGGGACAGGCTGATCGGATTGATTGGCCGCTCTGCCGGATGGTTCAGGGACCATCGCCGTCCTGACCTCATTGGGCATGATGTGGGAATCTTGGTCACGCAGCGCGTGTTTGGTCTTGCGCTCGGGTATGAGCATCTCAACGATTGCAATCACCTGCGTCACGATCCGGTCATGGCTGTGCAGGCCGGCAAGCTCTGCGCCAATTGGCCTGACTGCGCGCCGGTGGCAGGCAAGACCGCGCGGAACCGGCTTGAGTTGCGCCGCTTGTGCCGCGGTCAGATCGACCAGCGCCGGCGGAAATCTGCCCTGTTCGACACAGGCCATCACCAGGGATCAATCTGGTTGCGACGCTTGCCCGTGGCTGGAGCCGGCGCATGCAGGCGCAGCCCCGCCGCGATCCACAGCCGGGTGTCTGCCGGATCGATCACGTCATCGATCTCGGTATGGGCGGCGGCGTTTTCCGCCTTGCCCCAGGCATAGGCGGCCTCGACTTGCCTGCGGAAAAACGCTTCCCGCGCCGCGGGATCGGCGATGGCTGCGAGCTCCTTGCGCATCCCAAGCCGGATTGCGCCCTCAAGGCCCATGCCGCCGAATTCGCCGCAGGGCCAACTCACCAGGAACTGCGGCGCGCGTGACTGACCTGCGAGCATCGCCATAGCCCCAAGGCCATAAGCCTTGCGCAGCACCACAGCGAACACGGATGTCGTCAGACTGGCGCCGGTAACGAACATGCGCGCGAAACGCCGCACGGCGGCCGCGCTTTCGCTGTCAGGCCCCACCATGAAGCCCGGCGTGTCGCACAGGACCACGATGGGCAAAGCATGGGCGTCACATAGCTGCATGAAGCGGGCGGCCTTGTCGGCGGCCGGCGCATCGATCGCCCCGCCGAGATGCATGGGATTGTTTGCGATCAGTCCGACCGGCTGGCCTTCGATCCGGGTAAGGCAGGTGATGATCCCCGCCCCGTAATCTGCGCGCAGCTCCAAAGACGCATTCTGGTCGGCGACGCCGGCGATCACCGCGCGCATGTCGTAGGTGCGCACGCGATCCGCAGGCAAGAGCCGGCGCAACCGGGTCGCATCCGGTGCGCTCCAGCCCGCCACGGGTCCTTGGAAGAAGCCCAGATAGGTTTTGGCCGCAGCCACAGCCTGCGCATCGTTCTCCACTAGGATGTCGACGACGCCGTTGCGCGTCATCATCGGCATGGGACCGACGGCGTTCGCCGCCACCACGCCAAGTCCGCCGGCCTCGATGAGCGCGGGACCGCCCATGCCGATGGACGAGTCCCTGGTCGAAATGATCACATCGCAACAGCCCAGCAGCGCTGCATTGCCGGCGAAGCAATATCCTGAATTGACCCCTACAAGCGGAACAAGCGCGCTCAGACGGGCGAAGCGCTCGAAGGATTCGACACCCAGTCCGCTGACGCTGAGGATGTCGGTGTCGCCAGGCCTGCCTCCTCCGCCTTCCGAGAACAGAACCACAGGCAGCCGGTTGCGCTCTGCGATTGCTAGGAGACGGTCCTTCTTGCGGTGCGTGTTGTGGCCCTGCGTGCCGGCGAGCACGGTATAGTCATAGGCCAATACGGCCGCCTGCTTGTTCGAGCCCGCCGTCGCGCCATTGACCTCGCCAATGCCAGTGATGATCCCGTCGGCCGGGGTGGCGCGCACCAGATCCTCGCGTGCGCGCCTGCGGGTCTGGGCCGCGATCGCGAGCCCGCCATACTCGACAAAGGTTCCCGGATCGACGAGGGCGCCGACCAACTCTCGGGCGGTGCTGCGCCCGGCGGTGCGGCGACGCGCCAGCGCTTCGGGTCTCGCCTCATCGGCAAGCCACGCCCGTCGCTCGCGCAGCGCGGCCAGATCAGGACGCAGTTCACCCTCGATCTCGACTGGTGCCGCCTGCGCCTGCGCGCCCTCATCGGCGCAAGGCGACAGCCAGAACACGGGTTGGCCTTCGCGCACCTGGGCGCCGACATCGGCCGCGATGCGGGCGATCAGACCGGCTTGGGGCGCGACGACAAGCGTGACCATCTTCATGGCCTCAATCGCAAGCACGGGCTGCCCGCCTACGACCATGTCGCCCGCGCGCGCCTGCAGGCCCGTGACCACTCCCGTCAGCGGTGCAGCGATGCATACACGCCCAGGTGCGCTGGGCAGAGCTGCGTCATCTTCCCAAATCTCGTCTGCTTCCGGCGCTTCTCCCGTTGGCGTCTGCTCCCGCACCGGCAATGACGCGTCAAAGCCCGCCGGAGCCGGCGCGCGGCGCAGCGCGTGACAGCTTGCGGCGGCCAGCTCCCGGGCCTCGGCGTCCACCAGCCCGATTGTCATATCATCAAGCAGAGCCGGCCGCGCGAGCAGCGTCTGCAGAAAGGCGATGTTGGTGTCGATCCCATCGACCCGGCAATCGGCGAGCGCGCGACGTGCTTTGGCAAGCAAAGCCGCGCAATCCCATGACCCGGTCGACACGATCAGCTTCGCAATCAGGCTGTCGTAGCGCGGATTGATTTCATAGCCGGCATAACCATAGGCGTCGACGCGCAAACCCCTGCCCGACGCCATCTCAAAGGCGCGGATCGTCCCGGCCGCAGGCTGGCATACCCCATCGGAAGAAAGACGTTCTGCGTTGATACGGGCCTGAAGAGCG
>Ga0247832_1004251_pt1 | contig 18187 bp, 9 predicted proteins | sample LaCruzMarch2015__10_FD_192407 | JGI IMG/M metagenome (GOLD analysis project Ga0247832, IMG submission 192407) | Freshwater microbial communities from meromictic Lake La Cruz, Castile-La Mancha, Spain - LaCruzMarch2015_4m | ecosystem: Environmental > Aquatic > Freshwater > Lake | place: Spain... | reverse complement strand
GGGAGCACATTTTCGGTTAGTAAAAACCTTACTTTTGCTAAAAAGAGGTAGAATATTGACCTAACGTAAGCTGGGCTCCCCTTCCAGGGGCTTGGGGGTTGGTAATCACCAGCACAATCTTGCCGGCTACGCAAAGATGTGTATAATCGGTAGGCTCTGCCGCTGGTCGGTGTACCTAAGAGAACTCAGATTTAAATACCAAGCAATGGACTAATCTTGAGCATTCCGACGAGCGGCAGCGCCGCCAAAACGTCGGTAGATGTAATGCGTTATTTTGGATTAAAAGGTGCAGCGCACCGTAACCCCTACTTTGTTGCGGTGCGCTGCACCTTTATCTCAAAATCTGGCACTGAATGCTACCGACGTTTGGCGGCGCTGCCGCTGGTCGTTGTAATTGATGCTTTTTGTTGCTTCTTGTTGATTACCAAATCACCTTAAGTCATATAAAAAAGGTGCCTGCAATCTTCGAAACTGCCATCCAGCTACTTCTACCAACAACAAGCACCAAGGCAGATCGAATCTGCTCGTTTTTATCCCAAAAAATCCATTTTGGGAAAGGAGCAATAACCTGTTCGATGGAAGCCATCCGGCTTTTCCTTTGAGCTGCGGGACGAAGACTATGCGGAAGCCAAGATTGTTGTTGCGATTGTCAGGATTGTCGTTGTTGCGGTTAGCTACCCGACAGTTGACGGCGTTGTTGTTCCAGCTACCGCCGCGATTAACACGATTCGAACCCTCGATTATTATCCATTGAGCGTTAAGTTAATCAATATTTCTTGGCTCTTTATTAATTTTAGGGGAATCGGATTTTTAGGAAACAAACGCCAATCCAATATTTCTTCCACAAACTTAATATTCTTGATACCACCAAGCTTGTCGACCTGCGGCAGCGCCGCCAAAACGTCGGTAGAATTTAATACCAAGTTATGGATTAAAGGTGCAGCGCACCGTAACCCTTTCTTGTTGCGGTGCGCTGCACCTTTAATCCAAATTAATGCATTATGACTACAGACGTTTTGGCGGCTCTGCCGCTGGTCGTTATGCCTGAAATTATTCAACCACTTGATAATCAACTTACCTCAAGTCTAATACAAATTTATGTTTCGGTGCTACGCACCTTTGGGGCATGTCCTGAGAATTGGTGCTACCGACGTTTGGCGGCGCTGCCGCTGGTGGTTACCTAAGATACCGTTATTCAATATCCAGGTTTATTGGTCCAATTCCAAATTTTGGGCAAATGCATTTTGTTTGAGTTTTTTGACATAGGCTTTGGTTGCAAAGGCTAGAAGCGCAGTAGTCTGTAGCCGATACTGTTCTTGGGAAATTGCGCCTCGTTCTAATTTTTCGCCTAAAAATGCGGTTTTTTGCTTGAATCGCCTTTTGCTGCGTAAAGACAACAATTTTTTCTGCGGAAAAAGCCGAAAACCCAAAAATGGCAAGCCATGCGCGGTAGTATTGAGGTAGTTGGTCTTTAAATCAAGCAACAATCGATGCCTTATAAACTCCTCTATTTTACGTTGAATCCCTTGCAATTCTATTTTATCATCTGCCCAAACGGCAAAATCATCCATGTACCGGATGTAGGGCTTCACCTGTAATTCGTCTTTTACAAAATGATCCAATACAGCCAGATAGTGATTGGCAAAAAACTGGCTGGTCAAATTGCCAATTGGAACTCCTTTACCGGGTAAAACTTCATAGGAATGGAGTATGCTGGAAAAAATGTCCAATAAGGCTTTGTCCTTAAACATGCGCTCCAATAGGCCCAACATTACGCTGTGGTCGATGCTGTCGAAATATTTGCGGACGTCCAATTTTAGGTAATAAGCGTAGCGCTTTTGAAAGCCCCAGGCTTTGTCTACTGCTTTAAAAGTCCCTTTATTGATGCGGGTAGCGTAGCTGTCCGAGATTTGAATGGCTTCAAAATAGGGTGCACAAACGTTCATGATGGCATGGTGCAATACCCTTTCTGGGTAGGCTGCAGCACAGATGCGCCGTTCTTTGGGGTCGTAGATGGTAAAGTAGTGGTAGTTGCCTACTTCCACTTGACCGCTCCATATTTGGGCCTGCAGTTGTTTCAAATTGGCATCCAGATTTTTGGAAAATGCCCATATTTCTGGCTTGGTCTCTTTGCCTTTTTTGGCTTTGTAATGGGCCAATTGCAGGTTTTCATATTCCGCTATCCGAGGTATCAAGTTGCCCACTCGTTTCATGATCTATGCTGTTGAAGGTGTCCACCAAAATTTTGGCGTATTTTTCAATTTTTCCTTTGCCGATGCCAGTAATATTCTTGAGTTTTGCCAACGACAATTCGGGTAGCTTCGCCATTTCTGCCAGTTCGGCATCAGTAAAAATGACAAATGCTGATACTTTTTCTTTGGTAGCAATTTCTTTGCGGATTTTGCGCAAGGACGAAAATCTGGCAAAAACTTCCGGTGTTAGTTCTTTCATGTAGTCTATCTTTTCTTTCGACGCTTTTTCAACATGCGTCAGCTCCAAGTAGCTGATGTAAATGCACCAATATGCACCATTGGCCGATTGTACCAGTTGCTTTTCTATTTCTACAATTTTATGGCTGCGCAAAAAAACATTGAGCTCATCATTGTAATCGCTGACGCCTAAAACTGGAATGGTGAATAATTTGATTTGCATCTCGATTTGGTTTTTATAAAAAACGTGATTTTTCAAAAAAATCGACCGCCAGAGGCGGTATTACCGCTCATGACCCTCCAAAAAGCACGCTTCACTTCGCTCCGACTCCGTTTCGCTTAGCTTTTTTACGGGCCATTCGCTCCCTCCCTGTGCTCAAAGGAAAAGCCGGAAGGGCTAGCCAACGAACTGCGGGACGAAGACAATGCGGAAGCCAAGAAAGTCGTTGCGATAGTCAGGATCGACGTAGTTGCGGTAAGCTACCCGACAGTAGACGGCGTTGAGGGACCAGCTACCGCCGCGATATACACGATACGAACCCGAATTTGGCCCCGTAGGATTTGTCTGCGGACTGCTGGGATAGGTGCCATACCAATCTTGGCACCATTCCCACACATTGCCGCTTAGGTCGTACAAATCCAGTTCGTTTGGTTTTTTCAGGCCAACGGGGTGGGTGCTGCCGTCGCTGTTTTGCGCGTACCAGGCTACTTCGTCCAGGTTTTCACTACCTGCATAGGGGTAGCCGCAGCTCGATTGCCCGCCTCGGGCGGCGTATTCCCATTCGGCCTCGCTGGGCAGGCGGTAATTTTTGTTGGTTTTGCTAGAAAGCCATTGGGCGTAAGCTACTGCATCGTTCCAACTGACATGGATCACTGGGTGGTTGTAGTCACTTTCTGGACGAGGTTTACCATCTACACCGCAAAGCCAATTGACTCCTGGGGTCATTTTCCAATTGCTCCCATCCCAAACGTAACTGCCGTCTCCTCTGTCTGCATCAGTCTGGTACTTTGTCTCATGCACGAACTCGGCAAATTCGGACAGAGTTACGGGGTATTTCCCCATGTGAAAATCGGATACAGTAACCTCGTGGATGGGTTTTTCTAGATCATTTTCCTCACTGCCCATCAAGAAACGCCCCCCTTCCACAAACACCATGTCAAAACTGGTGTTGCCAATTTTTTCTTTGAAATTGCGTGTTGATTTCTGGAAAATTTTGCCGCTGACCTGTTCAAATAAATGCCTCAAGTCAGCAGGAATCTCAAAGAACACTGGGCTCCAGTCGGCCTGGTTGATGTATTGCAGGCTGACAAAATCAGCCTGTCGGCCTGCTTTTAGGTCTTTGATCAGCGCTTCGGCTTTTTGTTGGCGTTTTTCGTTATCATTTTCGCCCATCAGCTCATGCAAGTCCAGTTGCATTCTGAATGCCGGGAATTTACTGAGGATTTCGTAGCGGGTATCGTTGCGCATCAGCTCGGCAATGTGTGCATGGATTTGTATCACCCGATTGGGCGTGATCCATTTTTGCAACAGTTCATAGCGCAATTCGGGCGGGATATGGCCCTTGCGAAACCAGTCTAGCCGCAGCAATTGGCTGATGGCTTCGGCGTGGCAGAGGTTGCTGCGTTCGGTAGAGAGCAGCCGCCCTAGCTCAAGGGTCAAATCCCAGTTGATTTCGGGATACACCGCACAAGCAGCGATCCAGGTACGCATCAAGGGAGTGAAAAACAGGGCAACGGTATCTAGGGGCAAACGCGTATTGATGGCTGTCAGGTTGTAATCCAGGTGCTGCTCCCAAAAGCCGAGGGAAACGTGTTGGTCGTTGTCACTAAAGGCCATGTGTTGGGAGAGGGTTTGTAAACCGTCAAAGCTGGTAGGCAGGATATGTGGGAAAATGCTGCTGCCCGCTTGTTCATACAGATCCCATTGCTCAGGAGATTTGGTCGGAAACCAGTAGCGACGCTCCCACTGTTTGAACACATCGGTCCAGTTGTAGATTTGGAGCGTTTCGGAGTTTTGCCACAGTTCGTTGCCCCCAAAATAGAGCAAAACCGCATCGTGGTGCAGGCCCGCTAGTTGGCGAAGGGTGGTTTCTGATTGGGCATTAGCGGCGTACAAGACCCTGGGGTCGGTTTCGTAGGTGTAGAGCATCACATCTACATTGTTGGCCAGCATGGTGGCATAGATGTTTTGGACAAAGGCGGCGAGGTGGTTGCGCACCGCATTTTGCTCTACAATGATCAGGTATTCGGTATGTTTGCGACTAAAGCAGTAGCGGGGTTCATCCAGCTCGCCTCTTTTGCTGAGTTGTTTGATGCTGCCCGCCAGGTCAAAACTGCGTCGCTGGGTTTCGGTCATGAAGCGCAACTGCCGCAAAGAACGCAGTACGTCGGCTGGATACTCGACGGGTACGGGCGGCACCGCAAAACTCAAGCCTTTGTTGCTCAAGGAGCCGCTCGTAAGGTTGAGGATCAGCTTTTCATTTTGGTCGAGGAGGGGTTGTTCGCTAGGTTTGTTCGGGTTTTGATTGGGGTTGGCCGTAATTGGTTTGGGTGGTTTTTTTCCTTTTTTTGGCGCTGGTTCCGGCGGGGCAATGGCCTGCTTGTCTACAAAAAACCACTGCCGAAACTGGGCTTTAAAAAACTGTTGCTGCTCCGCGTTTTGGACTACTACGGGTGCCAAATAATCGGCCAATAGATCCAATTGCTCAGGTAGCACAAACTGCTGGATGAGGGTGTGCATGGCAATCTGGGTATCGATCCCGATCGAAAAGCCATTGTTTTTCAGAAGCCCGATGAACTCCGTGAGCGGAAAATACCAGCGCGGGGGCGGTTTTTCGGCTTTTGCTTTTTTGGAAAACCAGTTAAAAAAGGGCATAGCGCTTAGAACTTAATTTGAAAAACCTGAAGGCGGTTCCAGTCTTCATTGTCCTTAGCCAACACGGAGAGGGACGACAACCAATCCGCTCTATGGGCTTTTAATTGTTCTGGATCCTGGAGCACAGCGGGCGTAATGCCGGATTGATGCAGCAGCCAGGCCCACAAAATCAGCTCGGCGGTAGACGGCTTTTTGCCTCTGATTTCATCTTTGATCTGGTTGAATGCCGCAATGAGAATGTCCCATTGTGCATCATCATACGGTAACTTGAGCTTTGTTTTGAGGATGTTGCGCAGGTGCTCGCCTTCGGGCGGATTGATGTAAAAAAATACACAACGCCGCAAAAAAGGCTCGGGGAGGGCTTTTTCCGAGTTACTGGTGAGGATGAGGATGGGCTTGAACTGGGCATCTCCTTCGTGGTAAGAGATGTCCTTGAGTGGTTGGCCCTCCAGGCTTTTGATTTTCAACTCTGGCACATCGAAGCGTAGGTTGTCCACAATATCGAGGATATCATTGGGCAAATCGCGCGGGGCTTTGTCGATTTCATCAATCAGCACAATCCGGCGGATGCCCTTTTGAGAGTCGCGGATGGCTTCTCCTAAGGCGCAATAGTTGATGAATTTGTCTTCAATTTCCTGGGCTGTCAGGGGCTTAGGCTCGTGCCGACTGTACTGAAAATGCGCCAGGCTATTGTATTGGTAGAGGATGTCGTTGGCGGTGGAAGTGGTTTTGGTGTGAAAAACCAGGAGCTCTTCTTTAAGACCAAAGTGTTTGACGAGGTGATAGGCCAGTTCGGTTTTGCCAGTGCCTGGCAGCCCGGTCACGAGCAGTGGTTTGTTGAGCAGGAGGGCAACGTCCACAGCCTTTTTTAATGCTTCGGAAGGCAGGTATTCGCCCTTGCCCAGGGTTTGGGAAAAGGTATCTTTTACCTCAGGGAGTTTTTTGTCGGTATAAAACTGCTGCATGGGTCAAAGCTATTTTAGTTGAAGTTTGTTAATGGCCTCTCGGTAGTAGAGGGGGGTATCTTTTGAGGTTAGGGAGTTGCGATCGAAGATGGTGTCGTAGCTTAAATCCTGATTTTCTAGCTTTATTGGTGTTGCAAAAAAATCATGCACATCATTGGCGATTACTTTGTCCAGTTTTGGTAATACCGCTACCAAGGTGTTACAGAATTTTGTATCAATGATTTGTTGTAATTTTTCAAAATCATCATCACTAAATTCAAAAAGCAACACGAAATGATAAGGATGTTCTCTGCTGATGTTTTGAAGCCACATATTGAAAAATTCCGATAAGCCCTCTTCTTCCCAACTGCGTATTTTGCAGCGAGTAACCACTTTTTTGTTTTGAAGGGCTTCCATAAAATCATCTAATTCAGAAAATAAATCCAGATTTAACAGTTCACGTAGAATGTCTTCGTAAGCGGATTGGGCATCCTCCTTGGTTTTTATGGAAACACTGTCATTGATTCGTTTTTCTTTGACATTCTCGCCGTCGACTGCTGCTTTATTGAAATAATGCAATTGTAGCATTTCGGTAGCGTCCTCAATGCCATCATTTTCGGAATTGCCCACTATACAAAATACAAAGGCTCCACATTGTTTGTACTTGCCAAATTGTTTGAGGCATTTTATGAAATGCTCTTTTTGTTCGTAACGATCCAGCCAAATTTTGAGTTTGTGGTTTTTAGATCTGGCTACTTCGAGCAATTTACCTTCCTCTTGAGTGAATTTGTGGCGAATTTCAGGAGCATGTTTATTTCCAGTCACTTTGAGTTCATCCATCCATTCTGAAAACAATTTTCGGAAGTGAAGCCCAATATCTGGCATATCCAGGTATTTTTGGATACGAAGGATCAGATCATCGGCATGGCTATAGTTGTGGGTATGTTGGTCTCCAAAGATGCTATCTCTTCCAGCAGAAACACTTCCTGAATTTACATTTTTGTTCCCTTCTCCTTCCATGTGAAATTTAATTCTTTGGCTGATTGATGTTTATGTCTCCAATAATAGAATCTCTACCCGCTGTAATCTTTCCAGCGTTAATATTTTTACCATCCTTGATAATAATTCTAGCTTGATCATCGTCCCCCTCTTCCATTTTTTTGATCAAAGCTTCAATTTCCTGGCGCATCTCTGGATTTTCGTGCAAGAAAGTAAGCAATTTGCTGGTAAAACCATGCACATAGATGGGGTCTTCCGGTTTGTCTTTCACTTTTTTTAATTCATCATTTTCCTTTTCATCGATAATGAACCAGGGTTTGATTTTGCCCCATAACTCAAGCAAAGAGCCTTTGGTAGCGGCAGAAAAATCTCCGGCAATTTTTCCGGTCACTTCATTTGCAAGGACGGGTTTGACTAAGTTGTATAGCTGATTGGCCAATGTTGATAGTGCGTTAATATCCATGATTATTTTTTTGTGGCTAAAGATATAAAAAATGGATAAAATCACAATATGCAGGTGTACAAGCCTTCCAAAAAAATCCCTCTTGAAAATCTCCACAAATCTACCTACTTTTCACCAATTGTAATTTTTCCCACAAAACCGATTGACAAATGCGTCCCCAAATTCTGTTTTTGCTCTGCCTGCCCTTGTGGCTGGGTGGTCAGATTGCGCCTATTGGGTATTATCCATTTGAAGGCAGTGCAGATGATCGCAGCAGCACCCGCAACAATGCCCAGATTTTCGGCAATCCGCGCTGTGTACCTGGCATTCGCGGCTCGGCTTACCAACTCGATGGCGTAGGCGATTATTTTGAAATTCCTAATGTCAGTGAGATCAATGGCTTGAGCAGCGAATTTACTTTTGCTTGCTGGATTTTTCCTACAGCGCTGGATGGAAACACCGTCTCCATCCTGACCAAGTCCGATACCAAACCATTGACCGCTCCTTTCAACCTCGCCTACCAAGGTGGGGCTCTGATTCCCTATGTGCGGTATACCGCGCCCGGATTAATCCCAACTGCCTATCAAAACTTTGTGATGGGTGCCCCTTTTGCGATTCAGCTCAACCAATGGAATTTTGTGGTTTGGCGCTTCAATCGGGGCAAACTGGACATTTTTCTGAATGGAAAGTTGGTGATCAGCCTGACCTTGCCCATGACTGCGGTGCGCCAGAACAATGCCCCGATTGTGTTGGGACGGGATGAACCTGGCACTACTGAGTATTTCATCGGCATCATGGATGAGTTTTACATTTTCAACAAAAGCATCTCGGATCAGCAATTGCTGGAATTGTACAATTCCTATACCTTACCTGAGAAAATTGCCCAACCCGTCACCATTTGTCAGGGAGAAGTGTACCGCAAACGCAGTACCGCTGGTTTGTACGCCGATACCATTCGGACGAGCAAGGGCTGTGACAGCGTCAGCTATTTTCAACTGACCGTCAATCCCAGTCCACGGGTGACCGTGGATACGGCAATTTGTGCCGGACAGAGTGCCTTTGGCTACACCTATGCCAACACTTACACCGATGTTTTTACAACTAAACTGGGCTGCGACAGTACTAGAATCCTGAATTTAAAGGTAAATCCGAATTCTTCCTCCAACATCATTCGCGGCATATGTGTGGGGCAATCTTTTGAGGGCTACTCAAAAGCGGGTACTTATACAGATGTGCTGAAAAACGCAGTGGGTTGCGACAGTGTACGCACCATCCAGTTGTTGGTGTTCAGGCCGGATACCGTAACCATTGATCGCAGCATTTGTGTTGGTGACCAGGTAGAGGGGTATCGAATCAGCGGGGTTTACCGCGATACCTATAGAAACGTGCGCGGCTGTGATAGTCTGCGCATTTTGCGCTTGAAAGTGCTCCAACCCGATTCGGTGGTACTTAATGTCCGAATCTGCCAGGGAGCAAGTTTTGCGGGCTACCGCAGTACGGGCAATTATACCGATCGATTCCAAGGCAGCGATGGTTGTGACAGCATCCGTGTTTTGCGTTTGGCAGTAAATCCACCGCCGCTGACCCAAAGCCTTAAGGTGATCTGCGCGGGGGAGCAATTTGCTGGACACGGTACCAGCGGCATATACCGGGATTCTTTTCAAACCAAAGCGGGGTGTGATAGCTTTCAGGTTACCCAATTGGTGGTGCTGCCCCCGGTACAATCCAGCATCAATGCTACAATTTGTAAGGGGGCAAGTATAGAAGGCTACGCCACTGCGGGTACTTACGTGGATACCCTGGTTGCGAGGTCAGGTTGCGACAGCATTCGCACCTTGATCTTGAGTCAGGCCAGTGCCATCACTTTTTCTTTGAATAAAACCATTTGTAAAGGGGATGTTTTTGCGGGTTATTCGACGGCAGGGACATATCAGGATACTTTATTTGCCCGTGGAGCTGGGTGTGACAGTGTGCGAACCCTGATTCTCCAGGTTGTGGAAATCTCCAATTTGCAAGAGGAGGTGAGCATTTGTGCAGGTGGCAATTACGAAGGGTATACCAAATCTGGAATTTATACCAAAACCATCAAACGCCCCGGGCTTTGTGACAGCGTGTACACCCTAAAACTCAATGTAGGCGCGGTGTATGTACCCAATGCTTTTTCTCCTGACGGAGACAAAATCAACGATACGTTCAAAGTATTGGCAGGGGAGGGGAGTAAAGTGGAAGTGCTCCGTTTTTACATCCGGGATCGTTACGGCAACCTGGTTTTTGAAGGAAAAGACTTGGACAGCGAATGGGATGGCACCTTCCGGGGGCAAAAAGCCAATCTCGGACTTTATTTCTATGCCATTGAACTGGATTGCGGCGGCAAGCGCTCGGTGTTGAATGGTGGGGTGAACCTGATCCGATAAAGATTTTGGGTTCCCACAATTAAACTTAGTCTGTTTAATTGCGGAAACCCAAAATTTAAACCTTTACTCTTTGACAATTTTCACTGTCTCGGTTCCCAAATCGCCCAGATTGATTCGGACGAAATAGAATCCGCGTGGCAGGTCATCAAAACTGATGCCATCAAGGATGGTGCCTGCACTCACTTTTTTGCTGGAATGCAGTCGGCCATCCGCGTTAAAAAGTTCAAGGATTATATCGCTAGTGGGCTGTTGCAGGAATTGGATCACCAGGCGATCTTTTACCGGATTGGGGTAAATGTTGAACAAATCGTCGGCTTCTACACCCACTTTGGTATTGGCCAATTTAGATAAAGCTTCGCCACCAAAAGTGGTATTGACCATGCGTACCCGATAGATGTTGATGCCTTTCAGTGCCGTATAATCAATGTATTCGTATTCCTGGTTGTTGTCCTTGAGCCGGATAGGTGCTTTGACTGTGCCAATCAAGCCAAACTGTTTGGCGTCATTGGAGCGTTGTACATCGAAGGTGTAATTTAAGCCATCGTTGAAAATCGCCCAATTGAGCCGTACTGTTTGACTGTTCATGGGTACAGCATCCAGTCCAAAACTATTGACGCCACTACCGCATATTGTCGGGTTGTCGGTCACGGAAAGGAATGTGCTGAACCTGCCTACGCAGTTGTTTTCTGAAACCGTAAGGGTCACCCCGAATCGACCTGGCCCAACAAAACTGACTGTTGCTACTTTGCCATAAGCCACCCTCGGTGTAACGCCCAGGTCGAAATCCCAACGTACCCCAGGGAATTCGGAGCCTGTTTCAATGCGCAATACGGCATTGTCTTTGGCGCAGAACCCGGTCGGGCTTTTCCAGTCGATTTTCACATCATTGCCCACTTCAATTTTGACCACATTGTTTTCAATGTAGGGACATCCACCTTTGATGCGTACACAACGGGCATAATAAGTGGTGGTTTGTAGGGGGCCTGGGTCGTAATCGGGCGCATTGGAATTGGGGATCGGTTCAAAGAAAGCATTGTCGAAACGCGGGCTGCTCACCGATTTCATCCAGAGGTATTCCACTTCTCCGACGCCTCCTGTGGGGGAAACAACGTTGACCAAGGGCGCCGGATCGATTCCGGGAGCGCATAGCCGTTGATCGTAACCGATTACACCAGCACTGGTTACATTGATACAGGGTTTGATCAGACCAGCGTCAACGGTCAAGTCGATTTGGCCTTCTTCCAGATCAATGATGTTGGTCATCAAGGAAGTAGAGTCATAATCGCTGTCGATGCGGTCATCAATGCCGGCATTGGATTTGCCCAATACAAATCCTGGAGGCAGTATAATGGTCATTTTGTATTTGCCCGCAGGGCCAGTGTACAAGTATTTTCCATTGGCATCCGTAACGATGGTATCTGGGGTGGTAAATCCACCCTTGGGTACCACCAATACAATGATCTTAACGCCTGGAATTCCAGGTTCGCCTGGATCCTGAATGCCGTTTTGATTCAAGTCGTTCCACACAAAATCTCCGATTATTGCACGGCAATTGGTACGGGTAATCACAATGAGTCGGCGCAAAACTGCCTCACATTCCTCTGCATCGTTTGGAGACAAACGGGCAATCAATTCATACGTGCCAGGAGGCAACGTCGCAGGATTGATGCGGGTTACGGGTTGTCCATTGAGCGTAAAGGAAATTTCTCCGGGAATCGAGCTGGTTGCCACCAAATCAAAAGGTGCTGCATTGACGCAGAAAGTATCACTTGCGTTGGACAAACGTCCAATGCTGAGGGTTGGGTAAGCGCAGGTATTTTGGAAAACCATTGTATCAACCCCATTGGTGATTTTCATGCGGTATCCTTGTCCATCCAGGTGTTTGAAGGTCAATGAGAAAACACCTGGAGTCGAAGTAGCCAGGGTAACTCCCGAATTTAAGGGGATGGGCAAAGCAGGTGGATTGGCACTGTCGTCTCTGTAGACCCCTCTGACACTGGCAATGCGCCAGGTTTCGCCCGGGATTGCATCAATGGTGATGGTTTCACGGAATTGCCCAGTTCCGGCATCCACCGCATTGTTCAAACAACGACAAGTACCCAGGGTGCTCCCTTTGGGGCCAAAAGTTACCCCTGCATCCCAGATCAGGTTGCTGCTGCCAGGCGCTACACAGATGGTATCGGTCATGTAACTAAATGGATCACAATCGCTGTCGAGGGCGTCATTGTTGCCAACATTGGCCTGGGTTGGCCGCAGGGTGTCGGGTATGCCAAAGGTAACCCGATAACAACCCGGATTTACTGCAAAATAGTATTTCCCGTCAGCATTGGTAGTGGTGACCGCCATCTCCGGACCATTGATGGTATCCATGCGGTTCAGACTTACTTTGATCCCAGGTATTCCGGGTTCACCAGCATCCATGAGGCCATTTTCATTCCGGTCAAACCAAACCATGTCGCCGATCAGTGCTTTGCTTGGCGCTAAAGCGACGCTACAGTTCGTTTCGCAGTCAAGCGCATCGGTTACGGTCACTGAGTAGTTTCCACTGCTCAGGTTGGTGGTTGCGGAGGTGGTTGCGCCATTGCTCCAAATATAAGTGAATGGACCAGTACCTCCGTTTACGGTAACTACAGCCTCTCCATCCATGGCACCTGGAACACTTACTGCTTTTAGGATGCTGACCTGGCACAGCAGTATTCCTGGGTCAGTTACCCTGAACGTATCGATTACCTCGCATTCGCGGGCATCGGTTAAGGTTACGGTATATTTTCCTCCGCTTAAAGCAGTTATCGCAGAAGTCGTTGCGCCATTGCTCCAATTGAAAGAATAGGGCATCGTACCACCATTGGGGGTACAACTTGCTGCTCCGCTTAAAGGTGTAGCGCAGATGAGTCCATTCCCATCCATATTGGCACGCAGTACCGCTGGTTGCACGATGACAAAACTGCTGTCATTGCTACAATTGTTTTGATCCGCCACGGTAACAGTATAGGTTCCAGGGGCGAGATTATTGACAATAGCAGTTGTGTCTCCATTGCTCCAGTTGTAGCTCAATGCACCAGTACCTCCAGTTGCGGTAAGGGCAATTCGGCCATTGTTTTCACCAAAGCAGTTGACATCCGAAACAGAAGCAGAAAGATTTAAGCCTGAGTTAAGACTGATTTGACCGCTGAAAGATTTTACACATCCATTCGCATCGGTAACGGTCACTGCATAATTGCCTGGTGTTAAATTGGCAACTGCCGAAGTGGTTGCCCCATTGCTCCATAGGTAAGTATATGGCGTTGTGCCACCGGAAATACTGATTTGTCCTGTGCCCGTTGGGGTATTGCTACACAGGAAGTTGGTTAAAGTAAGGGTGCCCGTTACCCCGGGTGGATCCAGTAAGGTGGATGAAGTTTGCACAACACAAGCTTTGGCATCCCGTACCATAATGCCATAGGTGCCAGGGCCCAAAGTATCGATGGTTTGGGTACTTTTCCCGTTGTTCCAGATGTAAGTATAAGGAGAGGTGCCACCACTTACCAGTGCAGTAATGCGCCCATTTTTTAGGCCATTACAAGTGATTTGTTGAGTTTGCAGGGTCAATACCATACTGGGTGGCTCTGTAATAGTAGCTACGCCAAATTTTTGACAGCCATTGCGGTCGGTTACCGTAACCCGGTAGGTTCCACTTGCTAAGTTGGAAATGGAATCGGTGGTTGCTGCATTGCTCCATAAGTATTTATAAGGGGTAACTCCGCCAGTAGCAGTCACTTTTGCTTTGCCCGAGCTTACTCCACAGGTAGGGTTATTGGTGGAGGCAACGTTGATGGTAATGGCGGTTGCTGCCCTAACGATTACATCAGCTGTTTTTTGGCAGCCTCTGGCATCGCTGACGGTAATGCGGTAAGTACCTGGTGCTAAACGATTGAGGGTATTTGTAGATCCACCTACAGCCCAGGTATAATTCAAAGGCTGAATACCTCCAGTAGCTTCCACCAGCGCGAATCCGTCGTTGTTGCCAGGACAGGTTTCGGGAACACCGGCTGGAAGGAGAGTCAGGTTGGATCCCGGTATCAGTGTACTCGATGAATTGGCCGTACACCCCCTGGAATCGGTGGCCGTAACGGTGTAGGTGCCTGCGGCTAAAGCTGTAATGGCGGTAGTAGTAGCGCCAGTATTCCAGCGGTAAAGAAAACCACCGTTTCCTCCAGTAGCGATGGCCGTAATGGCACCGTTGGCATCGCCCGAACACAATGGTTGGGTGGGGGTCAGGGTTATTTGGATGGGTGACTTGTTGACCACGGTCGTCGTGGCAATTTCGGTGCAGCCTCCTGCGTCAACCACGGTCACCGAGTAATTGCCGGCCTTTAGGTTGCTGATGCTGGAAGTGGTTGCACCGTTGCTCCAGGTGTAATAATAAGGTGCTGTACCGCCTGAAGCGCTAACGCTGGCCTTGCCATCATCAACACCAGGGCAACTGATGGCTTGAGCACTCACATCCAGGAACATTGGATTGATCGAAACCGTGAAACAGGCAATTCGGCCACAAAGCCTGGAGTCGGTGACAGTTACACAATACTTTCCTGGAAGGGAAGCTTGATAGGTTCGTCCAGGCACCATCCCGTCCCAGGTATAGGTGTAGGGTGGAAAGCCACCGCTTCCTGTAGCCGTTATTGTGGCAGGGGAGGTGCAACTTTGGGACTCGAAACTCACACTGACCCGCTCAGGATCACTGAGGGTTGCAGTACCGCTGATGCTGCGATTGGCAGCATCGGTAACCGTTACAGAATAACTACCCGCAAGAACATTGCTGAGCTCATTTGTAGTAGTCCCATTTGACCATTTGTAAGCATAAGGGCTGGTACCACCGCTGGGTGTCACCAAAATTCTGCTTCCAACCCCCAGTCCTGCACAGATCGGGTTGGTAAGATCAAAATTGAGGGTGATTTGGGCAAATGCTGTGGTGCTGAATCCACCGATGGCCATGCAGCAAATCAATAAAATCAGTTTAATCGGTTCACGATTGTTTCGGGATAAAACAGCGGTTGGTCTTTTGAACATTGGATTAAAATTTGTTAGCAATGAAAATAGAGTGATCCCGGTCGTGTGGACACCACACAACGAGGCCAATGCTGAAGACTGAAAAAATGGGTAGGATACTATTACTGGATGAAGAAGTAATAAAATGAAATGATTCCTAAAATGTAGTTATGGCTTTATGTGGAGCAAATAAACGAAATATTCTTGATATGAACAAAGCTTTGGGGCGATAAAAAAATAAGTAATCATTTTGCCGGAGGATTAGATGAGTAAACGTTTCATTTCAAGTGTCTTATTTAATCCCCTGGCTCAGGAAAATGATCACTTATTTTTGCCCACTACTATGGCGGAGACATTAGAAGTTTTTTTAATATTGCTTTTCTAAAAAAAAAGTCGCACTACTCAGTTGCAGTACGACCAACTACTAACAAATTATAATCCCATGAATATACCTCTTAAATCAATTAACGAATTTAAAGCAAAGCCTTAATATTCTAGTTAATTAAACCTGGATTTTTTAGTTTTATTTTGCAGAATGCTAAAAAATAACAACTTACCTTTGAGGCTGGTTCAGATTTGGTCAAAAAAAAATAAGTCGCGCTGAATGAGCGCGACTTACTGCATATAATCCCATGAACTTTAAAAAATAATCTTTTCCCTAGTGGGTATATTTTGAGTGAAAACACTTCGAATTGGTGGGGAAAGGTTTGCATAGTAAGTCAGACTTTATCCCTAAACCTGACTTACTATTTTCGCAAACAAAGATCCCATAATGCATATCCAAAATTTGTACCCGATTCATTCATCGGCTACGTTCGTTTGACAATACAAATATGCGGCAAAGAACAGGGGCTTACAAGGACAAAATAAGCGTATTGTGAAAAAATAAAAAGAGTGAAATAAAGCTTTATTTGATATAATATGGCATTTTTTTAGTGTTATTTGTGAAAAAAACCTCTCCAAAAACGCTTTTTTTTAACTAAAAAAAAGCCAAAAAAAACTGAATTAGCGCTTAAATGGATTTGAAAAAGCTGGATTGTTCACAAAAGAAGTGTCGGTGAGCATTTTCAAAAAGGCAATCAAATCAGATTTATCCTGCGCGGTGAGCGCAAAAGGAACAATATTTGGGTCTTCATTGGCTACATCGTGACCTCCTTTGCTGTAGTTTTCTAGTACCTCTTCCAGGTTTTTGAAGCGGCCATCGTGCATGTAGGGAGCAGACAAAGCTATGTTGCGCAAAGTGGGGGTGCGAAATTTGCCATTGTCAGACAGCAGACTGGTAATTTTGCCTCTTCCCAGGTCTTTGAAAGCGCCGAGGTTGGGTACATTGTCGAGGCCATTGTTGTGGAAATTGTTGTCGGTAAACAGCGGATTGAAATGACAATGGGAGCATCCCGGGTGTGCTTGTCCATTGGCGTACTCAATAAAAAAGAGTTCCAGCCCGCGTTGCTCTTCATCGCTGGGGAAATCATCCTTGGCCCAAACGATGCGATCATAGCGCGATTGTGCACTGATCAGGGTGCGTTCAAATTGGGAAATCGCTTTTACCACTAGGTCTCTGGTCAACTCCGTTTTGCGCGAAATACCAAAAGCTTCTCGAAAGCGAGTAGGGTAATCCTTGTGTCTGCGCAATTTGCGTTCTACATTTTCCCAGGTATCGTCCATTTCCAGGTGATCTTCAATGGGGAGTAGCGCCTGTTTTTCAAGATCAACCGAACGACCATCCCAAAAGAAGCCTCGGGTATTGTAGGCCAGGTTGACAATGGCCATCGCATTACGGGTGCCATTCAGCCCACGAATCCCTTTGCTATTGGCGAGGCCGTCTGTGAATCCCAAGGTTTGTTGGTGGCAAGTAGCGCAAGCCTGGGTGCTGTCTCGCGAAAGAATGGGATCATAAAACAACATTCGGCCCAAGGCAACGCCTCCTTTGGTCAATTCATTTGCTGGCGTTGCCGGCAGCGGAGGCATCCACTTGGGAATACTAATGGTATATGCTTCGGGAGCATAATTGCCCGAAATCAAATCTGTATCGGGCTTGGGGTCTTCATTTTTGTCTGGTTTGCAGCCAAGCAAAGTCAGCAACAGGACAAGCAATATAGAGTAACGCATATCAATACTGGTCATTCAGCGTGTTTAAAAATGCGATTAGATCAGCGCGGTCTTTTTTGTTCAGGTGCAAGACCCGCACATTGGGGCTTACATTGATGCCTGGATGGCCACCTGATGCGTAATGATCCAACACTTCCTCCAGGGTTTTGAAGCGACCATCGTGCATGTATGGAGCAGTGTATTTTAAATTGCGTAATGTAGGCACTCGAAACTGGCCATTGTCGTTTCGGTTTCCAGTCACTGCCCCCCGCCCTTTGTCGGGGTAATCATCCTGTGATAACGCCTCAACCAGACCATTGTTTTCAAATCCCAGGGTGCTGAATAATGGATCGACATGGCAATGGTTGCATTCGGAGGTAGGAACGGCGGGGGAAGCGTCAAAAAAAATCGTCCAGCCCCGTTTTTCCTGAGGTGTAAATTGTACTTCCTTGCGCATCACCCGATCAAATTTGGTATCGGCGCTAATGAGGGTGCGTTCGTATTGTGCCAGCGCTTTGCCGATCAGGATGCTGTCAATTTCCTGAACCGACGCTATGCCGAATGCTTTACGGAAAAGCATCGGATATGAAAGATGCCTTTGAATTTTTTTGGCAATTTTTGGCCAAGAGGCATTCATTTCATTGGTATCGCGCACAGGATGCAAAGACTGTTCTTCCAATGTGCCGACTCGCCCATCCCAAAACAATCCTTTGGCATAAAAACCGACATTGAGCAAGGACATGGCACTGCGTTTGCCCAGTTGCCCTCTTACCCCTTTGCTCAAGGCCTGTCCATCTGTAAACGCCAATTTGGGTTGATGGCAAGTACTACACGACATCTGGCCAGTACTGGACAGGATGGGGTCAAAAAAAAGCTTGCGCCCCAAGGCTACCCCTTCCCGGCTGAGTGGATTGTCGGATGGAATCACCATCACTGGAAAGGTAGGTGGATGAGGTGGCTGAATAAGATGT
>Ga0247832_1004246_pt1 | contig 18207 bp, 17 predicted proteins | sample LaCruzMarch2015__10_FD_192407 | JGI IMG/M metagenome (GOLD analysis project Ga0247832, IMG submission 192407) | Freshwater microbial communities from meromictic Lake La Cruz, Castile-La Mancha, Spain - LaCruzMarch2015_4m | ecosystem: Environmental > Aquatic > Freshwater > Lake | place: Spain... | reverse complement strand
TGAGCCAATGACGGGAATTGAACCCGTGACCCCTTCCTTACCAAGGAAGTACTCTACCCCTGAGCTACATCGGCTAGAAAAGAGAGGTGAGATTCACAATGAATTTCACCTTTCGAGCGGAAGACCGGGCTCGAACCGGCCACCCTCAGCTTGGAAGGCTGACGCTCTACCAAATGAGCTACTTCCGCTTATCCTCTTTTCAAAGCCAATGAGATTCATCAAGGATGACGCACCAAAACTTGGTCTGTTTCTTCGGATTCAATTTTTCGAATCTCTTTTCTATTGGTGGGGAGAGAAGGATTCGAACCTTCGAACTCCGAAGAGGACAGATTTACAGTCTGGTGCCGTTGGCCACTTGGCTATCTCCCCTACCTCTTGAAAGTTTTCACTTTTAAAGAACGTGAGCCGAAGAAGGGACTCGAACCCCCGACCAGCTGATTACAAATCAGCTGCTCTACCAGCTGAGCTACTTCGGCTTTTCCCATCTTGAAAGGTCTGCACATGAATTTCATAGCATACCCTCCGAAAAAGGTGTGCAAATGTAGGAAAGAAATCATTCCCACCAAACAATTCTAATAAAATATATCAAGATTGTTTAGGAAATATTATCAAGTCTTTCTTTATCAGAATATTAAATCTGCTTTTGTTTATCTTTATGCTTAATAATCTGGTTTTTTAAAGCATCTACAGACTGATCTGTGGCTTCTTCGAAGCTCTTACACTGTCTTTTTGCATATAAATCGTTTCCTGGAACATGTAAACGTATTTCCGCAATTTTATTTTCATTGTTAGTGGCTTTATCAATTCTTAAAGTAACATCAGTTTCTATAATTTTATCATATTGACTTGTTAATTTTAGAACTTTACTTTCAATAAAGTCGATTAATTTTTGGTCTGCATCAAAATGCACTGATTGAATGTTAACTTTCATAAAGTTTGATTTATATTATTTATATCATCATACAGATGACATAGAAAAGTGTTACGCAATAATAGCTAAATTATATATTTGTAAAAAAAATCTTTACCTATAAATTAATTTTTTTTTAAGTTTATTTTACCTTTTCTGAACGTGACTTTTTCTTATAAAGACCTTTTATATTTTACGCATCTAATTTTTATCAAAGCTGGTTGCAATAACAACGATGCTGAAAAAGCAAGTATAGCATTACTTTCGGCAGATTTACGTGGAATAGATTCGCATGGAGTTGCCAGGTTAAGTGGTTATATTCGACTTTGGGAAAAAGGAAGAATTAACATGCAGGCTAATTTTAAAATTATTCATGAAACGCCTTCTACCGCTACAATAGATGCCGATGGGGGTTTAGGATTAGTGGCTGGAGGTTTTGCAATGAATATTGCGTTAAATAAAGCCAAAAATGTTGGTACAGGTTGGGTTGCGGTTAAAGGTTCTAATCATTTTGGCATTGCTGCGAGGCATGCAATGATGGCGCTTGAAGAAAATATGATTGGAATTGCGATGACAAACGCAAGCCCTTTAGTTGCTCCAACACACTCCACAAAAAGAATGCTGGGAACCAATCCAATGGCGTTTGCGATTCCTACGAAAAATGAACCGGCGTTTGTAGCCGATTTTGCAACTACAACTGCTGCAAATGGAAAGCTAGAGATTCTTCAACGTAAAAATTTATCTGCACCCAATGGTTGGATTCAAGATCAAAATGGTGATAATTCATTCGATCCTAATGAACTGTCAAAAGGTGGAGCTTTGCTGCCATTAGGCGGTGACCGGGAACATGGAAGCCACAAAGGATTTTGTTTGGGTGCTGTAGTAGATATTTTCTCAGCGGTTTTATCGGGAGCTAATTATGGTCCTTGGGTGCCCCCATTTGTAGCATTCCTAGAACAACCTGCAAATCCCGTTGGAAGTGGAATAGGCCATTTTTTCGGAGCTATGCGCGTTGATGCTTTTAGGCCTGCTGAAGATTTTTTAAGCAATATGGATAATTGGATAAAGGCATTTAGAGAAGCTCCTTCAATTGTGGGACAGCCAAAAGTTATTATTCCCGGTGACCCAGAAAGAATTGCTGAAGCAGAACGAATTTTGAATGGAATACCTATAATTGATAAAGTGGTAGAAGACTTGAAACAATTGGGAGAAAAGATGAATGTTGCTTTTCCAGAAACAATTTCTGATTAAACAGTAATTTCGGCTCGTTTTCCTAATTCTATCGCATCTAAATTGCTTATTTTTCCATTTTCAATAGTAAACCTTAAAATAGTTTTTACTTGATGAAATCCATGATTACCGCAAGCGCCCGGATTCATAAAAAGTAAATTATTGTGTTTATCGGGAATCACTTTTAAAATATGAGAATGCCCGCAAATGAATAAATCTGGTTTATTTTCTTTGATTAATTGCAAAGCTCTCCCTGAAAATTTCCCTGGATAACCTGCAATATGTGTTATTAAAACTTTAACTCCTTCCATTTCAAAACTTAAATTTAATGGGAAACAACGCCTAATCTCTGCTCCATCAATATTACCATATACTGCTCTCAAAGGTTTTATGGCCGACAGCTTATCAGCCACTTCCAAAGTCCCGATATCTCCAGCATGCCAAATTTCATCGCAATCAACTGCGTATTTAAGCACTTTGGGGTCTAGAAAACTATGCGTATCAGAAATTAAACAAATCCTTTTCAAAGTTAAAGCTGGATTGACTTGTTACAAAACTGATATTCTTGTTCGATGTTATTGGAGCTAATGATAATTGTTCTGTTTTCAGAAAATCTGTTTATCAAATTACTATACCAGTTTGAAGCTTGTTTATCTAAATTGGAAAGAGGCTCGTCTAATAATAAAAATGAGGTATCACTTAAAATTGCTAAGAGTACTTTTACCCTTTGTTTCATTCCACTTGAAAAATATCCAATCCTTTTATCAGCTGCATGTTGCAAACCAGAAAGGGAAATCATTTCACTAATCGTTAATTGATTCATTGGCTTTTTCAAAGAAAAATGAAAATTCAAATGTTCTCTTAGTGTAAAATCTTCTATTAATTCTAGGTAAGGTGATGCAAAGCTAAGGTGTTGGTAAACTTTTTCAGAAGCTATTTCCTGATTATTGACTGACCATTTAATGGAACCTTCGGAAGGGGAAATAGCACCAGAAAGAATTTGCATTAAGGTAGATTTTCCACTACCGTTTGCCCCAAGAATTACAAGCTTATCAGAAGAAATTATTTCCTGATTAATGTTCTTAAATATCCAGTTGAAGTTATAACGCCTACCAATTTGATTTAGAATGATTTCCATTCAGCAACCTCAATTAATCTTCGGAAGAATAACCACGCATAATTCCACGATTTGCATTTTGGATGAAACCCAAGATAGAACTTTTTTCTTCGCTTCCATCTATTTCATTATCAATTCTTTCTAAAGCTTTAGAGGTATTTAATTTGCTTAAATATAATAAGCGATATACATCTTGAATTTGATTGATTTGTTCTGTTGTAAAACCTCTTCTTTTTAGACCTATTGAATTGATACCCGCATAAGAAAGTGGTTCTCGGCCAGCTTTAACAAAAGGAGGTACATCTTTTCTAACTAAAGAACCTCCAGAAACCATGGCGTGCATTCCTATGTGTACAAATTGATGAATGGCCGACATTCCGCCAATTACTGCATAATCATCAATAACCACATGACCTCCCATATTTACGGCATTGGCAATAACACAATTGTTGCCAACAATACAATCGTGAGCAATATGCGTATAAGCCATAATAAGTGTGTTTTTACCGACAGAGGTAGTCATTCTATCTACTGTTCCACGGTTGATGGTTACGCATTCTCTAATAGTAGTAAAATCTCCAATTTCGGTTGTAGTTTCTTCGCCAGAAAACTTTAAATCTTGGGGAACCGCTGAAATTACTGCCCCTGGAAATATTTTGCAAGATTTACCGATTCTTGCACCATCCATAATGGTAACATTAGTACCAATCCATGTATCATCACCAATTTCAACATCTCCGTAAATAGTTGTGAAAGGCTCAATTTGAACGTTTTTGCCAATTTTGGCATTGGGATGAATGGAAACGAGAGGTGATATCATTCGAAAATTTCGGTGGCAAAGGTAAAAAGATTCGGTATTAATTACTCAATCCCTTTTCTTTTACAATTTGTGCCATCATTTCAGCTTCAGTAACTACTTTGTTGTTTACATAAGCAGCTCCTCTCATATGACAAATACCTCTTCTGATAGGGGAAATTAGTTCTAATTTGAACACTAAAGTATCTCCAGGAATTACCTTTTGCTTAAACTTTACATTATCAATTTTCATGAAATAAGTAATGTAATTTTCAGGGTCGGGAACAGTGTTTAAAACTAAAATACCACCACATTGTGCCATCGCTTCAATGATTAAAACACCAGGCATCACGGGATTTCCAGGAAAATGTCCTTTGAAAAATTCTTCGTTCATGGTCACATTCTTCAAACCTACAACATGCGTTTCGCTCATTTCCATAATCTTATCGATAAATAGAAATGGCTGGCGATGTGGTAAGATTCGCTGAATGTCATTTATGGTGTATAAAGGATTTTGAGAAATATCGTAAGCAGGTGAGTTATTCCGCTTTGACTTTTCTAGCTTAATTAGCTGTTTTATCTTTTTTGCAAATTCAATGTTGGCAGCATGTCCTGGACGGGTAGCAATGATATGTGCTTTGATTGGTTTTCCTACCAGCATTAAATCACCTACTACATCAAGCAATTTATGGCGAGCGGCTTCATTTTGGTGTATAACTTCAATGTTATTGAGGATACCTTCGGTATTTACATTGATATCGTCTTTATCGAATAACTTTTTCAATTTTTCCAGTTCACTATTTTGCAAAGGTCTATCCACATAAACAATTGCATTACTCAAATCGCCTCCTTTAATTAAATTATTATCTACCAGCATATTCAGTTCGTGTAAAAACACGAATGTTCTGCAGGCAGCAATTTCTTCTTCAAAGTCTTTTATGTCATTTAACTGTGCATGCTGAAAACCAAGAACTTTAGAATTGAAATCTATCATGACCTTCACTTTATAATCTTCAGAAGGCACAGCTATTATTTCAACATTTCTTGAAGGATCGTTGTAAAATACATTTGTTTTCAATTCATAATACTCTCGGTCGGCATCTTGAACTTCAATTCCTGCATCTTTTATTGCTTTTAAGAAAAATTGCGCGCTACCATCTAAGATTGGAATTTCAACTCCTGAAACTTCTATCAAAAGATTATCGATTTGCAAACCGCCAGCAGCAGCTAAAGCATGTTCAACGGTAGAAACTTTAACACCATTCAAGGAAAGTGTTGTTCCTCTGGCAGTATCACTTACCAAATCTACATCAGCTGGAATAAGAGGTTGCTCCTCCAAATCAGTTCTTTTAAAAATAATACCGTGATTTATGGGAGCAGGGCAAAATGTTACGGTAACGGTTTCTCCTGAATGTAAACCGACTCCAGTTAAACTTGCTTTGGAGCGGATTGTTTGTTGCTTATCAGCCATTTTTCTGTGGTTGTAATTCTTTTACTAATTTTTCTAATTCTTCTATTCTGCTTTGTAATTCAGGCAATTTTCTAAACCCGATATATGATTTTTTATAATCACCAATAAAATAAGCTGGAGAACCTTGTAAAATATCTCCTTCATTTAAAATGCTTGTACCAATACCAGATTGAGCTGCAATTTTCACTTTGTCGGCAATTACTAAATGTCCAACAATACCAACCTGACCTCCAATCATACAAAATTTTCCAATTTTGGTGGAACCAGCAATTCCAGTTTGTGCAGCAATTACAGTATGTTCACCTATTTCAACATTATGAGCAACTTGTATTAAGTTATCTAATTTCACTCCTTTTCTAATGATTGTAGAACCGAGTGTTGCGCGATCTAAAGTAGTATTAGAGCCAATTTCAACGTGGTCTTCGATAATCACATTTCCAATTTGTGCTACTTTCAAATAATTACTATCATCTTGAGGTGCAAAACCAAATCCATCAGCACCAACAACAACCCCAGCATGAATTCTGCAATTTTTGCCGATATGGCAATCAGCATATACTTTAACTCCGGGAAACAAAATTGTGTCGTCGCCAATACTGGCATTGTCGCCAACATAAACGCCTGGATATAATTTTACATTTTTACCAATTACAGCTTTTTCTCCGATGTAGACAAATGCTCCTACATAAATATTTTCTCCTAATGAAGCTGTAGTAGATATAAAATTAGGGCTTTCTATTCCAATTCTATTGTGTAAAATTTGATTGTATGTTTCGAGCAATTTGGCGAAGCTTTTATAAGCATCTTTAACTCTTACAAGGGTTGAATTTATTGGTTTTTCCGCAACAAAACTCTCATTTACAATTACTAAAGAAGCTTTAGTTGAATAGATAAATTCTTCATATTTTGGATTCGCTAAGAAAGTAAGTGTTCCGGGAATACCTTCTTCAATTTTGGCTAGATTACTAACTTTTACCTGCGGATCACCTTCAACGGTTCCTTCCAGCAGTTCTGCTATTTGTTGGGCTGTAAATTCCATATGATGTTATTGTGTTTCTAATTCCTTTGGAAAACACATAAAATATTTCTTTGTTGATTCTGTTAATACATTGAGCCTAAATTGTTCTGAAGCTTGTCTTACATCAATTACATTCCCATTTTTTAAGATAATATTGATTTTCTCTTCGCCAACTTTATAAGCGCTATTCATAATTTCTCCGGTAAAAACAAAATAAGAAGCATCTGAAGTTTGATTATTTTCAAGCTTCAATCGGTTTTTATACCCTTGAACTACTTGTTCATCAAATGGATGTGCGTCTAATTTTATCTTGTACAATTTCCTGTTAATTAACCTGTGACTTAAATCGGATAAAATTGAATCCCGGTGATGCATCCAATTTTTGGCCGATGCAAATATATCATAATCATCTAAGCCAGAAAAGTTGTTGAGCAGTTCAATTTTTTCAACATTCTGATAGTCATTTTTATCAGGATTCAAAAAGAAAGAAAGCGATTTAGTAGCATCTACAACTACGCCTTGATTACTCAATTCTTTTGCTCTTTTAAGCGTATTTACAAGCAGATTTTCGGCGCTTAATACCGTTTTATGCAAGTACACTTGCCAATACATTAATCTTCGTGCTAGAATAAATTTTTCGATACTATAAATGCCTTTTTCTTCAACAACCAATTCGTCATCAACCACCTCCATCATCTTTATTATCCTATCGGCCCCCACTGTTCCTTCTGCTACGCCCGAATAAAAACTATCACGGTTTAAATAATCTAATCTGTCAACATCTAATTGACTGGAAACCAATTGGTGGAGAAATCGCTTTTTATATTTTCCTGTGAAAATTTGAATAGTCAAATCGAGCTGCCCTTTAAACTGAACGTTCAATTCATTCATAAATAGCAACGACAACTGTTCGTGGTGCAAGTCAGGAACGATAGAGTTTTCGAGCGCATGTGAAAATGGCCCATGACCAATATCGTGTAGCAGAATTGCGGCTTGCGCAGCTGTAGCTTCTTCTTCGGTTATTTCATGGCCACGTTGTCTTAATGCTTCAATTGCGAGCCCCATCAAATGCATTGCGCCAATGGCATGGTGAAAACGCGTATGTGTAGCGCCAGGATATACATAATCTGTAAGTCCTAATTGCTTAATGCGTCTCAACCTTTGAAACCAAGGATGTTCTATTAAATCGTACAAAAAAGCATTCGGAATCGTAATAAATCCATAGATAGGATCATTGATAATCTTTTTTTTATTACGCGTAAGGTTAGGCAACAATATTATTAAAATTTAGAAGTTTAGACAGCTACTTTTGATGCCGACAAGTTATATAAAATTTAAATGGACAAAATAAACATTCTTTGGGCCGACGACGAAATTGAATTGCTGAAGCCTCATATATTATTTTTAAGAGAAAAAGGGTACGATGTATCCACTGCAAATAGTGGCGACGATGCCTACGATTTGGTAAAAGAACAAGATTTTGATATTGTATTTTTGGATGAAAACATGCCAGGAATCAGCGGATTGGAAACGCTTTCAAGGATTAAGCAATTAAAAAACGACCTTCCAGTTGTTATGATTACCAAGTCTGAAGAAGAACATATAATGGAAGATGCCATTGGTTCGCAGATTTCTGATTATTTAATAAAACCGGTAAATCCCAACCAGATTTTACTGTCTTTGAAAAAGATTCTAGAGAACAAAAGGTTGATTCGTGAAAAAACCTCAAGTGCTTACCAACAGGAATTCAGAAGCATTGGCATGAGCATGAGCGATAGGTTAAGTTATGAGGAATGGTTAGAAGTATATCAAAAATTGGTTTTCTGGGAATTAGAATTAAGTAAAACCAAAGAAGAAGGCATGGAAGAAATTCTGCGGATGCAAAAATCGGAGGCCAATGCCTTGTTTTCTAAGTATGTAGCAAACAATTACCAAGGTTGGGTAAGCGGAAAAGACCCAAAAGCCCCAATCATGTCGCATTTGCTTTTTAAACAGCGTGTAATTCCTGAAATAGATAAAAATGATTCTACTTTTTTAATCCTTATAGATAACATGCGTTACGACCAGTGGAAAGTAATGCAACCTATTATTACTGAATATTTTAAAGTTGATACAGAAGAGTTGTATTGTTCTATTTTACCAACTGCCACGCAATATGCTAGAAATGCATTTTTTGCAGGATTGTTACCCAGCGAAATCGAAAAACGTTATCCAAAACACTGGCTAAACGATGAAGATGAAGGTGGGAAAAACATGTCTGAAGAATTTTTTATGCAGGAACAATTAAAGCGTTTGGGTAAAGATGTAAAGTCATCTTACACGAAGGTTACAAATTTTCAGGCAGGTAAGAAATTATCAGAAAACATCCCAAATCTAATGGGAAACAAGTTTAACGCTATCGTTTACAACTTCGTAGATATGCTTTCGCATGCCCGCACCGAAATGGAAGTGATACGCGAATTGGCCGACGACGAAAAAGCTTACCGTTCTATTACCGTTTCTTGGTTAGAGCATTCTCCCCTACTCGATATTATCAAGCAAATTGCCGAACGCAAAGGGAAATTAATTTTAACCACCGACCACGGAACCATTCGCGTTACCGAACCAAGCAAAATTATTGGCGATAGAAACACCAATACCAATTTGCGTTATAAGCAAGGTAAAAATTTAAATTACGAAAAGCGAGACGTGTATGAGGTAAAAAATCCTGCAGACATATACATGCCTAAACAGCATGTGAGCACCTCGTTTGTATTTGCCAAAGAAGACAAATTTTTTGCTTACCCTAACAACTACAATTACTTTGTAAATTATTACCGCAACACTTTTCAACATGGAGGTATTTCCTTAGAAGAAATGTTGATTCCCTACATTTCACTGAGTGTAAAGTAAATTGAAATTTAATATCAAAAGATAAACTCTCCTAATTGGGGCGTTTATTTTTTATAAGCACAGCACTTCCTTGCCAATCCGAAATAGGAAGAAACGTTTCTGGAATATTTAGTTCAAATTCAGCCACAGCTTTAGCAACGCCTTCCCAGGTATGGTTTATATCGTGTATGAGAATAATTCCACCTGTAGAAAGTTTCGGGTAAAAATATTCTAATGCAGCCTTAGTTGGAAGATATAAATCTGCATCAATATGCACAAAGGCATATTGTTCTTCTTTAACGTTTGCAGCAGATTCAGGGAAGTAGCCTGCACAAAACTCCACATTACTTGTTGCACCAAAAAGGGTTTTTACTGCAGCTAAACTTGTGTCTGAAAAGTTGCTGCTACTGTATTTCGCGCCAGTACTTTGTTCCTTTTCTAGGTCTTTTGCATCAAAGCCTTCAAAAGTATCAAACAGCAACAGTTTTCTAGAAATGTCCATTTGATGTATAAAAAAAGCTGTTTCCCCTTTATACACGCCAAGTTCAGCGAACGCTCCGGCAACATTATCTTTCTTTAATTGCTTAATGTAAAACCAAATGCTATAAAACCGCACCTTATCGCGATAGGTACTTTCTATCTTTTTCAAAGCAGCCGAAACTTCTCCTTTCTTAACAGCTTCTTCCCATAAAAAAGGTTTAGAAATTTTAAACGACCAGTTGGTTTCCAGCAGTTTAAAACCAATAAATGCAGCAATTAAAAGTAAAAGCAGGCTAAAGAATTGAAAGGTTGTCATTGAATAAGGTAAAGAGTGTAAAACTAATAAAATATAGATACGGGGCTTCGACAAGCTCAGCCACCGTTCGTCAAGCTCAGCCACCTTTTAGAGCCTCAGTTACCGTTCGTGAGCCTCAGTTACCGTTCGTGAGCCTTATCCGCTGGCTGAGGCCCTCGAAGTCAGCGGTGGCTTCGACAAGCTCAGCCACCTTTTAGAGCCTCAGTTACCGTTCGTGAGCCTTATCCGCTGGCTGAGGCCCTCGAAGTCAGCGGTGGCTTCGACAAGCTCAGCCACCTTTTAAAGCCTCAGCTACCGTTCGTGAGTCTTATCCGCTGGCTGAGGCCCTCGAAGTCAGCGGAGATGAAGTCAGTAAAGCTAGGGAAGAAAGTTGTAATTGTTTTTTAATCTAAACTTCTAAAAATTCTCTAAAGTTCCCCCTGTGCACAAGCATAGGTTCTATTCCATAAGTTCCTGTAAATGTTTTAGAAAATCGAATTGTGTTTGGCTGTTTCCATTTAAACTCGAATGCCGCGAGGTCAGTTCCTGTTTCTTCTACCAAATCAATTTCTTGTTGTTGCTTGGTGCGCCAAAAATACATTTGCACTCTTTTCTCTTCGTAGGTATTGTATTTTAACCTTTCGCTCATCATAAAATTTTCCCATAAAATACCAACATCGTTTCTAAGTTCTAAAGGTTTTAGGTTGCCAATTAATGCGTTTCGAATACCATTATCGTAAAAATAGAGCTTTTTAGATTTTTTAATTTCGTTTCTCAAATTCCTGCTAAAAGAACCAACCGAAAATATTACAAATGCTTTTTCGAGCAAGTCGATGTAGAAGCTTACCGTTTTGCTATCAATTTTAAGCAATGCGCTCAACTCATTGTAATTTACTTCGCTGCCTACTTGGTAAGCAAGCGCTTGTAGCAATTTATTTAAAATGTCTGGTTTTCTGATGTTTCCATAGGCCAAAACATCTTTAAACAAATAACTATCTGTTAATTCAAGCAGGAGGCGTTCTTTTATTTCCTCTTGCATTATTATGTCAGGATAAAAGCCAAACACCAATCGTTTTTCTAATTCTTGTTCGGCTTTTAGATAGCCCAAATTTATTTCTAACTCTTTCCATGAAATTGGCCAAAGGTTAAAAGTAAATTTTCTACCTGTAAGTGATTCTCCTGTTTGTTGTGTTAACTCAAAAGCAGAAGAACCGCTCAATATGAGTTGAACATCCTTAATGTTATCTACTATGAGTTTTGCGATTAGCCCAATATCTGGGATTCTTTGCGCTTCGTCAATTACTAAAATTTTATTTCCGCCTACTATTTGTTTTAGTTTCGATAATTCGGCACTGCTAAACATTTCTCTTACGAGGGCATCATCTGCATCGAGAAAAAGGTGCTCCTTTTTATACAAACTAACAATTTCCTTTATGATTGTTGTTTTCCCTACTTGTCTGGGACCAACAATAACTATGGCCTTTCCTAAAAATAAATAGGATTTTATCTGCTTAACAATCAATCTTGCTATCATTTTGAATTTGATTTTTGTCGAACCATGACACAAAGATATAACTTTTACGGAACATAATCCCGAATAGTTATAACTTTTACGGAACATAATCCCGAATAGTTATGACTTTTGCGGAATAGAAGCAAAAATACCTGATTCTAAATTCCCTAAATTATTGATGCTTTTGGAAAATAAATTGTGGTACTTGGTGCCCAAATTTCAAAAAACAAGCAAGGAGTTTATTTTACTAAACACCAATAAAAATAAACTTAATTCAAAAAAATCAGCATTTTCTTAGAACTTTGTAAAAAACTTTAAACTGGTGAAAATTACATTTGAATGCAGCGCAGTGGCAGAATTAAGTGAGGCGGCAGAAATTTTAGTTAATTATTTTTCTACCCAAAAGCATTTTGCATTTTATGGGGAAATGGGCAGTGGTAAAACTACTTTGATTAAGGCAATTTGTGGAGAGTTGGGTGTAAAAGATGTGGTGAATAGTCCTACGTATGGACTGGTAAACGAATACAAAACAGGAAATGGTAGCAAAATTTACCATTTTGATTTTTATAGATTAGATTCTATAGATGAAGCATTAGACATGGGTGTGGAAGAATATTTGAATTCTGGCAATTATTGCTTGATGGAATGGCCAGAAAGGGTTGCTGCACTTTTGCCCGAAACTATTGTGAATGTTAGCATTACAGTAAAAGCAGAAGTAAGGGTAATAAGTATGGAGTTGGTAAAAAAATAATCTCTTACTTTTCGGTAGAATAATTTTTAAGAAACACGTTAACAATTCAAATCTAAATAGGTTTTATTTCTTGATTTGAAAGTGTATCTTTCAATCGTTTTTTTAATCACACACACATGACTGAAAATCGCAAATCGGTGGCGCGTATTGCACAAGCCGGTATGATGATGCCACAGGAAGAAATGCTGGAAGTGGCGCGCAGGACTTCTCAATTGCATATTGGTATTCCAAAAGAAACATCATTTCAAGAGAAACGTGTTTCTTTGGTACCAGCAGCTGTTGCTGTGCTAGTTAACAATGGTCATAACGTAATTGTAGAATCTGGGGCAGGTATCAACTCTAACTTTCAAGACAAAGATTACAGCGATGCTGGAGCGCAGATAGCTTATGGTCCGGAACAAGTATATACATCAAATATAGTATTAAAAGTTGCGCCGCCTACTTTTGATGAAATAGAGATGATGAAGCAGAAACAGGCTTTAATTTCTGCTCTGCAATTAACGGTGCAACAAAAGAATTTTTTTAATCATTTGATTTCTAAAAAGATTACAGGACTTGCATTTGATTATATAAAAGACCGTTCTGGAATTTATCCTGTGGTGCGCTCTATGAGCGAGATTGCCGGTAATACTTCTATATTAATTGCAGCTGAATATTTAAGTACCAATAATAATGGTAAGGGAATGATGTTAGGCGGAATTTCTGGAGTGCCACCAACAGAAGTTGTAATTATTGGAGCTGGAACTGTGGGTGAATTTGCGGCCCGTGCAGCAAAGGGTTTAGGAGCAATGGTAAAAATTTATGATAATTCACTTTACCGTTTACGCCGTTTACAAAACGATTTAGGTATGCGTTTGTACACATCTATTATAGAACCCAAAGAATTAGAGAATGCGCTAAAAACAGCCGATGTGGTTATTGGAGCTTTGCGCGCCAAAGAAGGTAGAACACCTATTGTAGTGTCTGAAGAAATGGTGAGCAACATGAAAATAGGTTCTGTAATTTTAGATATAAGCATAGACCAAGGCGGTTGTATTGAAACATCAGAAGTTACTAATCATGCGAATCCTGTGTTCAAGAAATATGGTGTTACACATTATTGTGTTCCAAATATTGCATCGCGGGTAGCACAAACTGCGTCGTATGCGTTGAGTAATATTTTTACGCCTATTTTATTAGACATGGGCGAGAAAGGCGGTTTTGATAATTACTTACGCCTAAATCCAGGTGTGCGCAATGGCGTATATATGTATAATGGTATATTAACGCACAAGTATATTGGTGAAACCTATAATATTCCATACAAAGATTTGGATTTGCTGATTGCGGCTACACAGTTTTAATGTTACACTGATGCATGCGGCAGCGGTTGAGCGGCATGTTTGAGCTCTTTTGACTAGCCACAGGTTTTAACCTGTGGATGGCAAAAAGCGAGTAGCGAAAACGCGACCTTTAGGTGCCGCCCAAAAAAATTACACCAATTGCTCGAGTGCTATTCTAAAAGCTTCGCGGGAGAAATGCAAACCATTTGGACTTTGAGGAGCAACTTTAACAATTGCTTTGCGAATGGTTTCGGAGGCATCGTTAAATATTGCAGCATCGGAAATTTCAGCATTTTCGGTCATGAGGTAAGCGAAAACCCTTGCCATTCCGCAGTTGGAAATAAAATCGGGAATTACGGTTAGTTGCTCATCGGCCATTTCCATGATGGGGCCAAAGAATATTTCCGGGTCGGCGAAAGGCACGTTTGCACCACTTGCAATAACTTCCATTCCTGCGGCTTTCATTCGGGTAACCTGGTCTTGGGTAACCAAACGGGAAGCTGCTGCAGGAATAAAAATATCTGCTGGTAAATCCCAAATTTGTGTATTTATTTGCTCGAAGTTGAGCATGTTGTCAGCTACAAGGGTGTTTGCTTTTTTATCGAGAAAGAGCTTTGTAACTTCTTCGAAAGTATAACCAGCGTTATTAATAACACCACCATTACGGTCAATGATACCGACAATTTTAGCACCGCTTTTAGACAAATAATAAGCTGCCGCAGAACCTACATTTCCCCAACCTTGAATAATTACGCGCTTGCCAGCGATACTTTTATTGTAGGCATTATAATAATGTACTACAGATTGTGCCACACCATAACCTGTAATCATGTCGGCAACTACGAGTTTTTTGGAAGGAGCTGGAGTGTAATTTAAATCTTCGAGCACTTTAGAAACGCCAGCTCTTAACTGACCAATGCGGCGGATTTTATCTTTTTCGGCGCCACCAAAATGACCATTTACGACACCTTCTTGTGGATGCCACAATCCATATTCTTCTGTTATTGGAATAACTTCATGAATTTCATCAACATTTAAATCGCCTCCTGTTCCATAATAACTTTTTAACAATGGCATTACAGCTTTGTACCAGCGTTTTAGAACATCAATTTTACGCGGGTCGGCAGGATCGAAATTAATACCAGATTTTGCACCTCCAATTGCAGGACCTGAAACAGTAAATTTAATCTCCATTGTTTTTGCTAACGACTCCACTTCGCGCTTATCGAGTCCTTTTCGCATGCGTGTTCCTCCTCCAGCAGCGTTTCCGCGGAGCGAATTTATAACAATCCATCCTTCGGCTTCGGTTTCAGCATCTTTCCACTCAAAGACAATTTCTGGTTGTTTTTGCTCGTAAATACGGAGAAGTTCTTTCATTTTTTTATTATTTTTGGGTGTGCAAAAGTATGATTTGAAATGATATTAAAGAAAACTTTTGGAATTTAAGATTTTATGTATTTTAGTCGTGAAAAATAACCCTAAAAAAACACAACACTAACCCAATGTTAACCAAGTCTCCAAAGGCAATGAAAGAGAAAGGTGATCAAGCTTCCGAGCGCACACCTTTCAGACGTTTAAAACCAATATCTCCTAAAGAAGAAAAGAATTGGCGTGCTCGTTTAGATGAAGATTTAGACGATGACGAAGATTTAGATGATGAGGATTTAAATGATGATGATGATGATTTTGACGAAATTGATTCAGACGACGACGACGATGACGACGACGATTTTAATCTTGATGAAGATTTATCGGATCCGGCGTTTATTGAAGACGATGATGATGACGATGATGATGACGACGTTTTTATTGACGACGGATTTTAAGACTGTCATAAATGAATTACACCTGAGCAGGAATCTTTTCTAGCACCTGTTACAGACTTTAATACATTTATTATTTCGTTACTTCTTAAAAATCCGAGGAAACCAAAAATAATGGCTTCCTTAAAATTAATTACATTTAACTCGGGTAGATATACGTGTGCCCGAGTTTTTTCTTGGATTGAACTGATTAAAAAATTGTTTAGAGCTCCACCACCTGTTACTAATGCAGATTGTGAGGTTATTGGAATGGCTTTCGCAATTTGAAAAGCAGCATGTGCAGTTACTGTTGCAATAATATCTTGCACAGCCATATCATTTTCGAATTGTTGAATAATTGGTGTAAAATAGCTCCTCACCCATTCAGTTCCTAAGCTTTTAGGAGCCTTTTCTTGGTAATACTCAATTTTATTTAAATGTTCCAATAATTGCGAATTTACATTTCCTGATTTGGCAATATCACCATTGTGGTCGTAAGGTAGATTTAGTTTTTTGCATAAATCGTTGAGTACAATATTCACAGGACAAATATCAAAAGCTTGAATATTGCTATTTTCTTTTACAGAAATATTGGCAAAACCACCTAAATTTATACAAACCTCATAATCACTAAAAAGAAAAAGGTCGCCAATAGGGACGAGAGGTGCGCCTTGGCCACCAAGTGCAACATCAGTTTGTCGAAAATTAGTAATAGTAGTAAAACCAGTAATTGCTGCAATAGTTGCTCCACAGCCAATTTGTAAAGTATAGCCTAATTGAGGTTGGTGAAAAACGGTATGTCCATGAGAAGCGATAAAATCGGGTTTTAGATTTTTACTTTTCAAAAAGGTATTTATTTCTTGGGCGCAGAAGCGTGCAAAATCAATATGAAGTTCTTGTAATGCTCTTCCACTTAAAAATTCGGCTTGAAGTAATCTATTTCTCCATGAATCCGAATAGTTTATGGTGGCTACATCAACAACTTTAAACTGATATTTATCATTATCTTGTTCATAGTAACAAGCAGCAATATCAAGCCCATCTAGAGAAGTGCCCGACATTAAGCCTATGCCTAATTTATTTTTTTCAGAACTAAGTGCAATCATTTTTGTTATTTTTCAAGATTTACCGCTATTTTTACCCACCTACAAATAAAATAAAACTATCCAATGCGTATACAATTATCTGAAGAACATTTGATGATACAAAAGGCTGCAAGAGATTTTGCACAGAATGAGTTAAAGCCTGGCGTAATTGAGAGAGATGAAAAACAAGAATTCCCAGCAGAACAAATTAAGAAATTAGGAGAATTAGGTTTTATGGGAATGATGGTTGATCCAAAGTATGGTGGAAGCGGTATGGATACTATCTCATATGTTTTAGTGATGGAAGAATTATCAAAAATTGATGCTTCCACATCTGTGGCTGTTTCTGTTAATAATTCTTTGGTTTGCTGGGGACTTGAAACATACGCTAACGAAGAGCAAAAACAAAAGTACTTGCGCCCATTGGCAACTGGAGAAAAATTAGGTGCATTTTGTTTATCTGAGCCAGAAGCTGGCAGTGACGCAACTTCACAGCGCACCACAGCCGAAGATATGGGCGACTATTACTTGTTAAATGGCACAAAAAACTGGATTACAAACGGAAGTTCAGCTTCTACATATATTGTAATAGCCCAAACGCATCCTGAAAAAGGAAGTAAAGGAATTAATGCTTTAATTGTAGAACGCGGCATGGAAGGCTTCATAGTGGGTGCTAAAGAGAATAAATTAGGCATCAGAGGTTCAGATACGCATACCTTGTTGTTTAATGACGTAAAAGTGCCCAAAGCAAATAGAATTGGGGAAGATGGTTTTGGTTTTAAGTTCGCCATGAAATCGCTTTCAGGTGGAAGAATTGGTATTGCTGCCCAAGCATTAGGTATTGCTGCAGGCGCATTTGAGCTTTCTTTAGATTATTCAAAAATTCGTTCAGCATTTGGTAAAGTAATTTCACAACACCAGGCCATTCAGTTTAAGTTAGCAGATATGGCAACAGAAATTGAAGCTGCAAGGTTATTGGTCTACAAAGCAGCATGGTTAAAAGACAACCATCTAGATTATGGACAAGCCAGCGCAATGGCTAAATTGTACGCATCTAAAGTTGCCATGGAAGTAACCGTTGAAGCTGTGCAAGTACACGGAGGCTATGGTTTCGTAAAAGAATACCATGTAGAACGCTTAATGCGCGACGCGAAAATTACCCAGATTTACGAAGGCACGAGCGAAGTACAGAAAATTGTGATTTCGAGGGGTTTACTCGCTTAACATTTTTTTGGGGCCCTGCCCTCTATTTGGTCGGGCACCGCGCTTTCGTGTCGCAGAGCTCCACTCAATCGCTGGTCCGAGCTGCACGTTTGATAGTTGACAGTGAAAAGTTGAAAGTAAGAAGATAGAAAATAGAAGATATAAGGAAAAGGGGAAACTATTTAAAATCTCCGTGCCCTTAGTGCTACAACCTCTGTGCTCATATCTTTGTAGTCTAATATAATAGATCATTAAAACCGAAGTAGCAAATTCTGTCCGTGCTAGTTACAACTACATGTTGATAATGATGAGAAAGGATAATCTACTTTGGTTTTCTTTCTTA
>Ga0247832_1004240_pt1 | contig 18222 bp, 7 predicted proteins | sample LaCruzMarch2015__10_FD_192407 | JGI IMG/M metagenome (GOLD analysis project Ga0247832, IMG submission 192407) | Freshwater microbial communities from meromictic Lake La Cruz, Castile-La Mancha, Spain - LaCruzMarch2015_4m | ecosystem: Environmental > Aquatic > Freshwater > Lake | place: Spain... | reverse complement strand
GAACGCTGTCTCTGAGGTTTTTACTAACTGGTTGCCATTGGCTCTAAATGCTACTCGTGTATTGCCCAAATGGTCAGTATAGAAAAATTCATACTGCCATGCTCCACCTGTATAAACGGCTCTACCTTCGGGTACTGCCATTTGGTAAGGTTGCCCATTTTTGTAAATCATGCCATTGGGCGTAAACTCCCAATATTCTCCAGTTGAATAAACTGTTTTGAGCAATGCCCCTGCTCCGTTGTAATAGTGATTTATCTTTCTGCCATCGGTGAGTTGTATCTCTTTGGGTTGTTTTAGAAAAGTGTCGTAAATAATCAATGATATACCCTCGTTTGCATCACTTTTTACGTTTCCATCGGTATAATAGGTATAATTTCCGCTACCTCTCGGCACTAAATCAACTTCATTATCAGTTGCCGAAACACCATCCGTTACGGTGTTTAATTTATTTCCATCATAAACATAATTAAGATTATCCATTAAGCCAAAACCGCTACTGGTTTTGCCGTTCCGTTGCATGGTTTTTATGTTGCCGTTCTTATCATAACTTAGCCCCGATAAGGTATAATTTTCGCCATTAATCCCTACAAAACTCGCCCCTGTCATACGCTTCAAAGGGTCATAAGTCATGGAATAAGACCGTAACCCAATCGCTTGGTTTTGGTCATTTACTCCCTGCCAACTTTGTTTACCAATATTTCCATCATAAAAGCCTGCCGTTTCGTAATCGAGTTTGTAGCTAAACAAATCGCCCTCGCTTGCTTTGGGTATGGCATTGCCATTATTATCCAAATTGATACCCAATAAACCGCCCCTAAGATGCCACGCAAAATTTATCGTTTGCAAACCATTTATATTCACACCTTGCTGTGCGTTGGGGTCTATACGAGCAACGTAAGTAGTAAGATTAATAGCTTTAATATCATTGGTTGGCTCTAAAATAACAGCCTTTCTTGCTAAATCTTCTGTATTATTTTGGGTAACAATACCGTCAATTGTAGGTCGCCTGATATAATCTCGAACTCCACCGACTAAATAAGTCCCATTAGGTAGAATTTTCTTTTGTTGGACACGCCCTAATTCATCATAAGACATCCTTACAACCTCTATGGGTGTAGTATTAATACCATGATATACTTTCAATAAACGCCCTACATGGTCGTATTCATGGACAGTTTGACTTTCGGTATTTGATAAACCATCTATTTGATACAATACTTTCTCTTTGGTTATCTCTCCTGCAAAATTATATTCATAATTAGTAATGATTGGCTTCGTCCAAGGACTACCACCACCTTTTTGATGTACTTGGAATGTCTGAATAACTCGCTGTTGAGTGTCATAATATTTTACCAAATGAAATACCTTATTGGGGTCTTCCGTACTACGAGCAAACGAGCCTGTTAGCAGACCTTGTGCGTTGCTCCAGTAACTACTTGCATTGTAGGCAATACCTGCATTGAATGCCCATTCTCCTGCTATCCAATCATAAGTGTCATAAAAGTTCCACATTTTTTCATCCGTTGCACCATAAGAAATAGGAAAACTTTGATTACTATAACCATTATTCCATACCTCATAGGCAGTAGATATGCTATTAAATGCACTTTGTAAGGTACTTCGGCTACTATTATTGGTTAATTCCCCTATAATAATTGTGCGACCCAAAGCATCGTATTTATTGAAATTCCAACGATTATTGACTGCCTGCCCTGCATCTTGAACTAATACTACTCGATTTAGTCGGTCATAAACCATGCTCGTCCAACCGCCACTTGGTGTGTGTTTATGTGCCACTTGGTTTCGCTCATTGTACTCATAAAAAAATACAAATTTTTGAAAATCAGAAGAATTATAAGAAATGCTACTATTAAGTTCATAGCCCTGCGGTTGAATAACTGCCAATAAACGCCCAATCACATCATAAATAAAATAAGTAGTGATACCGCCGTCTTGTTGTTCTCGTTGGACTAAATTACCATGTTTATCGCTTATTTCGATGCTCGTATGTCCTTGTTCATCTATTAATCGTTTTTTATAGAGGCTATTGGCAGGATATGTGCCAGATAAGATAATATTATTGCTGCCGTCCAAATGATATAGTCGGACATCCGTTCCTACCGATTCTTCAAACATTTGTATAGACTTATTATTAGTTCGCCATGCTTCCCCAGCTCCATACTGTTCTCGTACACGATTCAAGGGTGAATTATCAAACATACTTGTTTCGGTATAAGCATAGCTATCACTATAAAACGTATTGGCTAAACCAAAAGCATTACTTTGATATGTTCCTGTGTTATTAGTAGTCGGTGAAGTTAAAGCTGTTTTTATTAAGCGACCATAGCCATCAAACTCGACTGCTCCGCTTACAATATCTTTTTGAATTGGTGATTGACGATAACCAAGCATTTGCAAACCACGTCCTAAACCATCAATATAAGCAATCGTAATCACGGCTTTATTGGGGTCGCTTGCATCCGCTTCGTTGGTGGTAGCTACCCTAAATTTGCTGTGAATAATAGCATTTTTATCGCTCGGTATTGTTTGAGAAAATCCCAATAGAGGGATAAAAAACAGAAGTATTATATATCTTTTCATATCAAAAAGCGTTTCCGTTAAGTGTAATATTTGAAAAAGTTGTTTGATTAGCACTACCCGAACTAATGAAACCGATTAAATAATTCGTCCCAAAATCAAGCGTAGTTGGGTTGTTGCCTGTTAATTGAAAATTAGCGTCCCATTGGTTATTGACTTCGGGATTGCTGTCGGTGCTGTGATAGCCTTTAATGGTTGTTCCTGTTTTTACTATCTTAATCCATGTTTGATTGACTGCCGAACCAGCAAAACTGTATAATTCACCATTTCCGCCATTGGTATCTCGTTTTAACTCTCCTACATTGGCATTCCCATCTTGAATAAGTGTATAAAATTGAGCATTAGAACCGGTATTGCTCCTAATCATAATACCCGAACGCATACCGCCTACTTCGGGTAAATTAGCAATTTTAGCAATCATGGTAAAATCACCACTCATAGATTTATAAACCCAATGAAAAGTATCATCTGAACCACCAACAGCTCCACTTCCTAGTAAAGCTAAACTGCCTGAAATGTTTTGAGTACACCCTTCTGCCGAACCGATGTCTCCACTTGCCCACCCACTCGGCAAAGGAGGAATTACCAAACTATTTGAAACTCCACTGGTACAACTTGAAACAAGGCAAGTTGCGGTATATGTTAATGTTGTCTTGCTGGGGACGCTTATTGAATTACCTACTGCTCCATTGCTCCAATTGACAGTCCCGCTACATCCTGTAGCATTTAAGGTAAGGTTGCATAAACTTGTAGTTCCTACTGAAATATTCGGAGGAGAAGGAGATGTACATCCTGTAAGAACTGTTGCATAAATGTACGAATATAGGTCTGTTAAGTAGTTACTATGGTTTTTGATTTTATGTAATCGTTGTAAACCATCAAACTCGAAACTGGTTTTTATTACATTCGGTGATGTACTGCTCAACATTCCAACCATTGGTTTGAAAGAATAGCAAGATATTTTGGCATTAGGAAGGCTACTTCTTAAATTATTGGCTGTTGCTTCGATGGTATTAGCATCAAAAGTTGTTAGTAGTGCCGAAGGGTCTGGCGGTGTGCCATTAGCAATATAAACTACTGGATATTGCCCATTACAACCCCATAAAAAGCTATGTATTGCTCCACCAACTTCCTTAAAAGAAGTCAGATTTCCATAAGAATCGTAACTTAATTGAAGTGTTTCGGTACTCGGAATTGAACTGCCACCAATAAATGTTTTCTGACTACTTGGTAGGGTTTTTCCTCCGAATACACCAAAAAATGATTGGTTTTTGCCAATTGAAGCACTATTTAAGAAAGTTTCTGTTTGCAATAATTCTGCCTTTCGAGAACCTAATAATGATGCCGTAGTTTGTAAATCGCCTGAATTTATGTCGTTTGGAAACTTGAATTGTGTAATTATGTTTTCGCCTTTGCTGTTTGTTGTTGTTGTTTCGGTTAGCTGTAAATGGTTGTCGTTTCCGTAAACAAATTGAGAAATATTTTGAATATTTGAAAGATTATTATTGACTTTAAACTGCTCATTATTAATGCTTTGCTCATTGAACTGAAAACCTGTAATTGACTGGTATTTGCTGAAAGTAAACACATTTTGGTCATAACCATTGGGGCTTGCTTCGATGTTGTGAATAAACTTCCCTGTTTTGATACTTGTATATTTTGAGTAGTTTTGACTTGGTTTTAAAGTGTAAGAATTTTGGTCGTCAATAAGCCAAACTCCTGCTTCGTCATAGACCTTTTTTTGTGTGATAACCCCTCTTTTCCAGTCGCTCGAAATGCTCCAAAAAGGGAAATTTCCTGCATTAATATCAGGTGAATCATTATCACCGGGCGACCGATATTTATAGACTGTTTTTCCTTTATAAACTCTCAAACTATTCACTGTTTTTGCCTCTTTAACAAGCACAGTATTATACCCAATATACTGCCCCAAAGTGGTAGAAAGTGGCAATTGACTGGCAGAATTGAGGTAGTAGGCATTGACGAAATTACCGCCATTGTCGGTTGTAAAATATTGAACTGGATAAGCATATTTGCCGTTGGTTACGATACGCCCGCTTGAATTGCTGGGGTCGTCTTCGGGCGTAAAATTATCCCTATTTGCTTAAACCAATGCCATCAGGGTCTCTTACCGAAGACCCTGATGGAACGAAAGACATATTAGGCAAAGAATAGTTTTCGCCATTTGAACCATTATAAGTAGCTGATTTTAAGGCGTTTATGAAACAATAAATATGCCATTAGGGTCTCGTACCGAAGACCCTAATGGAACGGAGATGGTAGTGGCTGCTAAGGCCTTCATTTTCTCTTCCGAGATCTCTTGCAATGGAGTAGTTGACAAACCGCTCGGTGCGTTGCTGGTATTGATACCCATTCCATGCCAAACTTTGGTTAGACGCCCAACATGGTCGTAGGTATTTTCTGTCTTTAGCAAAACTGCATCAAAACCCGATTGTTGATACAAACGTGTAATTTTTGTCGGTGATTGCGTGAAGTCATAATCGTATTGCGTACGAACGTAATGCGTGTTATTGGTATTACGATGATGCTCTTGAATCACTAAACCCTGATAATTATGAAACATGGATTTTGCTTCCCAATCATTACTATCTTCGGTCTTACGAGCCAATGAACCCAATAACCATCCGGTACTATTCATATAACGTGACTGGTAGGCCCCTCCAACAAAACCGATATTACTCAGTCCCCAATTATCGTATAAATCATAATACTGACGGTTCTGTACTTCGGCATCAGTTACCGATGGTGGACTATTTCGGCTATAAAAATATGGGGCTGTGTTATTCCGTGTTTCATATTGGTTACCACTGGCATCAATGGCCTCTTGCAAAAAATTATTCCTATTTGCTTAGACCAATGCGATCAGGGTCTCGTGCCGAAGACACTGATAGAACGGAAAAAAATTATTCCTATTTGCTTAGACCAATGCGATCAGGGTCTCGTGCCGAAGACCCTGATAGAACGGAAAAATAGGTCGCCACCAGACCCAAACTTTGATGAAAAAACAAAGTTTAGTGGCGATTCAGCCTAAGAGTTTTGTTCCAAAAACGACTAATTCTAATCATAACTTAGGGCGAAGTCCTAACTTATTATTAAGCAGACCAGTTCCAAATCAACCTAATGAGGTCTTTGTAGGAGACATTACATACATTGCATTAGTAGATGGTTCCTGGCTCTATTTAGCCATCTGGCAAGATATGTTTAGTAGAAAGATAGTAGGTTGGGACTTAGCAGAAAACATGCGTAGTGTACTAATAATCAACGCTTTAAATAAAGCTATTGCTAGAAGAAACTTGCCAAAAGGTTTGATTATTCATTCAGATGGTGGTGGACAATACGCCTCAGAGGATTTTAGAAATTTGCTTAAAAAACATGAATTCGGTGTTACGCTCTAGTTTAGACTTAACACCGTTTAAAAAAACACTCCCCATTTATTTGTCATTATTTATTTTTTATTTAAATTTATATCTTAATTATTAGTTTAAATTAAACCTTTATTTATCTATGAAACAAAAGTTTTTTATTTTCCTCGTATCATTTTTGGCATACTCAGGAAGTGTACTTGCTCAAGACCGCAGCATATCGGGTGTGGTTAAAGACGAGGGTGGACAAGCTATTCCAGGGGTTAGCGTAGTTTTGAAAGGCACGAATAAAGGTACCACTACCAATGTAGATGGAGCTTATCAAATTTCTGCTTCTTCAGGTACTTTGCTTTTTACATCTATTGGTTATACTTCCAAAGAAGCTAGCATTGCTTCAGGCTCTGTAATTGACATTATATTAAATTCTAATGATAGACTGTTGGGCGAAGTGGTAGTAACGGCATTTGGTATAACTAAAGATCAAAAAGTACTGAGTTATGCTACCCAGCAAATCAATACAGGTACTATTGCAAAGGCCCGTGAATTAAATGTTGCCAATTCACTCATTGGGCGAGTAGCCGGCTTAGACGTATCGAGGTCTGCTTCCGGTTTAGGAGGGTCGTCAAGAGTGGTTTTAAGGGGCGATCGTTCAATAACTGGAAACAATCAAGCCCTTATTGTAGTGGACGGTGTTCCAATGGACAATTCGAATTTTAGTCCGGGTAATGCAAACGGTGGTAGAGATGGTAGTGATGGTCTTTCAAGTATCAATCCAGATGATATTGAATCCATTACAGTTTTAAGAGGTGCTTCGGCAACGGCACTTTATGGAAGTAGGGCTGCCAATGGGGCTTTACTGATTAATACAAAGAAAGGTTCTTCAAGAAAAGGATTTGGTATTTCTTACAATGGTTCGTTTCAAGCTGAACAAGCTATGGTGTTGCAAAAATTCCAAAATGAATACGGACAAGGAAGTGCTGGTGTATATAGCCCAAGGTCAGAATTTAGCTGGGGTCCAAAAATGACTGGTCAATCAGTCGCCCTATGGGGGCCTAATCCTGCTGATGCGGGCAAAACCTATAATATGACCCCGCAAAATAACAATTACAGTGATTTTTATTCTACTGGAACTCAAATTTCCAATTCATTGGCAATAACAGGGGGTGGAGACAAAACTCAAACCTATTTCTCTTTTACCAATGTGGGTGCAACAGGAATTGTAGACAACAACAAACTTGGTCGTAATACCTTAAATCTTAGAATCACTAACCAAGTAAGTAGCAAATTATCAATAGATTCAAAAATAACCTATTTGAACCAAAAAATTGATAATCGCCAACAAACAGGAGAATCATTTGCTAATTTACAAAGACATGTATTGCGTTTGCCTAGAAATATTTCTTTAGATGCAGCTGAGCAATTTGAGTATGTAGATCCATCAACAGGCCGTCTACGTCAGAACTTTTGGAATCCAGGCTCTAATGGCGGACAAAACCCATATTGGATAAAGAATAGAGTATTAGCCAATGATACTAGAGATCGTGTTACAGGTTTCTCTGCATTAACATATAAAGCGACCGATGCTATTAGTTTTATGGCAAGAGGAGGTATTGATAGATACGTAGATAAGTTTGAAGGAATGTGGTATAATAACACTTATACCATTGCAGATAACGGAGATTATCAAACCAACTGGAGAGAAGTTTCAGAAATTAACCTTGATTTCTTGGGTTTTTATAAAAAACAATTATCCACAAATCTAAATTTGGATGCTACGGTAGGTGCTAGTTTGCAGCGTTTTAATTCTTTGAATCAAAGTACCTCTACAGGTGGATTAAATAGAGACAATTTGTTTATCCCTTCCAATGCAAGGAGTCCACAAATTGGAAGAGGAATAGTTCAAACCGAAAAACAAGGTGTTTTTGCTACTGCTGACATGACTTTCAAAGACTTTTTGACAGTTTCAGCTTCAGCTAGAAACGATTGGTCTTCTACATTACCAAAAGAAAGTCAATCATATTTCTTCCCTTCTGTTGGTTTTTCTGCCATTATATCAAATATTATGGATATGCCAAAATCTATAACTTTTGCTAAAGTGAGAGGTTCTTATGCCCAAACGGGTAACGATGCACGTCCTTATCTTTTAAATCAGACCTTTACTTTTGCGTCAGGTGGACCAAACGGATTTATTTCAAGAGACAATATCAAGCCTTTTCCTAGCTTAAAGCCTGAATTAACGACCGGTTTAGAATTTGGAATAGAAATGAAGTTCTTAAGTAATCGTTTAGGAATTGACTTAGGTTATTACACCAACGATTCCAAGAACCAATTGTTCCTAGTGGATATTCCAGTGGCTTCAGGTTGGTCTAGAGAATATGTTAACGCGGGATTAGTTAGAAACTCGGGAATAGAACTTACATTAAATTCCAACCCGGTAAAATCGGGAGATCTTCGTTGGGATGTAGATTTAAATTTTGCTAGTAACAAAAATAAGTTGGTAGAACTTACTCCAGATTTGAAAGTGCTTACTTTGGCATCGGACTTTATGAATAATGTAAGAGCAGTAGAAGGAGCTCCACTGGGTGAAATTTACAGTAGGGGATACGAACGTAATGCTCAAGGACAGATTTTGGTAGATGCCGCTGGTTTACCTAAAATTACTGCTGGAACTACAGTTTATATGGGAAATTCTCGCCCTACATGGACAGGCGGACTAAACAATAAAATATCATACAAAAATTTCTCTTTGAATGTGCTTATAAGTGCAAGAATGGGGGGTATAGTATCTTCGTTTACTAATGCTGTAATTTTTGCAGATGGGGTTACCAAAGAAACCTTAGCTGGAAGAGATTCTTATTTATTTCCAGGAGTGAAAGACGATGGCTCTGCAAATACTACAGCTACCACTGCTGAAAAGTATTGGTTAAAGGTAGGTGGAAGAAATACACCTGCCGGTGAAGTATTTACCTATAGTGCTTCTAATATTCGTCTGCGTGAAGCCTCATTAAGTTATGGATTGCCTACTAATTTAATCAAAAAATTACCTTTCCAATCTGCTTCAATCTCATTGGTGGGTCGTAATTTATTTTTCTTGATGAATAATGCTCTGGGCTTTGACCCTGAATTAACTGCGGGTGCCCAAAATACAACTGTTGGTATGGAATCGTTCTCGCTGCCATCTACTCGAACTATGGGCGTAAACTTAAATTTATCATTCTAAAACAAATTAAAACAAAAAATGAAACGAATCAGATTAATATTATTCCCAGTTTTATTAAGCATTGTTGTTCTTGGTACTAATTCTTGTACCGACCAATTTGAAGAACTTAATACGGATAAAACTAAACTTACTTCTTTGGATGCCTCTGGAGTAGGTAATGCCTTTGCGGCAGCACAATACCGATCTATTTCTGCTAGTTGGCAGACCTATCAAAGTTTATTTGCAGATTTACAAGCACAATATTTTGCAAACGTAGCCATAAATTTCCCTTCAGACCGAAATGTAATGGTAGGAAACTGGCTAAATGGTGCTTGGAACGGATTTTATAGCAATGCAGTACCTCCTATTTTAGGCGTTCTAGAAAATACTAAGCCAGGTGGACCAAGTGAAAATGCTGCCATTTTTGCAATAGCAAATATTTGGAAAGTGCAAATGTATTTGCCTAGAACCGATTATTGGGGAGCAATTCCCTATTCTAAAGTTGGAAATGGAGAAAAATTTGTAGAATATGATAGTCAAGAGTTTATCTACAAGGACTTTATAGCTACTTTAAAAAAGTCTGCTGCTGACCTACAAGCCTTTAAAGGTAGAAATGTATTAGGAAATAACGATCAAGTTTATGATGGAAATGTAGACAAATGGATACTATTTGCAAATACAATGAGGTTGAGAATTGCCATGAGGATGTCAAAAGTAGATCCAGCTCTTGCTAAATCTGAGGCAGAATCTGCTGTGGCGGGTGGAGTATTAATGACCAATGCAGACGACGCTTTTGTAAAAGTGACTACCAACTCATTAAATCCTATGGCTCAAGCTACGGCTTGGAACGAGTTTAGAATGAGTGCTGCAATGGAAAGTGTTTTGAAAGGATATAATGATCCAAGAATTTCAAGATACTATGCACCAGTGGCTGGAACTACTAACACTTTCAAAGGATTAAGAAATGGTTATACTCAAGTAGACTTAGGAAAACCAGAAAATGCTGCAGTAGCCAATTCAAATGTGGCCAATGCGTTTTTGCCTGATGCTATGTTTTCAACTCCTTTTGGAATTATGTTCGCTTCAGAGGCTTATTTCTTAAGAGCTGAAGGAGCATTAAATGGCTGGAATATGGCTGGAAATGCAAAAGATTTGTATGAAACTGGAATTTCAATTGCTATGAGGCAGTGGGGAATTACCGATGCTCCCGCTGTAAGTGCCTATACCAATGGAACTACAAGTCCAATAGCATTAAATGATGGAGTAAAAACTCCAGCACTTTCTGATATTCCTGTTAAATGGGCAGATACTCCAATTAAACAAAGAGAACAAGTTCTTACCCAAAAATGGCTTTCTCTTTGGCCTAATGCTCACGAGGCTTGGGCAGAATACAGAAGAACAGGATTTCCAAAGCTTTATCCGAGAATTGCTTCAGAAAATCCTGAAGTACCTGCCAATGGCGTGGTAAGAAGAACACCATATACTATTGGAGAAAATAATACCAATAAAAAAGGAGTGGAGTCAGGAATTTCTAAACTAGGAGGTGCCGATAATTCAGCTACCAGGCTTTGGTGGGACAAACCTTGATACTAATCTTCGAAGCTTAGAATACTTTGTAAAATCCAATTTTTTTCTGTATTGTGCGGATTTAATAGAGCAATTTAAGTATAATTAAATAAATGCCCCATTTTGTTCTTAATGGGGCATTTATGTTTTTAAAATGTTGAATTTTATCTTATTCTTAAATTCAAATCAAAAAAAATACTGAAATGGAATGAATTCTATATTTCACTTCCATATCGCATTATTTTGAGTTTTAAACTAAGCCATTTATTAGTTTTAAAAGGGCGGTTTAAAGTATTACCGGCCACTTAATGAAACCTCTAATTTATAAAATAGAATATAGAAATGAAATTGAAATTTTCGTATTTTTTAGTTTTATTCAGCTTAGCATTCTCATCAAGTTTCTCACAAGAAAGCACTCTTTTGGAAACAAAAAAAATGATGAAAACCTATGGCTTTTCAGATCCAAATCCTGTGGCTAAAACAGGAAGAGTATATCCTTATTTTAGATTTGATGGATATACGGATGTGGGCATTATGAAAGAATGGAAGTTTATTGAACTTGAAAATGATTACATAAAAGTGTCGGTAACTCCTGAAATAGGCGGTAAAATTTGGGGGGCGTATGAGAAGTCAACCAATTTTCCTTTCGTGTATTTCAACAATGTTGTAAAATTTAGAGATGTAGCCATGCGAGGTGCTTGGACCTCAGGAGGTATTGAGTTAAACTTCGGTGATATTGGCCATGACCCTACCGTATCCAACCCCGTGGACTATTATAAAAGAGTAAATAAAGACGGAAGCGTGAGTTGTTTTGTAGGAGCTTATGACTGGGCCTCTCGCACCCGGTGGATGGTAGAGGTAAATTTACCTAAAGACAAAGCCTATTTTACAACCAAAAGCAAATGGTATAACTCAAGTCAAATAGACCAATCCTATTATCATTGGATGAATGCAGGATTTAAAGCAGCTGGTGATTTAGAATTCGTTTTTTCAGGAACCAATTATATTGGTCATGGAGGAGAACTTAATTCTTGGCCAAAGAATAAGGAAGGGAAAGAAATCGGATTTTATGAAAAAAATAATTTTGGCACCTATAAGTCCTATCATGTTTTGGGTAAAACCGATGATTTTTTTGGAGGTTATTGGCATAAAGATAAAATTGGTTTTGTACATTATTCACCTTATCACGAAAAACTTGGGAAAAAAGTTTGGGTTTGGGGTTTGTCTCGTCAAGGTATGATTTGGGAAAACCTATTAACAGATGCCGACGGCCAATATGTTGAACTCCAGTCAGGACGCTTGTTTAATCAAGCTGCAGAAGAAAGCATAAATAGCCCTTTTAAACATGTTGATTTTAAACCCAGTGCCTCAGACACCTGGACAGAGCATTGGTATCCAATAAAAAATATTGAGGGAATTACGCAAGCTCATACTTGGGGAGCATGGACCATAAAGAAAAAAGGAAATTGGGTAATATGTGCAGTATCGCCCGCAAAAAATATTGTGGATAGTTTACAATGGCAAGTAGGAAGTAAAAGATATCGAAAATTTTTGAAACTTAAACCTTTGCAGTTTTTCTCAGATTCTTTGGAAATAAAAACCGATGAGAAGGTTCGCATCGTTTTGGGTAATCACCTAATTTACGATTCTGAAGAAGAAATTAAAACTATAGAAAGGCCATTAGAGGCTCCAAAGGATTTTGATTGGAGTTCAGAATATGGACAGTTTCTAAAAGGGAAAAGTATGGCGAACCAAAGGAAGTTTGCTGAGGCAGAGCTGGCTTTTTCTAAATTATTGAGTAAAAATGCATATCATATACCAGCACTAGGTGAGTTGGCTCAACTTAGCTATAGAAAGGGGCTGTATCAAAATGCCATAGATTTATCCAAAAAAGCTCTTTCTGTAAACACCTATGATCCTCTTTCCAATTATGTTTTAGGATTGGCCACATTTCAAACCAAAAATTTTAATGCAGCCAAAGACGCTTTTTCTGTTGCGGCATTAAGTCCATGGTATAGAAGTACTGCCATGGTGGAGTTAGCAAAAATAGCTTTTTTAGAAAATGATTGGGATAAAGCACAGGTTATTGTTAATCAAATATTAGAAACCGATAGTAAAAATGAAAATGCTCAGCATTTAAAACTTGCAATTCTTAGAAAAATAAATAAAAAAGAGGAGGCTACTAAGTTTATAAATGAGTTAATAGAAGAAAATCCATTAGACCATTTAGCAAGAGTAGAAAAGTATTTCTTGACCCATTCAGACGAAGATAAAAAAGAGATTGTAGAAAACATAAAAAATGAATTTCCTCATGAAAACTTCATAGAAATGGCTCTTTGGTATCGATCAATGAATGATATGATTTCAGCCAAAACATTATTGACTTTGGCTCCTGCACATCCTATGGTGATGCTTTGGAATTCTGAAATTTCGAATGATATGGTGGAGGCAAAAAAAGGAATAGAACTTTTTCCTAGCCTAGTTTTTCCGTTTAGACACGAAGAATTAGGCCTTTTTGAAAAACTATTATCCCAACCTTCCTTTTCAAACATTTGGGTGTTGAAATACTATTATGGGATTCTGCTGTGGCAAATGAATAGGGAAAATGAAGCTAAAAAACAGTTTACTGAATGTGCGGTTGCTCCTGATTTTTTTCCTTTTTACTTGGCAAAAGCTGAGTTGTTTAAGGCTGAAAAGGCAGTAAAAAGAGAGGCGTTGGAGAAAGCCTATCAATTAGCTCCAGAAAATTGGAGGACCATAAAAGCTTTAGCCGAATTTCATCAAACCGAAAAAGATTTTACAAATGCTTTTTTTGTGATTGATAAAGCTAAACCAAATACTGTGCATGAAAAATATATAATTGGACAACAAAAAGCGGAGATTTTATCGGGTTTAAAAAAGTACAAAGAGTGTTTAGAATTATTAAAATCTTTAAACATGTTGCCGAGTGAAGGGGCAAAAGGAACACATGAATTATTCAGGACAGCCAATATTTTGTATGCTATTCAATTGTTAAAATCAAAAAAGCAGAAAGAAGCAGAATTTTATTTGAATGAAGCTGAAACTTGGCCAGAAAATCTTGGTAGTGGGCAGCCTTATGATGTAGATAATCGATTAACAAATGCTCTAAAAATATTTGCTCAAAATTCTGACATGAGTGGTCTTTTGAAATTGAAAAATACACTTAACAAATCAGATGCTTTGTTGTTAGCTGAGTTTTTAACCCCAAAAGCTCACTAGACTTCATGAAAAAATGAAGGGCTTATCGTTAATTTCATTAAAAAGAATCTAAATTTCGAATTATATTGAATGATTATACAATTTCTTGAGAATTGAAAGTCGCTTAAATCAGCATCAAATTGAAGTCAACTTTATATAACGTTTTTTGGGTTCAGAGAAATAAATCAATTATTCGGCACTTTAATTCTGAATTATTAAAAACCTACCTCAACTGGTAGGTTTTTAAATTTTGACCATTTATGCCTACCATTAGCCATTGATTTATAAAATTTAATGATTTTACATCGCCTTTTATCAAGAGCCCAGTTTCTTGCTGAGGAATAAATTGGAAATTTCTATTTCCTCCATTTATAAACACTTGTCCATAATTTGAATCTATTTTTCCCATTCGCACCCGAGTAGGTGTAGTGTTTCCTCCTAAAATAATGTCAATTTTCCCATCTTTGTTTATATCTTTTGCTGCAATGGCATAAATTGGTGAAAACTGTGCTTCTAAAGGTAATGCAGAGAAACTAAGTTTGCCTTTTTCATTCCAAAGAATTCCTGATCTAAGTTCGTTTACATATAGGGTTTTGGATTTTTTCAGCATTTCTGAGCTAAGAATATCTGGAATAGTGGCTTTTGAATAGCTGGTATAATTTAAAAACGATTTCTTCAAACTTGGAATCTGATCTAACAGCTCATCTCTACTAGCATATGGATATTCTTGTTCATTTTCAAAAAGAGTAATCAAAGGTACTGTGGTTCCTACGCCAGAGAAATCGCCAAAATACATTTTTAAACTATTATTAGAAACTACATTAAATTGCGTATTAAGTCCCTCATTACCAATTATGTAATCTGGATCGCCATCGTTGTCTAAGTCTGCAGATGAAATACAATGTGCTAAAAAACTAAATTTAAAGGGGCTCTCAGGGTTTAGTTTATTTTTTTTGTTCATGTAAATTGAGGGAGAACCCCATTCATTTATCACTAATAAATCGGGATACTTGTCTCCATTAATGTCTGAAAACAAGGCATCAGTCACTAAAGAATTATGTTTAAAAGAGGTATTTTCTTTGAAATTCCCCTTTCCGTCGTTGTCTAGTAAAACCGAGGTTTGTGATTCAGGAAACCTGCCTGAGACACTTCCTCCTCCCACAAAAATATCTATATCTCCATCTTGATCATAATCTTCTGTGGCTAAAGCTCCCATATTAATCAAAATAGTAGAGAAATTAGTTGATTTCCGAAAAGTTCCTTTGTCATTTATATACAGTCTCACAGCCAGATAAGGGCTTTCTGGACTGAGTTGGTAGCCATTGCTTCCAACTACAAGATCTAAGTCTAAATCGCCGTCCGCATCAAAAAAATGTGCTTTCGCATCTGAAAATTCGGCATCTTTTTCAATTTCTAATTGCTTAGATTTAGAAAAACCGTTGGTGTTCTGTAAATAAACGGCAGCCGATTGCCCTTTTCCGCCACCAATAAAAACATCTTCTTTTTTATCGCCATTTACGTCCCCTTTTGCCAAACAAGGTCCAGTATATGAACGCATTTCTGGCAATAATGGCTGAATTTTAAAATCATTATTTGAAAATTGATTATGGAAAAACGAAATAGATTGGGCTTCTTTAAAAAATTGGTTTTCTATTGGTAAAAATTGAGGAGTATTTTGATTGGATTCAGTGTACTTTACCGTAACAGCGGTATTTGATTTAACATTTTTAATGACTGTTTTTGTATTATTGTTCCAAAACACTTCTAAAGAGTCAACAACCGCTTTTTTTTCTAAACCAAAAATCAAAGGCACATACATGGCTGATTGAAATCCTCTTGTCGGTTGAAATTCTTGGTACTGTGGCTTCCCATTTTGCCAAACTACCACTTTAGCTCCAATTTTCTGACCTTCGTTTTCTGCCTGTAATTTTACCTTCAAATATCCAAAATCAGTATTTGATTGGCTATTGTTTAAATACAAAAATGCTTTTTCGTTAATATTATTTGTTACAATGTCCAAGTCTCCATCATTGTCTAAATCTGCATATACTGCTCCATTTGATTGACTTTTTTTGTCAAAACCCCATTCCTTGGTTTTTTTTGTAAACTGCAGACCGTTTTTGTTTTTAAAAATAAAATTAGGCTCATTTATAGGTGGCATGGCTTTTATAATTTCCATTTGAGTCGGCATTTCTTTCCCTTCTCTACTATCTATTTGTTTGTCGGTAGAAAATTTCAGAAACTCCATATTGGTATAGTCTCTGGCATAGCCATTAGTTACAAATAAATCTTTTAAACCATCATGGTCAAAATCTGCAAATAATGCTGCCCAAGACCAATCCGTATTCGATATTCCAGCTAATTGTCCAATTTCAGAAAAACCTATCCCATTGTTAATTTGAAGCATATTTCGCATAGACTGATGGTGAAAACCTGCTTTTACGAGCATTTGATATTTGTCGTAATTATCGTCTCCTGAAGTCAATTTTATACGTTCATTTTTTTCAGGTAACATATCTAGGGTGATTATGTCAATGAGTCCATCATTGTTTACATCCGCGGCATCAGTACCCATCGAAAATAGTGAGGTATGGCCAATATACCCTTTTATTTCTTCTCTAAATGAACCATTTTTCTGATTTATATATAAATAGTCATTCTCGTTGTAGTCATTTGAAATATAAATATCTAACCAGCCATCCTGATTAAAATCACTTACATTAATTCCAAGGCCAAAGCTCAGTACATTATTTACAATTCCAGCCTCAGCAGATACATCTCTAAAAATATTGTTTTCGTTTTTCAAAAGTTTTGAGCCAAATCTCAGATCGGGTTGTTGCCTAAATTGAGCTATTGTTGCACTAAATCCTGCATATTGTTGAATAGAATGATTTACAAGAAAACAATCTAAATCACCGTCTTTATCATAATCAAAAAACGAGGCCTGAGTACTGTAAGAATCGTCGTCTAAACCATATTCTGATGCTTTTTCTGAAAAACTAGGCTTGTTTTTATCTGTCCCTTTTAAACCGTTGTTTACATATAAAAGATTTTTTCTTAAATTAGGGTCTTCTGCTCCTGATCTACATACATAGATGTCCAGCCAGCCGTCATTATTTATATCCACTAAAGTTACACCCGTTTTCCACCCGCTGTGTTTTATGCCAGAAATCTCAGTTATATCCACAAATTTTGGAGCATTATTCCCTTTTTCTCCTTTATTCAAATAGATTTTATCAGCTACCATGTTGCCAGTAAAATACAAATCCACGAATCCATCATTATTGAAATCACCAGCGGCCACTCCTCCGCCATTATAAAAATAACCATATTTTAAAACATTATTTTCAGCATCTTCATCAACAAAATTGTTGAAATTAATCCCAGTTTCATCTGCCTCTATTAATGTAAAGAGGGTATCGGAATTTTTAGAACAAGAAAATAATAATTGTAAGCAAATTAAAGTAAAGTATTTATATGATTTCATAGTTTTTTGCATCCTTTTTTTAGTTTGAATCGCAATTTCATTCATAGTTTTATCACAAATATTCTCTTTCTTATGATTGAAAAGTATGGCTTAAACTACATGAATCGTAATTTAAGTTTAATCTTTTACAGCTAAAAGAATCTTTATTTTCGATAAGTTTCAAAAAAAAATAATTTAAACACTAATATAAGCCCACCTTAGGTTATTCTCCAAATTATCAGCTTTGTTTATATATTTACAGGAAATATTTGCCCCATCAAATCAATGCAAATCTTCTAATATCGTATTTTTATATTTCGTAAATTAAAGTTTCAAATGCAATCTACTGATTAAGTAGATTAAAAAGATAAAAAAGGAGTTAGAAGAGTGTTATTTTTGAGTGTCGAATTCAAAATAACATGAAAATATTTTCTCAACTAACCCCAGGGCAAAGATACAAAATAGGCTCAACTCTTATGGAAGGAGATTTGAACGCCTTAATGAGGAATTATCTTCAATAGGATTAGAATTCGGAGGTAATGTTGGACACAGAATCAGTAAATTATCTTTTGAAAAAATTAGTGCTTCAAAAATTCTAATATTAATAGTTAAGTGGCCAATTCCAGCCATTAAATTGCCCAAAATAATTGGCGTAGATGTTTGGCGGGAGTGTTTTCTAAACTGTGTCAAGCCTAAACTAGAGCGAGTTATAAGTTTTGGTTTTTTCAACCAAAACTTATAACTCGAAATCCTCATCTGCGATTCTGTCAGCGAAAATAATACTAATTTCT
>Ga0247832_1004239_pt1 | contig 18224 bp, 16 predicted proteins | sample LaCruzMarch2015__10_FD_192407 | JGI IMG/M metagenome (GOLD analysis project Ga0247832, IMG submission 192407) | Freshwater microbial communities from meromictic Lake La Cruz, Castile-La Mancha, Spain - LaCruzMarch2015_4m | ecosystem: Environmental > Aquatic > Freshwater > Lake | place: Spain... | reverse complement strand
CCAGACCAAAGCTCCGGCGCGGAACTTCTAGTCGCTCAAGTTCGGGCTGCGAAGCAGCAAGCCGCGGCGAATGCTCAAGCCCCGTGCGCACCAACTTAAAGAGGTGCAATGCTTTGCGCAACAAGATGGATGTACGAACGCCATCATTCACTTCCAGGCGCACTTCTTCACCATCGCGCGCAGGCAAGCGATCCCACCACAATCGCGCGGGACGTTCACCGCGCGCTCGGAGCGCTTCGGCTACTTCCAGAATGTCGGGCGCCACGGAATCAGGGCGCGGCTCAAGCACCACGGCGTCATCGCACCGCGTGAGGAAGCGCTCCAAGAGCGCCTCGTCCATGGGGTGTGTGCAGCCAAGGTCAAGGACCGGAACGCGCCCTTCTAAGCCAAATTCACCAAGAATGTGCCGAATGGCCACTGCCGAAGGTCCAACAGCAATGAACGCCATCGGCTCACGCTCGCCCGGACTAGGTAGCGCCGCCACGCGGTTGAGTTCCAGACGTCGCACCACGCGCAACACATCATCACCTTCTGGCGTCCGCGCTCCGCGTCGCGCGCGCAACAAGGCAGCCACTTGCTCCACGCGCTCCGTGATTCGATTGGCGCGCAATGACGGCGAGTCCAACGAACGCAGCACCGTGGAGTGCGCAACAATCGCCGCCATGCGCGGCCCAGCGTTCGCCAGGCGAAACGCATGTTCAATTCCGTCACGCAATGTTTCAATGCCCTTGGGTGCCACCACTGGCAAACCCAACGAACGTGCCGCCTGCCACGGCGATGCCAATCGCACCAAGAACGGATTGTCTTCCAAGAGCAACACCACGCCACCCTCAAGCGGCCGCGAACTATCCAGCGCGCGTCGTGCGGCACTGATGGCCATGGCAAGTTGTTCGTTGGGAATGAGCGCCAAGACGCGCTTCCCCTCACTGGCAGCGCGCACTGCCAAACTCACTGCGCGCGCGCTGTCCACTGAGTCAGTGACCGTCACATGATGCGTATCAAGTGCGCGCGCCACGGCTGGTTCCGCAAGCATCTGAAACACTGGTTCAAACGGCACCTGCCGTGGGCCAACAATGGCGTCAATCTCCAGTTCGCTTTCTAAGACGCCCTTGACGATCGCCTGATGCGCGGAGAGCAACGCATGCCCGTCAGCGCGCAGGAGCGGATGGCTCCAATGCCCGGCAATATCCGCGGCGATTTCAGAAGCAATCGTCACGCGGCGCCTCCCTGATCGGCGCGCCATCCGGGTGCCAGGTTTCCGGCCAAGAGGGCTTCCACCGCAATCGCCACACCGTCAGCATCATGCCGAGCGGTATGCGCGCGCGCAACGGCCATGATGCGCGGATCAGCGTTCGCCATGGCAATACCCATCGGCGCATTGCTAATCAATTCAAGGTCATTCAGCCCATCGCCAAGCGCCACAATGGAGCCGCGGTCAACGCCCAAACGGTCGGCAGCAATGCACGCCATGGACCACTTGTGCACGCGCGGCGCAAATATTTCCAGCATGTGCGTGCGCGAGCCAAGCACTTCATTGGCAGTCAATGCGCCCCATGCGCGCACGGCAAGTTGTTCGCCCCAGCGGTCATCGATCAGCTTTACTAGTGGCGCCAATTCTTCTTCAGCGCCAATAGTGCCAACGCGCAAGACGCGGCCATCCAGTTGCTCATGCGCATCACCCGGCGCGGCGTGCCAATCACGTGACTTAATTGGATGTTCAGTGAGCCACCACTTGGTAGCGGCATCCAAGTCCGCGGTGCCAACAAAGATGTAGTCGTGGCCAGTCAGGCTGGCGTCCATCAAGAGGTGCGCGCGGTGACCATGGCCCATGATGATGTCGGCCACGCTGAGCACCGTGGGCGCATCAATCGTCATGGTTGACAACACGCGACCGCTCCCCGCCTCATGGAGCGAAGCACCACCAACACCAATGAAGAGCGCGTCTTCAGCGATGCAATCGATGGCGTGATGGCTCTCTGACCACGTGCGTCCGGTAGCGATGGCCACCTGCCAGCCGGCATCGTGCGCGGCCTTCAATGCGGCGCGGTTACGTGGGCTGACCCGCCCGCGCTTATCGAGCAGGGTTCCATCAAGATCGGTGACAATGAGTCCGGGCATAGGAAGTTTCAGGCAAAGTTCAACGCGGCGCGCCCCGGGAAGGATAAGCGTTTCCCGCTACACTCCCCGGTTCTATGAGCCAGATCGACCGCCGTCTAAAGACCATGCAGCAAGCCGACCTCAGCGAGGGGCGCGTCAATGACGATTTCGTGCATTGGCTCAAGACATGGGGGCAGAACATTCTGCTGGGCGTCCTGATCATTGCCGCCATCGCCATGGGTTGGTTCTGGTGGAGCCAGCGCAAGGAGAAGGAGCGTGACGACGCATGGGCCGAGCTTGGTGGCGCCAACCTTCCGGCCGCGCTGCAAGAAGTGGCCGCCAAGCATGAGGGCAAGGACGCGGTAGCTCCGTTCGCAGAGCTCTTGGCTGCTGACCGCTACCTGACCGCCGTGCTCTCCGATCAACGATTCGACCGCGAAGCCGGTGCGGTTGACGCCGCGCTCACTCCCGAGCTGCGCACGGAGTGGCTCAAGGCTGCTGACACCCTGTACGCCAAGGTGGCAACCCGCATCACCGCCACCAAGAACCCAGGCGACTACGGATTCCTGTTCGGCGCCCTCTTTGGACGCGCCGCAGTGGCGGAAGACCTGGGCGACCTGAAGGCTGCCGAGGGCTACCTGAAGGACATCGAGACTCGTTCCAAGGGCACGGACTTCGCATCGGCTGGCGAGCTGGCAGCCAAGCGCATTGCCAATCTCCAGGCGCTGACGACTGCGGTAGTGCTTCCATCGAAGCCGATCGCGCCGATGCCACCCGCCATCCCGGATCTCACGGGTCAATTGGCACCAAGCGCAAACGCTCCCGCTGGCAGCGACCCCGCTGCAGCACCAACCGCTGGCGAGGAAATGATCCGTCAACTGCAGGGCGGCAGCGCTCCGGCACCGAAGCCTGCCACGCCGTGACGCAGCCGTCGGACGGCGCTCTCGATCCTGAAGGCGACACTGACGAAGAAGCGCTGAGCGCTGATCCTGCGGAGCTCTTTGAGCTTTACGAGAATCAAACGGCCGACGATGAGACGCCGGTCACGGCTGTCTTTGAAGTCACCAAGAGCGTTGACCTCCGTCTTGATCGCTACTTAGCGCGGCGCGTTCCGTTCTTAAGTCGCACGCAGTTGCAGCGGCTGATTGAAGAGCAAGCCGTGACGGTCAACGGACGCGCGCCAAAGGCAAGTACCAAGTTGCGCCGTGGCGATCGGGTGGTGGCCACCCTACCCCCGCCGCCCACGAACACGCTTGCAGCCGAGAACATTCCGCTCGACATTCTGTATGAGGATGAGCATCTCATCATCATCAACAAGCAGCCCGGGTTGATTGTGCATCCAGCGCGCGCGCATAAGTCGGGCACGCTGATCAATGCGCTGGCGTGGCACTTCCTGCACAACTCAGGCGGCACGCTGAGTACGGTCGGCGGCGACATTGCAAGACCAGGCGTGGTGCATCGCCTAGACAAGTTCACCTCAGGCGTCATGGTGTGCGCCAAGAGCGACACCGCGCACTGGCGAATTTCCAGGCAATTTGAATTGCGACAAACGCAGAAGCGCTACCTCTGCCTGGTTGAAGGCGAAGTGGAGCCATTTGCAGATGTCATTGACCTTCCGCTTGGAAAGCACCCAACGCTGAAGGAAAAAGCCGCGGTGCGTCACGATGAATTCGGAAAGCCGAGTCAAACGGTGTACCGAGTGCGGGAGGTCTACGAAGGCTATTCGCTAGTAGAGATTGAATTGCGCACAGGCCGAACGCATCAGATCCGCGTGCACATGTCGCATATTGGCTACCCGCTGGTAGGCGACGACGTGTACGGCGGTAAGCACGTGAGAGTGGGCGAGTTTGACGAGACCCAGCCGGATGCGCAGGACTTCTTACTGACGCGGCAGGCATTGCACGCGGCATATCTAGGGTTTGAGCATCCGATCACCGGCAAAAAGGTGTCGTTCCAAGCGCCGATGTGGGGGGACTTGCAGCGCGCGGTTGATCTGTTGCGCAAGAAGAGTCTGAAGCAGGTGCTGGAGGCGACGGGGTCGATTTTGGAGATTGGGTCGCCGAAATAATTAGGTGCGGTGCACCACTGTCCTGGACCTGCACACCACTACTCTCCCCCTACCGCACCAAAATCCCAACCAACCAGCCACACCCCCGGAGGCGACATGGCAAAGCGAAAGACATCCAAGAAGTCCATCAAGCGCAGCGCTGCCACACCCAGCACCGCCAAGCCACGCACTGCCAAATCCACCAAGCCCAAGGCAATCGCGCCCAAGCCGAAAGCGAAACCCAAGCCCACGCCAAAGCCCAAGCGCACGCCGAAGGCAAAGCCCGCCCCACCATCCCCCCACATCCTCATCCGCAAATCAGCCGGCCCGCGTGCGTTCGCCAAGTACAAGGCGTACGTGTCCGGCACACGTTGGGAACTTGCCATCAGCGGCCGCTGGAGCGAGTCGCCATACCACTCGGGCCACATGGCCTACTACGTGCGGCGCATTGCGGGCGGCGTTTGGCTCATGAAGTCGGTCGAGCGCAACGCCGACCTTGACGACGTCACCGAGGAGGACATCGAGGAAGGCGCCCTGAACGACGACCAGCTCCAAGCGCTGTGGGGCCGAACCCTGGAGGAAGCCCAGAACGAAGAGTTTGTAGAGCTCGTGGCTGCGTGGCTCGATGCGCCACGAAAGACGGTCACCATTGACGCCGCAAAGACGCTGTACGAGGCGCTTCGCACGCATGACGCCATTATGGTTAGCGAGCCGGACGAAGATGGATTGCTGGAAGAGTGATGGGTTCCGCGGATTGGTGTGCAGGTCCAGCTCAACCCGCCCAGCCACCTCCGCTTCCTTCCAGCCCGATGCCGCGGTACCCTTTCTCAGGTGATCACCCTCCCGGAAGTCCTTGCTGAACTTCGCAAGCTCCAATCGGAGCTCGCGCAACGTCACGTTGCCCGCATCGGAGTCTTCGGCTCGATGGCGCGCGGCGAGGCAACGCCACAGTCGGACATCGATGTCTTGGTCGAAATGACAGACGAAGGCGACTTGTTCGATCTTGTCTCCGTCAAGACTCTGCTTGAGCGCACCTTTGACCAGTCCGTCGACGTTGTACCAGTCGGCGGCCTGAAGCAGGACGTCCGCGATGTCATCCTTCGGGAAGTGCGATATGCCGCGTGACGATGCGGCACGGCTCCGGGACATCATTGAGGCATGCGATCGAATCACGAACCGGGTCGCCGGTTTGGACCATGCGTCATTTGCAGAAGACGACCTTGTGATTCGCGCGGTGCTCTACGACTTTGCAGTGATCGGTGAGGCAGCCAAAGGGGTTTCGCCAACGCTTCGCCTCGCGCACCCTGATGTCCCTTGGTCGGACATGGCCGGGATGCGCGACATCGTGATTCACCAGTACTTCGGCGTGGACGCCAAACTTGTGTGGCGCGCCGCGAGTGTCAGTGTGCCCCGAGTCGTTGGACAGTTGCGTGCCCTGCCCCCAGACGCGTGAGCGCCAGGGGGCGTGGATGGTGGATACAGGTTGAAGTGCACTCCCCGGGTCCGTCCGGTCACTCAGCCACGCCGTCGCTGTTGATGGGGTGTCCGTGATTGGTGTGCAGGTCCACCAAATCAACCCCCATTCGACTGCTCCCCCACCCCATCCTCAAACAACCGTAAGTACGGATCAAATCGAAACCGCCTGTTGCGCGCGTGCCCCGTGATCTCGGTCAGCAATCCGATTGCAACGAGTCGATTGACCACGCCGTTCGCGCCAGCGGGAGTGATGTCCAGCCACTCGCGCACGGTGGCGACTGAAATGATCGGCTGATCGAACAGCTTCTCCATGACTCGATGCGCGCTGCCAGCTCCGCGGCCCATGTTGTCTGCGATCTTGCTGCGGTACTCCTCGCGCATGGCCAGAATTGCCTTCGCGGTGGCGGCTGCCTCCTGGCTCACTTCGAGCACGCCCTGCAGGAAAAACTCAATCCACCCTTCCCAATCGCCGCGCGTGCGCACGGCTTGCAAGTGCTCGTAGTACTCGCTTCGGTGTCGCTTGAAGTGACGCGAGAGGTACAGCACCGGTTGTGAGAGCAACCCACGGCTCATCAGTAGGAATGTGATTAACAACCGACCGACTCGACCGTTGCCATCTAAAAATGGATGAATCGTTTCGAACTGCACATGCGCAATAGCAATCTGCACCAGTGGTGGCAGCGAGCTTGGCGAATTGAGAAACAGTTCAAGTTCGCTCATCGCTTGCAGCATCTCGTGCGGCGGCGGGGGCACGAACGATGCATTTCGAATGCCGCACCCGGCGGGACCGATCCAATTCTGCGATCGGCGGAACTCTCCAGGGGTCAGGTTTCCGCCGCGTACATCGTGCATGAGCTCGGCGTGGATCTCACGAATCAGTCGCACCGAGATGGGAAGCTGATCAAGTCGCACCAGGCCGTGCTGCATGGCACGCACATAGTTCACAACCTCGCCAACATCGCTTGGCGTATGGGGGTCGAACAGTTTCGCTTCCGCAGCCAGCACATCCTGCAGCGAACTCTGTGTTCCTTCGATCTGACTGGAGAGCACCGCCTCCTTGCGGATGTACATGAAGACAAAGAGCTCCGGACTTGGAAGCATCAGCGCTGCACCATCAAGCAATCCCAGCGCGTGATCCGCCTGAGAGAGGAGCGCTCGCACATTGCTGGTCAGGTCAATGGCTGGTACCGGCGGAAGTGGATTCGGAATGAACGCCTGATAACCATTCGGCTGCTCAATCATCCTGCCAGATCTGTTGCTTGTTGAGTTTGCCATGGGCTGAAACTGGCTCCTTAATAAACTGTCAGTTTATTATAGCGCCGGATCTGCTCCATATGCAACTCAAATCGGGGCCGTCCATCCAGCGCCGCCGCCCCCCACCAATTCACCCCCGCCGCCGCCGTGCACCCACCACACCGGCAAGACCAAGCAAAGCCACCGCGCCCGGACTCGGCACGACATCACCAATCAACGTCATCTGAATAGTCGGGTTGTTGCCTTCGCCGTCCGGCGTGGTCACATACGCATTGGTGTTCACCGCAAACGTGGTGTTCGCTCCGTCGTAGAGGAAGTCCGACGCAATGGTGTAATACGTGCTGTTGTAGGAAAGTTCTACGCTGCCTGCGCCCGTTCCCAGTCGGCTCCACTCGCCAGCCATGACCACTGTGCTGGTAAAGGTGCCGCCTTGTGAAACGCCACCGCTGCCGCCGCCAGCAAACACCAGCGCCCAGTGCAATTGTCCATTACGCATCACTTGCGTTTGTGAAATGAACGAGGCATCTCCGGGCGTAGCGCCAGCTACAACGCCGCCTTCATACGCAAAGCGCCAAGTGCTAGTCAAATTTGATCCGCCAAAGGTCAGCGAGTACGGCGATTTGTAGAGGCTATCCACCGGATCAAGCGCGGCCGCGCCGAAATTCAACGTGGCATCACCAATGGTCACCGCTGCAGAGACATTTTGAAAGTTCGCTTTGTATGCGAAGAATTCAGTTTGAACGTCGCCAACGGCGGACGCCCGAACAGTCAGGTCATTGGCGTAGTTGTAATGAGCATTGCTGAAGGTTCCACTCGTGCCAGTCAGCGTGGTGGTGGTTCTCCGCCACGGCTGAGTGATTTCAGCAAACGTGTTGCTCACCAACATCAATGCAACCGCCGCGCTAGCCAATGAAATGCTGCTAGTCATGCCATTACGCAATGACGAACCGGGGCGGAGGGCGGACACATTCTGAAGGGATGATGCGATCATGGGAAACTTCTGAGTCGGGACGACTCGACAAGGGCTTGCCACAAATTCTTGCTTTGCAAGGGTGGTCAATTCGAAACGAAAGAAATGACAGCCGACTTTGTAACGCCACTAGTTAGACCAAGGGGGGCCACTAGTGTTTGTCGTGTTTCATTGAAACACTTGATCGGTGCGAATATGCGCGCGATATCCGCGCGCGCCATCACGCAATCTCATATTCAATGAACTTTGTTCGATGATGTGCCCGCACGTGCCTGAAACGCCAACATTTCTATGATTATCGGCATGCACGACCACCCCGCCATCTTGCGAGCAATTCTTAGTGGCTATGAATTGCCCGCCTCGGGTGAACACGGAATTGCCCATTGGGCTCGGGTGCTTGAAAACGGACTGACGATCGCCGCATCGAATGGCGCAGACGCCGAAGTGGTTGCGTTGTTCGCGCTGTTCCATGATTCACGCCGCGTGAACGAGCATGAAGACGATGGCCATGGTGTGCGCGGCGCGCAGTTCGCTCGGTCATTGCGTGGCCGATTGGTGCACTTGGACGACGCGCGGTTCGAACTGCTGTTCGAGGCCTGCGCATTGCACAGCGACGGGGCCATCGACGCACATCCAACCGTGCAGACCTGCTGGGATGCTGATCGGTTGGACCTTGGACGCGTGGGCACCAAGCCGCACCCGCAACGCCTGTGCACCGCCGGCGCGCGCGCTGTCCTCGAGTGGGCGCACGAACGCGCCGTCTCCTGGCACCAACCGACCGACGTGCTATCAGCGTGGGGATGGCACCCAGACGCACAAACACCCCCAGACGCGTGAGCACCGCCGTCAGCGACGGTGGCGCAGGCGCTCAAGCTCGGCGCGAAGCGGCAGCCAATACTTGCGATCCTCGGCGCGCTCCAATGCTTGCTCCGCGTCAAGCCCAGCCTCAATATCCCTGACAACGCCCGCCTTGACTGCGGTCAATAATGGACGATGTCGCGCCGCGCGAGCACAAGCGGCCGGAAACCGTGCAGCGAGTTCCACCAGCAGCTCGGTCGTTCGTAATTCGCGGAACCAGAATCGCACCTGCGCGGCCGTTGGCGATCGACGATGCTCGAAGAAGTGCGCTTCCACAAGACGTCGGATCATCGGCCAATCTTTATCTCGCTGCGTTTTCTTGGCCTGCACAAGGTCCGCAAGCGAAAGGAGATCGCACGGCGTTCCATCCGGCAGTTCGATTGAGGTGCGGCGCCTCCAAAGCGATGCAAATGGATCGACGCCGCGCATCTTGGCCATCACATCCACCCGCATGCGCATGGCCTCGGGGTGATGGCAGCGAAAGTGTGAACCGTGACCACGTTTGAGAAATGCCAGGGTGCAGGGAGGAACCGCGATCGGTTCGGCTTTCAGTTCGGCGAGCGCCGCGCGAAGGCGAACAAGGTTGGTCGCATCGGCCAAAATGGCAAGATCCGTGTCGCGGCTAAACTCCGCGGCGCCGTAGAACACGCACGCCTGCCCGCCCATGAGGAGCGCGCGGACGCGGTGCGTCTGCATCGAAGAAAGGACTTTGCGTATCGGGTTCGGGATCAAGTGCACCTCCCAGTGCCACATAGGTGAGCCACAGCCGTTCGCTTGCAGCCCAACGCTGGGCCGGGGTCATCCGGTACCACTCGGCCCATTCGGCACCAACGAGTTGTTCGGCCTTCACCATCAGAGCATCGTACGGCATGAACGCAAACGCACACACGCCCCCAGACGCGTGAGCGCCAGGGGGCGTGGAGTGTGGACGCCGGCCGAGGCCAGCGTGAAGAGAACTACTGATATCAGGCGCGACGGCGGCGACTTGCGAAGCCAGCAAGTCCGAGGAGAGCCACGGCACCCGGAGCAGGAACCGGGAAGGTGCTTGCACCCTGACTGACGGCGCCCGAGAGACCATCCTTGATAGAGGCAAAGCCCGCGTAGCTCACGTCGGTGCCGAGCGTACGACCATTGCCCGCGAGCACGATGTGCGAGATCCAAATGCCCCATGAGGATGGCACACCGGCTCCCGTGGTGCCGTTCACGCGGCCGACCATGCCAGCGAGACTCTCAGCGGCGTTGTCAATCGAGGTTGGGTCGCCGGTGTACCAGCCAGCGTTCTGAGGAACAGTGGTGGCTGCAGCTGAGAGGAGGGTGCCGTTCCAGCTGGTGCCGCCATTGCCATTGATAAAGGTCGGGTCGCCGTTGGTGTTGGTGGATGCGTAGAACACACCTGCCTGAGCCCCGCCGCTGTACGTGCCAGCGGTCATGAAGCTATCGATGGAGTCACGGGTCGAGACGAAGCCGGCAGTATCGGGCCTCCAAGTCTTGTTGGCCAAACCAGCTGCCTGGTAGAAGCCACCAGCAACCGTGGTGCTGATGCTCATGTCGTAGGCGTTGAGGAACTTGTCGGACTGGTTGCTCACACCCGCGAAGATGTCGATGACGGTGTAGGCACCAACGTCGCGGACGGAGGCAACGAAGCCCTGAAAGCCAGCGTTTGCTGAGGCAGCAACGGCGGACACGGCGGAGACGGCGAGGATCATGTTCTTCATGGGGGGCGAACCTTTCAAGGGTGCAATTCGGGGCTCATCAAGCGAGACCGAGATGGAAGTGGCGAGTGCCAAACTTCGGGGAGTCATCTCCGTCACCCTCAAGAACGCAATGCAGCTACCCCGCCCATCACCTTCCGTATTTGGAACGAGTTAAAGGAATGTGCAGAAATGCAAGTGCAGTTTCAGCCGCCATTTCTGTTGTCCCATCGCGAGCAGGATTCACGTGAGTCTTAACTCGCGCCATACAAAACACACGCCCCCAGACGCGTGAGCGCCAGGGGGCGTGTGAGTAAGCACGAAACTGTCGCCTAGACGACGAAGAAATGAATCACGGGGCAGAGTCCCCCAGCGGAAACCGCCGGAAGACTCCACCCCGTTCGGTCATCAATGCGAGTTCAGGTACCGGATGAAACTAAACTAATCTGAATCTTCGAACCGTCTTCCAAAGACACACCAGTGGCTTTCAAACGACCACCACTGATCTTGCCCCAAATGCTCGCATAGATGTCATCAGTCTCGTTGTAGACGTAAGCAACAAATTCTCCCTTGCGATTAGCTACAGTGAAGCCGGATAGTAAATTGGTGCCGCTACCGAAAGAACCACTGATTTCGTACAGCCCGTCTACCTCGCCGGGAATAAGCTGAATATCTAAATCGACGGTCTGACCGTACTGTTTGATGGTCCCCGTGTATTCACCCTCGAGGTTCCCGAGAGCCACGAACGGCTTTCCAGACAGCGATAAGTTGCTCCCGAACTCATCGGTCAAACGGGCGGAAAGCGACTTGCCCACACGTGCCGAGCCTGACATCTGGAAAGTTCCGAAGGTCTCTCCGGAGCCGAGGAAGACCTCAACCGAGCCGCTGAACTTCTTGCCAACTTGAACCCAAGAACCATCGACCTGATAGACATCGGAGGAGTAGCGCGAGAGGTAATAGCCGCCCACCGAGCCGTCTGCCTCAAACTCGACGTAAGCAATGCCGTTGACCTTGTCGCCCTCGAAGGTACCGCCGACCTTGAGTTCCCATTGCCCGGTTGGAGCGCTTGCCGCGCTTGCCTGAGCAAGGGCGGGAGCACCCGCAAACAATGCGAGAGCTGCGATGAGAAGACGGCACGATAATGATGACGGTAGAAAAAGTCGCAAGGATTGAACCTTTCTTCGATGAGGAGAGGGCGAGCCCGGGGTCCGCCCTAATTTAGATGAAAGTTCCCGGTACGCCTCCAAGTCTAATCCACTCACTGCGCAAATTCAATGCAGCGGACCGATCCTCAGGCAGATTTTGCCCTTTAACTTGACGCGTACCTAACCTCGCAAGAACTGCGCCGACTGGACTTCCACTCGAAACACGGACGCCCCCAGTCCCCCCTCACCGCAACTTCAAACTCACCAGCGCCACAATCGCCAACGTGATGGCGATCAAATAGAACCGCCCCACCACCTGCGTTTCCTTCCAACCGGCTTGCTGGAAGTGGTGATGTGCGGGCGCACATAAGAGAATCCTTCGCCCCTCGCCGAAACGGATGCGCGTGAACTTGAACCACCCCACCTGCATGATCACACTCAGCGCCTCTAAGTAGAAGACGCCGCCGATCAATACTAAGAGCGCCTCTTGCCGCACACAGACGGCAATGGTTGCCAACAACCCGCCCATAGCAAGGCTGCCGGTATCGCCCATGAATATCTGCGCGGGCGCAACGTTAAACCAGAGGAATCCAAGACACGCGCCGGCCATCGCGCCAGCAATCACCATCAGTTCACCGCTGCCTGGCACGTACGGCACCATCAGAAAGTAACTGGCGCGCTGACTGGCTGAAATCCACGTGAGCACCATCATGGCGAACGCCGCAATCAAGAGCGTTCCACCGGCAAGGCCGTCCAGACCATCCGTGAGATTCACTGCGTTTGAAGTGAACGCAATCATGAATGAGCCAAGCAACATGAAGGTAATCAACCCCATTTGCCAGACGCCAGGCGCAAGTTCGAGCGGTTGAATCTTCTGAGTGGCCCTCCCGGGACGTCGATCGCCGATACCGAACAACGTGTGAAGATCAATAAAAACCACACAATGTCCAGTTCGCCCCATCTGTCGACCGGCAGGGTACGTATCCCTACTCAGGCGACCCCGGGGTGGTTATGGGGGCTAGTTCGCCAAACTGGAACGTGCAGATAACAAGTAATCGTGAATTCTTCCGCTTTTTCCTGTCACAACAAACAGCCTCATACGGTGATAGTGCAGCTGCCCACAGCGCAGCAAATTGTCCCGCATCCGAATTGAGATTCCAAAAGGACCCAATGTTGAACCAACGACTGTCAATCGTATGCATCGTGCCCGTGGCCTTAATGGCATGCCTCACGGCGTCCGGTCATCAATCTGATGCGGTACTTGGGGAATGCGGGACAGTCTGCGGGAGCTCGCAAGGAACAGGTTCCGGCACTCTATTGACTTCCAGCCCCTACGTGGTAAGCGACCCGACGTGTGAAAGTAACCAACTCATCTGCAGCAAGGCGCGCACCAACTGGAGAGCAGCTGCGGGCCTTCCGATACGCGAATGGACTGCTGCGATGGTGCCCGCGGGGACATTCTCACGGGTGCAGGCGAGCGGCAGAATCACCTTCGGCTGCGAGCCGGTACCCGCGCGCGGCGGTGTCGACTGTGGATCAATCAACATTACGGTAGGCGAAACTAATTCGTCGCTACAGTCAAGCGTTGGCCTTGACCCGAACTCGCCTTCGTCCTGTATCGGCTACTTTGATTTTGATGTACCGATGCAGTCGGTGTGGGTAGAGCTCGATAAACCGACTGGAAACGCCGCCTGCGGCATCCGTTTCGTCCGACAAGCGCCGGACGGCCATCTTGAAACAATCGCCTCCGCGACAGGGAGCGCAACCTGCGCTGGCGTCACCGTTAACATTGACGCAATTCCCGCACCAGAGACCAGAGACCGCCCCGCCAACCCCGAGAGTGAAGCGGGACGATCCGCCATCTTCTCAGCCGGAATCAAGCGTGTCGTCTTCGACCTTGGAGCCATTGGGGATGGTCTGCATCCACGTGTGCATGCAATCGCATGGCGCACAATGGAGGCTGCCGTCGAACTCCGTGTGCATCCCCGCCCGCTCGTAGCCGATATCGTTGGCGATCTCGACCAATCCACCTGGCAGGCGGGGCAGCAAGACCGCGGTCAGCTGGTTGTGCAATCCATGTGGCCGAACAGCGGCGTCACCTTTCGCCAGAATGAAGCGAGGATGATCGCTGGCGCCCGCCAGTCGGGGGCAGATCGGGTAATCGCAACGCTGTGGCTTCCCACTGTGCTCGAGTACGAATGGCAGTCAGTCCAGCTCGAAGGCGGGAATTCCGGACCTCGAAGCGTAGCGAGCGCCATATCCGAGCCCCTGCTCATCGGCGATACACGCTATGTGTTCGTGGGTGGTGGCATTGAAGAACAATACCTGCCTTCCGGCGGCGGAAGCTCCAACGACTCCCGGATGAAACCGGCGATATGGAGAGTACGGATACCGAACAACCACGGTACTGTCAGCCCGACCGATATTCAAAGATTAACCGTCGCTCCGTTGGTCCACTGTTCAACGGGCGTACCGTGTCAACTCAACGCTGCCGACGACGGGTTCGTCTCCGACCTCCGTGTGCTCGCCGACGGAACGGTCCTCGGCTGCGGTCGCATGGGTGTTCGGTGTGAGCAGCGTGCTACCAATGTCGCGGCGCTGCTGCAACCCAACCTGCGTTCGGTTGCGGTTGCTTTCGTCGCGCCGCCGTCGACTCTGACTGCATACCCACGCCTCATTGACCAGGGCACTGCATCAGAGAACCACTCTGGGCATTGCATCGCGATGACTACCTTCGGCGTCAATGACGCTCGTGGCAACTTCTTGGCGATTGCATCCTCTACTGCCCAAAGCTGGGTGCGGGGAAACGCGACCAACACATTCCGGCAATTTGCCTGCGTCGGGGACACCCGAACGGTACCTGCGTGCTGCAATGAAGGCCTTCCGGCGATGTGGTGCTCTTGGGACAATTCATCCATTCGGTGGGACTGGAACGGCATTCCTACGGACAACTACGCGCAGGCAATCGTCGGATACGCACGGCGCATAGCGCCGTGGGCAACACAGACAGGCCAAGAGCCGGTGCGTTTCGCGGATTACTCCGCGAGTTCCGCGTGGCGATCGGACCTCGCGGCACCGGATTTAGCCACGCCGCACGCGTTCATGGTGTCCACAGCCGGCTGGTATTCCCGAAGCTGCTCGTACGAGAATGGACAAAATGGAGTCCCTTGCGTCTGTATTCGACAAGCGGCGCTCGTGGAGTACCGCGACGAGGTTGCTACCGAAGCGACGAGCACATTGGAATGCTGGAGCCTCAACGGTCCTGAATTACAATTACGGACTAACGGGCTTCGATTGCTAGATTTGAACGAATGCCTCTGGGTCACCGGCAACAACGAACTGCTTCCCCCGGATGCCGAGTCGGCTGCATCGGACGTTACCGCGCTGACACTTGCCGGACAGGGGGACTCTGCACAGATTCGGCTAGTCACCGGGTTCCGAGCAGCGGGCCCGAACGGCAATCGCGCGGTTGCGTGGACAGGTGAACGAACGACCGCACCACTCGAGGGATCGACGGGCAGAGAACTGCCTGATGCCAATTGGTGCGGGATGGATGTGCAGGACTTGGTGCTTAAGGTCCGAAGTGTTGCTCCCGATCACACGACCGCAGTTCTGACCAATTGGCAAGATCTAGACATCACGCAATTCTCGCTCGTGCTCAGCTCTTGCCAATCAGCTACTTCGGACGGGCGATTGCTCACAATCGGCCAAGTCACCAAAGACCGTGGAGCGCAATTACTCTCCGTCCACACGTACTTTGCTCAAGATCTGAACAATGACGGCGTCCTTACGAACGCTGACCTCGGCCTGTTACTCGGTGCATGGGGCCCGTGCAACAGTTCATGCCAAGCGGATTTCAATGGGGACGAGGTCGTAAACGGCACCGACCTTGGACTGTTCTTCGGGGCTACCCACCCGTCGTTTTCACTTGCGTGCTCTCTTGTGGCCGAACACGCACGCGATATCGCACGGCTACAACTCGCTGCGTCGCTCCTAGGCTACGATAGCCTTGGAGAAATAGGGGGCTTCATGGCGGCGCTTCCCCTCTCCCAAGCGTCTGTCCTTGCAGACGTCCTCGTCGCAGTCGCGGACTCCCAACAATGAAAAATCAACTCCAATTCCGCAGCGATTCTAGGTGTTCCGGCGCGCGGGGCGTTCAAATGCTCCGCGCGGCACCTGCTATCGCCTTGGCATGCCTTTCAAGCCAATTGAATATCGCAACCGCCAGCGCGGGTCCAACTCAGGACATCATGTGGCTAGGTAGGCCATGGTCAACGAACGTCGATACCCGTGCCTTCCAGCAGCGCTTCGTCCACGTGGCTGCCGGGCCATACCACACGGCGGGTCTGACGGCAGATGGAAAGGTCTGGACTTGGGGCAGAAATCGCGGTAAACCCGGCACCACCGGATATAACGGAGAGGCGCTTGGGTGGGGCGAGAGGACGCGGATCCTTCGAGCCGCAGTACTTTCCGACACGGTCGTAGGGGTCTACGGCACTTGGGGCGGCACCACGATCCCCGGGCATCCATCGGCAGTACCAACCGGGACAATCGCATTGGAAGTTGGGGTTTCCTGGGGCGGAGGCGAGAGTTGGCGTCCAACCCACGTGAGCTTCTTGCTTTCCGACGGCACTGTGGTGTGCTGGGCGGTACCTAACAACTACGGTGGGAATGTCTACGGTGAAGCAACGGTTCCTCCTGGCCTGACGAATGTTCGATCCATCGCGACAGTCGGCACGGGGTCGCTCGCACTCCGCTCCAACGGCACCCTGGCGTATTGGGGATCCACGATTTGGACGCCGCCGTCGTTCACCGAGCCGATACGCTCGATCTCCGGCAATCTCGAGTGCTTCGCCGCAGTCAAGACCAACGGCAATGTGGTTGCTTGGGGAACCACCCGCGTTCCACAAAGTACAGTCCCCTCAGCGCTCGGCTCCGTACGCGAGGTGGCAATGGGTTATTACCACGCCGCTGCCATAAGAACAGACGGTTCGGTGACGTGCTGGGGTCGCGCCGACGAAGGCCAGTGCACCGTGCCAACGGACCTCGGTCCTGTTTCCGAAGTCGCATGCGGTGGTTGGCAGACGGTGGCGCTCTGCTCCGACGGTTCGGCGCGGTGCTGGGGAAACAACGGTGACGCTGAGTGCGGCATCCCGCGCAGAGCGGCCCAGATCGTGCAAGTGGTGGAGAGCAGGGCCTATCACAGCGGGTCGAAGGTCATTCGCTGGAGCGACGGCGTTGTCACCGCTCTTGAACACGCGCCGTCACCACCCTCAGACATGCGCCCGGTATCCCTGCTCGCCGCTGGTGGCGACCATTTTGTTGCGCTGCAGGACGACGCAACCGTCCGTTGCTGGGGCTTAAACAACTTCGGGCAATGCACGCCTCCATCCGACCTGACGGGTGTTCGATCGGTTGCCGCCGGGTACAGATTCAGTGCGGCGGTGCGCATCGACGGCACCGTTGTTTGCTGGGGCTCGAACAGTGATGGCCAGTGCACTGTGCCCACAACGTTGCCTCCGACCGCCACAGTTGCATGCGGCGATTCGCATTGCGCCGCGCTGGGATCGGATGGGTCCGTCACGTGTTGGGGGCGCAATGTCGAGATACAGTGCGGTGTACCAATCTTCTACCAGCCAGCGGTGCAGGTGGTGTGCGGCGTAAACCACACCGCAGCGCGATTTGCGGACGGGCACGTGTCTGCGTGGGGAGATCCTGCGCACCACAATGCACCAGTACCCTTCTATCTCGGCCCCGTGACTGCGATCGCTGCGGGTGGGTATCGCACCCTTGCGCTTCGGCCGGACGGAAGTGCCGTTTTCTGGGGAGATGCGGGGTTCTACACAGATGTTCCAACGAGTTACCCACATCCTGACTGCCAGCAAGTGACTGCGATCGACGCGGGTTTCGATACCGACTTCTTTACCATCGAGAGCACCGCCTTACCCCCGTCCTGCCCGGAGGACCTCCAACGCGATGGCGTCGTGGACGGCGGCGATCTCGGCATACAGCTCAGTCAGTGGGGACACCACGAGCAAATCGTTGTTGGCGATATCAACAGCGACGGCACCGTCGACGGACAGGACATCGCGCAAATCCTCGCTGCGTGGGGAACCTGCTCGGGGAACTGAGCTGGACTTCCACTCGAATCACCGACACTGCCCCCCGTCACCGCAACTTCAAGCTCACCAGCGCCACAATCGCCAACGTAATGGCGATCAAATAGAACCGCCCCACCACCTGCGTTTCCTTCCAGCCGGCTTGCTGGAAGTGGTGGTGTGCGGGCGCACACAAGAGAATCCTTCGCCCCTCGCCGAAACGGATGCGCGTGAACTTGAACCACCCCACCTGCATGATCACGCTCAGCGCCTCTAAGTAGAAGACGCCGCCGATCAATACCAAGAGCGCCTCTTGCCGAACGCATACGGCAATGGTTGCCAGCAACCCGCCCATGGCAAGGCTGCCGGTATCACCCATGAATATCTGCGCGGGCGCAACGTTAAACCAGAGGAATCCAAGACACGCGCCGGCCATCGCGCCAGCAATCACCATGAGTTCCCCGCTGCCTGGCACGTACGGCACCATCAGAAAGTAACTGGCGCGCTGACTGGCTGAAATCCACGTGAGCACCATCATGGCGAACGCCGCAATCAAGAGCGTTCCACCGGCAAGGCCGTCCAGACCAT
>Ga0247832_1004235_pt1 | contig 18242 bp, 9 predicted proteins | sample LaCruzMarch2015__10_FD_192407 | JGI IMG/M metagenome (GOLD analysis project Ga0247832, IMG submission 192407) | Freshwater microbial communities from meromictic Lake La Cruz, Castile-La Mancha, Spain - LaCruzMarch2015_4m | ecosystem: Environmental > Aquatic > Freshwater > Lake | place: Spain... | reverse complement strand
AGGGCATTTGATAATTGACCGCTGAGGTCTTCTATTTGCTCTTTGTCTGTCAGCATAGTTCAAAAATAGCAATTCCTTTAATCCTTTAATTTTTTTTTTCGCCGCTGAAGGCGGCTGGATAGTTACTTTTACTTCATATGTAAAATCCGGCAGTTGAGTAATTGATTCCGCAAGGTGTTTACGGTGACACTGGCAAATATTTGCTTCAAAACAAGTGAGGGCAATGCGTTGATGTTTTTTGAGCAATGCTAATATCGTTTGTTGAGTTGAGATTGTTTCTTTTAAAGTAGTTTGGCGATACTTCGCAAACAATTGATCATAATCGCGTTGAGAGTGTAGTTCTTGCCGTTGTTCTGATTGAATACCAACATCTGGAAAATGCATATAGGCAATGCCTAGACCTTCACAAAAACGCTGTAGCTGGGTTTTGCTAAACCCATATTTCATACTTAGTGGATTGTTGCGAACGTCCACCAATAATTTGACATCATTTCTAAGCAGTCGATTGAGGTATTCCTCCAGAGAAATACCTTCATAACCAATACTAAAAAGTACGATTCGATCGCTTTTGGGGCGACTGGATTGTACATTTTCAAACTCAGTTTTTGACAATAGGGCTTCTGCCTTGAGACTATTAATCGCCCAATAAGGGAAATTAACGTAAGTATGTTTCATCAACGCGCTAGCATTCATGTCTCCATACAGTCTGCGAATGGTGCCTAATAACTGACGGTCTTGAGGTCGAAGTTGCTGAATATAGTCTACTGGCTCTGCGATTTTAAAGTAGCTCTCCGTTTCGCTCAGCATTCCCTTATTGACCATGGCCGTCAGGTCTGCATTAGCCGAATAAGAGAAACAGCCATACTTATAAGGAACAAAATCGTATTCTGCTTTCTCTTGCCGTTTGGTCAGTAGAAAAAGAAGTTTTTGAAGGCGGATTTTTTCCAATTCTCCTTCAAACGATTGGAGCAAAGCCAGAATGATTTTACGACGATAATACATGACGCAAATATCAACAAAAAAATGTGGAATAAAAAAATAAAAAACAAAATAAGGGGCGACAAAAAAATAAGTGTTCATTTTTGCCCTACTACTAAGGCAAGATAATTTTCGTTTTTCATGCGAGCTATCCATTCCTCCGGTAAGCTGGGTGCGGATAGCAATGGACTGCATCCGGCGTTCTATCCATTCCTCGTTGTAGCCCAATGTCATTGACTTAAGGAAAAAAGGAGCATTCAGCGCAGGATTGTGCTGATGTCTACCAACCCCCGACCCCTGTGAGGGGAGTACAGCCTACGTTAGCTCAATATTCTACCTTTTTCTCGAACAAAAGGTAGAATTTTTGCTTACCGAAAATGTACTCCCCTTCCAGGGGTCGGGGGTTCTGAGACAAAAGCAGACTACCAAATTCAACGCAGAAATCCTTAGGTCAATGACATTGCGCTATAGCCCAGCGCCTGATAGTTTTCTTTGGCGCGGACGGCGGCCAGTTCTGGGTTTTCAATCTCCTGAATACGCTCGTAGCCAACCTTCGCAAGCCAGAGCTTGAAGGGTTCGGCCTTGGGTGAAGGAATAGGATAATCCGAAACATTCCCTCAGTATTGGCTGCGTCGGTTTCCCGCATTTTTCCATCTGGAGATTGCATTTTCAACTGTCCGATTTTATCGGACACTTCAACGTGGCCCTCCTTTTGGAGCTTTGATTTAAGGTCATTCTAGTATTTTCGGGGGCGCTTATTGCCGGTTAGTACTTCCACCACATTTATGATGGAGAACCACCATTCCTCATTATGCCATACTCTCCGGATTTCAGTTTCCTGAAAGACGATGATTTTATGATCTTTTTCCATGTGCAATTATCTTTTTGCTATTACAAAAATAACAAAAATTTTAAAACATAAAAATTTTATACTTTTTATTTAAAAAACTTTTTTCTTATTCTCTATTGGGGAGCGTTTAAAATTGGAAACCTCGATAGAAGTCTTTTTATTGGCGATGTGATAACTCCGCTTTGCCTGTTTATTATTAAAAGGCTTGAGGTAATTTGATTATCAAGTAATTGAATAATTCCAGGCATAACGACTAGCGGCAGAGCCGCCAAAACGTCTGTAGTATTTATGCATTAACCTGGATTAAAGGTGCAGAGCACCGTAACCCCTTCATGTTGCGGTGCTCTGCACCTTTAATCCATAATTTGGTACTGAATGCTACAGACGTTTTGGCGGCTCTGCCGCTGGCCACTTAGCCTAACATTATTTAATTTACTGATACTCATTTGCCTTAGGAACGGGAATGAAATAAAGTAAACAAGTTGACTGAGCTATTTTTTGATTTGGCAAGGCACGACGAAGGCGCATAGCAGGCCTACGCAACTGAGGAGTAACGCAGCAAAATCAAAAAAGAGCCGGTCAAGTGTTTACTTTATTTTATTTCCGTTCCTTAAGTCAAAAAGAACTAAGCTCTAATCAACCCGGACTCTCGCAATTACAGGCAAGTGGTCAGAAGGCAGCCTTCCACTCCAGGAATCGGATAGAATGGCATGTTTTAAAACAACCATTTTGTTTTTCACAAAAATGTAATCGATGCGCGAGTCCTGCACCCCTGGAAAAAGGAATCCATTGGTAGAAGTACCCGTTGGCCCATGATGAGGGGTTTGGGTAATCAAGTATCCATCCAAAAAATGGTCAGGTTGTTGTTTGTCGGTCAAAATGCGAATGGGATCGTCGGTGGGTCGGGCATTAAAATCTCCGGTAAACACGATGGGATTGCCTCCGGCAATGGTTTTGATTTTTTGCATCACCAGTTTTGCACTTTCCTGGCGTGCTTTTTGCCCGCTGTGATCAAAATGGGTATTGAAATGGAAAAAAGTTTTGCCCGTACGTTTGTCCTTAAATTTTATCCAGGTTACAATCCGGGGCAAGTCGGCATCCCAACCTTTTTTGCCAGGTACATCGGGGGTCTCTGACAACCAAAAGGTATTCCCATCCAGGCGCTCAAACCGGTCTTTCCGGTAAAAGATGGCCGAAAATTCATTATCTGGACTAGGGTTGGTCGTACCATCGGTTCTACACAAACCGAACCATTCGTACCCTGGCATCAGTTTTGACAAATCGTCCAGTTGGGAGCGAAAGGCTTCTTGAACCCCCACAATATCCGCGTCGTGGTAGTGAACCATACTGGCTACCATTTCTTTGCGGTGTACCCAAAAGTTGAAACCATCGTCGGGATTGGGGTAGCGAATATTGAAGGTCATGATGTTGAACGCGGTCGCACCAGGGTCATTTTGCGCGATAGCCAGCTGAAACCCCGTCAGAAAAAGGCAGCACAAGAGTAAATTTTTCATAAATAATAGTGGCATTTGCTGGGCTTCAGATTTACTGAAGCCCAGTGCTAAAATTAATATCCTTTAATCAAATTTTCGGCAATGATTCCCGGATACAGGATGCCATCCGGGGCTTTAAAATCCACACCCAATAAATAGGCAATATGGGGCGCCACATCTTCCATACGCAGGGTGGGCATGGTCATCCCTTTGCGCAAACCGACACCAGAGGCAATAAAGCCTGCAAACAAATCCTGTCGGTCGGGAATCATCCCGTGCGAGCCACCTGGAGTGGATTGTACCAATTCAGGGACATTGTAGCGGGTGGTACACACCACTCCATTGACGGTTTGAACGGCCAGGGCAACATCAGAATCCACCCCGTATTGGTCCAACTCGGCGCGTTCAACAATGCGGTACAAATTCCGAATTGACCTTGGTTGTTCTTCCAATATTTTGCGCACTTTGGCTAAGGTTTCTTTGTCGTTTTTGTCGCGCAACATCAGAAATTGATCCTTGAAACAGGCTTTCCAGTTGCCCCGATCAGGTGCCTCAAACAACAAGCCTTCCTTGATCAACACACTATTCCAGGCCAATTGGGTATGCCGATCTTCAAAACCATGGTCGCCCACAATAAAAAAGACCGTTTCATTAAAAATACCCGCTGCCTTGGTAGCCTCAATCAGCTGTCCAACACAAACATCAGCAACGGCAATGGATTTTTCCACTTTTTCACCTTCCCGACCCTGCTCGTGTTGAAAATGATCGGTCGCTACAAAGTGGATGGTCATCAGATTGGGCTTGTATTTCTGGATGATGTAGGCACCCACATCCGCCAACCGCAAGTCGGAACGGTAGTCATCAAAATCAGCAGATTTTTGCTCGGGCAGGTAAGGTGCCATTTTACCAGTGACATTTTGTTCCAATTCGGCCATAAATCCCGCAGGTTTGATGGATTCTGGGTTACGGCTGGAACCAAAAACAAAATCTGCTGGTGCATTGGTTGAAACGGGCCAACGGAGGGCGGCCACCGTACCTCCAGCTTTTTTTACGGCATCCCAAAGCGTTGGCACTTTAATTTGGCTGGCATCGGTGTATTGACCAGCATTCCATCCTTTGGGGTCGAAAGGCTGATTGTGGTAAATGCCATGGCGAGCAGGCAAAGCCCCCGTAATCATGGTGATGTGGTCGGGAAGGGTAACCGAAGGTACCACTGGGCGTACCCCTTTCGCTCTGATCCCGTTTTTGGCCAACCACTTCAGGTTGGGGGTAGGCCAGCGTTCTTCCAGGTAAAAATCAGGGCGAAACCCATCGATACATACCAACACGGCATATTTCGCAGGCCCCTTGGGTTGGGCCATCAGGGCAGTTGCCAACAGGCAGTTTAGACCCAAAAAAAGGAATGCTAATTTATTCATAGATAAGGTGTTTGGATTAAAGTTTAAAAGTATTTCGCTCCATTTAGAATTCTGCTAAGCTCATGTTTGGATTTCTTTAGGAAACGATGAGTAAGCTCATGTACAAAAGGCAAATTGATTAATGGAAGTCTAATTTGACCATAACATACGCCTAATGTAAGCTGCCTATCTTCGAGCTGTGAAAAGTTCAATCCCTGAATGGATTGCCTACCGATAAAGGCTTAAAAGAAAAAGCCATTGCCTACTTCATGCAAGCAAGCGCAGCGCCAAAAGGCCACAAGTCACTAAAATCAAATTTTTATCGAACATACTAGGTTATGAATTTAAACCAATCCATCATGAAATCATTTTACATTAAGGAAGTTTTTATCCTAAAAACTGTCCGTTTTACTTTAGGGTGGGCGCTGAGTTGCGTTGTCCTGACGACAACTTTAGCCCTGCCTGCCTTTGCTAGCCCGCATCTGGATCAGACCATCACTGGCACTGTTCGTGATGCCGAAAGCAAAGAGCCACTGCCCGGTGCTACCGTAGGCGTAAAAGGCACCACTTTGGGTACGGTAACCGACGCCGAGGGGCGATTCTCATTGAATTTGCCTGAAAGTGTCACCGTTTTGACTTGTTCCTTCTTGGGCTACGAAACGGTGGAAGTCAATGTGACCAATCAAACCAATCTGGACATTGTGCTGCAATCCTCCAGCAAGGCATTAAACGAAGTCGTCGTAGTGGGTTACGGTACCCAGCGCAAATCCGACCTTACGGGTGCTGTGGGTTCTGTTTCCAGCGAAAATTTCAACACAGGGGTAATGATTTCTCCCGAACAATTGATCCAGGGTAAATTGGCCGGGGTGAGTGTAACGGGGAATACTGGCGAACCCGGTGCTGCACAAACCATCATCATCCGGGGACCGAGCTCTTTGCGTACAGGCAATACTCCGCTTTTCGTAGTAGACGGCGTTCCTCTTGACGACGACAACATTAGTCCTTCACGCGCAGGTGTTGGTTTTGGTAGCGCAGAACCCCTCAACCCTTTGAACTTCATCAACCCTGCCGATATTCAGTCGGTGGATGTATTGAAAGATGCATCAGCTACCGCCATTTATGGTAGCCGTGGTGCAAACGGGGTGATTTTGATTACAACCAAAAAAGGCAAAGGTAAAGGTGGACTGACCTACAACAACTATTTTGGGGTTTCTAACGTAGCCAACAAGATTGACCTGCTGAGTACCCAGGAGTTCATCGAATACCAGAACACCAAGGGAAAACCCGCCAACATCTACCCCGGCAACACCAGCACCAATTGGCAGGACGTGATGTTCCGCCAGGCTTTTTCCCAAAACCATAGCCTCGCCTTGAGTGGATCTACGGATGCTTCCAATTATTACGTGTCCTTGAGTATGTTGGATCAGGAAGGAACCATCATCGACAACGACATGCAACGATACACCGGGCGGGTCAACTTTTCTCAGCGTTTGCTAAATGACCGCCTGAACTTTACCGTAAACATGACCGCGGGCCATACCAACAACAACAACGGCGCAAGAAGTGACAACCCCGGTGCAAACACCGCAGGTTTGATTCCCGATATTGTGAACGCCAACCCAACTTATCCTCAATATAAGCCCGGAACGGATACCCTCTTCCTTTTTCCAAATGGCAGAAACCCACTGGCCACTTCTGAACTGGTGACCAGTTTGACGCGCATGGATCGGGTTTTGGGTAACATCGAAGGTTCTTTGGAACTGTTCAAAGGCTTGCGGTACAAAATCAACTTTGCCATCGACCGCAGCGTGGGCAACGGTGACGCACAAATCATCCCTACTGGCGTATTGTCCAACATTGATTTCCCCGAAGGACGGGCCGTATTTGCCAAAACCGAAGCATTCAATCGCTTGATTGAAAATTACCTGGAGTATCGCTTTGCTTTGGGCAAAAGCAAGATTACGGCACTAGCCGGGCACTCTTACCAGTATTTTTACAACACCTCGAACAGTTCCAGCATCAACGGTTTTGCTTCCCGTGAAATTGACCTGATCAATGCTCCAGGCAATGGTACGACGCTGACCATCGGCGCCAACCGCCCGGGTGGTGGTACCAACAGCACCAAGTTGCAATCTTTCTTTGGTCGGGTGATCTACGATTTTGACAGCAAATACTTGTTGACGGCTACCTTACGTGCCGACGGTTCTTCCCGTTTTGGAGCAGAAAACCGCTACGGTATTTTCCCTTCAGTTGCGGGTGCCTGGAGGCTTTCTGAAGAAGCCTTCTTGAAAGGTTCCAACATGATTAGCGACCTGAAATTGCGTGCGGGTTGGGGACAGACAGGTAACCAGGAAATTCCTGGAAAAATCACCCAGGCTTCTTTGAGTTCCAACAACAGCAGCAGCAGTGCGGGGTATCCCCTCTTTGGTGAAACCAACACTTCTGGGATTCTATTCTCCCGTGTAGCCAACCCAGAAATCAAATGGGAAGTAACGACCCAGACGAACCTTGGACTGGACTTTGGTCTGTTCAAAGGCAAACTCTTTGGTTCAGTGGATTTATTCAATAAAGTGACTACCGATGTGTTGTTGGAACTGACTGTAGAAGATCCAATTTTGCCAACCGGTACCAGATGGAGCAACATCGACATGGAAATCATCAACCGAGGGATCGAGTTGGCGCTGAATTATGGATCGTCCAAAGCCAAACCATTCTATTGGGGATTGGGTGCCAACGCCACTTTCCTGGACAACAAAGTCGAAAAAGCCCCATTTTCGTTCCAGCGTACGGGTGCGATCAACGGCCCGGGTCTTTCTGGCGTAAGCGTTTCGGGTAACTTGAATGGATATCCCATCGGTACCTTCTTTATCCGTGAACACCTTGGATTCAATGAATTGGGCCAGAATATTTTCCGCGATGTAGACAAAGACGGTGCCATCACCGCCAATGACCGGGTAGTTGCAGGTTCACCGATTCCAGATTTCACCTATAATGTTTCTGGTAATGTTGGTTTCAAAGGATTTGACCTGAGCTTCAATTTCAATGGGGTGACAGGCAATAAAATCTACAACAACACCGCCAATGCCTGGTTCAACGCGCCCAGATTGTCTTCTGGTTCCAACATTGACAAACACTACCTGAATCCTGCCGAAAGTGCCACCAACTCTGCCGCAGAATCTACCCGCTATTTGGAGAATGGCGCTTTCTTGCGCCTGAACAATGCCACTTTGCGCTACCGTTTCAATACCACTGCCGTGAAGGGATGGAAGGGATTGAGTGTTTTTGTGACAGGTCAAAACCTGTTTACGATTACCGATTATTCTGGCTTTGATCCTGAAGTGAACCTGCCTTCCAGTGTGGGCGGTATCGTGGGATATGGCATTGATTATTCCAACTATCCAAGAGCCAGAACCTTCTTGGCTGGAGTTGAATTGTCGTTCTAAGCAGATTAATAAAACCTATTGACGCTCAATGTCAATCCATAATAAAACAACCATGAAAAAGATACTTTTTTTCCTATTGCTTTTTGCTTTCCCCTTCGTACAAAGCTGCGATTTGGAGGAAGAAATTTTTGATGAAGCCCTAAATGCCAGCTTGCTGGAATCAAAAACCGCGGCTGAGGGTGTTTTAGCACCAGTTTATTCCCGGATGATCGACCTGTTCAATGACCACAATGGTTATTTCATGCTCCAGGAAAACAGCACCGATGAGTGCATCGTGCCTTTCCGTGGCGGTACTGATTGGTTCAATGGAGGCGTTTTGATTGAGATTCACCGCCATACCTGGACTTCCAGCTTGAGCAACACCCAGAATACCTGGAACCAATTGACCCAAGGTGTTGCGCGTGCTTTGGTGGCTCAAAAAACCCTGGCCTCGTTGAATTCACCCAACAGTGCCCTTTATATTGCTGAATCCCGGGCAATGGCGGCATTTTACAACTCCTTGTTGTTGGACCTTTTCAATGTGGTTTTTGTAAAAAGCCCAGACGACATTCCAACCACTGGAGGGGTAGGAAAAGAATCAACCGTACTGAAAGACGGAGCTGCTTTTGATTACCTCATTGCAGAGTTGGACGCAGCCGAAGGTGCTTTGCAAACCAAAAAAGAAGTAGGTCAAGGTCGCATGACCAAAGGTGCCATCTGGGCCTTGAAAGCGCGTTTGTACCTGAACCGTGCTGTTTACCTGAACCGTTATGTCAAAGGCCCACAGTTTGCTCCTGCTGACATGGATAAGGTGATCGAAAATGCTGATAAGGTGATTAACTCCGGTATCTACGACCTGGAGAAAGCCGACTACTTCAAGATCTTTGACCTAGACAACAGCGCTCATCCAGAAATCATTTTTGCCCTGAAGCAAATCCAGGACAACAACAACGGTGGACGTTTCACCTGGTTTTCACTGGCGCGCAACCACTTTTTCAGCCTGACCAACCGTGGATCTACCGGTACCGACGGCGGTTCCATTACCCCAGAGTTTTGGAATACCTGGGCCGACAACAAAACGGATCCTCGTTTTTACAAAGAAGTCGTGAAGCAAGATGGTTCGGTTACTTCCGTGCCAACGGCTCGCTGGGGACTCAACCGCGGCTTGTTGCAAGGCCAGCAATACGGCATCGTACTAGCTACCGGTGGTGCTGACTTCAAAAGAACCACCAACGGAGATCTGGCGATCGAGGCCCTGAGAAATACTTTCCGCACCGGAGAAATGGTCAACTTTACCGTAGCGGTTGATTTGGAAACCAATACCGGCCACTCCCAAGGGGTGCGGGTTTCCAAATACGCCGTTGACCCTCTTTCTACCCAGGGGAGAAACATCAATCGTCTAGATATTCCGATCCTGCGCATGGGCGACATTTACCTGATGCGCGCCGAAGCAAAGCTCCGCAAAGGTGATGCTGCTGGAGCACTTGCCGATGTAAATGCAGTACGTACCGCCCGCAAACACCCAGTGTTGTTGACCCAGGCCGAAATGACCCTGAACAACCTATTCCGCGAAAGGGGCTTCGAGCTGTATTGGGAAATGCAGCGCCGCACTGACATGATCCGCTTTGGCAAATACGAAGACACCTGGACGTCGAAAAGCGACAACAATCCAAACCGGAGAACTTTCTTGATTCCTCAAGTGGCCCTTGATGCGAATCCTGGCTTCCTGCAACAGAATCCACAGTAAGTACTATTGAAAATTTAGAAGCGCGGCATCAACTTGAAAGGGTTGATGCCGTTTTTTTATTGGATGACCATTATTCCAAAATTTGAGTCAGCGATAAAACGGTCAATGTCTTCTTTCTATTAGCAACCTAAACCCATTTCAACCAAAACCTATTTTCATCCTTGCAATTCCCTAACAATGCCATGCTAGGTTTGGGTCAGATTTCAAGTTCGCTTTGAACTTGGATAAAATCACACAGATTTTCCGACCAAACCATCAAATATGAAACTTTCCGACTTTGTAAAAAATTGGCATTGTAGCTTTAGGCACTTGAGCCTACTGCTTGTTTTATTGCCAGCATTAGGATCCGCTCAATCGAGCCTTAGAAACATTACCGGCCAGGTCAACAACGAAAGTGGGGAACCACTGGTAGGTGTTACTGTAGTGCTCAAAGGTACTGGCAATGGCACCACAACGGATGCCGACGGTAAATTCGGGATGAATGTAGCGGCTACTGATCAGGCATTGCTGGTATCCTACATTGGCTACCTGACCAATGAAGTGCCCCTGACTCCGGCCAACTTCTATGACATCCGCTTGAGACCTGGTTCTACAGAATTGGACGAATTGGTCGTCACCGCCTTGGGCATCACCCGCGAGAAAAAAGCCTTGGGCTACGCAATTCAGGAAGTGAAGGGCGAACAATTGACCCAGGCTCGGGAAACCAACCTGGTCAGTGCACTGGCTGGTCGGGTTGCCGGGGTAAATGTAACGGGTGGTTCGAACAGCATCGGCGGTTCTTCACGGATCGTCATTCGGGGTGAAACTTCATTGGCAGGTAACAACCAACCCCTCTTTGTGGTAGACGGCACGCCGATCAACAACAAGGTAAGCGCCATTGACCAATCTGGCCAAAACATCGATTACGGCAACGCCGCTTCGGAAATCAACCCTGACGACATTGAGTCAATTTCCATCTTGAAAGGGCCCAATGCCGCTGCCTTGTACGGCTCGCGGGCTGCCAACGGGGTCATTTTGATCACCACCAAAAGTGGCAAAGGAAAAAAAGGCATTGGCGTCAGCGTCAATTCGGTAACTTCCTTCGAAAATCCGTTGTTGCTCCCTACCTACCAAAACGAATACGGTCAGGGCCGGGGTAACGTGTACAACATTGGTGACGGTGGTCGCAGTTGGGGTCCCAAATTGGATGGCCGCAAGATTGCCGTGCCTGTCAATACCGAATGGCCACCCAAAACCGGTGAAATGGTAGAATGGCTACCCTACCCCGACAACGTCAAAGAATTTTACCAGACTGGCCGCACCCTTACCAACAGCATCGCCCTTACGGCTGGCAACGACAATGGCAATGTGCGCATTTCTTACACCAACCTGAACCAAACCGGGATGGTGCCCAATACCGACCTCACCCGCCATACCCTGGCCTTGAATTCTGCTTATTCCTTGACCAACAAGCTGAAATTCAACGCCGCCATCAATTACATCCAAAACCAAAGCGACAACCGTCCGGTAGTGAGCTACGGCAACGAAAGTGTGGTGTACACTTGGATTTGGGAAGGCCGTCAGGTGCGTACCGACAAAATGCGCGATTACTGGGTCAAAGGCCAGGAAGGTACTCAACCTTTCACTTACAACTATGCCTTCAACGACAACCCCTACTATACCGTTTATGAAAACCTCAATGGGGTCAAAAAAGACCGTTGGGTAGGCAATGTATCCTTAAACTACCAAATTTTACCCGCACTGAACTTGATGCTGCGCACGGGTTTGGACCAAAGCAACGAACGCCTGGATACCCGCCGTACTCCCGGAAGTACGGCTTACGCCCTGGGACAATACCGTCAGGATCGTACCTTTTTCCAGGAACGCAACACCGATTTCTTGTTGAGTTACGACAAAGCGGTCAATAAAAACTGGGCCTTCAAACTTTCCGCTGGTGGCAACCAAATGACCCAAACTGATCAATACCTGAGTGCTCAAGCCAATGAATTGAGTATTCCTGGTATTTACAATTTGGGCAACTCACGGATCCCATTGGTCAACGTACAATTCGACTCCAAATACCGCATCAACAGTGTGTATGGGTTTGGTCAATTGGCTTTCAAAAATGCCCTTTATTTGGATGTATCTGCACGGAACGACTGGTCCAGCACCTTGCCCGTGGAAAACAATTCCTATTTCTATCCTTCCGTATCGCTAAGTGGGGTGGTTTCTGAATTGTTGAAACTGGATACCAAAAAAGCCCTTTCTTTTGCCAAAGTCCGCGCGAGTTGGGCCCAAGTGGGCAACGATACCCGGCCTTACCGCCTGCGCAATGTGTACAGTTATGGCACCCCCTGGCAGAGCAACCAGGCAGTATCTGTTCCTTCTTCCATTCCGAACGCAGATTTGGTACCTGAAAAAGTCAACACCTTCGAAGTGGGTGCAGACTTGCGTTTTTTCAACAGCCGGGTGGGTCTCGATGTAACCTACTACAATACCAGCAGCCGCAATCAGATTTTGAACATCCCGATTGACCTGACCAGCGGGTACACTTCCCGTTTTTTGAACGCAGGTGAAATCCGCAGCCGTGGCCTGGAAGTGATGTTGAACCTCACACCTTTGAAAATGAGCAACAGCCTTCGTTGGGACATCAGCCTGAACTGGTCTGCCAACCGCGCTGAAGTAATTGAATTGGCCGAAGGTTTGAACACCTACGAATTGGCCAGCCGCTACGTGTCGGTGCAGGCACGGGTGGGCGAGCGTATGGGCGACATGTACGAGCGTGGATTCCTGCGCGACCCACAAGGCAATGTTGTACACTTGAATGGATTACCGCTTTTGACCAATGAGTTAATCAAAGTAGGCAATTACAACCCGGACTTTATGGCTGGCATCAACAACAGCATCAGCTTCAAAGGTTTTAGAATCAGTACTTTGTTCGATTGGCGCCAAGGTGGTAACATCTACTCCTACATGTATGTACGTGGCAATCAAGCCGGGCAATTGGTTGAATCGCTGCCCGGTCGCGAAGGCGGCTATGTTGGAGAAGGGGTCATCGCCAACGGAGATGGAACCTACCGCAAAAATGATGTGAACGTAACGGCGGAACGCTACTGGGGTTCCAGCTATTTCAACGGTGAATCTTCAACCTTTGACGCAACTTACGTGAAATTGCGCGAAGTGATTGTAGGCTACACGGTTCCCAATGGGCTGTTGAAAAAAATTGGCATTCGGGATTTGACCATCCAGTTGGTAGGCCGCAACCTGGCCTTGTGGACCAATGTGCCTCATATTGATCCAGATACGTCGGGTATTTCGGGCAGTACCATCTTGCCGGGTATCGAAGACATGACTTTGCCTACACCCAGAAGTATGGGCGTAAACCTTGGTTTCAAGTTCTGATTGAACTTTTGTAAACCACTATTTTTAATTTTTCTTTAAATATACATTCATGAAAAATATACGCTTTTTATGCTTGGTATTGGTGCTGTTTTGCAGCATTTTCACCGGTTGTGACGAGGGTTTTGAAGAGATCAACACCAACCCCAACAACCCAGAAGTGATCAACCCTGAATTGTTGATGGTCAGCATTATTCGGAGTACCACCAACCAGATGGTCAACGAGGGCTTTTCCCCCGGCAATATTGTGGCCCAGTTTTCCGCAGAGATTCGCGACCCAGGAACAGATCGTTACGCCTGGGGATCGTTCAGTACCTGGGACAACGGATATGGCGTACTGCGCAATGTCAACAACCTTTTGGAGATTGCTACCGAACGCAATTTGCCAAACTATCAAGGGATTGCTCTGGTCATGCGGGCATTGATCTTTTCTAGAATGACCGATGCTTATGGGGATCTGCCTTACAGCCAGGCACTTCAGGGGAAAGAATCCACTCCGATTTACAGCCCAGCCTACGACAAGCAGGAAGACATTTACAAAGGTTTATTGAATGAATTGGATCAAGCAAACAACCTGCTCTCTGCTACCGGGGGTACCATTCGCAACGACATTTTGTTCAGCGGCAACGTTACCCGTTGGAAAAGACTGGCCAATTCGCTGCGTTTGCGCTTGTTGTTGCGCCAGTCCAATCGAGTCAACCCAGCTGAGGCCATAAAGGCCATGCTGGCAGATGCCACAAAATTCCCGCTGATGACTGCCAATGCGGACAATGCCGTGTTGCGTTATGTAGAGTCACCCAATTTGTATCCATTGGCTGGCCAACGTTCTGGTTTCTTCCTCGACCGCCGGTTGAGCAAAACGTTTGCGGATCAATTGAATGCCATCAAAGACCCTCGCTTGCCAGTCTTTGCACAAGCCACTACCGATTCAAAGGATGCCTTTGCCGCGGGTAAAGGGCCGTTGGTTTATGCAGGGGTACTCAATGGCGATACCGATGCCAACTTGGGCAGTTCTATTGATAAAAAAGTGTCTCCGCTGGGGTCTATTTTTTACTCCAACATCCAGGTAGCCGTGCCTGCACAGGGCTTGATCATGACCGCAGCTGAAGTCAACTTTATCTTGGCTGAAGCGGCCCAGCGTGGCTGGATTACGGGCGATGCCAAAGCGTACTACGAAGCAGGAATCCGTGCTTCAGTAGATTATTACCGCTCCGTTTCTGGTGTAAACATTACCGTTACCAACGATTATTTGAATCAAGCCGGGGTAGCATTCGATGCCAGTAAAGGCATCGAATTGATTGCAACCCAAAAATGGATTGCGCTCTATTTCAATGATTTGCAAGCCTGGCACGAATGGAAGAGAACGGGGATTCCCGTATTAAAACCTTCCCTGGTCAACAACAACGGCAATAAAATCCCGGTACGTTTCCGCTATCCAACCGATCAGCAAGTGACCAACCGCAGCAATTATACCGCCGCCGTGGCCCGTCAAGGAGCTGACGATATCAATACGCAGGTGTGGTGGGATAAATAGTTAATTAAACTTTGAGTGAGCAAAGTTTTTGCACCCCATTTTTTTGATTCAGGCGACTGTGTCAAAAAATGGGGTGTGCCTTTTAATAACATTGAGGCGAGTTGATTATCAAGCAATTGAATAATTTTGAATACAACGACCAGCGGCAGAGCCGCCAAAACGTCTGTAGCCTTCAGTACCAAGTTCTGGGATAAAGGTGCAGCGCACCACAACAAAGAAGGGGTTGCGGTGCGCTGCACCTTGTAATCCAAAATATTGCATTAAATCTACAGACGTTTTGGCGGCGCTGCCGCTGGTTGACATGCTTGACACCGCTTAACTTGTTGATTACCAAATCGCCTCAAGTTTAATGAATAAACCTACGCAACATGAAATACATCGCTCTGATCTTCCTGCTATTACTCGGACAGCTCGGCACGGCTCAAGTCTCCATCACCGCTCCAGCCGGAAATTTACCGGCCAAAATTGATCGTGGGGGAGTGACCGTGCTTCCAAATGGACGCTTTGTCACGCCTTTAGGCCGACAGATTTCCGTAGCGCCCCATCCCTATGGCCTGGTGCTGAGTCCGGATGGAAAAACGCTGGTGACCGCCAACTCTGGCACCAGCCCTTTGTCGATTACCATCATCCGCAACTTCCAAACCAACAATCCCGAGATTCAGCAAATACCTCCGGGCAGTAATACCCAAAACGGGGTCTTGGCTTCCGTCTTTATGGGCCTGGCCATTAGCCCCGACAACAAAACGGTTTTTGTAGCGGGTGGACAAACCAATAAAGTGTACAAATTTGAGCTGGCTACCGGCAAAGCCCTCGGCACCATTGATTGCTCCTCGGCTCAATACCGCCATGGCTACATTGGGGATATGGTATTGAGCAAAGATGGCCTTTCGCTCTACGCTGTAGATCAAATCGGATTCCGGATGCTCGTCATAGATCTGGCTACCGAGAAAATTACCGCCAATGTACCCGTGGGGCGCTATCCTTTCGGGATTGCCCTCTCCCCGGACCAAAAAAAGGTGTACGTAGCCAATGTGGGAATGTACGAATACAAACCCCTCGCCAGTCTGGATAGCAACAATCTGGACGGCACTTCCCTCGAGTTCCCCGCTTTTGGCTATCAAACCAAAGCCTCGATCGAAGGCATCTATACCGATAGTGTCAAAATTCCGGGTTTAGGCCCCATCAATGCGCCCGAGTCTTTCTCCGTCTGGGCCATTGATGTCAGCAAGGTTCAACAAGCAAGCGTAGTGGCGAAGATCAAAACGGGTATTTTGATTGGCGAAGAGATCGAGGGCGTTCCCGCAGTTGGTGGATCCAGCCCCAATTCCATCGTGGCCACCGATCAGTATGTTTTTGTGAGCAATGGTAACAACGACTGTGTGTCGGTGATCGATGCACGCAGCAACACCATGGTGAACAACATTTACCTTAAGCTGGAACCCCGCTTGAACAACCTGCGTGGCGCCATCCCTTTTGGGCTGGCCATTTCACCTGACCAACGGCGCTTGTATGTGGCAGCCGCCGGGCTCAATGCGGTAGCAGTGGTAGATGTGCCACAAAGTCGGGTATTAGGATACCTGCCCACCGCCTGGTTTCCGGCCAAACTCGCGGTGAGCAACGACGGCAAACAACTCATTGTAGCCAATGCCAAAGGGTATGGCAGCGGCCCTAATGGCGGCGTGAACTTTCAGCCCGGTCCAGAAGGCAGCAACATCGGCAAACTCATGAAAGGCACGGTTTCCATTCTAGACATTCCAGGGGATGATCAACTCGCTGCTTTGACCGAAAAAGTGCGCAACAACAATTACAAATTTGCGTCCATCAGCGCAGCGCAGTTGGAAGCAGGCAAAAAGCACCCGATCCCACTGTTTCCCAAACACAAAAAATCGCCGATCAAATACTGGGTCTTCATTGCCAAGGAAAACCGCACCTATGATGAAGTTTTTGGGCAGTTGACCTTTGGAAACGGCGACAGCACCCTGGCCAGGTTTGGCCGCAATGTCCCCACCGTGAGCAACCGCAACAACAGCATCAACCTGAAAAATGTAACGGTCATGCCCAATCACTTGGCCCTGGCTGAACAGTATGCAGTCAGCCAAAACTTTTTTTGCGACAGTGACCACTCCGCCGACGGCCACCGCTGGTTGGTCGGAACTTATCCCAATGAATGGGTAGAAACCTCCACCGCAGCCAGTTACGGTGGCAACCGCAGCATGAAGGCCAATTCCAAAGCGCCCGGAAATTGGTCGATGGTCGGGTCATCCAGTGCCATTTATCCAGAGGATTACAACGAAGCAGGCTCCATTTGGGATCATTTTGATCGGAATAAGATTTCGTATTACAATTTTGGTTTGGGGCTTGGTCTGGCCGCTCGCTTGAATGGGCCTCAATACAAACCCCTGAGTGTGAAATACATGGTCAATTATCCTTTACCTGGAAAGCTGATTGACAATTCATCCCGAACTTTTCCCGTCTACAATACGGCCATCCCGGATCAATACCGCGCGGATATGTTCATTAAAGAGGTGGAAGAAAAGTGGGCAAACAAGGGTAAAAAGCTGCCCAACATCATGATTGCCCGCATCGCCAACGATCACGGTGCAGAAGAGCGGGCGGAGGATGGTTATCCCCTGCGGGAAAGCTACATGGCCGACAATGACCTGGCCATAGGTCGGGTAGTTGAATACCTCTCGCATACCAAATATTGGAAAAACATGGCCATCGTCATCACCGAAGACGACGCGCAAGGTGGGGTAGACCACGTTGATGCACACCGCAGCATTTTGTTGGTCATCTCTCCATATGCAAAAAGACAGTATGCAGGCTCGGTGCATTACAGTTTTGGCAGCATTTTCAAAACGTTTTGGCACAGCATGGGCACGCCTTATTTGAACCAGTACGATGCCGCAGCAACTGATTTGAATGACCTTTTCACCGATTCGCCAGATTATACCCCCTACAATGCCAAACCGGTTGACCTGCGCATTTTTGATCCTCAAAAAGCCCTGACACCCATTGACGAAAAATTCAACTGGAAAGCTTTGGAGGAAAATGGCGATGTGGATCATCCCACGCAGATGCTGAAAGAAAGTCAAGAGTTTGACCGGTACTTGAAAGAACGCAAGAAGAAGAATGGAAATTAATTGGAATGATTGAAAAAATCCATTGAATTTATTTCCATTTCAGCGGTATCTAAGGGGCAATAAAAAAATAAGTGTTTCATTTTGCCAAAGGATTAGATGGTAAACGGTTCATTTCAAGTTTCTTATCTAATCCTTTGGCTCCAAGAAAATGAAACACTTATTTTTGCCCCACTACTAAGCTGGACTTTATCCCTTTTAGGCAGAAGCGCCAATGAGGACATTCCAAAGATACCTGATGTTATGGATATAATTATCAACAAGGGTGTTTTTGGAGGAGGTTAAAAATTGATTATGCCTCCA
>Ga0247832_1004232_pt1 | contig 18253 bp, 9 predicted proteins | sample LaCruzMarch2015__10_FD_192407 | JGI IMG/M metagenome (GOLD analysis project Ga0247832, IMG submission 192407) | Freshwater microbial communities from meromictic Lake La Cruz, Castile-La Mancha, Spain - LaCruzMarch2015_4m | ecosystem: Environmental > Aquatic > Freshwater > Lake | place: Spain... | reverse complement strand
AACGTAGCGTTGCCCGTTACCGCAATAGTATTTGAAAATGTGGCAGCGCCCGTTACCGCAACTGTATTACTGAATGTGGCAGTATTTGTTACCGCAATAGTATTTGAAAATGTGGCTGCACCCGTTACCGCAACTGTATTACTGAACGTAGCGTTGCCCGTTACCGCGACTGTATTAGAGAATGAAGTTGTGTTGACAAATGTAGTATTAGGAGTTACGGTAAAAACATCACCACCGATAGCAGTATTCGTCGCGGTAGAGTTACCGGTAATCACTAAAGCAGTAACAGTGCTGTTGGACCTAAATGCCTGGCTTGCGGCTACCACAGCAACATTTGAAGTCACATTGAGGGTAGTGCCACCGATAGCAGTATTCGTCGCGGTAGAGTTGCCTGCAATTGACAAGGCTGTAACAGTGCTGTTGGATCTAAATGTCTGGCTCGTAGCAACGACGGCGACATTTGAAGTCACATTGAATGTGGTGCCACCGATAGAAGTATTGGCGCCGACAGCGGACACATTAGCATTAAATGTTGCCAGCCCGGTTGAAACACTATTGGCGGTAATGGTGATGAGTGCTCCATTAACAACCGCGTTTGATGATATGATAAGCGGTGCGGCTGCGGATGGAGTGCCGCCCCGCAGGTCCGTAGTAACAATGATTGAATTGGCAGCAAACGAACCATGCAGCAGAGCATGGCGAGGAACGGCAGTATTGCCTGTATTTGCCCCGGCAGCATTTGCAGTGATAATTTCGTTAGATAGAGCATCAAGTACCGTGTTGGTTCGTGTAACCCAGGTCTGGAATGTCTCCGTAAGAACATCTACATTGGCAATAAGTCTAGCCATATTTTTTCTCGCCTACGATTGCGCTTAGTAGCTGTTTAATTTCCGCAAAGTCTCTTTGCAGATCGGCAATGGATTCTTGGACTTTGATGGACTCTTTGGACTTAGCCCGTTGACTTAGAATTTGTCGGTAGTGACTATCATCTGTATTTATAACGATCCCTGTGCTTAAGTCGCGAGCGAATGTTTGCATTATGCTGAAACTCCAAGAACCTGAATTTGGTCCACCTTTGGTGATTTGTAGGTTAAATCTGAAAGAAGAACTATTTTGACCTGCATAGAATCATATTTATCAAACTCTACGCGTGAAGAATTATAGTATCTAACGATGTTAGAATTCTGAGCATTATTGAAAGCAATATCTGTATGCTTAAGTCTATCAATCTTAAAGCCTGCGCCGATAACATTGGAGTTAGAGACTGGATCATTAATTGAAATGGTGGTGGTATTTGCCGCGGTGATAATGCCAACCTGGTAGTTTGTAGGGATGAGTTCGTTATATAGTTTAATGCCGTCACCTACAGCTACATAAGAGTTTGCATCCGTGCCAGTGTATACAAGAACCGCGTTTGCGCTCTGGCTGGTAAAGCGCCCTGGGATAGTAACGGCGGATTCTGGATACGATGGAAGGCCTAGTTCATACTCAATAAAGTCACTTTCGTTTACTGACGAACTATATTGAGCAGAACTTGTGACGTATTCTAACGGTGACCAGGCTTTATCATCGGCTGCATCGGAATCGGTTGAGTTGTGAAGGCGCACATAAACTTTAATGTCGGTGCCAAGCGGACGATATGCAGTCATATAGACCTTGCAGTCCTCTGGAAACTTATTTACCCCGAAGGTAACCTTGCTTGAAATGTGCCTAGCCAAAGCCAACCCGCCCACAGGACGAGTTTCAGAATCGATTGGGATTGAATTTGCATCAACCGTTAGATAAGCATTTGAAATTCGATTGTTGTAGACCAGGACCGCAAGCTCGCCTACATCGATTGAAGGTGAGTTATAGATATTGGTGCCCGTCTGAGTAACAGACAGAGTATTAATAAACCTGGCACTCTTTCTGTATACCCCGGTAGTAGAGTTTGAATAAAGTCCGTTATGGGTAAGCTCTAGTGATCGAGACAGAAGTTTAGCATCATAGTCTTTAATGTCCTGAATAGTATCCAGATTAAAGTTCACGGTCTCTGCATTGGATTGACTATAAACATAATTGGTGCCACCATCTGGTGTATATGCAAACGCGAATGATGAACTAACTCTGCCGTCAGCTGGAGTGCGAACTGTAGGCTTGTAGTTAATTCTATCGACATTGATGATATCAAGTGAGGTAATGGTTGCTCTGGCTTTTGATAGAGAGCCTTGAATGATCTGATTGGGAGCAAATAGCACGGTAGAGTTGGCGGAAGAATCCACTAGATACATCACATCATTAAGTTCATTTTTATGATAAACTCTGCCGGTAGGAGCGATTTGATAGTTGCAGGTAGTGTTAGAGAACATAGGCACCGTATCCACGGTCAGATGAGTGGTATTTGAGACGTTGTCAATCCGTAGCGCCTGGAAGTGAGTGGTATTTGAAACTGCAGTGATATACTGACCGACTCCAAGTGAAGTGAATGTGGTGCCGGTTCCTACAATTTCATTATTGCCAGCATTTACAGAAATGGTACCAGCAGAGTTGGCTACAGTTCCATGCACTAGCTCGCCTGGAATAAAGATTCCGGTTTGGCTATTAATGGTAAGGAATTCATAGTCCTTATTGAGTAGGTCTCTGGTAACACTGTTGGCAGTATATCTTGCTACTCTAAGTGCAAACTTAAGATCAACATCAGAAAGTGATCTAAAGATATCCGAGTTGTTAGACATGTAAAGCTTGCCGTCTCGAATAAGATTTGACCCAGGAGACGGAGTATTAGTTCCAAGGATTGCATCACCTTGCTTATTAGTCCACAGTTCATAGCCCGAATCTTCAAATGTCACAATAATACCATAGGTTTGTCCAGTTGGCAAACGAAGAGGCTTATTAAAAACAAATGACGTGGGCACTGATGCATCATCAAAAACGTATACGCCCTTGTGTTCAACTTTTACTAGAGAAGCACTAATTGTCTTTGAAAGAATAGGAGTATCATTTTCAACCGCACAGATAGATACAAGAACGCCGGGGGCGGTCGATCCTGAAATGTTATTCACGGTACTTGGCTTAGACTTGAAGAACAAGTCCAATGAGGTAAGAGAAACCGCACTGGCTTTATTGACGATCTCTGGATCGGCATAGAAAGTTTGAATATAGTTATACTGAGGTACTGTATAACAAACTTCAAGATGCGGTTGAGTAGATGAAGCCATGTGTTTTATTACCTAAGATTAAAATTCGTTAACAGAATCGGATCGAACAGGGCCGCCACCAATAGTTCCATCCCATCGGAATGAGGTATCACCAACTGATGTTACAGTCGGGGTATCAATATATATACCAGTCGGTGAGGTGATTACAGGGAGTTCGGGTTGCACCGGAGGAGTATTGATCTCTTGTCTAACCCAGCCAGCAATTGTGAGACGCCCAGTAGAAGTAGAGGAACCATCTGAGTTCGTAACAGTAAACTCTCGGTCTCCGACTGGAGTACTTGCAATCTGTGCAGCTAGTTGAGCTTCAGAGGTTGGGTTATTGATGTCAGGATAGAAGAATAGATCAAATACCAGAGTCCCGTCGGGCGCAGTCACAAGTGGCGCACCAATTGCATTAGCTCCTGCTTGAGTCTTTGATGTAATATCAATTCCGTCCATGCGAATAATATGAGTAGTGCTAGGCTTAAGTCCAGTAATACTGACGGTAAATCTCTGCTGCAGGCTTGTATAACCTTCAGCGCCTCTTTGCCCAGAGCCAGTAATGTAGCGATAGACGTCGTTTGCTATATACCGAACTGATCTACTTGGCTGAGAGATAAGATTATACGGTAGCACAACTCCGTTGTATATGATACCATCGAACCAGGTGGACACATCATAATCAGGTCCGATAACTCTTGGTTCGGCAACAGCCGCATCAGTTGGGTAATATAGACGGAATGAGTAAGTACCAAGCGGAGCATCCGCACCTCGGTCTACCCCACGCAGGCCCTTGTAGACGCGAATCTTATAAAACTGACCTCCGGCGGGGTTGTGAGTCCATGGAATAACATAGGAATCGCTGATAAAGCCACCACCTGGGCCGTAACCGGCAATGTGGAGCTGACCTAGATCTTGTAGTGTTCTACGCCCGCCGATGCGATACGCCCGACCAGTAGGTCTACTTTCAGCAACGGTAACAGCTCTGACCGGTCCGCCAGATGCCGTATTGTAGATAACAGCAAAAGTTCCATCCTCGGTAGTGCTTTGCAGAACTTCCAATGCGGTGTTGTTATCGAAGCAGTTCATGTATAGTTCTGCTGGACCTGAGAGTGAACTTAGCTTAAATGCCCAGTCCTCGTAGACATAAGGCGCCGTATTTGATCGGTTAGTGGTTCTATTAGTAATGTCAACAGATGTTGTAATCTGAGTTACTTGAGTGGTGGTGTTACTTGTAACCGTGGTATTGCCGACAAAGACAGTAGTATTGGCGGCACGAGCAGGGCCATTGGTACATGTGGTCTGTGAGATAAAGACAAGTTCGTCATAAGGAAGCTGCAGTGGATCAGCGGAGTCTAGTTCAGCAGGCAGATTAAGTTCTTCTACTGAGGCGGATAGGTAACCATTGATGATGGCAGCGGAATAGCCTGGGTTGCGCTTATCACTATACTTTTCATCCTGGAAGCCGTCAACAAACAGCCCGAACTTAAAGCGATCAACCGATGTGTCAGTAGAACTTGGAATCACCCGGCGCTGAGCTAGTACCTCAACCAGGGTAAACGACACATAATATTCTAGGGCATTGATTCTGCGATCAAGTGCGCCAATATCCACCATGGTATAACCGCGAGGCTGTAGTCGGGCCCTTTGGTTCGAATCGATTGGAGTTTGCACCTTATAGACTGAACCACGCTTATTAGTAAACCGCTCGTTGGCAATTGAAGTATCTACAAAGTCCGCCATTGAAGCAGACAGTGCAAACGGCAGCGAAGGATATGGTGGAATCTGAAGCAGGTTGACAGTAAGTGCATTATCGGGCTTAGTAGGAGCAACAGGTGACCCTGGAGTTCCGCGCATTATCTTGAACTCACCTTGATCATTAATAATGACTCGGTCGGCGCGCCCCTGATAGTACTCAATATCGGCGGACAGATTTGTGTCTGGCGCGGGATATAGCTTGTTGGAACCACTGAATCTATTAGCATTGGATGGCTCAGCTGGGTTGATAGGAACCGATGAGTTTGCCACCGCAATAAGGGCTACAGTATTAGCAGAAACCGGTCGGAAGTCAAAGTGGTCACGAAGATCGTAATATGTTCCCTTCGTACCATAGACTTCTGGGATTTCCATAGTATTAATGCTTGTATTGGATACAGCAAGAGTAAGTCCGTCATTGATGGTGTATGAACTAATTGTCTTGAGACCCTCGGCCGCAACCGTAAATACATCATATTGAACAAGAAGCCCCTGAGTAATAGTAGGTTTATTGGTCGCGTTGGGTTTTACATACAGATAAGATGTACCGTAATAATCTTCAGTTTGGTTGTGGTCAATATAGTAATTCTTTGTTACGTCTGACACGCCATATGTAGTAGGAGTAAAGTGAATAGGACGACCAGTGAAGGTGTGTGTTGTGCTAGAGTTGGCGGTGATATCAATCTTAGCACCGCCACTTGATGTTGACAGAGCAAAGCCTGAAGTATTTGCATCAATTACAAAGTAAGAAGTAGAGTTAGTAAGGCCGCCGATGGCCCCAGTGCCGCCGGTGTTAGAATATGTAACTGAGTCGCCATTTGAAAATGGATTGTTTGTGACAGTGATAAAATCAGATGAGCTATTGACCGCAGTTAGTGCATTGATGCTCACCACTTGTGATGCACTGTTGGCGCTGTAGACTTTCTTGAGTCGGAATACATCTGATACACCTAGGGCCCAAGGTCCTGCGTCTAGACTAGTCGCGTTTGAAGTAAGAATACGAGCATATCGATTTCTGTTTACGGTCTTGGCTTGAGCTTGAGTGGCTGTGGATTTTACATTATGAGACACTGAAACTGATGTGATGGCATTAACCGACGCACCAAGGTCAATCACCATGTTCATGGTAGTAGAGTTAGCAGTGGTAACAGTAACGCTTCGTGATGCCCGTTCAAGTGAAAGAGGCACATTCATTGGCATTTGCAGGGTAGTATTAGCACCTGTGAACGCGGTGGCGGCATTGGCGGTTAATGTTAGACTGGTGCTGTTAGCGATTGACGAGATTTGTGACACCGTATTAACTGTAGAGTTTGCAATCCGGATAAAGTCGCCGGCAACGTAGTAAGTTAAGAAAGAAGTACTTACCCCAGTAACGGTATTGCTAGTAGTAAGCGTGGTTACTGAACCTGCAGCATTTGCCGCCAAGCGAACATTCGCGGTAGGAATTACAAGTATTTGGCGCTCTTGATCACTAGAGAGAAGCCCGGTGTAAGGCAACACGTCGGGGGAGGTGGTTGAGAGTGTAATGGTGCCGTTTGCAAGCAGCGATTGCGTATTGCTTGTTCTGTATTCGTATGATACGTTATCGATTCCCTTAACCGCAGGCGATCCTGCAAAGTAAAGTAGCGCAGTACGATTATTGTCGATTAGTACACCATTGCCGTCTACTAGAACAAGGTCGGCAACAGCCTGCTTTGAACCGCCGTCAGTATAGAAAATAGATCTTACATTAGAGAAATTAGATCCATCGGTAAGTTTCACATCAAATAGATATATGCGGTATACAGCAGCACCAATACCAGGAGTTCCAGTTTCATGTACCATTGCTCTAACTCGAGCGGTGCCGAGTGTTGGCCCTAGACCGGCGGCACTTGGTGTTTGCCCAGGGGTAGATGAAATATAGTTTGCAGCAATGCCATATAGGTTTACAAGCGAACCGGAGGCAAAGTCAAGAACACCACCAAACTGGTTCACACGAATATAATTGCCATAGTTAAGAGAGATGGTAGCATTATTTGCTACTACTGTATCAGTCCCCTTGTCGATTGCTAGTTGATAGTTGCGCTCTGTTGCAACTCGGTTGCCATTGATTAGGGCTACACCTGGGTCTACCACAATATCAAAACGGGTAGCCTCCACTCCAAAGTTAACTGGAGACTTGGTGTTCAGTTGGAATTGGTCGATAACATAGTTACCAGATTCCTCGAATGTTCTCCGAGCCATCTCATTGCCGATAACATTATAGACGGTCTGTCTGTTTTGCTTATAGGGAGCCCCGGCACGAAACTCTGCGATTGACATGAACTCTGAGTCTGAATCCGCAGCAGTTTTATCCTTGACCGTAAGCATAGGAGTTAGCTTAAGTCGGTTTGCACCTGGTGCGGTTGCGTTCGGAGCGCCGGTTACGTTATCAAGCAGGTCTTGATCTTGTTGACTGTTGACAATTGTTTCCGTGGTTGTAAAACCAACTGATAGCGCGTCTGGAGTATTTGCATATTTTTCTACCACAACAAGCTGTGGCGCAACACGAGCAAAGAAACCTTTCTGATATACAACTCCTTCGCCTACCGACATAGCATATCCAGTGCCAATAGGAACGGTGCTGGTGTTAGACACTACGATCTGAGTTAGGAAAGATTGAGCGACCAGGTTAGCGGATTCAATTTGTTGCGTGTTGGCAGTTGAGGTCTTGATAGAGACAGTGGGCAGTGATATATAGCCAGACCCCTTGCCCGTTACTGAAATGATATCCACTTCGCCGAAATTGCCAGTCTTAAGACTTGCCTGGGCACCCGAGCCAAGAATGGAGACTACGTTAGCAATAGATGAGGGAGCTGCGTTTGCAGTCTGAACATTTGTATTGGTAGTGATAGCCCATTTGGCCGTATTGCCGGACTGAAGGTCAGACGTTAGAGGTTTAACTCTTAGAATGAGCACCTGAGTATTAGTGGTAGTATCTACCGTTACAATCTTCACATTGGCGGTTGCGGAACGAAGCTCGTCTCCTACAAAGAAGCCATTTGCAAAGAAAGTACCACCGGATGAATTCTGAAGCGCAAGTGATGGTAGAATAACCACCTCATCCGTGTTAGCAAACCCAGTGGAGTCGTTGAACGAGATAATCTTTTCGATTACGTCGGACGGGTTGTATACAGTAAGAGTTTCATCCGCGGAAAAGACCAGCTGTTCGGTTCTTACATTTGCTACGTTTGCATAGCCTGAATTGATGTAACGAAGATATAAAGTGTTAAGGTCTGGGGCCCGCGACTCAAAGCCATCGACTGTAGTGGTAATAGATGCAATTAGAGGAGCAATATTAGCAGAGTTCCGAACATAGTATCCGCGATACTGTGCTGGGTTAGCTGGAGCTCCGGCGGCTTCGTTATCCTTGATCTTTACATAAGGAAAAATATCATAGAACTTAATATCGCAGCCATCGATGATGGTGCCGCGCCGAAAAATGTTATCCCCAAATCGCTCGACCTGCTTCTGAAGCATCGTCTGTAGTTGATTTAGCTCGCGAACTTGGACCGCAACATCTGGGCGGAATAAAATCTTATAATAGTCTTTCTCTGCCGAAAAGTCATCGAAATAGGGAGAGATGCTTAGATCAGTTTGAATTGGCATTTAGTATAGTACTCCAAATTCGTCGTTTGTTCTATTTATATCAGGCTAAAAAGATTTTGCCATACTGCATTATTTTGTTGACATTGAACTAGAAACACGTTATAATGGATATGTAATCCTTCATAAAGAAACAAAAGAAACAAAACCAGTAGTTTTGGAAGCTTGTCTTCCAACGCGAAGCGGAACAAAAGAAGTTTATCAGTTGCGGCTAATGCCTGGTTGGATATTAGAATTCAAGTATGAGCTTCACCGTTTCAGATTTATTGCTTTCTCTAGTAATGGGATTTACATTTTCAATGTAGAAAATATCACCTGAGTCTTTTACCAGATCACCCGGAGTCTTATCGGAAAGGGTGAATACAGCACCACTATCACTAACGATGTTTTGAGTTTCTTCAAATATATTCTTTACATTAGTAAGATATAGTTCATCGTTTACACCATTCTCTACAAATGAGTGTACTCGAGCGGATGGTTCTGCCGCTGGTAGAGCATTTACCTGTCTTACAAGTTCATCGGCTACAAATGCCCCAACGGTCTGAGAACCAATAAATTTAGTAAGTTGGTTAAATGTGCTAAAATTCACTATAGTAGTACCATTAATCGAAATAGGTTGTGGAGCGGCGCTGTTTATTGTGGAAGTGGCATAAGAAAGACCGCCGATAATGAGATTATTTGCTCTCACATTTGTTCCGCGAACATCGGTCAGAGTAAGACCACCGGTAACACCAGTCACTTCTCCAGCTAGCTCTAAGTATGGCTTCACACATTTAAGGCCAGATGCGGTGAAAATGGCGTTTGACGAAATAGTCAATGAAACATTGCTTGATGTTCCGGCGACAGTAGCCAGTTGATTACTAAGCCCGTTAGTAAGTAGAATCTGATCTCCAGCTTTGAACGAAGTATTAAGGAACGTATTTGTTCCAGTCACCGTTGGGCTTCCTGCTGTAATTGCAACAGTTCCGGCTAACACATCTGAAGTGTAACTATATACCGGCTCGCCACTGACGAAGTTTCCTACTGTGCCGGTCAGAGCAATTAGTACGTTAGTATATAGTGGGTCCTTAACGATACCAATTGTGCGATAGTCGTTTGCAACCGTAATGTAGCCACTTTCATCTTCCGTAAACTTTGTCGAGACGCAAACAGAAGTAGAATTAAGTTCCTCGTAGACATTGGAACCGTGTCCGCCTGGAGGTGACATGGTCGGGCGAAGAGAAGCCGCATTGTTCGCGGATACGCCTACAGTTGCATTTGGTAGAATAAAGGCTTTTGCTTCTCTATAACCACTGCCGGGGCTAAGAATTTCGATGTTACCGATTGAGTTTCCAGATGCAGAGGAAACAATTGCTCGAGCAATACAATTAGTTTGTTTGGTGCCGCCTACATCAAATACAAAGACACTTGGAGTAATTTCAAACTCGTCACCGGGCTCCAGCGCATTTGTAAACGCAGCATTGATTGTTATTTTTTTCTTGCCGCCAGAGATTTCATACGCTACAATATCTCTGAACTGCCCGACAGCTGCACCAGAAGTAATTTTTATATTGCAGCCGGAATAAAATCCATTGATATTTTTTGCGTTGCCCGGAAGGCTGTAAACAAGTGGATTACCATCTACCTTTAGGTCAGAATGCAGAACAAATTCCCCACTGAAATAGTTGTCGTAACCAATACCTGGTTCTTCAACAAGAATGACCTCGATCGCTCCATCGACTGCGCCTGTAGTCACCGCTGTATTGGGAGTGACAGGCATGTAGTTTGAAGTTGCAAATTTTACCATATCTGAGTTTGAAGCCGTATACATGTACTTCCAGATATACCCGTCGGATGGGGATTCAACCGGGCTAAGGTCCGTTCCAGAGGGCTCTACTGTCGAGTTTGACCCTACATTGTTATAGATGCACTTATAGACCCGATATGAGGCCCCTGTATTTACAGACGCATAATATTCCTTATTGAACAACAGAGGGTCTTGATCATCATATTGAGCGTATTTGTTGTTTACAGTCCAGTCATACCGCTTTATTACTTTACTAATATCAGATGATGTAACTTTCTTGCCAAAGATCAAATCCTCATAAATGTCTCGAGTCGCAGTCTTAACACTTTCTACGGGCACTGGTACTGTAGAGTCGTTACCAGGATATTGAGTATGCTTAGCTGCAAACACATAAAACTCTGAATTGCCTTTTACGTCGGCGACGAAGTTGTCAGCGTTATTGATATTGAGTTTCTTTGTTACAAGTGTTGTTGGCGTAGCCATTCATTTATCCTGTATTTGCTTGTGTTATACTAGATTCCACTACATTGGCAATGGCAGATTCATTATTTTGTAGTAGCACCGAACCAAAAAACTTAGTTCCCGCTGTGTGCATAACTTTCTTGAACATATCGGCATATTTATTCAGAGGAATCCGAGTGATAACCTCGTATGAGTACTCTGAATAGTAGTCACCATCATGAATATATTTATCAGAACTAATAAAGCCCTTCGTGCTCTTAAAGTACCCAGAGCCCGTGCCGAGCCCGTCAACAACTATTTTGGCTTTACCTGCCCTGAGTCCATCTTCTGATGTATATTGAATGATGGCTCCGTTACTATAACCAATGCCCGAGTCAATCACTTCAAGCGAAGTAATAGAGCCACTGGCAGTAATAACGTTGGCACTTATCTTTGCATTTAGTCCGATGGGTAAAGAGTTTGGTGCTTCTTCTACTGACACAATGGTTGCTGTGGAATTAGATAACGTGCCTCTAATAGTAGAGCCGACAGTAAATAGGTCATTAAAACTTACTCGTTTAGCATTAAGCACAGAAGTGTTACTCTGAGGTTTAACTATTGCTTTAGCCGTCGATGTAACTTCTTGCAAAGTGGTAGAAGTGATGAGAGCATTGAGGCCTGGAGCAATGTAGCTACTGAGGGGAGTAGAGTTAGCAGCAAATGTACCAGTTACTTCTTTGACGATGATTGTATTACTTGAAGGAGTGATGCTATGAATAAGTCCGCTTGTCGCGCTGGTTCCTTGGTATACTTGCTCGCCAAGTTGATAACCAGTTTCATCCGAAACTACTAGCGCGTAATACTGCTGTGTGGTATTAGACTGTTCAATGAATTCCCCGGCAAAGAAACCGGTGGATGGTGGTTGCAATGCTATCGTAATCACATAGTCTTTCTTGTCAAACCCAGCAATGTATGGCTGATACGCAAGAACATAAGGATCGGCATTGTAGTCGGCGCCGGGGTTAATAGAACCAAGACTTTCAATAGAGCCAATTTGAAATGAGTCATAAAGCAAGCAAGAATAGATGATAGAGGAACTGTTGCCCTGAGGATTTTTTGCAAACCCATAAGCAAAGTTATTGATAGGCAGAGACATGAAACTCTGATTTGCAACTGAGGTAGAGTTTGCCGCTACATAGCCAGAATTATTGGCTCTGAGTAGATCGGAGTTGATGAAGATTGTTTCGGCATCGCCAATGGTTCTAACTCTAAAACTTGCTCCTGCGCCACGACTTACAGACACTACGTTTGCGGTGGTGTAAGTTGTGCCCGTAAGCGCATACCCACTAGCTGTGTTAGACATTGTCCCAGTTACATTGTAGACACCAACAGTTAAACTAATATCAGTGATATTAGCAGTAGTGGCTTTATTTCTAAACAGAAGCGACACATTGGGTGTAAAGACACCAGTGATATCTGTTAGCGCAACGGTACCGGTGGCGCCAGCAACAGTAAAGGAATTAACGATGCCTGTAGCTACTTCTCTATTGTTTACTACCTGATATACTTCATCTAGTCTGTCAATGGTTCCAGAAATAGACCCAAGAGATAGTCCACAGGCTATGGGCAGTCCCATTACAGCAGAGTTTGCGTCAGCATTCACAACACTTACTAGATTAGCGGTGATGGAAGTATTCGAAGTTAAAAAGACGTTGTTCGTGGCACTAATAGTTCCGTTTGATACCGATACAGAAAGTGTGCCGCTTGACGTATTACCAATTACATTTGATAGGATCACCCCAGAAGCGTTAGTAACTGTAGAATTGCCAAAATGAACAGGTGAACCTATTGTAAACAATGAACTATTAGCAGCATTTATGTAAGAAGTTGTTTTTCTTGGTTGTTTGAAACCTTCAAAGTACTGAAAATAAGTAGATTGTGCCTGTGTGATAGCAACAAGGTTTGCTGAGGTGCCACCAGATGTAGTGATTACTGCTGTAGGATTATTCACCTTGAACCCAGCGGCATTGTTTAGAATTGTTACTGCTACAATCCCACCAGAAGAGTTGGTGATTGGGCGAGCTGTAGCGGTGGCAAATGGATTTGAAATACTGATAGTATCACTGTTGCTATATCCAGAACCCCCCGCAGATACTGTAATTGCGGCCAGTGTGTTACTCGTAGAAACATTAGCAAGGGACAACACCTTTTCACTCACTATTGATTGAGTGCGCTTAGCCAATTCATTTGCAGTATAGGCCGGATTGTTGGATTCAGTATAACCCCACCCGCCGTCAACATAGATAAAGTCCACTAGCCCGGTAGTATCTGATACAGCCTCAACCCTAGCAAGTCCTTCGTCACCCGATGAACTGTTGAATCGTACTGTATCACCGGCCGAAAAGTCAGATGAGCGAGTGATGATCTCAACTCGATTCAGTGAACCAAGAAGTTTCGGGGTGTCACTATAAATGGAATCTGAGATTAGCAGTTCGCGATTGATAAAATTACCCGAGGTGGCCGACACATAAAGAATGTGCACATAGTCACCTTTGATTCTTCGCTTGATGTATTTTTCAACGAATGCGGTAGCCCCGCTTGTGACTCCGGTAATCTGTTTGCCTACAAGTTCAATTGCTCTGGGTGTTCCGGTGATTTCCAAATACCGTGGTTTTATCCATTCCCCTGCTGATAGACGAAAGATATCTTCCCCAGGGTAGTACACAGATGAATCTACACCATACACCAACTTAAAGAATAAGTCAATAGACCGCTCAGTTCCTTTTGAACGATATAGGTCCAATGAGTTCTTTACTAGTAGTCTCTGATTGGTGGCAGTATCAAACTCGATATTCTTGAGATACTTTTCCTTGAAGCTCAAAACAAAATTATCAATAGTTGAGTCAATGTCACGAAGAGCAGGAAGATTGCGTGCAAAGAATAGAGCGCCAAGTCTCTTTGTTCTACCACCAGCAAGAATAAAAGTAGTGCCGCCAGAACTACTTGTGATAGGACTAATTGAACTACAGACGGTTAGGCAATTCAGAGTATTTAGCCCATCGACCAGAATAATGAATTCCTCGTCAAGTTTGCCTATAATAGTTCCGGTGACCGTATTCTGTGTTACGGTATCACCAACATTAAAGTTTGTGCTATCTTGTAGAGTGATGAGCTGATGATTTTGTTCAAGCCACTCGTAGTATGCTTTGACAAATGCTACTAGATTAGGGCCTTCGTCCTGATACACTTCAGGAAATAGACTTGGGATAAGCGGCGATATGTTAGTTTCAACTGATCGCATTAATCTATTCTCTCACGGCGGTGACTGATAACTTCACATCTTCTTCGATGATATTAATAATGGCATTCTGTGAGGACGCAACATCCAGACTCTTTGGAACAACGTAAACTTTAACATCATTACCTTCAAACGCACTCACAACAAAGTTTACAATTCGGATAGTACCAGTGCTATAGTCTACGGTGCCTACTTCGGCTACAACTTGCCCACTAGCAGCTGCAATAATAAACAGACGCCCTTCTCCATCATCTTGAAGATTGGAAGCCTTACCACCCGCGGTGAATTGTGATGAGATTACAGTATAACCACCCGAGCTTGCAAACTTAGTGTCGAGCTCAAATCCATATTTTAGATCGAATGATGATGTGGTATTCAGAAGGGGGCGGATAAGTTTAATCCCCTTAATCTTAGTTTCGTTTGAAACCACCGCCAATTGAGCGCCGTCAATTGCATTTACCAGCTTAGAGTACCTAAGAACTCGATTAAAGTTGTTGAGGTTGTCAGCCGCATAGTCCACGATTGCGGATGTTACCAGAGTGCTAATGTCAACAGTCGATAGTCGAGTTTTATTGATGTCATACGAAACTGAAGACTCAACTCCGATGTAGAGATATTGAGGTTCGACGAAGACAGGATCGATTGATACCGGACTTCTAGGCTTCAGGAATTTGTAGTACTGATCTTTCTTTACCTCGGGCAGAGCGTCAACGTCCTTGAGGTCAACGGCAACGAATACCTTACCAAACTGAGGTGGGTCTAGGTCCTCACCGCCGTAAGCAGAAACAACATTAATCTCTGGGAAGTTAAGCTTAAGAATGTTCTCATAGTCTTCGGCGGATACAGCACGATCTTGTGTGGTGAAGTGTCTAGGTGCGTTAAACTTAATTGACTCAAGGCTTTCACCAATTGAACCGCCTGATGCTTTACTGTTGACTAGCACTCGAATATTTTGTTCGCCGTCGATGGAACCGTCTGCGGTAAATGAACTACAGCCATTTGGAAGTTCGCCATTAGAGATTCTATATTCAATACTTACAACCGAACCTTCTTTCGGCGGCCGCCCAATAACTCCATCACCGAAGACAAGTTCATAGCCATCGCCTTCGGCGCCTTGAATAAAGAACACTTTAGAAGTTGAATTGAGACCAAACAGTGATGTGGCTCGGTTGTAAGTATGAAGAGTGGAACCAACATCCTCAAGAATAGTAACTGAAATACTGGAAACATCTACGTTTTTATTGCTCAATACGTAGCGCTTATTTTCACCAGAGTTTACAGTGAACTGATCTGTGGTATAATACCCTTCATAGAGAGTAATATTTTCACCGGTGAATACAATAGTACCAGAGCCAGTAGTGTAGTCCTTGATGATAATGTTTTCAGCTACTGAGAATGTATAGTTTTTGTTGACAAAGCGAGAATTGAACGTAGTGCCTTTGGGAACAACGATAGAGCGCTTCTGCTGATTAGTCGAAGTCACTACAATGTTCACATTGGCTTCAGCAGACTTAAACGAGCCTGGCGTGTAGTTCAATTCTTTGGCGTGAGACACAACACTATCTCGTAGCACCGCGGTGTCCAAGAACATCTCGGAGCCAATCATGTTAAGATAGAATGCATTGTGCACCGTATTGTAGGACAGGATGTCTAGCAACACACTCATGTTACTACCATCAAAGTCGTAGTCCTTGAATCTATCCTGTGACTTTAGATACTGCTTGAGAGTATTCTTATGTGTGTCAAAGTCTAGATTGGTAAGTACAATACTTGAGTTTGCTGCCATTATCTTACTCGATATAGTGTTATGGATGTCGTCACGGGTTCTTGTCTATTTATAAGCATAAAGACAACGGTTATGTCGTATCCATTTGACTCATAGTTAGGGAGGCATTTAATATTAACAACTTTAGCTCTAGGCTCAGAGCTTTCGATTGTACTAAGAATCTGTTGTTTGATAGTCAATGCTGTATCCGGGCCCATGGGCTCAAATAACATCTCTCTGACGCTGCAACCAATCTTCGGCTGATATAGCCTATCGCCCTTATTGGTATTGATAAGATTTCGAATTGATCTAATTACTGCAACATCATTGGTCGCCCTAACAATGTCAAGCGAGTGCGGATGTGGAGATAGATTAGGTAGAAAATCACTATAGATTTGATTTTTTCTATCAGATGCCGTATACTTATCTGCCCGTGTTATGGCCATCTATCTTGATCCTTAGGTGATAAGGGCGACTATTGCGGTTGACCCAGTTGTGCTTGCGCTTGGGTCATCAGATTTTTGATGATTGAGTCAACAACACGGTGCGGAAGTTCTTGAAGTCCCGCCAGAACTACGTTCAGTTCATTCACGTTCAGAGTAAGTGTCGCAGTAGGAACGGCGGGCTGTTGTTGATTTTCGACTAGCTTCGAGTCAAGTTGTGGATTTGTAGACATGATATGTTTCCTTTATTGTGCTTCTGGTGTGGTGTTAGCTTGTGGTTCGGGTGTAGTATTAGCCTGTGGCTCAGCCCAGGGCAGGCTGTTTTCTGTAATTTCAGTAACAGGAAGCACTTGTGCATCAATTTGCTTCTGAATCTGCGCATCGATATGGGTTTTGTAGCCTGGCATAGTATTTACAACATCTTGAATCCAGCCAAGGACCTGAGCCTCGGTTAGGTTTTCATATATGGTATATTCATCGGGATCAACCTGTTCTGGGTCAAACGGTGTTGCTCCGCTAAATGTTCCTGATCGACCGTCAGCATCGGTTCCGATGCATTCCCAGTGCGTTTGCACAATGATATCATTCAATTCGAGTGATGGGTTGTCCTGCTTTCGCAGAGTTTTAATTTTCCATTCGTATGTGAGTGCCATATTAGCTCCTATTGTCAATTTGCTGTTGCAATCTATTTATAAGCGTTTGTTGTTCCTTCATCGCCTCGATTAGAAGCGGGATGATTTTTTCGTATTGAACTGTCTGGTAGTTTTCTCCTGAGATAGAATATTCTGTGCCATCCGCATTCCGCCCGATATCAAACGGCGCCGGCACAACGACTTCTGGAAGGACTGCGGCGACCTCTTGTGCGATCACACCCACCTGTCGCTTCTTATCTATATATCCATATTTTTCTGCTGTGTCATTGCTATTGAATGTTACGCCAGAAATGGCCATTACTTTTTCGAGTGCATTCTCGATAGGCGTGATGTTTTCCTTGAGCCTTCTATCGGAATAGTATGCCGTGATATTATTGGTAGCACGAATTTCACCCGCAGTGCCAGACGCTGCTGTGCCGACACCAAACGACTTGCATGCTAGTGATTCATATCCCGTCCCGGGGTTATCAATAATTTCTATATGCCCACTAGAATTCATAGCAATTTGAGAAGCAACACGGCCGCCCCAGTGGAAACTTATTCTGGGTGATGTGGCTCTCGTATCGTCCTGAGCTCCGCCAAAGCCACGCTCTCGAAGTTCAATTGCTGCTTCTGTATATGACGAGGAGTTTGAAATGCCACCGATGCTGCCGAAGAAATATGCACTAGTAAACGAGCTGATAGCGTTGGGATCACAATAATGCCCTGTGTTGTCACGATCATAGAAAATACTTGCGCGAACGTCATTCATTATGCTGGTTGATCTAGGAACAACATAGAAGGAAGTGTTTTCGCGATCATAGTAGATAGACGCCCGCATATCGTTTGTAATACTGGTGCTGGCGGGATCCACATAATAAGCAGTGTTGTCGGTATCGTAGAAGATAGTACCATCTACTCTGCCTCCAGAGTAAATCCCTGTAAGGCAATAGATGTTATAAGCACTAGAAGTAGACGAGGTGCCAAAACCCCAGCAGTTATTGCCGTGACTATAGTATGATGCCCACCTCCCGGTGGTTTCATAATACACTCCGCCATTCGCAGAGCCATCGAACATAAGATGCGGTGCGTTGCCCCCACCTTCAAAGTGAATACCGCGCCAGGTGGTCCTTGACCCCCGTACGACAAGAGAACCGTAACTTGAAGTTTCATTCGCCGCAATCTGCGCCGAGTTGGTGGCGAATTGGATTATATTCATTACAGACGTTGAAGCAGGGTCCGTATAATATACAGTGTTGTTACTGTCGTAAAAGATTGGCGCTCGGAATGAATTCGTTGATGATACAACCCCGGCGCTATCCATCGCAAATCC
>Ga0247832_1004220_pt1 | contig 18288 bp, 15 predicted proteins | sample LaCruzMarch2015__10_FD_192407 | JGI IMG/M metagenome (GOLD analysis project Ga0247832, IMG submission 192407) | Freshwater microbial communities from meromictic Lake La Cruz, Castile-La Mancha, Spain - LaCruzMarch2015_4m | ecosystem: Environmental > Aquatic > Freshwater > Lake | place: Spain... | reverse complement strand
GAGCGGGACATCTACATTCACCTCCACCATCTCCGGCGGGGCTTGGTCTAGCAGCACACCTGCAGTTGCCACCGTCAACGCCACCTCAGGCCTTGTTACAGGTGTAACGGCTGGAACCGCTACCATCACCTACACCGTTGTAGGCACAGGCGGTTGCGCCAATGCCACCGCAACACGCACCATCACCGTTACCGCTGCGCCGACGGCCGGAACCCTCAGCGGGAGCCAAGGCATCTGTGTTAGTGGGACATCCACCTTCACCTCCACCGTCACCGGTGGGGCTTGGTCCAGCAGCACACCTGCAGTAGCCACCGTCAACGCTACAACAGGGCTTGTAACCGGTTTAACCGCAGGAACCGCCACCATCACCTATACAGTTACCGGCACAGGCGGTTGCGCCAATGCTACTGCGACTCGTACCGTCACGGTCACCGCCGCACCTACAGCCGGAACCCTTAGCGGTACGCAAAACATCTGTGTCAATGCAACGACTACTTTCTCTTCGACCATCTCCGGCGGGGCTTGGTCCAGCAGCACACCAGCAGTAGCCACCGTCAACGCCACCTCAGGCCTTGTTACAGGTGTCACAGCTGGAACTGCTACCATCACGTATACCGTTACCGGTACAGGAGGTTGTTCGGATGCAACCGCAACAAGGACCGTCACCGTCACTGCCACCACAGCCGGAACCCTTAGCGGTACCCAAAACATCTGTGTCAACGGAACATCAACCTTTACCTCGACGGTAAGCGGTGGTTCTTGGTCCAGTAGTTCCACCAGCATAGCAACGGTCAACGCCACCTCAGGCGTAGTAACCGGTGTCGCCGCAGGAACTGCTACTATCACCTATACGGTCATCGGTACAGGCGGTTGCGCCAATGCCACCGCAACCCGCACCGTAACGGTCACCGCCGCACCCAATGCAGGGACACTTAGCGGTAACCAAAACATCTGCTCCAATGGCACAACCACCTTTGCTTCAACCGCTACGGGTGGAACTTGGTCCAGCAGTGCTCCTGGAATTGCCACCGTTAACGCCAATTCTGGCGTCGTAACCGGTGTCAGCGGTGGTACCGCCACCATCACCTATACGGTTGCGGGTTCAGGAGGCTGCGCCGATGCCACGGCTACTCGTTCCATTACTGTTCGAGCTGTTGCCAATACCAACCTAACAGACACCATTTGTCAAGGCAGCACCTATACATTTAGAAATCGCACCCTAAGTCAAGCGGGGGTATATCGGGATACCTTGGCCTCGTTTAACGCCTGTGATTCCATTATTACCCTGAATCTTACGGTATTGGCTAAGCCTTCCCGACCAACGATTCGGGTATCAGCCACGGGCGATACTTTGTTTGCAACGCCTTCCTCAAACATTAATTGGTATCGAAATGGACAGCCCCTATTGGGCGGAACCAATGGTATTCTTTTGATTAATCAAAACGGGATTTACTTTGCCCTACGAGATGTCACCTTTGGTTTGAGGACTTGTTATTCAGATACCTCTAATATTCTAAATGTAACCAATGTTGGAATTGATTTACCCAACTCTCCAAACATTAGCGCTTATCCGATTCCTACTTCAAGTACCTTAAACATCCGTGGTATCCTTGAACAAGAACCGGTTGAAATGCACATGTCAGATATCTCAGGACGCGAAGTGACTAGCCAATGGTACCTGGCAGAAAGATCTGATTCGACGATAACCCTCGATGTTTCTGATTTGGCCGGTGGTATTTATCAATTGAAGATCAAGGCCCTGAACTCCTCGGAAACCTATTTTGTCAGGTTTATCAAAAGCCACTGATTCATCGGGTATTGATAAAGGTATTGAATTGGGCAATGGCCGTTGGATCAAGAAAGATGGAGGGATGTCCCATGTTAGGGACCTCCACATATTGCCTGATTTGACAGTTGTTGCAATTCTGCATGCTTTGTTTGAAGGTCGGCCAGGAGTACATCTGTATGGGTGAGTCGTTGAGGCCCTGCACAAAAAGAATGTCCGATCGGTGACCTGTTGTGAAGGACAGAAGAGATCGTTGCATGTATTCGTTGGGGTTGACCTGCGTGGTACCGTAAACTTGTTGAATCTTGGAGCAGGTGGACCCCAGAGCCAAAACCCCGCTTTCTTCCAAGCCGCAGCGATAAACCAGGTTTAGAGGTCCCGAGGCATTGGCAATCACCCCGTTGGTGGCGTGCATGGTGTTCAAGCGGGTTACCAAATACCCCCCTTGAGAATGCCCGGCCAAAAACACTTTGCGTACCGCGACCCCCAATTGGGAGGACGCCTGGTTGCGGACCCATAACAAAGCAGCTTCGGCGTAGGCTATGTTATCCCCAAACAAAAGTTGCTCCCCGGGATAGGCGACGCTGACCAGCAGCATATCTTGACGATTCAAAATGCCCTTGAACTCTTCGAGTGATTGGTTCGCGGCGACCACTAAATTGGAATCGTAAAGGACGGTGCCGTGAAAAACAACCAAAACATCCACGACCGAATTGGGAACTGGCGGATTGATCGCCTGTGGCGGACGTTGGATCAAAACCTGAACAGGCAAATTGTTGGCAACTACCCAACGGGTAGGCCGAAAATTTCGTACCGGCCTCACCATCCCGCTCAAGCCTTTGGAAGCAGAACCGCTGAGCGCCCCGGTTCCAAAGTTCAAGGCCCAGGCCGTCGAACTACCCGATTGGGACGAAGTCCAATACCAACCGCTCCCAAAGCCGCCTCGTCCCTGAAGATGCAATCGATTGTAAATCAACTGCATTTCATCACGGCTTGGCAGGTACCAGTCGGTGTATTCGTTGGCGACCAGCCCGGAACAAACCGAGGCCGCAATGGGTCTCGTAACACAAGAAATTAGGATGGAATCGGTATTGGCTGAACCGCTCCCCAAGGACGTGGAAGTGCCGGGAACAAGGGAGCCCGAACAACCCCACGCGTAAAGACCCACATCTGCGGAAGCGCATACGATTCCGCTTTCCCCACTGCTATCAAGGTCCAAAATAATTCCACCGGCATAGGCCGAACCAATGCTGTAGGGTTTAAAGGATTTCTCGTTGCTATAGGTAACACCCAAGGAGGTACGGGCATAAGCGCGGACATACCGAACCGCGGTATCCCAGGTCGAGTTCCCAAAAACCAGAGCAAAATCATAGCCCCCGGAACCGGCTACTGCGGTGGACTGCGTGGTGGTTGGTGAAGGCAACAATCCCCAACACAAGCCTCGTTCGAAAACCCCGGCCCCCGAAGAGAGAAAGCGAACACGGGCTGCCCCGCTGCGAATACCGGGCAAGATGGTATCCAGTGTTATCACGGGCGCCACCGGTATCGGGGCATGACTTCCGTTCACATCACCCACACATAACATGCGCAGGTTCATTTGAACCGGGGTCCCCTGCGCGGTGAGCGAAGGCCTGTCGCTCATCCAGTTGCCCGCACCAAACGCCGTCGTCAACCCCGTGATTCGCCGATTCACCAGGAGCGCATCCGCGCTGTTAATCGCCTGGTTGACGTTCACATCCGCCGCCATTTGGCGCAAAGGAGAAAGGGTCAGCAAGGAGGTAAAGTGCCGGTTAATTTGCAAGGCATCCGTGGCATTGACCCCGCCCCAGTTCCCCTCCGGTAAAGCATCCAGGATATAGGTCCCGTTTGCAAAACCACTTAGGCTGTAGGCCCCGCAGGAATCCGTCGTGTCCGAAGCCACGGTATTCCCCAGCATGGTTTTGAGTACAACCGGTACCCCCGCCAACGGGGTGCTGACCGCATGATCGTAACGCAAATCCCCGCTCAACCTATTGAAAGGAAGGATTTGACTCCATAACACACCGCAAGGCCAGCATAACAAGATCCATAGAATTCCTTGGGCACTTCTTTTCATCTTTTTTACGAATTAAACACGAACGAATGATTTACTTTTAATAGTCTCAAAAAAAAACTAACTATTTGAATCCCAAATAAACATTGACCTCTTAGACTTGTCTAAACTTCTCTAGTTTAAACCTATGAGACAACGAATACGCAACTTCGCGGTTTTGATCATGTTCGTATGGGGAGGACCCCTTTCAATCGGCCAGGCTCAAAGTCTGTACTTTCCTCCCAACAATTCAGCGGTCTGGGATACCATGCCTCCTTCCGCCCTGGGCTGGTGCCAGACCCGAATTGACAGTCTTTACGCCCTGCTGGATAGCAACGATACCAAGGCCTTTGTCCTGCTCAAGGACGGCAAAATCGTCCTGGAAAAGTACTTTGCGGGGCAGTCCCCCTCCTCCATGTGGCGTTGGGCCTCGGCCGGCAAAACCGTAACCGCCACCCTGTTAGGTATCGCCCAACAAGAAAACCTGCTCAGCATCACCGATACCACCTCCACTTATTTGGGCCCCGGCTGGAGCAGCTTGACCACCGCCCAGGAAGAACGAATTAACATCCGCCACCAATTGACCATGACCAGCGGCCTGAACGATGGGGTGGCCGACCTCTATTGCACCGACGATACCTGCCTCACCTACTTGGCCGTTCCTGGCACCCGTTGGGCCTACCACAACGCCCCTTATACCTTGCTCGATCCGGTTTTGGAAAACGCAACGGGCCGCACCCTCAACCAATACCTTAACCAAAAAATCAAAGCCCCCACCGGAATGGATGGCCAATTCATTGTTTCGGGATACAACCGCGTTCTGTTTAGCACGGCGAGAAGCATGGCCCGCTTTGGCTTACTTACCCTAAACAAAGGGGTCTGGAACGGGGTACCGGTCCTCAATGACACTGCTTACTTTGGTCAGATGACCCGAAGCTCCCAGAACATCAACCAGGGCTATGGCTACCTGTGGTGGCTCAACGGTACCGCCAGCCATATGGTACCGCGCCTACGTTCCGTGTTTTCTGGCCCCATGTTTCCATCGGCCCCCATGGACATGATCGCCGCCTTGGGGGCGGATGGGCAATTTATCAATGTTATTCCTTCCACCAACATGGTTTGGATTCGAATGGGTGAAACGCCCCCATCGGTTCCTTTGGACTATATGTTCAATAACATCGTTTGGAATGCCATCAACCAATTGAATTGCAACACTTCTCTGCCAATGACCCTCAACGGGAACCTCCAATACGCCAATACCGCCGGCTCTGCCCTGGCCTACAGCCCATTGGAACTGGTGGACAGCACCGGAACAGTCGTCGATCGAGATACCAGCCGCATGAATGGAAGTTTTTCGTTCAACGCCATTCAAGGTAGGCGTTACCGAATTCGGGCCTTCCCAACCCTCAGCCCTGGCGGCATCAATGCCACCGACGCCCTCAGGGTCGTTCAGTCCTTTTCGGGTTCGGCCCCCTTGACCGGAATCCAAGCCATGGCAGCGGATGTCAACCGAAGCGGAACGGTGACCTCCACCGATGCCTTGAACATCGCTCGTTGGTCTGCGCAATTGTTAACCTCCTTCCCGGCCGGAGCCTGGACCCAGGACACCCTTGGGGTCCTTGCCGATACCGCAGCGGGTCCTCTGGGGCACCGAGTTCTGAGCACCGGCGATGTCAACAGCTCGTACATACCACCACCGCCATCGCCCTGTCCCACCAGCTCGGTCACCGATGGGGCCGGAAACGTTTATCCCACCTTGGCCCTGCAAAATCAATATTGGATGGGAAGCAACCTGCGCACCAACCGCTTTGCCAACGGGGATTTTATACCTTTTTCTCCTAACAACGGCCTCAAGCGCCTGTGCTTATCGGTTCGTTGCCTGCGGGATTAAATTCAAGAGGATGCTGGGTGAGCAGCTGATTTGAGGCGGTCGAATGTATTGGCCAGGTAGAGCATCACCACCCCAAAAGCGACTCCGGCCAAGATGAACAATTGAACCATGCCTTCTTCGGCCGAAAAAGATAGTTTCAACATAATCGTCGATATCACAAAACTACTATTCCGTATAATCGTCGAAAATTCCTCGGTATATAACAATGAAAAAAGCAAAATAAACACATCGCTCAGAATCAAAACCGTGAAAAAGTGATCAAAAAAGATCGTATTGGAATTAATCAAAGGTGCGTTGCTCAACATATCCATGCTGGAAACCGATGAAGATGCAATCCACTGGACCAGGCTTTGGACCGAGAGTGCAAGGAAAACCAGCAAGAGTATAAACGAAAGGATTTTTTTGGCACGAATGAAGCGGCGGAGCGAGGGGGCCAATAGGCCCTCATCCACGGCTTCAAGGGCCTTGCCGCTTTGAATCCCGCTGATACGATAAAAGATATAAATCATCCCAAAGACAAGAATGACCGTGCCAAGGTCCCTGGCCAATTCCAAATTGTTGGGAGAACCCAGCGAACCCGCGTGCAGATCCAGATGGGTCATGTCCTTGAAAACCCCCCGAATGAGTATAAGAGCGATGATTTCGTATTGTTTGCCGATATAAAAGGTGGTGGACTGCCGAAGGTAAAAAATCAACAGATACGATTCAAAAAAAAGGAGAATCGAAAAAGGCGTGTAAATGGCGTTGATGGGATGCGCCAAAAAATCAGATTGAATCCAGTCCGGAAAAGCCGTTTTGAGACCGATAAGACCCAGATGAACCAAAAAGCCCGTTATCGCCGCATACAAAGTATAACGACCCATTCGAGCCCTAAATCCAGGATTAAAGGGCAAATCCCAGGTTCTTTCCATCTAAGTTGCGAAAAATCATTGCTTTAGTAACATTTCCAAGGGATAAAAGTTTCCGGTCCGACGTGAGGAATCAACCTACGTCAAGAGAGTAGACTAACTCAAGAGGGCAGACTACATCGAGAGAGCAGAGGGATTCAGCCAAACATCGCCCGGGCCCTTGACTCGCAGCGTTTCCAATACGAAGAGAAGGATGGATAATAGCCATCTACTTCCGGAAACAACCATTCCCTTGGATGGCAATGGCCCCGGTAATGGGTGGTGGTGGGATGCTCCTTGAAATGAATTCGGGGCGAATCGTTGGCCTCAAAAACCTCGGCAAAAGGCGCTGAAATCCAAAGTATTCCGGGAATTTGCTCGGCCAAAGCCTTGACCCAGGCCATCACGCGTTGGGAAACCGGATACTTCAGCAGAAATTCAGGCTCCCATAACATAACACGAATCGCGTCACCATCCCTGCCCGCCGGGGACCATTGGGGATCCAATTGATAAAAATGATACATCAAAACAGGCTTGGAGGGATGCTCCTGAAGGATTTCTCGAAGCTTGGCCGCATCGATCCAGGGACCCTCGGGGAGCTCGCAACGAAGTTCCGGTAACACGTTTTCTATCAAGGCCTCTGGAACCTTCATGCGTTCCAATGCATCGTAACCCACATCCAAGAAAGTGCCTCTTTGATGGGTATAACAATATTTATTAATATTTTCTTGGTTGGCGAAGTACTTCCGGGTGCTGAAGGCACCGGCCACCCATTGCCAACTCAGGGCATTGCTGGCCCAATCGCCGTCCAACAGATGATAGTACATCCACCGAGCCGCCTGCAACCAATGCGCACCCCCCACATTGCAGGCCAAAGCAGCCGTGTACATCCGCACATGGTTGTGCATATAGCCGGTTCGATAAAGCTCCTCCACCGCCGCATCCACCGCCGTAATCCCGGTCCTTGTGTTCACCAAAGCCGCCGGTACTTGGTGATGGCAAACCCCGGCCTGAGGCTGCCGGAGGTCTTGATCAATCCCGTTGCCCTGATGTTTCCAGACCTGCTGAAAGTAGTCGCGCCAGGCCAATTCTTTGACCAGCGACTCGCAGTCTTCCCAGGACAGCCCCCGTTCGACCAGCGATTCAGCCACTTGACGCGTACTTAGAACGCCTCTTGACAGATAAGGCGACAATTGGGTCACCGCCCCATCCAGGTAATTGCGGGAACGCGCATAGGCCGCCGGACGAACCAAGTTCAATCGCGCCCGCGCATCTTCGAGGCGGGGAGACCACAACGACGCACCCTCAAAATCAAAGGAAGCCTGCCAAGGAGTCCCCGTCACCGCTTTGAAATTTTGTTACCCGAAATACTCCGCTGACGACTGCATCGAAAGCGTTCGATGTCGTCGGATCTTTTGTGAAGGTGCTTTTGGCTGATCTTTTGATGAACCCGTTCACGCCAAAGTTTGAAACTAGAAGCCTTGAGTTCTCGCCGCATCAAGGCCACCACATCGGCTTCTGCCAACCCAAATTGGGCAAGGATGGCCTCAAAAGGCGTCCGATCCTCCCAAGCCATTTCAATGACCCGATCGACCTGGGCAGGACTCAAGGCCGCGGAGGTCTTTGGTAGGTTCGCAAGCGGCGGGTTCATCTCATAGAAACAAACCCAAGCCCTCTTGGTTTGGTCCCCCGCTCAAAGGAGCTTGCGGACCTCAAGTCCTCGGATGCATACCCTCCCCGGGTCCAAAAGGGACACCTCCATCCGTAGATGCTGACCTGCCTCGACCGAGACATTCCATGCCTGACGGACCCAGGCCTCACCCGAAACCGATTTTTGAGGATAATCCCGAAGGGTCCCCTGGGTCGCCGATACCGAACCCAGTCGAACCAACCACAACGAACTGCTGTTGCGCGAATAAAAAACGACTTGGTAAACGGCTGGTCCACCGTAGGTCCCTCGGTGCAAAAATTCACTGGAAAAGCCAGGTACCTGCTTGCCCTTCCCCTCCCAAGGCAAGGCCGATTCCACACAAATCGGTGAGGCTACGGAGTCAACCCCCCGGCCGCCCCCATAGAAAGCCGTGGAATCCAAGTAAACTCGGGTGGATCCCTTGCGATCGGGAAGCTGAAAATCCCAATCCACCGCAGTCTTTGGTGGGCTTTGGCAAGCCGCCAAAAAGCATAACAAAAGATAATTAATCCTCATGAATCTTGGTTGCTTTGAATCCATAGAGCATCGGAATTTTGCCCTCCAGACCGGGTATCTGATATCGTCCAGTCGCTACTTCGATTTGACGAGCAAAACAAGGGTAGGGTGAATAATCCCACTCATCAAAGGCATCCACCCTCAATCCATTCGATAACATAGCCTGAACAATCTCAGAGAGCGAATGATTCCAGGATATACAGGACGCGTGAATCGGTGCATTCCGGTCGGCATAGGTGCCATCCAACTCTTCATGCAGGGGTCCAAAATTAAAATAGGGATATGCAATCTCTTGGAAATCGTTGTCAAACATCCAAACAACGGGGTGAAAATCCACCAAAACCAACGAACCGCCCGGGCGCAAAAACGCCGCTACGGTCGCCGCCCATTTTTGCAAATCCGGCAACCAACCTACGGTCCCGTAGGTGCTCATCACCAAATCATAGGAACCCGCACCCGGCATTCCTTCTGTGAGTGAATCGATATCGTTGCATACAAAATCGGCTGCTAGTCCCAATTCTTCGGCCAAGGCACGAGCCTTGCGGATGGCGGGCTCCGAAAAATCAACCCCGGTAACGTGGGCCCCACGTCGGGCCAAGGACAACGAATCTTGACCAAAATGACATTGCAAATGCAAGACGCTGCGTCCTCGAACATCCCCCAAATACCCCAATTCCGGCTCTTTGAGCGAGCACCAACCCTCCCTGAACCCCTTCATTTGATAAAAATCCGAAAGCGCATGCGCCTCCACCCGGGCATCCCAGTAAGCGCGATTGGTCTCCAGGTAGGATCTAGATTCGTTCAATGGACCGCCCCTGACCCTGTTGGGACAGGCGCGTTTTCAAAGATAGCAGACCTCTCGGGCACCACCAAAACCGGGTAGCGGCCCATGAAAACCACTTCATCGGCGGTATGCCTTCGCAACAAATCTCTCAGCCATCCCTTATCGCGGGCGATCATCATGAGACCATCCGCTTTGCTTTGCAGCATCAAATCATTAATTCCAGAACCGGGATTTTCCGCCACCACCATCAGGGGGTCTTGATTCGGAAAATGCACCGAGGCCCATTGCAAAAAATACTCCACTTCCACCGAACGTTCTGTATCGTCAACCACATACCCCGGGGAAATCTGAGAATTCAAGTGGCCTGCAAAGCGCCGCAACCAAGCGATGGCTAATTCGTAGGAAGTATCACTCGGGTCAACGGCCAACATCCATTTCATCGGCTCTTTGCTTCGTCCGTTCCATAAACAAGTTTCTGGAATCACCAATACGGGAACATCGACGGAATGCAAAACCGAAACCGCATTGCTTCCCAAAAAATACCTCGTCCAGCCATGAGCCCCTTTGGTACTCATAACAACCAACGAATGAGGCATCTCTTGACAACGGGCTCTTAACTCCTGGGTTAGGTCCAACGGCGTGCTCCATGTTTTTACTTCAATTTCCTGCGGCACCTGCAGTCGGTCCAAAAAGCTTTTCAACGATTCCTCGCTTATTCGCATCATCTCGGGGTACATCGCCGCAGCTGTTTCGGCATCCTGTAACAATAAACCATAACTATGCACCAAAACCAAGGGGACTTGGCCAAGGGCGGCCCATTCCATCCCCCAACGGGCCGCGTTCAAAGAGGATTCGCTAAAATCCACGGGGCAAAGGACTTGTTGATAGGTTTTCATAGAAAAGCGGAGGTTTTTATATGCAAGAGAGATTGTTATGAGATAAGCGTCTACGATTTCTTATCATTTAATTCCAATAACAAATAAACAACCCATCCACTCAATTTAGAGCAATAAATCATTAAATCTAGTTTTGTAAGATTTCGCGAACCTTTTGGTTTTCTTATCTTTGAACGAAATGATGCAGATTTCCGGTTTGATTTGGGATTTGGGAGGACTGTTCATCCAGGTTCATCCGGAACGCCTACCGAAGGGGATTTGGGCCCAAGGGTCTGATTTTGAAAAAATACACCATCTTTTTGAATGCGGTCTGTGTTCGGAATTTGAGTTTGAGCAAGCCCTCCAACAATCCTTAACCCAAGCCAAAACAACAGCCCAAGCCGGTTCTACCATCGGCTTCTGGAATAGTCTATTAGGCCGTTGGGACCTTGAGGATCTCGAACAACTCCAAGGGTATCGCGACCAATTCACCATGGTCTTGCTTAGCAATACCAATGCATGGCACGAAACAGCCTTCAAGCAATCCCTCCAAGAAGCAGGTGGAAGGCCCCTTGAAACCTATTTTGACCGGGTCGTTTTTTCCCATCAGCACCAAATGCGCAAGCCCCAACCTGAATTTTACCAAAAAGCCATCTTGGGCTTGGGTTCACCCATTGGCGAAGCGATTCCCAATGAATCTTGGTTGTTTGTGGATGACAGCCCCGACAATCTCCAAGGCGCTGTTGCCTTGGGCATCCAAACCTGTTTGCACCCACGGAACACCTCCCCGCTCAACACCTTGAGACGATACCTAGGGCCTCAAGGCCTTAGTCTATAACCGTCAGCTTAATAAAATTGGCACGGTGGACACTGTGCAGGGGCATCACCCCGGTATTGACCACCGTGTCACCGGACTTCAGCCAACCATTGGCTTTGAGAATGCGGGATACATCCTCGATGGTCTCGTCGGTTGAAGTCAATTTATCGTAAAACAAGGCCTGAACCCCCCAAACCAACGAAATCCTAGTCAAAAGATTTTGGTTGGGCGTAAAGATGATAATCCCGGACTTGGGTCGGTAGGACGATACCTGAAAGGCCGTATAACCGGACTTGGTAAAGCCAACAATCGCCTGAGCATCCACCCGGTAGGCCGCCCTGGATGCCAGATAACACAACTGATCCGATATAAAGGTGGAAGAATCCTGGGAAATACGATGTTCTCTGTAATAAATCTCGGACTGCGCTTCGACCGCCCCAATGATTCGAACCATGTATTCCACCACCTGGGCAGGGTGCGAGCCCATGGAGGTTTCACCCGAAAGCATCAATGCATCCGCCCCGTCCAATACAGCATTGGCCACATCGTTGGCTTCGGCTCTGGTGGGCATAAAATTGGTGATCATGGACTCCATCATCTGAGTTGCCACCACCACCGGCTTGCAGAGGTCCATGCAAAGCCTCACAATGCGCTTTTGGATTAACGGCAATTGTTCAATTGGAAACTCAACGCCCAAGTCCCCTCTAGCAATCATCACGGCATCGGATGCGGCGATAATGTTTTCCAAGTCAGCGACGGCGGACGGTTTTTCAATTTTTGACATCACCGGAATATCCTGTCCCTTGGCCTGAATTTCTTTGCGCAGGGCTTCGACGTCCATGGCTTTGCGTACAAATGAAAGGGCCACCCAATCCAGACGATGTTCCAAGATGAATTCCAAGTCCTTACGATCTTTTTCGGTGAGGCTAGGTAGAGCCACTTCGGTATCGGGCAGGTTCACACCCTTGCGCGATGTGAGCAAACCTCCAGAGATAACCTCCACTTCGATCCGATCCCGGGCATTGCTGGACAATGCCTTGAACTTGAGTTTGCCATCGTCCAATAACAACAAATCGCCCGGACGGATATCCATGGGGAGCTGGCTGTAATTGATGAAGATTTCCTCTTTGGAACCGGTCACAGGGGTGGTCACCATGGTCAGACGATCCCCGGGCTCAAAAAGAACACCCCCCTGGGGCATTTCGCCAATACGAATCTTGGGACCCTGCAAATCCCCCAGGATTCCGACCGATGTTCCCAGCTCTTTGTTCAAATCCCGGATATCTTGGATGGCCTGGGTCAACAAGGAATAATCGGCATGCGAAAAATTAAGGCGCATGACATTGGCGCCGCCAAGAATCAATTCGCGGAGGGTCTTTTTGTCAAAACTTGCCGGACCCAGGGTGGTTATGATTTTGGTTTTCTTGGTAGCCGGACTTACAAGATGCGATGGGTTAGGGTTTGGGGGGGTTGCCATTCGAGGGTAGATTGCCTAGGTGAAAGTAGACTTTAAAATTTGGTGCGCAAGGTACGAAAAGGTGGGATGCTCTGGGGTTCAATGGAGGTCAGAATCCGAATGGTGCCGATCCAAGGGGTCAAATCGCAGGGGCTCCAAGGCTTTGGGACTCAAAACGGTTCGGAGGTCGGCGACCAAGTCCACGCCGGCGATCGAAGCCAAACGAAGCCGAGGATCATCGGTCCCCCACAACTCCAGAGCCTCCGCCGGCCAAGTAAGGATATAGTCCATCCCACCAACCCGGGGCAAAAGGAGGCCCAGCGAACCGCGATTGCTGACCATGCAGAGGGGCAAACCGTGTAGTTCGAGGTCCTGAAAAAAGAGCTGAAAGGCCGAAATTTCGCCTTGAGGTTCCAAGGCCCATTCGACATCCTGGCGGCTTCGGGCCAAATTCCAGTTCAAATTCTGGTTCAGCAATGCGGCCAAAACATAGGGCGGAAGGGTGGATGCAAGGCCCCAAACGGCCAATTCAGCCCCTTCCGTCAACTTATGTACCTTTTTGGCCACCCCCAAAAATACACTTGGATTTCTGGCACCGTGGAACAACGATGCATCACCTCAAATTCCTTGTAATATTGCGGTTCAAATTAACCCAGAACAACATGTCTGATATTGCCAGTAAAGTCCGTTCCATCATCGTAGACAAATTGGGAGTGGACGAAAACGAAGTAACGCCGGAAGCGAGCTTTACCAACGACCTTGGAGCCGATTCTCTGGACACCGTTGAGCTCATTATGGAATTCGAAAAAGAATTCAACCTCTCCATCCCAGACGACCAAGCCGAAAACATTCAGACCGTCGGCCAGGCCATCACCTACCTGGAGGCCAACGCCAAGTAATTGACCCTGGGGCCATTCGCCCTGTTTTCATCATGCGCAGAGTCGTCGTCACTGGCCTAGGGGCCCTAACGCCTTTGGGCAATTCCGTTCAGGAATATTGGGAAGGCCTTGTGGCAGGCCGCAGCGGTGCTGCGCCTATCACCAAATTTGATGCTACCCGTTTCCGGACCCGTTTTGCGGCAGAGGTCAAGGGTTTCGACCCCGAAAACCATATGGACCGCAAGGAGGCCCGCAAAATGGACCCCTACACCCATTATGCCATGGTCACGGCCGAAGAGGCGTTCAGGGATGCCGGTTTGGAGGGTCTAGCCATCAACGGTGAAAGAGCAGGTGTTATCTGGGGTTCCGGCATTGGGGGGATGTACACGGTTTATCACGAATTCAAAGCTTTTTTTGAAGGTGACGGTACGCCCAAATTCAATCCCTTTTTTGTCCCCAAAATGATTTCGGACATCGCCGCCGGACTCTTATCCATCCGATACGGTTTTCACGGCCCCAATTACACCACGGTTTCGGCCTGTGCCTCCTCGAACAACGCCATCATTGATGCCTTTAACTATATCCGTTGGGGGGTTGCCGACCTTTTCATAACCGGAGGTTCCGAGGCAGCCATCAATGAACCGGGGGTTGCTGGATTCAACGCCATGAAGGCCCTTTCGGAACGAAACGACGACCCCAGCACCGCCAGCCGGCCCTTTGATTTGGATCGAGACGGATTTGTTCTGGGAGAAGGAGGGGGCGCGCTGATTTTGGAGTCACTTGATCACGCCTTGGCAAGGGGTGCACGTATTTATGCCGAAATTGCAGGTGCAGGCCTATCCGCCGATGCCCACCATATCACAGCCCCGCACCCCGAAGGCCTGGGTGCGACCTTGGTCATGAAAAACGCATTGCGAGACAGCGGTCTGGGGCCCGCAGATATCGACTACATCAATGTTCACGGTACCTCCACCCCCCTCGGGGATCTTTCCGAAATCAAGGCCATCCAAAATGTCTTTGGCCAGGATGCCTACCAACTGAATGTTTCCTCGACCAAATCCATGACCGGTCACCTCCTAGGAGCGGCCGGCGCCGTCGAGGCCATTGCCTCCATCAAAGCCATCTGCGAAGGAATCATTCCGCCTACCATCAATCATTTTACCGACGACCCCGCCTTTGATCCAGGCATCAACTTGACCTTCAACCAAGCCCAGCACCGCACAGTCCGGGCCGCTCTTAGCAACACCTTTGGTTTTGGTGGTCACAACACCTCGGTCGTCTTCAAAGCTTTCCGGGCTTAATGCCTTTGCTTTCCCGACTTTTTGCATCCGGCAATCCTCGCAAGGAACTCCAAAAGCGTCTTCGCACCCTCACCGGCCTGCGCATTCGCAATGCCGGTCTCTACGAATTGGCTTTTACCCATCCTTTGGTACACGGCCAGAAGACCCTGAGTTTCCACAGCACCAACCAACGTCTTGAATTTTTGGGCGATGCGGTACTAGACCTGGTAGTCGCGGATTATTTGTTTCGAAAATTTCCCTTCAAACAAGAAGGTTTTTTGACCGAAATGCGTTCCAAAGTCGTCAACGGGGAGTTTCTGGACCGCTTGGGTCGGCAATTGGGCCTGGATGCCATCCTCAAAGAGACCTCCATTCGGCTCTCCGAAGATCCAGAGCATGCCCAAAAAAGCAAGCACCTGGACCGGCAATTGAACAGCAAAGGTTCGGTAGCAGACGCCTTTGAGGCCTTTGTTGGCGCTCTGTACTTGGATATTGGATTGATTGCCACAAGGCGCTGGATCGAAAACGCCATCCTGGACCACAGCATTGATTGGGAAGAGCTTGAACAAAGCGGGATCAACCCCAAAAGCCGATTGCTGGAATGGGCCCAAAAACACCGGGCCAAGTACCGCATGGCCTGTGATGAATCCGAAACCTCCAACAACGGGGGCAAAGCCACCCTCTACACCATCACCCTCTGGGTCAACGGCCAAGCGGTCGCCACAGCCCAAAATTTTAACAAACGCAAAGCCGAGCAAGAAGCGGCCTCCTTGTTTTTTGAACAAAGAGGCCAAAACGAAGGCCCTTAGGAAATAGCTTTAGGCTTTCTAAACATGCGCCCTTTCACCCCTGATGCTGCTCCTGCCAAAGCTTGGATTTTTCCAGAAGGCGAATCACCCGAGGTGAGGGACGCCTTGGCCGAAGCCCTGGGCATGGACCCATTCCTGGTTCAATTGCTTGTTCAACGCGGGATTCGGACCTTTGATGAAAGCAAGGCTTTTTTTCGGCCGAATTGGAATGATTTAGGAGATCCATCCTTGATGAAAGGCATGGACAAGGCCCTCGAAACCATGGCCGAATGCATTGATAACGGGGAGAGAATTTTGCTGTACGGCGATTACGATGTCGACGGCACCACGTCGGTCGCTTTGTGTTATCGTTTTTTGCGCAAGTACTGTGCCGATATCGGATACTACATTCCTGATCGGCGCAGCGAAGGCTACGGTCTTTCCCAAAAAGGCCTCGATTGGGCCGTTCAAAACGGATTCCGCTGTATTGTCACTTTGGACTGCGGAACCACCGCCTTTGAACAGGTTGACTACGCCAACACCCTCGGCCTCAAGGTCATCATCACGGACCATCACAAACCCTCCGATCGATTACCCAAGTCCCATGCCATCCTCAACCCCCTTCAACCGGGCTGTCCCTATGCCTTCAAGGACCTGAGCGGTTGCGGTGTGGCCTTCAAATTTCTGGTGGCCCTCTGCCATCGTTTTGAGTGGCCAATGTCGGAACTCTTGGATCAATTGGAATTGGTGGCGATTAGCATCGCAGCCGATATGGTTCCTTTGACAGGCGAGAACCGGGTTCTGACCCATTACGGTCTCCAAAAGTTAAATAACAACCCATCCATCGGCATACGGACGATGTTGCAACATTACAAAAACCGTAAGCCAACCCTTGACCTCGGCGATGTGATCTTTGGACTTGCACCTCGAATTAACGCAGCTGGCCGCATGGGCGATGCGCGCCTGGCGGTTCAACTACTGGTCAGCGAAGACCCTGAAGAATGCGCCCGTTTAGCAGCTGAAATCGAAAACAGCAACCTGGATCGCCGGGATACAGACACCGAAATAACACGGATTGCGATTGATCAGGCGTTGACGATGCACCAATCCGAGAACAAGATGACCACGGTGGTCTGTGGCAGCGAATGGCACAAAGGTGTGATTGGGATTGTGGCATCGCGTTTGGTGGAGCGCTTTTACAAACCGACCGTGGTTTTTTGCTTGGAGGGTGATAAAATGACCGGTTCCGCCCGTTCCGTACAGGGTTTTGACTTGTACAACGCCCTGCAACAATGCGCTGATACCATCGAACAATTCGGGGGCCATAAATTCGCGGCAGGCCTGACCCTGAAGGCATCGGCTTACGAGGATTTCTGCCAACGTTTTGAAGAAGCCGTCGCCGCAACGCTGGAACCTTGGCAACAAAGACCTTCGCTGCCTATTGATCTCGAAATGCCTTTGGAAGTGATTACCCCCAAGTTCTTTCGAATTCTAAAACAATTCGCTCCCTTTGGACAAGGCAACCGACAACCTGTCTTTTGTTCCCGGGGTGTCTATGCTTCCCCCGGGTCGCCCCGCATTGTTGGTCAAAATCACCTGAGCCTGAGCCTGCAGCAAAAGGACGGACGGACATCCCTCCCGGCCATTGCTTTTGGGCAGGCAGCCCTGCTACCCCTCTTGGCCAAGGGCTTGCCCTTTGACATCGCCTACAGCCTGGACGAAAACTTTTACAGGGGCCAATCCGACATGCAATTACGAATCCTCGATCTTCGACCTTGCGGTGAATAAAATGGAACTCAGGGCCGAACTCATCTCCAAAACCTACGGTCGCCGCGCCGTGGTGCAATCCGTTAGCCTGCGGGTTCAACAAGGCGAGATCGTTGGTCTCTTGGGGCCCAACGGCGCCGGCAAAACCACCTGTTTCTACATGCTCGTCGGCCTTGTCAAACCGGATAGCGGACGGGTTTTGCTGGATCAAAAAGATTTGACCCAACTCCCTATGTTCGAAAGGGCTCGCTTGGGCATCGGTTACCTGCCTCAGGAAGCCTCCATTTTTCGAAAACTGAGCGTGGAAGACAATATTCGCTCCATTTTGGAATTAACCGACCTGGACCGCGTGGCCCAAGCCCAAAAGACCGAAAGCCTGATCGCCGAATTCAACCTGGAACGCGTTCGCCGGACCCGCGGCGACTTGCTGAGCGGCGGCGAACGACGCCGCACCGAGATGGCCAGGGCTCTGGCCACCGATCCGGCCTTTATGTTATTGGACGAACCCTTTGCAGGCGTGGACCCCATTGCAGTGGAGGACATTCAGCAAATTATATTCGCCCTCAAACGCCGTAACATTGGAGTCCTCATCACCGACCACAACGTTCAGGAAACCTTGTCCATCACCGACCAGGCTACTTTGTTGTTTGAAGGCAAAATCCTCCGCCAAGGAACCACCGAATCCATGGCCGATGACCCCGAAGTACGCCGATTGTACCTGGGTCGGAATTTTGAATTCAAACGCAAAACCTTTGACCAAACGGTCTGAGGAATCCTTCATCCCCTAAGGCCGTGTCAGTTT
>Ga0247832_1004207_pt1 | contig 18351 bp, 7 predicted proteins | sample LaCruzMarch2015__10_FD_192407 | JGI IMG/M metagenome (GOLD analysis project Ga0247832, IMG submission 192407) | Freshwater microbial communities from meromictic Lake La Cruz, Castile-La Mancha, Spain - LaCruzMarch2015_4m | ecosystem: Environmental > Aquatic > Freshwater > Lake | place: Spain... | reverse complement strand
TTTTCGCGTTCATCGCGCGAGATGTTTTGCTCGCAACGGCAAATCAACATGTCGGGCTGAATGCCAATTTGTCGAAGGAGACCGACGGAATGCTGAGTTGGTTTCGTTTTGATTTCGCCAGCAGCCTTGAGATAGGGAACCAAGGTCAGGTGAATAAACAGGCAATTGTCCCGGCCGACATCTTGAGGAAACTGACGAATGGCTTCCAAGAAAGGTAAGCTTTCGATATCCCCTACGGTTCCGCCGATTTCCGTAATGACAATATCGGTGTTGGCGTCCGCCAGTCGAAGGATCGATTCTTTGATTTCGTTGGTAATATGAGGAATTACCTGGACTGTTTTTCCCAAAAACTGCCCACGGCGTTCTTTTTCGATGACGCGAAGGTAAATCTGGCCGGTTGTATAATTCGAATCCCGAGTCAGCTGGCCACTGGTAAATCGTTCGTAGTGCCCCAAATCCAGATCGGTTTCACTTCCATCGTCCAGCACGTACACTTCGCCGTGCTGGTAGGGGCTCATGGTTCCGGGATCGACGTTAATATACGGATCCAGTTTCTGCATGCGAACCTTGAGTCCGCGTGCTTCGAGCAGCATTCCAATCGATGCGCTGGTAAGCCCCTTACCGATTGAACTAACCACACCGCCAGTAACAAATATATGCTTTGTCATCGATTTTCGCGTAAAGCGAACCGGGATCTACGAGCACAGAACATTCAAGGGCACGACGGGCTCAGATCTTAGCATCAACGCGACTTCCTGACAAATTCGCTTTTTGCACGAATCTTTGCCTGAGCGACCGTCAAAATCGAAACAATCGACCTCGCAAAATGAGTCAAACTTTAAGTTTTGCGGACTCTGTACGGCTTTTCAGAGCAATCCTTAGACGTGAAATTTTTCGGCGAGCCCAAGGTTGACCGACTTTACACTGGATTCACTACTGGAACCTTTACCAATGCACTCATTACTCAAAATACTAGCGATGTTCGCGGTCATTCAAGCTTTGGGCCTCCAAGCCCAAGGTTTATTTGCACAATCGGTAATCAATCGATCTGCTGCAGCCGCAGATAAAGTGGGCATTCTCGAGCCAATCCACCTCACGGAAGTCGCAACGGCTGAAGTCGGGATTGTTCGAGAAGTGTTTGTCAAACAAGGGGACTATGTTGAAACAGGCACGCCTATAGGTCGTCTCGACAACGATCAACAAAGCGTACAGCTTCGCGAAGCCGAACTCGATGCGGCTTCATTAGGGGTTCTTGAAACTGCGAGACGCGAAGTGGAGTTCAATCGTCGGCGGGTCGAAGAGATGGCCAAACTGGTTGAAACGGGCAAGGGTTCACCCAAAGAACTAGAACGCTACGAGCTGGAGCTCCATATTGCGGAAGCAAAACTGCGATCGCAAGAAGAGGCTAAGGAAGTATCCCGAGCCAGACTCGCCAAGGCCAAAATCATGCTAAGCGAACGAACCATACGAGCCCCTCATAGTGGGACGGTGGTGGAAGTTTACAAAGATCCTGGTGAGTATATTGCTGGGAATTTGCCGGCGATCATTCGATTGTTAGACGCATCTCAACTTCGCGCTCGGTTCTTTCTCTCCCACGATGCGGCCGAAAGATTTAGGAAGCAAGAATACGCGGAAGTACGTCTGCCAAATCACCTTGTTGTTCGAGCCAAGATCGAATTCATTGCTCCTTTCGAAGATGCAGAAGGGCACGTTATTGAAATGACGGTCCTGATCGATAATGCCAATCGCGCGATTCGTTCATCCAGTTGCGATCTAGTGCTCCCTTAATTCCATACGTGTCATGAATACCGGGCCCCACAATCAAAACATCCCAGAAACCCAGCCTGAGAAAGCTGGTGCCGCGTGCATTGCGCAATTGGACGAACCCAAAGTGAGTTCGGCCAAGCCCGCCTGGCCCGGTGTCCTTCACGCCATGTGCAAGAAGGGGCTCTCCGAGTCCGGAGTTTCCGCCGAATCGATCGAAGAAGATTGGTTCAACGGCGATTCGCAAGTTGAATACCTTCAAGCCTTATTGAATGAAGCAGATGAAGAATTCCCCGAACTTTCTCACAATGCAAAGGGAAACGCATCGGTTCCAGCCATCGACTTGCTCTCCAAAAACTGCTTGGCTTCGATCGCAAGATACATCGCATTGAATGCCAAAGCCGCTACCGGACTGATGGTCGTCACCCATTCAGGCAGAATGGTTCAATTCGTTGACTATGGGCTCCCGACAACCACAGCTAGCAGCGAACGTGAGTTACTGAAGAAGATCGCCAAAGAATCGGCCCTCAAGCTTGTTCCTCGCGTTTCATCTTCCGTCCTTGCAACATTGGCTCGAATGCAAGAAGAGAAAACAGACTTGCAGGCTCCAGGTCCGACGGACCAATCGATGGATCCGAAGGAACCCTTGCAAGAAGACACTCAATCCGCCGCAGTCAAAACTTCGAATGGGATTCAACCGGAGCCTGAAGCGGTTGCCGAAAAAGAATCAATGCGATTCGCAGGTAGCCTGTTTCTGAACCAACTAAGCGAGGCGATTGATGTACCCTTGATCTCCATTCCATTTCGTCTGGAAGATTCATCTGGTGTTTTAGTTCTCCTTGTCGAGACACGATCCAAAGAAGAGCCAGCCCCGAGCATCGACCAATTTCTCACCGGAATTGAACGATTATGGATGAGCCCATCCATGAAATCCGCACTGTTACGCCAACTGGATGCGTGGTATTTCCTGCATCGGGCAGGTGCCTTCATGAGAACTGTAGGAGCCATGGATTGGATTCGCTCGCAACCACGTCTTTGGACGTCACTTTTAGGCCTAGTCTGCGTGCTTCTCATTGCGCCCGTTCCATACTATCCACGACGCGAATGTGTTTTTGAACCAGAATCGAAACAATTCTTGTCAAGTCCGATGCAGGGCCGTATCGCCTCTTGCGACGTGCGTCCCGGCGACAACGTAACTTCGGGGCAATTACTTGCAAAACTGGATGACGATCAGTTGCAGCGTGACTTGGCGGCCGCCCGTGCTGATTTCGATGGTGCGGAAAAGAAACGCGATTCGGCTCTTGCAACACGAGCTGCAGGCAATGCGGGCATCGCTGATATCGAAATGGAACAAGCACGGCTCAAGATCGTGAGCCTTGAAGAGCAATTGAAGCGGCTAGAAATTCGCGCGACCAAAGAGGGCGTGGTTGTTCAAGGAGATTGGCACCGCAATATTGGAATGCCCGTGACTCTAGGTCAGAGTCTCTTTGAGGTGGCTGAGTTAGAAACCATGACCGCCGAGGTTCGGCTTAATGCTTACGATCTAGAACAAATCAATGTGGGGGACGAAGTGAGTGTTCGCAGCGACGCTTCCGGGGGCGAGACGTTTCGCGGACGCATCTCGCGCATCGAACCTCGCGCAACCATTTTAGATGATACTGCTGTCTTTATCGCAGATGTCGTGATTCGTGACCCTCAACTTATGCTTAGACCTGGTATGAAAGCCACCGCTCAAATATCAGCCGGCTGGAAACCCATCGGATGGCTGTTGTTTGTTCGACCATACCGTTGGATAGCGAATCAATGGATTTGGTAGACCCTCCCCTTTTTTTGAGCATACCGACCAAGTTTCAAAACTATGTCTACCGCTAAACTTAGATTACGCCCCGATCTTTGCTTTTCTCCATGCCGGTCCGACGGTAACGTCGCTTACCTCGTCGAAGATCGAGTGGACCAGAAGTTTTGGAAGATTGGTGAGTTTGAATATGAGGTTTGCGTCGCCATCGACGGCTCGCGGACGTTACCCGAGATCGTCAAGGTGGTTTCCCATACATGCCCATTGGTGGACGCACAAGATCACGATAAAACCGGGCGAGTGCTAGGCTGGTTAATAAACTCTGGGCTGATCATCGAATCTGAATCGGCAGGTCTTCAAACAGCCGAAATGCCGCCACCAACATCAGAACAATCAAATCAAGCTCCCAAAAGTGCGAAGCCTTTCAAAGTCTTTGATCCAAGCGCTATTCGCATTCCCCTTCTGTCCGGCGAAAATTTAGATCGATACACACAGAATTGGAAATGGCTGATCTCAGTCCCCAGTTTGTGCATAGCCGTATTGTTATGGGTTGGTGCACTTGTCATGGTTTACCAAAAAAACCAAGACTTGATGAGCCTCGGACAAAAGCTATTTGTACCTGGCAGCCAGTGGTGGTGGTTATTGGCTTGGGCAATTCTAAAAGGAGTTCATGAGACGGGGCATGCCGTCGCATGCGCCCGTGTCGGCGCAAAGCCAAAAGGAGCCGGCGTTAACTTTATGTTCTTAGCACCGCTCCCCTACGTAGATGCATCCAATCTTTGGAGCGTACCAAATAAATGGCACCGAGCCTTAGTCGGGGCAGCCGGCATGCTCTTTGAAATCACGCTGGCCGCCATCGCCATGATTGGTGCCTGCACCTTTGAAAATCCCAGCATCCGTTACCTGTGTTTTTCTATCGCTACCTTAGGTACATTCACCACGGTAGCTTTCAATGGAAATCCCCTAATGCGCTATGACGGATACTATATCTTTGTTGACTTGGCAGGACGACCCAATTTATGGCAGGATGCAGCCAAGGCGATGAAGACTTTCTTCGCGGCATGGCTGCTAAAGGATCAGTCGATTACCCGCTCTTCGCTACCTTTGCTGTCCTACGGGATCGCAAGCTGGACGTCCCGGATGCTGATGCTTGGTACCATGGGCTGGGGGATATGGATGACATGGGATGGAGTTGGGTTAGTTCTGGTTGCCTTCTTTGCTTCCTTATGGTTTCTCCTTCCCCAAATCATGAAAATTCAAGCGATGAAAAGTCAAGCCAAACCTTGGACTTGGTCCGGTGCGTTGCACAGGATCAGCCCCAAGAAGGCAGGACTTTGCGTTGCCGCCACATTAGCGTTAGTCCTATGCAGTTTTCTACCTTCGCCGGCACAAATCTACTGGCCAGCCATTGTCGACTACGTAGACTCATCCGATATTCGCACCAACGCGCCTGGTTTTGTAATCGAAGTGCTCGTTCATGACGGCCAAGGCGTTCGCGAGGGGGACGACATTGTTCGTCTTACCAATCCTACTTTGGAACTTGAATATCTGGCCGCACAATCGGCACTCCGCTCCAGCGAAGAAAAGTGTTCCGGCTTGCGAGCTTTGCGAAAGCACGCGGAACTTCAAGCAGAAGAAGCTATCCTGGTTTCCTTGAAAGTGCATTGCGACATTCTGAAAAACAAAGTCAACTCCCTTGTCCTTCGAGCACCCCGCGATGGAATACTTCTCGCTCGAATGTCGCACAATTTAATCGGCAGCTTCGTTCAGGAAGGGCAATCCATCGGACTGGTTGTCGACCCGCGACAAATGGAAATTCAAGCTTCGATTCCTCAGTACGCTTGGGATACGGTTTCGCACAGCGTTGATGAAGTCGTATCCATTCACATGGCAAGTGGCCAATCCTGGCGTGGTTCGATCTTAACGACATTGCCAAGAACTAGCGATTCCCTGGAGTGGCCATCCCTCGGCGGAATTTATGGCGGACCGATTGCAGTGATGATGACCAAAGATGCAAACGGCGACGAAGAACTAAAAACTCATACCCCCCGTCTGCAAACTCGAATCCAATTCGATCAAAAAGCACCAACAAGCAGCCTCTTCGATTTCGGCGGAACTGCAATTATGCCCCCGCCAGGATCGCTTTGCTCGGTCAAGCTACTTCGCCATAACGAAGCCGTTTGGCAAACGGCTTGGCGCTGGATCAAGGCTGCGCTCGCTGTGCAGCTGGATGGGCAAAGTTCGGTATAAGTCACCAACGACTTAACACCGAAGCTCTTTCTTTCGGAAGTATCTTCATTCCGAAAACACTTGCATAGGGGCGGTGATCGGCTTACCATCGTCCCACAGTGCCGTTCACGGGAACGATTCAAGTTCATTCCATGCCATTCCGAATTGGGAAATATGCCTAGCTACCATGTCGCTCGCGAAGTTGAAATCCTGGCTAGTCCGCAAAGAGTTTACGAAGTCCTAGCAGACTACCGAACCTGGAAGACCTGGTCTCCTTGGCTGATTTCAGAGCCTGAGGCGATTGTCACGGTTTCGGATGACCCGTCGTCGGTTGGATCTCAGTATACATGGAAGGGGAAGGTAACCGGGGAGGGAGAACTTCAGCATCGGAAGCTACCGCCATCTTGGAAATGGGTGGAGCGTAGCGAATCAATTGGTTCGATTCAAGAAGTTAAAACAACCGCGAACTGGAACGTTCGAGATCTATCAAACCACCCCACCAGAAACCCCTGAAGCAGAGCTTTCGACCGACATTATCCTTCCGCTGAAATAGTTCGGATGATTCACAGTGGCCAACTTAAGCCGTGGGCATTCAACGCGACTTAACGCAATTTTTGCAGAGAATTCGTAACGCGGCTAGCGCCTTTTGATGTTGCGCAATTCGAAGTTCCAATACACGCCGCCGCAAGAAACGCGGTTTTTCTTACTCTTAATCGTACTCGTACTCAGCACCAGCGGTACTCGTACTCGATCAATGCATTTCGAGTACGAGTACGAGTACCATTTCATTAAGTACGAGTACGATGGAAAGCCAAATTGCGCAACATCAAAACTAGCGCCTGCGGCTCAAGTTGGGATAATCCAAGCTAGCGCCCGGCGGTTCGTTGGTTTATACTGGCTGCCTGGTTGCTACCATTTTTGTTCCCTCGCAAGTTCCCTTTAGGAAGCGGTATCATGCCCATCCATCGACGCAACTTTACTGCCAGTATCAGTGCTTTAGCAGCCTTAGGTAGTCTACCCAGTTTGTCTCAATCCCAAGAATCGAGTCGCTCTCCTCTTTTTGTAGCGACGTGGAACTTTGGACTTCCGTCGTGCCAGAAATCGCTTGAGACATTGCAGAAGAGCGGTTCTGTCTTGGATGCCATTGAGCTTGGGATTCACGTTGCCGAAGCCGATGTCCGAGTCGACTCGGTCGGCGTTGGAGGTGCTCCCAACGCTCAGGGAGTTGTTCAGTTGGACGCATGCTTTATGGATGGAGCCACGCACAAGGCAGGGTCCGTAGCGGGTTTGGAACAATACCCTCACCCCATTTCAGTAGCTCGACGGGTTATGGAAAAGACTAAACACGTGATGTTGGTTGGCCAAGGGGCTGCCGAGTTTGCTCAATTGCAGGGCTTTAAAAAGCAAGAACTGCTAACGGAAGAACAACGCCAAAAATGGATGGAATGGAAGTCCAAGCAACCCGCCGATCCCGCTGCCGCTCCACCTAACCACGATACGATCGCTTTGGTAGGTATGGATACGAAAGGGCATATTGCTGGCGGATGCTCGACGAGCGGACTTGCATACAAACTACCCGGCCGAGTTGGAGACAGCCCCATCCTTGGCAGTGGGCTTTATGTCGATGGTGAAGTCGGAGCAGCCGGGGCCACGGGTATTGGCGAGAACATCATGCGCTATTGCGGATCCTTTGCCATCGTGGAACTGATGCGGACAGGAATGGACCCTACCGCTGCATGCAAATCGGTTATCGAGCGGATTGCCCGAACAGAAAAAAAACCACCCTCTGAATTGCACATTAACTTCCTGGCTATTGATAAACAAGGCCGTTGGGGCGGCGCTGGTACCGATTCCGAATTTCAAATCGCGGTCGTAGACTCCCGTTCCGCAAGACTTGAATCCCCTTTGCTGGTCAAGTAATTCATTAGACCTGGAGTTCGATAACATGCACAACTGGACCTTGAGACCGTGGTGGGTCGTATCTGGATTTGCCTTGATGGCGACCACGACAAGTAGCTTGTCCCAAGAATCGGATTTAGACCTGTCGAGTTTCAATGCCGACCGATTCACTTTTGTTCGTATTGTGTATGACAGTGCGGGCGGTCCGAATGAAGCGTTCTACCGAGGCGACTCGGGATGGATTCCACGATGGGCTACCGATCATCCCGTCGGTGCCAAAAATTTGACTTGGCGATTAAGACAATTGACCACCATTGAGACCAACCAAGGAACACTGCTTCTTCGGCTAACAGATCCGCGACTGAAGGACTTCCCATTTATCTTCATAAGCGATCCGGGATGGCAAGTCTTGGATGTTGCCGAACAACGAGCACTGAAGAGCTACCTAGATAACGGCGGCTTCCTTTGGGTGGATGATTTTTGGGGACAAGCGGAATGGGACAATTGGGAAGCGAACATGCAACAGGTTGCGCCCCGCTGGAAATGGTTCGATATTCCCGCAGATCACCCCATCATGTCCTCCGTCTATCCACTCACCGAATGTCCGCAGATAACCGCCATCCAGTTCTACCGAAGAGGTGGCGTTACTTATGATCCATGGCAATTCCATCGACAGCCTAACGGTGGCACTTCCGACATGATGCAAGTTCACTTCCGGGGCCTACAAGATGATCAAGGACGTCTTGTTGCGGTCGCGACGCATAATACGGATATCGCAGATGGATGGGAACGCGAAGGTGACGATGAAGAATTCTTTCGTCGTTTCTCGATCAAAGCGTATGCACTCGCCATCAACATTTTAACCTATGCGATGACACACTGATCTTGGGTCAAGATCGGAGCAGAATTCAGTAGGATAACGATGCATTCATTTATGGTTTTGTGCATCCGCCTGCGATGGCACAAACGGCGCAGCCGCCTGAAGTACCACAGCCCGCCTTTTCTTTGGTGCCGCAATCCGGGCCACAACCATTTTGCAGTAGCTCTGCGAAGCGCGACGAAGCTACTTTCTTTTGGTAGACATCCGAAAGGGTTTGAACGAAGGAGTCTGTTGTCGATGTGGGGTCACCTAGAAAATGAAAATAAAGCGTTCGACCGTCCAGCAACGGCTCCACTTCAATTAAGACATCTTGCGAGCCGCTATCCGAAAGAAACTTTTGGCATTCGGCAGATGCGTCGGCGCTCAACAACTTCAGCTGGCGCCATAGAAGTTGATCTTCGGGACGCGTTCGTCGCAAATACTTTCCGGCGTTTCGGTGAGATAAATAATTGGGCTCCGTGGGAGCCAGCACCTCGCCAATTTCAATCCCTCGATAAGTCCGACACACCACTTCCTCGCCTCGGGACAATTCTACGGTTCCAGATTGAATGGGGATAATGTCACGTTGGAAGCCGAAACGAATCAGATAGAAGCCTGTGCTGGCATCCGAATCGGTCCTAGCCATGTTAGCGTCAAGGGATGTGCCGCTCATGAAACCTTCGCCAAACTAAATGCACGGACCATTTCAATGGACTCTTTCATGGCAACTTGATCGATCGAGTGGACGTTGATACTTTGTCCGACAGCTCGAAGCATCGTGACCGTTAGTCTACCACCAAGATGTTGCCGGAACTCTTCCAATCCATCAAAAATCGTCTGTGCATCGAGCTCTTGATCGAACAAGGGTAGCTGTAAATCTCGAAGCACTCGGAGAGTGCGTTGCATATCCGCTCGATCAAGTCCATGCACTAAATGCGAATAAACGGTATCCAAGGCGACTCCAATAGAAACCGCTTCGCCATGTCTTAAACGAAACTGAGACAAGTGTTCTAGCTTGTGGGCGGACCAGTGCCCAAAATCAAGTGGCCTAGCTTCCTGCATTTCAAATGGGTCGCCACCATGAGTGATGTGATGCAAGTGCATGAGGACGCTTGAGCGGATTGCCGGCAGCACTGCATTCCAATCGCGAGCAACAATGGCGTGCGCTTGTTCGCACAAGAATCGAAAGGCGGCGGGGCTTTTCAGGAGCGACACTTTCACAGCTTCGGAAAAGCCTGCTCGAAAGTCGCGATCGGGCAAGTGTTCCAGCAGCGACTGATCGTTGACCACGGCCCAAGGAACCGCAAAGGTCCCCTTCCAGTTTTTCTTCCCGTACGCATTGATCGCGTTCTTGACACCGACCCCGGAGTCCGCCTGAGCAAGCGTGGTGGTCGGAAAACGAACGAGTCGAATTCCTCGATGAGCGATGGCGGCCGCGTATCCGACTGCGTCCAACACAGCTCCGCCGCCAATCACCAAAACGTAACTGCGTCGATCGAGCCCATCCCGATCGATGGCTTGAAAAATGGTTTCGATTGCATTGGGATCATTTTTGATTTGCTCGCCACCTTCGACCAGCGCGATTGGGGCTACCAATTCCAGTGAATCGCTCGATTCCGAAATTCTGCGTGATAGATTGGTCAAGACGGCGGAGTTGGTGTCGACCACATTCCTGTCCATCCAAACTTGGATTCTGGCTTGGCGGGAGTCGCTTTTCAGCAAAGGCAAGACTTGGTCCCAGTCGTCCAGAAAACAATTTCGAGTGCAACGGAGCCGGAGTTGCAACGGAACCGAAAAGTTGACGTCAAGCGACTCTTCAGCAACGGACCAGGGAATAGAAGCCATGAGCCTAGAGCTTAGATAGGTGGGATAGGGAGGGAACGCATGCTTTTTCGAATTGTAGTCCAAACCCCGCTGATGTGCATTCCGATTTTTCGCCAGCTTTGCGTTCTTGACCGGCGGACTCCAAGTCCGATCGAAGCCACTTTTCGAAGCAAGCCAAACGAGCAAAGTTCGAAAAAGTCCTTCAGAAATTTCTGTATTTGACGAGCGAGCAGGGCAAAACTGGGTAGCTTTCCTGGCAATTGCGTTGTTAAACTGGGGGGCTAAGTCGCAGGACTAATCCGCTTTATCGGACAGTTTTTCCTGTCCCGCCTATTTATTAGTATCGTCTGTCGTGAGGTAACCACCTAAATGCGCCATCGTCGTTCGTCTCAACGTCAATCGTCTCGATCTTCGAAATCTAACTCAAAAAGGCTGATACCACAGATTGAGCGACTTGAGTTACGAACGCTCTTAGCAACTGACATTGTCTGGAATGATGCTAACTGGGATGCTGCAGCCGATGCACCCAATGACAGCATGCTTGTGAAAGGGGCCGATGCGTTTTATTTCGGCGGACATCGGAACGTTGGTTTGAATTTAAGCATGAATCGAGTCGCCATTGCGACGGAGAATGCGTCCGTACAATTACCGGACGGGCTCACACGGCTTTGGGGTATGGCCAATAAAGCAGTTGTGTATCAAACCGCGGATGAGCTCACTCCTACGTTGATCGCACAGCTGTCAGCGACGCCCGGAGTGCTTGAGGTGAGTCCGGTGTATGTCGACATGGCTTCTGGGACGGACATGTCGGTGCTCAATGAAATCATCGTTGGATTCAAGCCAAACCAAAATGCTTCCGATTTCTTCGCACGGTATACCGAGTTTGCTTCTTTCGAACCTGTCATGGGTACGCAAAACCAATATGTTGGCAAAATGGCGCAGAACGGAGGACGTGCCGCGATCGACCTATCGAATCGATTGCTTTCCGATAGTTCGACAGAATGGGTGCATCCAAACTTCTATGTCAACTTCGAAAAGCACTTTATTCCCAATGATCCTCGGTTTAACAACCAATGGCATTTGCGCAACCTAGGACAAAGCGGGGGCGTGGCGGATGCAGATTCCAACGTTGATTTAGCTTGGGATGTGAATCAAGGAGGATCTAGTTCGATCGTTGTCGCGGTGATCGATGATGGTGTTCAATCAACGCATCCGGACTTGAACGTTTGGATCAATCCAGGCGAAATCTCCGGGGATGGAATTGACAACGACGGTAATGGCTGGGTGGATGACATCAATGGCTGGAACTTCGTGACCTTGACCAACGCTTCCGAACCGATTGGGTCCGATGCTCACGGTACCGCCGTGGCCGGCGTTGCAGCAGCGCGGGGCAACAACAATCTCGGGGTGGCCGGTGCCGCCTACAATTCGCGGGTGATGTCGATCAAGGTGTTCCACGATAACTCTGTGGCTGCTTTGGATGACTTTGCTTCAGCCCTGCTATACGCAGCGGGTATTACCGCTGATGGAAGCGGAACTTGGCGGGCCGGTGACTTGGTCAATAATTCCTGGGGCGGGGGTGGCCCGTTCCCTAGCATGAATGCCGCTCTTGCCATTGGTGTTGTGGAAGGGCGAGGTGGGGTGGGTGCAACCTATTTCTTCTCCTCGGGCAATAATGGATCGGGTGTGCTCGGTGAACCCTCGGGGCAAACGGCTTTCACCCCTGGGGTCATTGCGGTTGGCTCCACCAACAACCAGGGCGTCCGGTCCAGCTACAGCCAATACGGTGCAGCCCTCGATATCTTGGCTCCCAGCAATGGGGGAACTCTAGCCATTGACACGACAGACCGAACAGGCGCCGATGGTTATGCTGCAGGCGACTACACGGGAACGGGCGGAACCGGATTTGGCGGTACGTCATCCGCATCTCCGTTAGCTGCGGGAATCGGTGCCTTGGCTCTAGCTCAAGCCCAAGCTCTGGGCGTGACTTTGCGCCCTGCTGACTTCCGAGCCATGATACGAAACAGCACCGACTTGATCGGCGGTGTCAACTACAACATCACCACTGGAAAGCACATTGAATACGGCTTTGGTCGTGTCAATGCCTTCACCCTTGTGGATGGAATCGGCAAAGCAGAAATTTCCGTTGTCGATACAACCCGGGAAATTCCCTTTGGCGGAACCGTGAATTTAGGATCTGCTTTGGTGGGTCAATTTGTGGAAACCACCGTACGAGTGCGCAATCAAGGGACGGAAGATCTAACGATCGACTCGATCACAATGCCGGCATCGTTTTCGGTAGTGAACTTTGTCCCAACGTCCCTTGCGATCGGCGAGGTTCTGCTTGTAACCGTTCGGTTCAGTCCGACAGTACCTGGCAACTTTGCGAGCGACATGTTCATCAATAGCAATGACGCCAGCGAGTCTGCTTATCGAATTCGTTTGGTGGGTACGGCAACTGCCCCAAGCATTGGCGGGACGGCATTCGAAGATTTCGATAACAATGGAATCTACAATACTTACGAACGAGGTGTTTCGAGTCCAGGCTTTGCTTATCTCGATGAGAACACCAATGGCTCCTTCGATATTGGGGAAAGACAGGCCAATATCAATGCCGCTGGTGACTATGCATTTAACGCCCTTCCCAATGGAACCTACGACGTGCGTTTCGAGCTAGCAGGCTGGGACCGTACCTCGGCTGTTGATGTTTATACGGTAACGCTCTCGAACGCCGCGAGCTTTTCCATTGGCAACAACTTCGGTTACGGCAAAGAGGATCGAGTGTACGCTAAAGTCATCGAGGATCTCAATGCAAACGGTGTCTTGGACGGACTGGACTTGCCGTTGCCGGGTTTTGTCGTCAGCAGTGGTCGCACCAGCACGGACACTTTCGCTAGTACAGGCTCCGTTCCGATTGTTGACGTTGCCACCTCTATTTCGACCATTTCTATCCCTGCAGGTAGCGGCTTGGTTCGAGATATCAATGTAACTATTAATTTGACCCACACTTGGGTTAGCGATCTGGACATCACCTTGATCGCGCCCGACTCCACAGAAATTGTGCTTGCAAGTGGTGTCGGCTTGGACGGAGATGATTTTACTAACACCATTTTTGACGACAGTGCAACCACCAGCATTTTTGCGGGCAATGCTCCTTTTACCGGTACGTTCCGCCCGGCTCAACCTCTCTCCAGTTTTAACGGGCTGCTTCTCGAAGGAACTTGGACATTAAAGATCGACGATTTGTTCGCCGGCGAATTTGGAACATTGCTTAACTGGTCGATGGAAATTGAACGCGAACTCGCGGTGGTCTCAGATTCAAACGGCTGGGCACCTTTGGACCTGCCAAGCACTGCAACGACCGACGCCACGCTGATCTTGCAGCCAAGTTGGGAATACACCTTGCCGTCGAACGGGGTCCAAACGGTGACTACAACGGGAGTACCCATTTATGGGCTAACGTACGGAGCACGGATTTTGCCGGTCCCCCCTTCCGATATCCGAATTTCCGATTCCATTGTGTTTGAGAATGAACCTGCTGGAACTTTGGTTGGCACACTTACCAGCACCGACCTGAACCGTGGCGAAACGTTTTCTTACTCCCTGGTTTCGGGAACAGGAGATACCGACAACGCGATGTTCCGGATCGTCGGAGACCAAGTTTTCACGGATGGAACCATCGATTTCGAGCTAAACCAAAGTCTTGAAATTCGAGTTGCCACGACCGATTCCACAGGCTTCGTTTACGAAGAATCGCTGATCATCACCGTTATCAACGTGAATGAGGTTCCGCTATCCGTTGCCTTGACTCCAAACAGCGTCGATGAAAACTCACCTAATGGACGGCTGGTGGGAACGCTTCGCACTACCGATACCGACTTCTTGACAGATTTTTCCTTTACTTACGCATTGGTAGCTGGGCTGGGGGCTGATGATAACAGCACCTTTGCAATCCTGGGCAATACGGTTGTGGTGAATGGTCCGATCGACTTTGAAACCAATAACCTACTATCGATTCGCGTTCGCACTACCGATGCAGGTGGTCTATTCACCGAGCAACCATTCATCATCAACGTTCGTAATGTGAATGAGATGCCAACTCAATTCTCGATTTCGTCGTCTACTGTCCAAGAAAACTCGCCTGCACCCTTCTTGATCGGCAGAATGTCTGTCGTGGATCCAGATGCGGCAGACCAAGGTAATCATCTTTATCGCTTGAACTCGTCCACCCAATTTCCCGACAATAACTTGTTCGAAATTCGCGGGAATGAGCTGTATACGCGGGCCACGTTCAGTTTCGAGAGTCGCGGTGTGTACATCCTTTCTGTAAGAGCGATCGATTCCTTTGACGCTTTTATTGATGCAATTGTTCCAATTACCATCACCGACGTGAATGAGGCTCCAACGAGCATCGATGCGACTTCCGCCAGTTTCCTAGAATCCTTGCCTGTAGCATCGGTTGTCACCACCTTGGTGGCCGCGGATCAAGACCTTGGAGAAACGATTTCATTTAGTTTGGTTTCGGGAGTTGGATCCGATGATAACGGAGAATTTCTTGTTTCCGGAAATCAGCTCTTGTCGCGAAATGCTTTCGACTTTGAAACCAAGCCTTCCTACCGTGTTCGCGTTCGCGCAACGGATGCGTCAGGGCTGTGGACAGAGACACCGTTTACGTTCACCGTTCAGAACGTCAATGAAATGCCAAATATGCTCAATTTGTCATCGACTAGCGTCAATGAAGGACTTGCAATCGGATCGCGAGTTGGAAATTTCAGTGCCCTGGACCCGGATGCGATAAGCACCTTCACCTTCGCGACCAAGATGTCTCCTGCGTTTCCCGATAACGAAGCATTTTCGATCGTTGGGAACGAGCTTCGCACCAAACAAATCTTCCGATTCGCCCAGCGGAACACTTACACCACCTTGGTTCAAGTGACCGACCAAGGAGGGCTTTCTATCGATCGAGTGTTTACGATCAATGTGCTTGATGTCAATGATAGCCCAACCGACGTTGGATTAAGCGTTCAAGAAATTTCGGAGACCGCAGCGAACGACAGCTTGGTTGGCCAGCTATCGACCGTGGATGCTGACGCAGGAGATTCCTTCGTTTACAGTCTTGTTACCGGGGCGGGGTCTGCGGACAACGCGAGCTTCAGGATCGTAGGTAATCAGCTTCGCACCAATACTCCTTTGAATTTCGAAGCGAAGGCGAGCTACGCGATTCGTGTAGAAAGCAGGGATGCAGCCGGTGCAAGCTTTGAGAGAAGTTTTGTGATCCAAGTTCTCAACGAGAACGAAGCTCCAACGGCGGTAGGACTGTCCGCTCTGTCTATTCGGGAAAACAATAGCCCCAACGCATCGATTGGTTCATTAAGCTCGATCGACCCCGATACCGCCCAATCCTTCACGTATAGCCTCGTCAACGGTACCGGCGATCGAGACAACAGTATCTTTGTGATCGCAGGAACAACCTTGCGCACCACTGTGGCGTTCGACTTCGAAGCAAAGCCGGAATACCAAGTCCGAATTCGTACCACGGACGGTGGCGGCTTGAGCTTTGAATTGCCATTTGTCATTTCAGTACAAAATGCGAACGAGTCCCCCTTTGGCTTGCAGTTGTCGGGGAGCTTAACGGAAAATGCACCGCTCAATTCGGTCGCCTTAAACGCGGTCGCTTCGGACCCTGATGCAAACGAACAGCTGACATTTTCTTTGATCTCAGGCATCGGCTCGGATGACAACGGGAAGTTCACGATCAGTGCAAACGGTGGATTGTCACCCGTTGCTGCTGTTAATTTTGAATCGCAAAGTTCGTACAGCATTCGAGTTCGAGTCGTCGATCGGGGCGGGATCGCAATCGAGCGAGCTCTGACGATCGCGGTTGTAAATCAGAACGAAGCACCGACCAATGTGATACTGTCGAAGACGGACATCGATGAAAATCAAAGTCCTAATGCAGTCGTTGGTTTGTTCACCGCAGTCGATCAAGACGTTGCCGACTCTGCCAGCTTTAGCTTAGTGAGCGGAACTGGCGACACAGACAATAGTCTCTTCGAGGTGTCCGGCAACACTCTGCGAGCTACTTCTAGTTTTGACTTCGAAACCAAGAACACGTACTCCCTTCGAGTTCGTGCGACCGATGTCGGTGGGCTATCTTTTGAGAAGACCATACTTGTCTCGGTGAAAGACGTTAACGAACAGCCGTTCGCCGTGAATCTAACGAGCTCTACTCTCCTGGAGAATGCCGCCATTGGTTCTGCCATCGGCGACTTAAGAACGATCGATGTGGATGCATTGGACCGCTTCACCTATAGCTTGGTAGCCGGTGCAGGTGATTCCGACAACGGACAATTCGTTTTGGACGGAGCGACCCTAAGATCCAATTCTATTTTCGATTTTGAAAGTCGCGAAACCTATACCGTTCGTATTCGAACTCAAGATCAGGGTGGGCTTTCCATTGAATCGCCTCTGACGATTTCGATTCGTGACATCAACGATCTGCCCACCAATTTACAAATTCAGTCCAGCTTGATCAACGAAAATAGCCCCGTCGGAACATCGATCGGAGCCTTTACCGCTTCCGATCAGGATGCTGGAGATGTAATTTCATATCGATTGGTTGCTGGTAACAATGACAATTCGCTCTTCTCCATTCTTAATGGACAATTGATTACCAATGCTTCCTTGAACTTCGAGAGTCGTTCAAGCTACCAAGTCGCTGTACAAGCCATCGATCGCTCCGGCTCAGGTACAACCCAAACTTTTACCATTACGGTTCGGGACGTGAACGAAACCCCCTCGAACATTGCATTGGACACTTCGTCCATCAATGAAAATCTCGCTGCTGGTACGGTGGTCGGACGTTTGTCGGCAACAGATCCAGATGCAAACGACCAGTTCACTTTTACATTGGTTTCAGGCGAAGGCTCGAGCGGAAACAGTTCGGTGACCATCAACGGTACTCAATTGGTTTTGGCGAGTGCATTGAACTTTGAGAGCAGCCCCGTTCTGTCCGTCCGAGTTCGTGCGACCGATGCTGCATTCAATTCGTTCGAAAAAGCTTTGAGCGTAGCGGTCGTGGATCTCCCGGAGGCTCCGACGGAAGTTCGACTGACTTCAGCAGGAGTAATGGAAAATCTTCCAGCCGGGACGGTGGTAGGAACATTGTCTACGATTGACCCCGACGCTGGTGGATCCTTTACCTATCAGATTGTCGCTGGACAGTCATCACTTCCATTCGCGATTGTTGGTAATCAATTGCGAACAACGCGAAAGCTAAATTTTGAAGCTCTCGCCTCCTACACAGTTTCCATTCGCAGCACCGATGCTAGCAGTCTTTCCGTGGTCAGTCCGCTTTCGGTCAGTGTTTTGGATGTGAATGAACAGGCGATTATCACAGGTAGCGATAGTGCCACGACCCCGACCAATCGTACGGTTGTGATTGATGTTCTTGCAAACGATCGCGATCCCGATGGCACCATTGATCGAACCACAGTTGTCATCGTGGCTCCACCGACCAAGGGGGCCGTCCGAGTGCTCTCCGATGGACGTTTGGAGTACACGCCGCCGGCAGATGAACGAGTGGACGTGTCATTTTCCTACCGAGTCATGGATAATGATGAAGTTATGAGTGACGTTGGACTGGTCGCTGTGAGGGTACTCTCTGCCTACCAAAATCCCAAAAACCGTTTGGATGTGGATAACGATGGCGACGTTTCACCGCTCGATGTTTTGCAGATCATCAACGACATTGAAGCGAATAAATTTCGAGATTTGCCCACCAATGTAGGTGAAACTATTCCGTACATTGATACCAACGGGAACAGCAAAGTGGACCCTTTAGATGTTCTCGATGTGATCAACTTCCTCAATCGCGGTGCCGGTGAGTCTGCTGAAGGAGAGCAATCTAGCGACGCAGCTGATTTGGAAAGCCAAAAATTGGAACCCGTATTTGGCGAATCCATGCAAGCTGCACACGCCA
>Ga0247832_1004202_pt1 | contig 18375 bp, 13 predicted proteins | sample LaCruzMarch2015__10_FD_192407 | JGI IMG/M metagenome (GOLD analysis project Ga0247832, IMG submission 192407) | Freshwater microbial communities from meromictic Lake La Cruz, Castile-La Mancha, Spain - LaCruzMarch2015_4m | ecosystem: Environmental > Aquatic > Freshwater > Lake | place: Spain... | reverse complement strand
TTCGCGGAAACTTTTGCGCGAACCCGGACATCAGGGCAAGCAGCAGGTCGTATTCTTCGAGGAGCTTGAGCGCCTTGGCCGTCTTGAAGATTCCCTCCTCATAAAATCGCGAATCGTCGGGAGAAATATCCCGGAACACCGCGATCCCATCCTCCATTTTCCCCTCGTTCAGCAGCGCATCGCCCAGAAGAAGTTTGGCCTCGCTGGCATGCTCGTGCTCCGGAAAATTTCGCAGGTACGCGCGGAGTTCCTTGATGCTGACCGCGAAGTTGCCGGCCTGCTGCGCGCAATACGCCCTTCGGAATACGGCGCTGCCGGTCAGGGATCCCTCGCGGTAGGCTTTGAGATGACCCCCCATCGCCTCGCGCGCTTTCTCGTATTGGCCGTCGAACGAGTAGCCCATGCCCCGCCAGTACGAGGCGGCCTCGGCGAGATCGTGCTTGGGGTATTTCTTCAAAAAAGCCTCAAACTGCGCGATGGCCTCAGGATTTTTCTCCTCCAAAAGGCAGGTGAATCCCTTCATGAAATGCGCGCGGGGTGCAAACTCCGAGCCGGAGTGCCGGGAGGAAACCGCGTCAAACGCGATCGCGGCCGCATCAAAATGGCCGGACTTCTGACCGGCCAACCCGACAAGGTAAAGCACGAGCGGGCCCGAGGCGGATTCCAGATAGACGTTCTGGAACTGCTCCGCTGCCTCGAGAACCTTCGGCCAGCGCTGGATTTCAAACCAGGTTTGAACGAGGCTGACCGCCGCTTGTTCGCCGAGCGTGCTGGCCGGCAGCTGCGCGAGAAGCTCCTCCAGAATCAGGCCGGCTTCCAGGTGACGCCCCATCTCGCGGTAGGCGCTCGCGAGCCGCAGGCGGAGCGCGGTATCGAAGTCGGGAATGCTCCGGAAATGCTCGAGCTCGCGCCGGACTTTTTGGGCAAGCTGGGCGAGGAGAAATTTGCGATAGGGATCCGCGCGGGGGTCGGCCTCGGCCGCTTTGAGCCGGCTCTCGAGATCATCGAGCCGGGTTTGCTGGTGCTTGAGGATTCTCGCCGCCGGCCAGACCCGCTGGAGGCAGGAAATCGCCCGCCGGAGCTCTCCGGCCTCGAGCCAGCGGCTCCCGAGCTCGAGCGTCAGGCATTGGAACGATGCCAGCTGGGTGAGCTCGGCCAGCCTCGGAAATTCCGCATCGACAAGCGCCATCGCCTCCTCGTTCTGCCGGCCCTGGAGGAGCGCGTAAAGGCGGAGGACGACGGCGCGCGAGCGGTTCTCAGGAACCAGGTCCGGGCCGAGCTTCTCAAAGTGACCGGCGGCTGCGGAATATTGTTCCTCGAGCAGCCACGCCGAGCCAACGAGCAGCGCCGCCTCGGAGATTTTCATGGCCGCAGGGTACTGCGTCACATACGAGGGCGTGCGCTCGGCTCCCGCCGGAAAGAGCTTCAGGAAGCTCCCCAGCGCCTCCCTCGCCGCCGCATAGTTTTTTTCCTCCAGCTCCGCGACGCCGAGCCAGAACTGCAGCTCCTGGACCTCGGCTGTCGAGAGCGGTGGCCGCTGGTCCAGCGCCGCTTTGAGTGCCGGGATTCCCTCGGAGAATTTCTTCAGGTGAACGAAGCTCATCGCGTGGCGGAACCTGATTGCCCGGATCGCCTCGGCGGCCTCCGGCGACTTCCCGAAGTCGTCGATGAACCTCTGGTAAAGCGACGACGCCTCACCATATTCGCGCTTGCCAAAATGCCTGTCCGCCTGCTCCACGCACTCATACGCCGTCAGCCCGGCCTCCGCTTCGCCCTCGGAGCGCGAGGACCCGCCCGTCAGCAGGAGCAGAGCGGCCAGGACGACAGGAAACCCGAGAGAGCGCAGCAGCGCGGACCGGCAGCAACGACGGCAAGACCCCGAGGGTCCAGGCGGGTGATCTGTGTGGCGCGTGAAGGACATGTGCACAAAACCGGATGTTGCTTATCGTACATAACGAACTCAAGAACGCAATGCGTCGTCAGAAATTTTTTGCTCTCCGGACAAACTTCTGTTACGAACGGCATCTCCCATGTCAAAAGACGATTGTGTAACCAGCGAGGGTGTGGTGGTCGATGTGCTTCCCGGCACGATGTTTCGCGTCAAGCTGCCAAACGGGCATCTCATGCTGGCCCACATCTCGGGCAAAATGCGCAAAAACTTCATCCGGATCGTCCCGGGCGACAAGGTGACGGTGGAAATTTCCCCCTACGACCTGACGAAAGCGCGGATCACGTTCCGCGATCCGGGCGCGCAGCCGCCGCGCCCGCCGCGCCCGCCCGCCCGCTGACCCACGCTACCCGCGCGGATGGAATTTTTTAATCACGGCGCGGAGCCCGCTTTTTTCGACGTGGGTATAGATTTGGGTCGTTGAGATATCCGAGTGTCCGAGGAGTTCCTGGATGATGCGCAGGTCGGCGCCGCCGGCGAGGAGGTGGGTCGCAAAGCTGTGCCGCAGGAGGTGCGGATAAACGCCCGTGGAAATTCCGGCGCGGCCGGCATATTCCTTGATGAGCTGCCAGAGACGCTGGGACGTCAGGCGCCTCCCGCGCACGGAGAGAAAAATCTCTGCCCCCGTCCAGCGCCGGACAAGCGGCGGGCGCCCTGCATCGAGGTAGCTGCGGATCGCGGCGGCAGCCGGGTCGCCCACCGGGACCAGCCGGGTCTTCATGCCTTTGCCGGTCACCCGGATGAAACCCGCCTCGAGGTCGATGTTTTCCAGGCGGGCGGCGCAGAGCTCGGAAACACGAAGCCCGCTTGAGTACAGGAGCTCGATCATCGCCCGGTCCCGCAGGCCCTGGGGATCGTCCGGCGAGATGCTCTCGATCAACCTTCGGACCTCCTCTACCCCCAAGGTCTCCGGGAGATGCTTCTCCGGCCTCGGCAGGGTGAGCACCTCGGCCGGGTTCTCCTTCCATCCGTTGCGGGCCGCCAGAAAACGATAAAAGATCCGGATCGCGACCGCGTCCAGGCGCACCGACGCCGCCTGCAATCCCGATCGCTTCCGGGAGGCGAGGAATTCGGTGATCGTCTGCGGCTGGACCTCCCTCCATCCCTGCCCGCCCGATGCTTTCGCCCACTCCGCAAAGGCCTCGAGCGTGCGCTGCACATTCAGTTGGTAACTTGTCGAAAGCCCGCGCTCGGTCGCCAAATACATCAAAAATCGCTCGATATCGTCGGACATGGGGCAAGCTGTCTTTACCATCAGGGGAAATTTATTCACGCAGATTCCAGCGGGCGGCGGGGGGCTGCCGGGCCGGATGGGAAGGCTGGAAAAAAATTCTTTTTGACCTACGGACTATCATGCGCAACACTCCGCGCACCATGAACCGTACGCTTTCCTTACTTGTTCCGCTCTGGCTTCTCCTCTCGGCCTGCGCGGCCTGCGCGATGACCTTTTCCGATTGGCAGTGGGATCATTTTGACGACGACGCGATGGCGGCGTCCCAGGTCAGTGGGGAGGCTGCAGATCCTGATGCGGACGGCTTCTCCAACCTCCTGGAATACGCCTTCGGACAAGACCCGCACCTTGCTGACGCCGCCAGCGTGACCATGGACCATGGCCTCGAAGATTTCGCGATTTCCTACCCTGAGAACACCGGGGCAACGGACGTCTTGTACCGCCTGGAGGAATCCGCCGACCTAACGCTCTGGCATTGGATCACCCCGAATGCTGCCACCCGCCAGATCCTCTCCGACGACGGAACGGTCCGCCGCGTCTCGCTGCCGCTCCTGAAAGACGCGGGAAAATCCGCAAAGTGGTTTGCGCGCATCCGGGTCGAGCTCTCGGCAGACAACCCGGCTGAGCTGCAGCCTCCAACTTCCCTCACCGGCTTGGCGGGGATCCCGGTTGCCCTGCGCTGGAACGACAACTCCGCCATCGAGCAGGGCTTTGCCATCGAACGGTGGGACGGAGAGGACTGGGTGGAAATCAGCGCGACGCCGGAGGACATCAACGCCTACACCGATTGGGACGTCATCGGCAGCACCGGGTACAGCTACCGCGTGCGTGCGTTCAACGAGGAGGCCGGCACCGAACCGTCCAACGAAATCACCCTCATCACCCCCCTGGATACCGACAATGACGGGCTTCCGGATAATAGGGAGGCCGCCTATGGCACCGATCCGCTCGTGTATTCAACGGCAGGCACGGGGATCCCCGATGGCTGGTGGGTGCGCTACGGTCTGAGCCCGTTCACGGACGAATTTTCCGATACCGATGGGGACGGACGACCCGACCGTGATGAGTTTTCTGACGGCACAGACCCGACCGACCTCTTTAACGCTCAGGCCCCGACGATCACCGTTGTCAGCGGAAACGAGCAGACCGGATCGCCCGGCGGACTCCTCTCTTCGGCTCTCGTCGTCGCCGTGAGCGGCAGCTGGGGTCCCCTGCCGAACGCCAACGTCACCTTCGCTGTTACCTCGGGCGGCGGCGCCCTCCAGTCCTCGAGCAGCGCCGCCCCGGCCAACACCATTTCCGTCCGTACCGACAGCGGCGGTGAGGCGAGGGCGTTCTTCACCCTGCCGGACGCATGGTATGCCACCTGCGAGATCACGGCTACGAGCGGAACCCCAGCCGCACAAGCCGGGTTTTCTGCGGCCAGCGATGATGGCTCCGGCACCCACGTTTCCCCGTTTGCTCCGAGCGATCTCACGGTCGGCTACCACAACGATGGCAGCATGGATGTCACCTGGACGAATACCGCCGACGATGGCGAACCGATCCCGATCTCGATGCGCATGCCCGATGGGTCCTGGCTGGAAATTGCAACCCTCACCGCCCCCACCAACGCCATCCATATCCCGGCCCAATGAAAAAATACCAAGCTTTCCTTCTTGGCTGCCTCCTCGGGTCCGTCTGCTCGTCGCGTGCCGAGCTCGACATCAACGGAAAAATCCAAGTCATTCCGATTCCTGAGCGATCCCATGCATCGATCAACTTTAGCGGCTCGAGCGCGAACGACGTCGACATGGTCGCGCTGGACGATGCCGGAAATGCAGCCTACGCCGCCCCGCAGCCGCACTCAACCCCAGGGAACGTCGAGTCGAACACCCTGCAAAACTTCCTGCGCAACCGGGCCCCGGACAATTTTGTCCCCATGCGCTGGACAACCGTTGAGGGTGAGGAGGTGGTGGAATACTACTCCGCCGCCGGACTCACCACCAACGGCGACTTGTACTTCTCGCTCACGTCATACGGGAATGCAGCGGAGCTCTGCGGGGTGCGCAGCGCGCGCGTGAGGGAGGGCCTCCCCGACTACCTGAGCCTGCCTCCACCATTCGTCAGGGATCTGCGCCACGTCACCCTGGAGCTCGAGATATCCGGAGCCAACGAAAGCGGCTACTGGGGAGGGGGCGGGGGCGCCACCGACAACAGCTACTCCGCCTATGGAGGGTTTTTCTTCGTGCGCACCGGCACGCAGTTCACGATCTTCGACGGGACATTAGAATCGCAATACCAGTACCAGCCATGGATCGGTTACCGCATCCCAAGCGCCGGATCCCTCCAGGTCGTCACAGCGAATTTTGCCCCGAATCTCGCGAATGCCAACGGCTGGGCGCTTGGAAATACCGTGGCCGGATACTGGGCTGGATGGAGGTCCTCGCCGCTCCTGTGGAACGGACAGGAAGTCATACCGCTGCCGGGGTACGGGGTTGCCCTCAATAATAGCAATGATGTGCTGATCGCCTCCTCCAACCCGGCCAACGACATGGCCGCGCTCCTCGACCGCGGGAACATCTACAACCGAAGGCCGTTCCGGCAGGCAGGATCAAGCCCCGGTCTGATCCCCCGCCCCCTCCAGTCGCAGATCCGGAACATCCGCCCCCTGCAGCTGAGCAATCGCCGGACGATCGCCGGAACCGAAATCCAACCGCTCCTCCACATCGTCTTCGCCGCAGAAACCCTCCGCGACCCGGGGCGCGATGCCTGGGAGCAGGCCGTGTTCGTCCTGCGGATGCTCTCGAACAATACCACCGACCTCTACGAAATCCCCGGCGCCCGGAACTTGAACGTCCACTCCATCAATAATACCGGCCTCCTCGCCGCCATCGGAACCCCGGCCGGCCAGATCTCCAAACAGGCCCTCCTCCTCGTACCCGTTGACCTCGCCGTCGATGCCAACCGCGACGGGACCATCAAGTTCGCCGGAAATCTCAACGACCCCGCGCTGGTCGGCAAACTCCACGACAGGACGGAGGAAATGAAGCCGTTCCGGTTTTGGGTGAATGATGATAACGATGGGAGCTCGGGCGCAGGTGAGGAGAACGTTGATTCCACCCGGAAAGATTTCACCGACGGCCTGATTAAATCGACACGCGATCTCGAAGACTTCACCAGGCTGCATGTCCATATCGGAAGCCTGCATGATGAGATCGCAAACGGCATCATATCCGTAGGCTTGGAATGGCGGAATGCGACCGGCGCCCCTTCCATCAAGGTCTACCAAGCCGCCGAAGCAGATGGGGGAGATCAGTATCTCAAAACGGAGCTTGGGGCTTCTGCCCAAATTCTCGGCACCACGGACACGGCGCTGGGGACGGTCAGCACAGGAGCATCGTTCAAGCTCCCGGCCTCATTCTGGGAGGCAGATCCCCTCGCGGAAAAGCCTGCCCTCAGCGCCGACCATCCCAACCGGCACTTGATTTTCGAGGGCGCCGGCGAGGGCAAGGGCCAGCTTGTCCTCACCTTCTGGAGGGGAACAACCTGGCTTGGCGAAGGGGGCAGCGTGTGGCTCGACCTGGTGGACGTCCGGACGCAGTATCAGCGGTTCAAAGCGACCGGCATTGCCGCCGATGCACCCGAACCGTCCCAAGAGTCAAACCGCCAGCCCGTTGAGCCTGCCATGGCATGGGCACCAGTCGAGGGGGAGCAGCCGCACGATCCCAAAGCTGGGAAGTCCTGGAACGAGACCAAACAATATATTGTCTTCGTTCATGGCTGGAACATGAATGATAAGGAATCGCAGAGTTCTGCGGACACCATGTTCAAGCGCCTGTGGCAGCGCGGGTATAAAGGGCGGTTTGCGTCGATGCGCTGGCCCACATTGGACGACAGTTTTTCCACGCCGGTTGGAGAAGTTCCCTATACGTACAACGCCAGCGAGTACCGGGCTTGGAAATGCGGAGAAAGCCTAAAACAGTTCGTCAATAAACTGCCGGCTGGCTATGCTCGCAACCTCGTCGCCCACAGCATGGGAAACGTGGTGGTGGGTGCCGCGCTGAAAAAGAAAATGATCCTGACAAATTATGCTTTGCTCAATGGGGCCGTCTCGGCGGGCTGCTACGACGATCGCCCAATCCTCGACCAAGGCTGGGGCTACACGACGCCGTTTCACGATTCGGATCCCGCAACAACCAGCCTCAGCCATCGCAAACACCTGGCCGGAGTTGCCGGAAACCTTGTCAACTTTTTCCTGCCCGCTGACGATGCTCTCCTGAAATGGGAGTGGAATAATGATACGCCCGGAGGGTTGATTCCAGGTTTAGGAAATCGATTCGTCATCGTGGGCTCTAAGCCACAGCGGTACAATCTTGGTCTGACGGGCTACTATTACGATCCAGTCAAGCCTGCGGGGACGCGCCTTGGCATCAACTATCCGAGTGTGAATGGCCGTTTTGTCGCCACAGCACACGAGGCTATGGCATACGTTGCGCAATCCCCTACGAAAGCGGTCGGTGCTGAAATCGGAATGGCTGGATCCATTGATAGCTCCGTAGATATGAGACCCTACGGGTTTGATAAAACCCATGGCGCAGAGTTCGAGTTTCCCCTCCAGCGGACGATTCCATTTTATAATCGCTTGATGACTACATTCCAACTTGTACCAAACCCATGAAACGCAACCTGAAATTAAGAGCAGCTTGTCTCATTTTTATCATAGCTACTATAATTGTTTGCCTATGGCTTGCAATGGGACCAACTGGCACTCCGTTAGAGTTGCCATTGCCAGAACAGGTTGGCGTAAAAACTCTTCCGGACGGACGGCCTGCACCAGTCGATCCGGATGCCGCCAAGCGCGGAGAGAAAGAGGACTTTGGTCCCGACGCCAATGCAATTCTTGCTTTTGCGGCAGCATTGATAAAACCGTTTGAATTGGTGGGAAAAGTTGTTGATCAGAATGGAGCGCCGGTTGCAGGTGCGACAATTCACTGGAGTGCAAACAACAACCCCAATCCCAACAAATCAGGCACAAAAGGACAGACAACATCAAATTCGCATGGCATGTTTTCAGTTAAATCCCACGGCCTTGACGTCTATGTCAGAGCCTCGAAAGAGGGATACGGCACACTCTATAGTAATAATCGAGAAAAGATTAGAGGTTCTGATGGGGCCTATATGAATGGGGGCTTTTTAGGAAATACCGATCTGCCTATGGGAACCAAAGCAGCACCTGCTATTTTGGTGCTCCGCAAGATGGGAGAGACGGTCCCATTGGTCAAAGCGGAGAACTTTATTCCCGTGCCGCGCGATGGATCGCGGGTTCGCGTCAATTTGGAAGACGCCCAGCTCTCTTCAAATGGCGGCTTGAATGTTGAGGCCTGGACAAACGACCAGTTGAAAAATGAGGAGGGTCATTATGATTGGCGTTGTCGCCTCTCGGTGCCCAATGGAGGCTTACTTGTTCGAACCGACCAATCTGTCTTTGAAGCCCCGATTGCCGGGTACGTGCCGTCTGACGAAATCAATATGCCGCAAGCAGCCGAGCGATGGAGTCCTCAAGTATCGCGCGAGTACTTTGTGAAACTTTCCGATGGCCGCTATGCCCGCATCCAATTCGAAATGGTGGCCGGTGGCGACAACTTTATTTCATTGATTTCCTTCCTCAACCCGACCCCCGGCGACCGCAACCTGGAGTTTGATCCTGCGAAGGCGGTGACGGTTCCGTAGGTTTAGACATCGTCTCGTGGAAAGAAATGAGGCGAGCCAGCTTTTGGTAGGCGAGCGTTCGCAAGGCGGAGGCCCCTGCCAACCGCATAAATGCGGAACTCCAAACGGGGGCGCTCCGGGTTCGGAGTTCCGCCTTTAGGCGGCATCATCCGCTGCGGGCACGCAAATACCCAGCCGCATAAATGCGGAACTCCGAACGCAGGAACTGCGGAATATGCGTTCCATAAAGCGCGTTGCGTGTTATCACTCCCGCATGTCTACTTCTGGCTATGCTTGGCGCGAACTGACTTCCGCACAGCGCGGGGAGTGGCTCATCTGGCGGAAGAGCCGAGGACATCCCTGGCATTCTCCCCAGCATCGGCCCAACGATGGGCACCATCGATTTCATCTGACGGCTGCCTGCTATGAGCACCATCCGGTCATCGGGCGCAGCCCGGAGCGCATGGGCGAATTTGCCTTACGGCTTCTTGAAACCCTCACGATGGGGACAGATCGCGTCCTCGCCTGGTGCCTCCTCCCGAACCACTACCATGTCCTGGTGGAAACACCGGATGTGGTTGACCTGCTGGTCCGGATCGGCCGCCTGCACGGACGGACCTCACACGCGTGGAATGGGGAGGATGAGGCGAGGGGCAGAAAAGTGTTTTTCCGTGCTGTTGAGCGGGCCATCCGCTCGGAGCGCCACTGCTGGGCGACACTGAACTACATCCACCACAATCCGGTCCGCCACAATTACGTTCCCCGTTGGATCGATTGGCCATGGAGCAGCGCAGCCGATTACCTCAGGCAAACTTCCCCCGGGGAGGCCCGCCGCATCTGGGAGCAATATCCGATTCTGGATTACGGGAGAGGTTGGGACGATCCGGAGAAGTAGCCGACCGCATATATGCAGAACTCCGAACGCACGCCTTCCGGGTTTGGAGTTCCGCCTTGAGGCGGCGGCAGCCCGCGCGGCCACGCAAAACCCGACCGCATTAATGCGGAACTCCAAACGTGCGCCCTCCGGGTTCGGAGTTCCGCCTTGAGGCGGCGGCAACCCGCGCGGCCACGCAAAACCCGACCGCATCAATGCGGAACTCCGAACATGCGCACTCCGGGTTCGGAGTTCCGCCTTTAGCCCGAAAAACTCACAAAGGGAAAAGAAAATAGCGACATTTGCGGCGTAAGCCGTTATGGTTGAGAGTGTTCAGCAACCAACCAAACCCAATATCGCTATGACAGAGTGTAGGCAGGAAGTTTTTGGATTTCAAGAGCAAGGAAGCCGGAAAGTGACGGCGGATTTCAGCGGTGGGCATTTGAGCAGTGACGGAGGATTGGTCTTTATCCGGGAGATGGAGATGAAGCGCGGGACGCTGGGCAGGCTGGCTGGTTGTTTCACGGATTTGAGGGAACAGGTTTTTGTGGAGCACAGCGTGGAGGAGTTGTTGCGGCAGCGCGTCGGGGCGTTGGCGCTGGGATACGAAGACCTGATCGATCACGACCGCTTGAGGCATGATCCGCTGTGTGCACTGATGGCCGGGAAGGCGGACGTGCTGGGAGAAGGTCGGATATGCGAGTCCGACAAAGGCAAGGCGTTGGCGGGGCACTCGACATTGAACCGGCTGGAGCTGGGGGCGCATGGCGGAGACGGACGCTACAAAAAGATCCTGGCGAGGCCCGGTGAGATCGCGGCGCTGCTCTTGGAAGAGGGGGTCAAAGCGATCCCGCGCAAGAGCCGCGAGATCGTTTTGGATTTTGACGCGACCGACGATCCCTTGCACGGGGCGCAGGAAGGAGCGTTCTTCCACGGGTATTACCGCAACTACTGCTATCTGCCGCTTTACTGTTTTTGCGGGACGATCCCGCTCTTGGCGAAGCTGCGCGACGCCAAGCGTGATGCGAGCGAGGGCACGGTGGAGGAACTCAAGAACATCGTGGCGGCGATCCGTCGGCGCTTCGGGAAGAAGGCGCGCATTGTTGTGAGGGCCGACAGCGGGTTCGCGCGGGATGAGATCATGGCGTGGTGCGAAGAGAACAGGGTCTTCTATTGCCTGGGGTTGGCGCGTAACAACCGTCTTGTCGCCCGCTTGGGCAAAGCCTTCGGAGAGCTTCACGCGGAAATCAAATCCGGAGAAAGGCCAATGCCCGCGCGCCGCTTCGAAGACTTTGAATATCGCACGCGCAAGAGCTGGAGCCGTGCACGCCGGGTGGTGGGAAAAGCCGAGATCCTGGACAAGGGCCAGAACCCGCGCTTCATCGTCACCAACCTGAGCCAGGAAGAGAACGCCCGGTTTGAGGCGGGTTGTCTTTACGAGAAGTTTTACTGCGCGCGCGGGGAGATGGAAAACCGGATCAAGGAAGCGCAGCAGGATCTTTTCGCCGACCGCACGAGCACGCACTGGATGGCCTCCAACCAGCTGCGGTTGTGGTTCAGCGCGTTTGCGCACCTCATGCTCTCGGTTCTGCGGGCCGAAGTGCTGCGCGGCACGGATCTGGCGCAGGCCACCGTGGGACAGATCCGGTTCAAACTCTTCAAGATCGCTGCGCGGGTGAAGATCAGTTGCCGGCGCATCCACTTGGAGTTGGCGAGCGCCTATCCTTACCGGGCAACCTTCCGGCGGGCTTGGACGAACCTGGCTGCGATGCCTGCGGGCTGAAACGTCCTCCGAAAACCACCGCTTGAAAACGACGGTCCCACCGACCCTGATCCCTCGCGTCTGCATCGCAGGAAAATCAGCCTGAGGATGCTTGGTAAACGGCGGAAATCCCCGGAACGCGGCCAGGGTTGGGCCTCAACGCGGAAAAATTTGCACAGTGTCGTCATGTTCACCCGAATTTGGCCTCCGGCCAAATCGAGTGTGAACAATGCGGGTTAGGCGGCGGCAGCCCGCGCGGCCATGCAAAACCCGACCGCATAAATGCGGAACTCCGAACATGCGCACTCCGGGTTCGGAGTTCCGCCTTTAGGCGGCCCTATTTTCCGATGCAGAAGCTGCCGAAGATTTCGCCGAGGATTTCTTCGGTATCTGCGGCTCCGGTGATCCGGCCGACGGCGTCGAGCGCGTCGCGGAGCTCGATGGCGGTCAGCTCCGGTGGTGACCCGGATGCGAGGAGCGAGGAGGCCCGGGCGAGCGAGGATTTGGCGGATTCGAGGAGCGCCTTGTGGCGCGCGTTGACCGCTGCGAGGGAATCGCTCGCCGAGAGGTGCTGTCCGCAGGTCTCGCGGATCATTGCCTCGATCAGGCGCGGGAGGCCGGCTCCGGTTTTTGCCGAAACGCGCAGGGCGTTTGCGGGAAGCGCGGCTGCTTCGGCGACGAGGTCCGCCTTATTGGCGACCAGGATCTCCCGCTCGCGCAGCACGGGTTCTTGAAATTCTTCTGTCGCATCAAAGACGTGGAGGACGAGGTCCGCCCGCTCGAGCGTGCGCTGCGCCCGCTCGACCCCCTCGCGCTCGACCGGGTCTGCGGTTTCGCGCAGTCCGGCGGTGTCGGTGAGGCGGAAAAGGATCCCGCGCAGGCAGGCGGATTCTTCGATCGTGTCGCGCGTGGTGCCGGCCAGCGGGCTCACGATCGCCCGCTCGATCCCGAGCAGATGGTTGAGGAGGCTCGATTTGCCGACGTTTGGGCGGCCGACGATCGCCACCCGAACCCCCTCGCGGAGCACGCGCCCGCTGGATGCCGTGGAAAGCAGTCCATCAATTCGCCCGAGCGCCGCTGCCATCTTTTCCTGAAGCGCGTCCCCTGTGGCCGGGTCGATTCCCTCTTCCGGAAAATCGATAAACGCCTCGAGGTGGGCGACGAGTTCCAGCACGCCGGCGCGGATGGCATCCGCCTCCTCGCCGATCCGTCCCTGGAGCTGCTCGGCCGCCGCGCGAAGCGCGAGCGGGGTCCGCGCGCTGATCAGGTCCATGACCGCCTCGGCGCGGGTGAGGTCGATTTTGCCGTTCAGAAAGGCGCGGTGCGTGAACTCGCCCGGCTCGGCCGCCCGGGCTCCGCTTCGCAGCACGAGTTCCAGAAGGCTCGCCGCGAGCAGGATCCCTCCGTGGCAGCCGATCTCGACCATGTCCTCCCCCGTGTAGCTCGCCGGCCCAGGAAACACCGTCACAAGAACCTGATCGAGCACGCGCCCGCCGTCATGGATCTTCCCGTACGTCGCCCTCCGGGGAACCGGGAATCCCGGCTGAAAAATCCCTCGCAAAATCGCCGGTCCACCGGGCCCGGAGATCCGGATCAGGGCTACCGCGCCCTCGCCCGGCGGGGTCGAGATCGCGGCGATGGTATCCCCCGGCTGCATCGGCTAGGCGGCGACGATCTCACCGCGCGGGAGGTCGCCCGCCGCATCCAGCGCGCGCAGTTCGCGGATGAACCGCCGGTTTTGGTCCATCGTCCCCACAGAGACCCGGATCCAGGCCGGCATCTTGTAGCTCTTCATCGCACGGACGATTAGGCCCCGGCGGAGGAGGGCCTGAAAAACCGCATCCCCGTCGCCGACGCGGACGAGGACAAAATTGGCCGCGCTCGGAACAAACTCGAGCCCCATCGCCTCGAACTCCGCCTGGAGGTAATTCCGGCCCTCGTGCGTGAGCTCGCGGGTCCGCCGCATGTGCTCGTCGTCGGAGAGTCCCGCCAAGGCTCCGGCCTGGGCGATGCCGTTGGCATTAAACGGCTGCCGCGTCTTCTGCAGGACCTCGGCCAGCCTGGCCGGCGCGAGCCCGTAGCCGATGCGCAAATTCGCGAGCCCCTGGATCTTCGAAAACGTGCGCATCACCACGACGTTCCGGCCCTCGCGGACATAGCGGATCACGTCCGGCGGGTTGTCGAGAAATTCAAAGTACGCCTCGTCGAAGATCACGAGCACATGGTCGGGCACGCGGTCCATGAACCGGTCGATCGGCTCCTGGCCGAGCATCGTCCCGGTCGGGTTGTTCGGGTTGGCAATGAAGACCTGCCGGGTCCGCGGGGTGATCGCGGCCAGCATCGCCTCCAGGTCGTGCGTGTACCCGGGATCCGGAACCTCGACGGTCTGCGCCCCGAAGAGCTGCGCCATCAGCGTGTAAACCGCAAAAGCGTGCTTCGCGGTCACCACCTCGTCGCCCGGACGCAAAAACGCATGTCCGATGAACTCGATGATCTCGTTCGATCCGTTACCGAGGATCACGTTCTCCCGAACCAGGCCGAGCTTCTCCGCAATCGCATTCCTGAGCGCCCAGCCCCCGCCGTCAGGGTAAAAATGCGCGCGCTCCAGCGTCTCCCGCATCGCGGCCAATGCCTTCGGCGAGGGGCCGAGCGGGTTTTCATTCGACGCCAGCTTCACGATGTCGGCCGGCTCCAGGCCCATCTCGCGGGCGAGTTCCTCGACCGGCTTGCCGGGCTCGTAGGCGATCAGGTTCAGAACGTGCTTTTGGGCAGATGTCCACATAGGACTCTAACTCTGGAAGGTTTGCCGCCCCGCGTCAAACGCGCGATTTCGGGGTTTCCCCTTGCGCAGAACAAAAATTTATTATTCAGTCACGGTCATTCCCGGACGCTTAACTCAGTGGTAGAGTGCCACCTTCACACGGTGGAAGTCGTAGGTTCGAACCCTACAGCGTCCAGGTTTTTCTGATTCGGGAGAGCCGACGAAAGTCTTGTCGTGCGCTGCGGAATCGCTCTAGCCTTCCGGCGGAATGGGCATTTCAAAATTTGAGCTCCGCGCCGGGATGAACCGGCCGTTCCGGGTCCCTCCGGGCGGGCAATCTGCACGCGGCCATGGGGCCTGCCTCAGGCAGCGCCATCGCGCGGGACCTCCACGTTTTTGGGCATCTTCTTTTTGCCTGTGAGCGGAAAACTCTCCGGAGATAAGAGGCGTCTGCGGATGCTGGCCCTGGGGGCGCTCGGCGTCGTGTACGGGGACATCGGCACGAGCCCGCTCTACGCGCTCAAAGAAAGCTTTCACTCCGTGCACCACCAGGGGATTGGCGAGGCGGGGATTCTCGGAATTCTTTCGCTCGTCCTCTGGTCGCTGATCCTGATCGTCTCCGGGAAATACATCCTGATCGTGATGCGCGCCGATCACAAGGGGGAAGGGGGAATCCTGGCGCTGCTTGCCCTGCTGACCTCCGAGCCGAAGCGGCCGTTTGGAAAGCGGGCCACCACGGTGCTGGCGGCGCTTGGCGTCTTTGGGGCGGCGCTCCTATACGGCGACGGCGTGATCACGCCATCGATCTCCGTGCTCAGTGCCGTCGAGGGCCTCGGCTATGTGGCCCCCGGCCTGAAGCCCCTCGTGATTCCCCTGACGATTGCCATCCTCCTCCTGCTTTTCCTGGTGCAGCGCGCCGGCACGAGCGGGGTCGGACGGATTTTCGGGCCGCTCATGGCGCTTTGGTTTCTCTCCATCGGGCTGATCGGAGCTTGGCAGGCCCTGCAGGAGCCTGCCGTGCTGCGGGCGCTCAATCCGGCCTGGGGGATTGCGTATCTGACGTCCCATGGCCCTTGGGGATGCCTCGTCCTCGGGTCGGTGTTTCTCGCCGTCACGGGAGCGGAGGCCCTCTATGCGGACCTGGGGCATTTTGGCCTCGCTCCGATCTCCTACGCCTGGCACCGGCTCGCCCTCCCCGCCCTCGCCCTCAATTACCTGGGCCAAGGGGCACTTGTGCTGCGTAACCCGGCCGCCGTGGAAAACCCGTTTTTTGCAGCGGTCCCGGCGTGGGCCTTCTTTCCGATGCTGGCGCTGGCCACGGCCTCGGCGGTCATCGCTTCGCAGGCCCTCATCTCCGGTGCGTTTTCCCTCACGCTCCAGGCGATCCAGCTCGGGTTCTGCCCGCGGCTGGAAATCCGCCACACCTCCTCCGAGGAATGCGGGCAGATCTATATCCCGCAGGTCAACTGGGCGCTCATGGCCGGATGCATCGCCCTCGTCGTCGGGTTCCACTCCTCGGCGGCCCTGGCTTCCGCCTACGGGATTGCCGTAACCATGACGATGGTCATCACAACAATCCTCTTCACCGTGGTGACCTGGCGGATCTGGAACTGGAACCCGCTCGCCAGCCTCGCCGTCGGGGGAAGCTTCCTGCTAATCGAGTTCGGGTTTCTTGCCGCAAACCTCGTCAAGATCCAGAACGGCGGCTGGTTTCCGCTGCTCATCGCCGCTCTGGTGTTCGTGCTCATGCGGACGTGGAAGCGCGGTCGGTCGGCCCTGTTCGCCCGGATCCAGCCGTCGCTTCTTCCGCTGGATGTATTCCTAGAGAGCCTCAAAGCATCCCCGCCGGTGGTAGTCCCGGGATGCGCCGTATTCCTCACCTCAAACCCTGACAGCACGCCTCTCGCGCTGCTTCACAATCTCAAGCACAACAGGGTCCTGCACGAGACGGTGATCATTCTCACGCTCCGCACGGAGCTGCGCGCCTTTGTCGACGGGGAGCATGAGCAGGTTACCGTCCGATCCCCGGGCCCGGGATTTTACCAGGTCACCGCAGTCCACGGATACATGGACGAGCCGCACGTCCCGCAGCTCATCGAGCGGCTTCAAAATTTTGGGATTGCCGTGGTGCCCAACCAGGTGACCTATTTCCTGAGCCGGGAGCGCCTCGTAAAAGGCCCTCGCGGGAACCTGAGAAACTGGGAAATGAACCTGTTCTCGCTCCAGTCGAAACACGCCGCCTCGCCAGCGGATTTTTTCCAGCTGCCTCCGGATCGGGTCGTCGAGCTCGGGATGCAGATCCGGTTCTGAGCGCCGCGTGCGATCCCGGGCCCCTTGCGGAACCGTCCCAGCCCCTGCCCCCAGCTGATCGATTATTTGGAATCAGGCCCATGAAAGAGCCCTTTCCCCACGGGGATTTGGCTGCGGGGGCCTGAGCATTCCGTCTGTTGCCCGCTGGGTTGAAGAAAACTTGCCCGTCCCGGAATTTTCTGCGACTTTGATGGTCCAAACCTAACGGAGGAAATTATGTCAGACACGAACGAACCAAAAATCGCAGCCAAAAAATTTGAGAGCAGCACCGAGCACGCCAAGAAGGCGCTTGATGCCGCGACCGAGGCGACCAAGGTCGTCAAGGAGACCGTCAAGCAAAACGCCCAAGCGGTTCTGGATGCCGGCAAGGAGCACATTGGGGCGGCGGCGAAGGATCTCGGAGATGCGGCCACAGCCACCTATGAGGATCTTCGCGAGCAGGCCAAGGCGAAGGCGGGTGCCTACCAGGAAAAGGCCCGGGTCGCCTGGGGGGATGCCGCATCACGCGCCCAGACCTACCAGAGCGAGGGGGAGGCGTACATCCGTCAGAACCCTCTGAAGGCGGTCGGCATCGCGGTCGGGGTCGGGTTTTTGCTCGGCATCATTTTCCGCCGATAATTGGAAACGACCGGCACCAGCGCCCCTCCGCCCCCGAAGGTGGAGGAATCTCCCCGCGGGCTCGCGGAGGAATTGCTCCGCCTGACGGGCTCGCTCGGGCGACATGTTTCTGCCCTCGGAGCGCTCGCGGGGGAGGAGGCTCGCGAGGCCGGAGCCCTGGCATTGCGCCTGGCCGTCCTGCTTTTTGCCGCCCTGTTTTTTGCGGCCTTCGGGTACGTGCTCGCCGTGATTTCTGCCGCGTTCCTGATTGCCGCAGTTTTCGGGGTCGGATGGATCTGGATCCTTCCCGGGTTTGTGATCCTGCATGCGGTCCTCGCGTTTGTCTGCGCAAACCACGTGCGCACGCACTGGCGCACCCCGCTATTCTCCGCGACAAAAAGCGAGATCTCACGAGACCTTGAAGTCCTCAGTCGGGGGAAGCAGCCGTGAACCGGAAATCCGAGATTTTGGCCGAGCTGGCCCGGAGCCGTGCTGCGATACGGCGCGATACGGATGCCGTGAGCGCCCAGTTCGACGTGACCGCGCGCATGAGGCGCTCGGTCCTCACGCGCCCGATCGCCTGGCTCGGAGGAGCGGCCGCGCTCGGGTATATCCTGGCCGGTCCGAAGACCCGAACAAAGACGGTCGTCAAGACGCTCAAAGACAAACCCGGCCGCCCGGCAAAGCCCGACGCCCGCCCGCTCGGGTTCTGGGGAATTCTGCTCTCGCTCGTCCGGCTGGCGGTCCCGCTCGTCCGCCCGGCGCTTTCCGCCTACGCGGCGCGGAGGCTCGGGAGCTTTGCCGACCGGATTGGCAGCTAGCCCGCAATGCTGTTCCTTTGATCGGCCTGCCCGCTGCGCGGGCCATAGGTGGGCGGCATGCGCCGCCAGCGGTTTTCTGCCAGGGCCAGAAATGACCCTGCTCCATAGGCGCGCAACGTGGTTCGGGCGCTATAAGGGGCAAGGGCATTTCTGCCCTTGACTCGAGATTGGTTTATTCTAGATCAGTGATCTAGTTTTCTTGTTTTTTTGCTTGAAATCCCGCGCTTATTACTCTAGTATATACGCTAGATTTCTCCTGACAACCTACCAACCAAAAAAGACTAACCATGGGATACCCAACCAAAGTCCAGCTCATCTCCCGCAAACAGGGAGCCGACCAATACTATATCAACTTCCCGACCGCCGTGGCCGAGGCCATG
>Ga0247832_1004196_pt1 | contig 18404 bp, 13 predicted proteins | sample LaCruzMarch2015__10_FD_192407 | JGI IMG/M metagenome (GOLD analysis project Ga0247832, IMG submission 192407) | Freshwater microbial communities from meromictic Lake La Cruz, Castile-La Mancha, Spain - LaCruzMarch2015_4m | ecosystem: Environmental > Aquatic > Freshwater > Lake | place: Spain... | reverse complement strand
GTTTGCATATGGACAATGGACACAAGCAACAATTAAAAACACCAGCTCCATCCCTGCCTGGACACCAGCACGATTTGAGACGGAAAATTCTATTAGTTGGTCCGGCAAAGTGACCACTCCCACTCCTGGGTGCCTCTGTAAAGTGAGGTTGTAATCATTATCATATAACGTATCATATTCTTTCCTTTTAATATTCGAAAACCAAACATGACTATTGGCCAAACTTGCCAATCCAGGTGAGAAGGCATTTATCCTTTCCTTCTGATCCCCATTGTATGTGTAGAATTCAACCCCATCAGCAAAGTTGAGACCTAAATCAAATTCCCATAATACATGTGGAACGTCAGGAAAAGAATTCTCTAAGTCAGCCAAGGCATTATGATGTGTAGGCCAAATGTATTGCAACCAGCTTGGAAAGCGTTGTTGTCCTCGATATGGCAATGCCTTGTAATGATCAACTATTGGGATAAATAGGTCTGTCCATGACGGTGCATCACTGCCATCGTCATATTCTGGAAATTTCCCACTAATGTATTCGTTCACAGAGTGATTATGTGGAATGTCCGTTCCAGAGAACAGACCCAGGCCTGCGTGTGGCAGTGTCGAGGGTGCAAGATAAAGTCCGCACTGATTATTATACCGACGATGCGAGGGCGCAGTGGGAGTATCATTGTCATATTCGACATCATCTGTGTTCTTTGGGAGTAAATATGTCGCGTTGGCGGTGCATGTAGCGATCCCATCTTTATCAACGCAATTATCATCTAACGATTCCGATGATGACGTGGCGAGTAAGGCGATGCAGATTGTGATGCTGACTGCGATACTGGCGACGGTGGCAGGTCTCATTCGATCGTTACGTCGTCAGTGACGCGTAATAAAATTGACCCTTACCACCCCTTCGTTGTTTGGCGTCACTAATACTTCTTTATTTCCTCTTCTATCCTTCACATGCGATCGTGTGAGTGGTGCGCATACTACCTCGGCTCGGAAGGGTTCGTTTTCGTTTTCTCTTTGTTTTGGCGGGAGGGAACTCGCACCCTCCCCTTTCATATGCCCACGTGTGGCATTATTTTGAAAAATGTCTTGAGAGATCGGGGTAAACATTACATACCTACGTGTATAGGTGGAAGGAAGAAGCTCACTCTACATATATTATAAAATTATACTACTATATATGTACTACCCCACCTCATCATTAATTGCCATCACGCCAACTTTGATAATGGAATATATCCTCTCTCGCCATGACTATTGCAATAACCATGAAATACTTCTGGCATGTACTTCCCCTGACCTAAACTTGTATATTCATTGCCATCATGTTGAATTGTAGGTGTTGTTGTAGCAGTAATTAATGTCTTCTCTAAATCATGACGTATACGAAACCATTGTGTATGAAACTTACTACATATTACATCTTGTTGTGATGTACTACTAGTACTAACAAATGGACATTTCCATGGTTTGTTACATAAAGTAAAATGGACTGACATGATATCATTCACATTTTTTAATCGACAATCTTCACAACTGAATTGTCCATCACGACATAGTCCCCTGTGATTACGTGGTGCATCTGCCATAGCATTAATATAACAACGATTTAATTCTATGCCTGTGTTGGGATGATAGTAGTCGTAGTAGAATGATACAATGCCCTGTATTTGTTGTGCACCAAAGTATCCACCGTAGGTTTCACCGCCCTTGTGATCGTACCACCCGGCACCGTTGGCGAATTTTCCTTTAAGGACTATAGCTATGTATTCATTAAAGGCATTCATATTTGGTTTCACAATTAGTAATCCACCCTGTACACCCACATGTTTATGTCCTGGATTAATCATATTATAATCACGTGTAAAGTATGCAGCTATTGATTTTGCGTCGGTGGGTAATGATTTGTTATACATGACGGGTATACGGGATTGTATTGTTTCATTCTCATCATCATCATCATCATTATTGTTTTCATTTCCCAACATGGCTAAAAATAAATCATCCAACGGTTGCAATAGTAACGTATCCAAGTCTAAATGCACTACGATAGGATAGTCCACTAATGTATAGGAATATAATTTAATATATTCTTTTTCGCCACAACACCCGCTTTTACCAATATGTTCGCGTAGAAATTCACCTTGTATGTCGGATATATTAAAGGGTGTATCACGTATAAGTATTGTATAGCCTAGGGTAGTAAAGATGCGGGAGCAGTGTGCGGCCGAGGGATGAACGAATGCTATCATTTGATAGTCAAACATGCTCCTCCTCCTCCTTTGACTTGTCGTGTGATTATTATTCTTGTTGCGTATACTTGATAAATGTATCGAATGTTTCAATACAGCCGCACCCTCGTGAAAACTAGCATCGTGAGAATGTCCGCCGCCACTATCAGTCCCGCCAGTCCCACAGGATGTGAGGGATACGGCATATGCAATAGTTGCGCGTGGTTTGATTTCGAAGTCATCTGGTCGTCTATTAACCGAGGAAAAGGCGCCATAAGTGCTGCTGCTGCTACCAATGACTGCAACGTTATTGTTATTGTTCGTCGTAACGTCCACGTCCCATCCGTAAAGTAGTAGCTCAATATATAACACAAGTACTAATATAGTTGACGAAACAAGCAATACTAGTATCGTGGATGCATGCCATCGTTTTTTCTTCTTTCTTTTATGACGTTGTTGTTGTTGTTGTTGTTGTTGTTGTTGCTGCTGCTGCCAATGACGATGAGGATTAATGACGTTGTTGTTATTGATCATTGTTAAAAATGGGGAAGGGGAAATAATAAGGGGCCGGCGGCAACTTTGTGGCGTCATTGCGACATTTCATTGGCCGGAACTTCTTTTTCTTCTCAAAGAGGAAGTTCAATCGGTTCCCACACCCAACACGACGATGTTTCTCGGCAAGGAAGTTCTGTGGAAGTAGAATCGTTGCGGTGCACCTCCTCGAGGTGAACGTGAAGCCCTGACTGACTCGCGAATAATAACGCCTCCTCTCCTCCTGGTTTTCATTATCAAAACATCGCCTGATACAAGATGGAATCTGTCAATCTTGGTGATACCCGTCATGAGAAGCATCAGGATGATGTGGCCAATCGTCGTGCTTCGGATGTGGACACATTAAATAACATGGGATACTCCCAAGTACTCCAACGATCCATGTCCAAATTCTCAAACTTTTCCATCTATATTAGCCGGTGGCATTAATAGCTTTGCACAAGCTATTGCATCTATTGGCGGTGCGGGTGCAGGCATTGGTTGGCCAGTAGGATGCTGTTTGTCGGGATTGTTTGCATTGGCCATGGCACAAATTGCAAGTGCATTCCCTACCGCGGGTGGATTGTATCATTGGTCATCCATACTGGGTAATCGTTTCTTGGGGTACATTACGGCATGGCTAAATATTATGGGTCTAATAACCGTTTTGGGTGCTATTAACATTGGTCCAGCATACTTTTTTGCCGGGACCTTCGGTAGCATGGTTGGTATTACTGGTACCGATATGCAAGTTGTCATCTTTGTTGCGTTAATTACGATCATGCAAGCGATGATTAATCATGTAGGAATTCGTATCACGACCATGCTAACAAATGCTTCGGGCATGATCATATTTGTCACTTCAATCATTTTAGTGGTATCGTGCCTTGTCTTAGCGCCTGCCATTGACATATCACGTCTATGGACCTTTACAAACTATTCGGGTGATGCTGGTGGGGGGGTATTGTAAGTGTATGTATTTGTTTGTTGCCATAAGTGAATATTTTGTACTTTTTTTTCACTTACAGCAATACACAGTCCGGAATCAGAGAACATTGGCTATCTATTCCTTCTGAGCCTATTACTACCAGTCTATACAATCACAGGATATGATGCATCGGCGCATACATCAGAGGAAACTGTCAATGCTGCAGCTTCGGTACCGAAGGGTATTGTACATGCAGTGTTCTGGTCATCTTTAGTCGGTTGGGTAATGATCTGTTCAATCACGCTGGCCATCCCAGACATGGATGTGGCAGCAAGTCAAGGCTGGGGTATATTCTTTTACACCATGGACGCGATTATGCCATCAGGCCTAAAGTTTACGCTGTATGCCGGCATCTTAATTGCACAGTTTCTCTGTGGTCTTGCGACTGTTACGTCCGCCAGCCGCGTAATATTTGCATTTGCACGCGATGAAGGCTTTCCACTCGGTTCTAAGATCTTATCTACCGTTTCTCCCAAGTTTTTAACTCCCGTGGCTGCCATATGGACAACCACTGTGCTTTGCATCTTATATGTCCTACTGGCCTTGAGTATCAAGATTGATGGAACTTCAATTTATGTGATTGTCGTGAACTCAACACTTGTCTTCCTATTCCTTTCCTTCACTGTACCATTAGTTGTGGGAGCTTTTGCTTATGGCACAGAGAGGTGGCCAGAGCCTGGTCCATGGGCAATGCCTGGTGTCATCTACAAGTTGGTTAGCGCTCTGTCAGTTGTTGCCATGGGTGTGATTATATTCATTGCCGTGGCCCCACCGAATGAGCGAGTACTTTACGTAGTGGCCGGTTATTTAGTCCTGTTGGGAATCATGTGGCTCACAGTGGAAAGACGTCGTTTCAAAGGTCCACCAACCAAGGAACGCATTGCCACCTTTAAAGAACAGTTGGCGGAGAGACAAAGGACATCGGCGGAGACAGAAAAGGAGGCCCCAGTGAGCGAGACAGTGGATAATGATGCGTCGGCACTGGAGCAGGGAGATACTGGTAATACGGAGGATGATTTTGAGAGATTTGTAAAGTCAATCGATGTAAAGTGACTTTTTCTACAGTTGGAGACTAAGAGAGATTTTTGTTTGTACAAGATAACTTTTTCTACTTCAAATAACTTTTTTGACACAGATCCCCACCCCCCATGGTATTCATTACCACAGATATATATTGATTACTTAATAGCGATCATGCACCCTCTACTGCTTCCTTCAATCTTTCCTCTCTCTCACTTAGCCATCATGGTGGCAGTCACCTGTGAAGTAGACAAAGACATAGTATTATTCCCCTTATTCTTTTTCAAATCCTCTTTTCGTTTGTATAGCATATCAGCCAAATCCCGTGCAATGTCCATGGTGGCATCTGGTCTTGATGCAGTTAATGCATTACATCTCATTCGTTCGAGCATGTTGTTGCTATTGGTATCATTCGTGTCTGTTGTTGCTGCTGCTGTTGAGTTTGCAAACCATTCTTCGACTGTGTCTGCAATCCCCTCCGGATTACCCTGATAACAACCAAATCCTGCATCGACTACATAATCCACATTGCCCTCTTCTTGTCCTGGTAAAAAGCTTGATAATATACATGGCAAACCACATATCGATGCCTCGGCGATTGTACCTGGTCCCGCTTTTGTTACTAGTATATCGGACGCACGCATAAATTCATCCATATTATTCACAAATCCATAAATGTGAACATTAATATTACTTCCCCAATCCATTTGATTTGGTGATAATGAAGTTTGTGCCACCTTGTTATTACCACATACTACCACTAATTGATATGATAACTCGTTCGATGATGATGTCGACGATGATACTGATGCAAGTTTTTGTAATCTTTCACCTACAGCCAACGCCTGCTTCACAATTCCCCCCATCCCATCTCCCCCACCCACAATTAGTACAGTCGGTAAATTTTCCAATCCTAATTGATTTCGTATTGCCTGTTTATCAACACGTGTTTTAATCTCATCCACAACTTTACTACCACTACTACTACCCGTACCCCAAAAACCACGTCGTATGGGTAATCCATATTGTACAATCTGATTTCTTTGTACCTTCCTTTCTAACGCACAGTTACGTAACACATCACTTGGTACAAAGCATTTATCTACACCAGGATTAAACCACGAGGGATGTGCTCCACCTAAATCAGTCACGACTGTCACGAAGGGTGTGGTACGTCCCAATGATCGTGATGTACCGTCTGTATCTAAATATGTTAATATTTTTAATGGGATTGATTGACATAGTGGATGAACGGATATTACCATATCCGCTCTATTACTGGGAGTGGTACTGCTACTTTTCTTGTTGACTACCATGCCTCCTCCTTCTCCTTGACTGATACTATTACGCATGATACATTCCATGAAGGGATTAAAACATAGTAATTCACACATGACGTCATAAAACCATAATCCGAACGGCGTGCCTCCCGTCTCATAGGCCCATTTCCATAAAAAGCTATATTCTGCCATAATCTTGTATGCCGGGACGAATTGATTGTATGGGAACGGACCATAATCGGTGTAGATGTCCACTATATCACACGTTATGCGCATGGGGTATTGTCGAGGGTAGGCCTCGTGCAGAGTCGTGAAGGCATCGCGTAAGGCGTTGGCGGACGCACGATGCCCGCCGCCCGTGTCTGACATTAATATTTGTATCGTTGCTACTTCATCACTGTTGATGACGTCATTGTCTTTGATTGCGATGGCGTGTAGTATGTGCGCATCGTAGGGGGATGATAAACCGCCAACACTGCGACGAACGATCGATGAGCGAGGATTAAATGACGACGACGACGGTTGAAAGGCAGCAGTCGTCACTACTACTGCAGCTAAGACGATGCTCCAAAGAATGGTTGATGATGATTTTATGACAATTTGCATCCTTTAATAGTCCGTGTCAATAGGAGCCATGCGGTGGTGTCCTAAGGGAGAAAAGGGGGCTTTGGGGGTCCCGCCCGATCCGTAGAAGGCAGTGTCTCTAGTCTCCGCAGAACATGGTTAGGACAATATCAATGATATAAAAGCTATGTCTGGCTGGAAGAATAATGTGTTGATATTGTTGTTTATTGTTCATCTATGGGCAGCAGTGTTGATAGTAGCCGTATCAGCATTCTGTTAGCGCATTCATAAGCTCCTTCTTGCACTTTTCTAACTCTATCATTGAATGCACAATGTGAGCGGTGGTATCGATTCCGTGGGTCGCCAATTTCTTTAACAGCATTACAGAGTGGAATTCATCAATTCGTTTTGGAATTAAGTCTTTGTAGCATCCCGTGCCACCAAAGTAGTAATTTTACAAAGCCTCACCACTTTCCTCGCCAACTATGTAAACTACTTCTCGTTTCCACCCCCGCCTTTCTTGAGCACCATTCCACTCGGAATCACATTAAGCACCTCCATGCCCATTGACATCATGCTATACGTTTATTTGGGTAGTATTGAGGAGAAGTTACGCCTGCAACGGGAGCGGAAGAGTGGTTCGTACTACATATTTTAACAACATGGTGTTCCCCCTGGTCTGTCCGTCTCCCAACCGACCGACAGACCATACTGCGATTGGGAGGAGACGACTCTCTAACGCCTTGGACAATATGGCTGGTTGGAATGCTGTGACATTGTTGTACTTTATTGTTCATGTATGCTTTTCTAGTGTAGTAGTAGTATCGGTAGTCGCCGTATCAGCATCCACTACAACCTGGCGGCTATTACCGAGACGTTCGTTCCTGCTGTCAACTGCAACAGCGACGACGACGAAGCATTATCATTATTACCCGCGGCGGAAGTTTAGTTTACCACACCACATATGGAGAAAGGAGTGCACTGGTCAATTTCAATATTATAATTACACTGCTGCTAGGTGTAGGAGGATGTTGCTTGACTTGAGATGTGGCAGTGACACCCACAAAGAAGAAGAAGAAGAAGAAGCAATAATCAACGAATCTACAATCGGAGATGACGGAACCAAAAATAACAAAGAAGCAATAATTATTGCCGCTGTCAATGTAGCTACTGCTACTACAGCGGTGATGAATGTTGCGTACGATGAGAATGATGATGGCGATGCATCGTCATCAGAACAACAAGAAGTAGCAAATACTATTCATACTGTGATGATTGATGAAGAGGGAAAAGAATCATACAACAATAGCAATAGCAGCATGGAAGATGAAGAAGCAGAAGACAAAGCAAATGTCACAGCTCAGCAACATCAACAATTGTTACTACAGCAGCTTCAACTTGCCACAACCAATAAACGTACCGAAGCCAAAATATTACATGATTGTGGTAAACTTCATGATGCAGCTGTTGCATATTCTGATGCAGTAGTATTGTTAGATGAAATTATACGTCTTACCTCATTAGCAGCATCAACTTTTGATGACGATGATGATGATGCAGTTGTTAATAATAATAATACAATGGCAATTGTGGATAGAGCAACATGTAAATTACATGAGGCATTATGTCTATTAAAGGATGGTAGACCAAATGAATGTCTAACAGCATGTACCAACATCTTGGTAGACCAGCAGGGTGGTGATAATGATAGCATCAATATGCAGTACCACAGCAGTAGTAGCAGCAGTAGCAGCAATACTAATAACATACTACTACCAGCACAGATACGTGGACGAGCCTACCATCGTCGAGCCAAGGCAAAGTTGGCAATATATGATATAAATGGTGCATTAGATGATGCACATTCGGGTGCATTCTTGGGGGATAAGAATGCTGTACAATTATATGGCAAATTAATGCGACAACAACAACGATCGTCATCAAATGATGGTGATGGACTGTCGAAAGACTTATCATCGTCGATACTACATAATTTACTATCAAGTAGTGGGACTGGTAGTAGTAGTAGTAGTAGTAGTATTTGGGACAATCAACTTATTCGAGAATCCTTGGCTGAAGTGCTTATGGGTGAAAAAGAGGACAAAATGGACATGAACAAATCACAACAACGACGTAAGAAACGTAATACACATAATGGTGGGAGCACTAGTTGTAGTAGTACAAATGATAGTCTTGTAAAATCTATAGCCACTTCACTAATGAAACATATTGAAGATGAAGATACACAACGAACAATATGTAATATTATCCAATCGACCAACTCACAGCAAGTATTACAATATGCAAGTATGGCAGGTATACCCATGAAAATGGAAACAGCGTCTAAACTTATGTCAATAGCAAATGGTATAACACCCAAAACTATACATAATAGTTTATCGAGGATAAAAATTGGATATTCAATAATCATGACTGTGCGTCAAGTATTCAAACTTATTGATGATAACAAGTCTATCATTATTGTGATTGTACTATTATTTTGGTTAAGGAATGCATTTGTTGAACCGGTAATACGTTTAACAAAGTAACAACAGAGGATAATAGTCATCTGATGTTCATAATATTATTAATAGCTATCTTTTCTTTACTTTTTGATTTGTGTAGAGATGCACAGGTTTTATAATGACCAACTGGCGAGAGTGTTTGCGACCTCTTCTTCTGCAATTGTGGCTATGCCCCCACCAATAATGGCACCAAATGCTCCAGCATCCTTTAATGCCTTTATATACGTTGCACTATCACCATCAGCACCCACAAAACCGACACGACCTTCCACTAATATCGGTATTCCATCGCCATGCTTTTCTCGAAAAGTTTTTAGTTCTTCACTCTGCAGAAGCGTCAATGCTTGCCTTCCACTACCATCAAAGTCAAATGTTTCCAAGTCACGATTAGAAATCACCAACGCGACAATACTTCCAGCATTAAGCATATTAAGCATCGAAATTTGGACCTTCGTGGTAACACTTGCGACTACTTGAAGCTGGACAGTACGTGCAATCTTTGTTAGATATAGCAAGTCCTTGCCTTCTAAAGCACCCACAATTATTGTTACAGCATCAGCACCTGCCAAACGTAGTTTATACAGCTGATACGGATACAGTAGTAGGTCCGATGCAAGTACCGGGAGACCAGGCTCGACCAAAGCAGCAGCATCAGATGCCTCCCTTGCCATTGTTATATCATCCATCGACCCGCCGAATAATACACCATCACTATTGATGGATATTGCCGGTGCACCTGCGACGGTAAGTTGCTTAACAACCTTTGGTAGATCATATCGCTGACGTAAACTTCCTGACACTGGTTCCATTCGTTTACATTCCGGTATGATCACAAACTTTCCATTCTCGCCAGCAGCTCGTATTACCGACCCAATCCAATCTTTAGGCTTCGGAGTTTTGGGGTCTTTCATTGATGCCATAGTATTAGTCATTAATTGTGCTAGTGGTACACGCTCTCGTAGTCGATCAACCTGTGTCTCCTTCTCCCACATGTACCCCTCCAGTACAGATGTTGGCTTGGCCATCTTCTCGGCCACGCTCCATTCTACCGTGGATACCGATAATGTACGTCCAGAGTGGATTTCTCGACGTCGGACAATTAGCTCTCCATTCTCGGAGCGTGGGGCGGTACCACTGACATCAATTTGATCCTCTGTCACAGACGCAGCAAGCAGACGAGACACAGACTCCTCCTGTACCGCCTCTGTAACACGGGGCAAGTACAACGGTCGTCTCGTCTTACTTCGGAAGACGACGTACTGGGAACTGCTCCCGTGTAGCATGTTTTCATAGGCACCATCCATCGTTGATGAGCCATCATCTAACCTTCCTAGTACACCATTCGTAAAGAAACCAAATATACTCGTTGTGGATGGTAAGTACTTTGATGCTATACCACTCTCATACCCTGCCTTGCCTCCAAATAACTTAATACCACGATCAAGCGTTGGCAATATAAGACATGCCGTAGGTGGACCACGAGCATTATCCAATTCTTCTCCTTCTTCAATATTAAGCAACGTCATCGACGAATCCATCTCATTCTTCTTCTTCTTATATCCCATCCATAATGCCTCAACCTCTTTCTTGGCAAAGTCACCATCCCTAACGTAGAATCGACATCGATTATCAATATTAACACGAACACTCCCTAATGGAAAGGTCACACTTCCATCCTTCATTCCTGCACTTGCCACCTGATGGACTATATATCTATGTCCGTCACCTTGTGCCAATTGTTCTAATTCATTCGTATTCGACATTTGACCACTGCCAATATTACCGCTATTATTACTGCTCCCGCGGTCAAGGCCAATGAGTAATGTCTTACGCATAAATGATTGATCATCATCGGACAAACGTTTCATAATAAAATTTGCCTCGGCTAATGGTGGTTTAGGTATACGTGCCTTGGCATAGTCAGCTATAAATTGTGATCGCTTTACCTCGCGTTGTTTTTGACTCTCTGTCATAACACTGGATGAAGAAGAAGAATTCATCCTTTCATCATTGTCATCAGTCTCATCATTTGTTGTTGCAGTTGTTGCCAACTCATCGAGTACAATAGAAGTTATTGTTGAGCTACCACTACTACCAACAACAGAATTCTTCTCTTTGTCCTCATTGTTTGAATTGGATAAATCTCCTGCTGTTGCTGTAGTAGGAGTGGTTGCACTTCCAGTGGCAGTAATACGATAAACACCCCCCACAGGTTTGGCACCCTGTGCAATCATAGTGTCTACATATATATCACCGCTCATTACTAATCCGATACATCCATCACCATAGGTGCTAATTTCAGGTATAGTATTTGTAGTTGTATCTTGATTGTTGTAAGTATCATTCTCAATATTTGAAGAAGGTGATGAATAGACGAATATTCTGGCACGTGATAATGACGACACAGTCGAAGTAACACCACCAAAAATACATGACTTAGGATATGCATATTGTATATTGGATAATAAATTTTGTAATAGATCATTTTGAAATGCTGGTGTTGGTAATATCATAAATATTGGCTCGTCGTCATCATCATCATTGTCCTTTGTTGTTGTTGTTGTTGTTACCAATTCAGTAATGTTGTCCACTCCTTTCTTATTACCCTTAATATGAAATGTATGTATTGATACATCCGGGAGTAATGCCAATGTTATCGACACAGCAGGTACTCCCTCAAATTCTTCTGTAGTACCAATAATCCCCCCAGCAGATCCACCAATTACATGCTTGACTCCTCCATATCCACGCTGCGTACCCACATTCGTTCTTTTAGTGTTTGCTTCAATGCTAGAAAGTACCCAAGGGACGACTTGTGACAATGGTTCAGTATATAAACTTGATATAAACACTAGCGCTAAATCAATTTGCATTCGTGATACCTGCGCTCCAGAAGGTATAGAGGGGGGTGTTGGTAATTTGGATAACGCCCTGGATATTGCTTCAGATATGGCAGTTTGTAATTCAGGACTTGTGGATTGACCAGTGGCAAATACTTGCGGTAGTTCAGGTTCTGCAGCTTCAGCAGTGGTAGAAGTAGAGGCTGATGTTGATATTGCTGACATTTCATCATTGGTTGAAGATGATGATAATCTCAAAGGTTGACGAAGTGGAACGATTGTCATTCGTCGTCTACGGTTCATCAGCCGGTTCTTTATAGACACCAATGACGTGCCAACGCCACTGCCACCAACAACAACATGAAATGCAAATGACGACACAGGAAACAAGCTAAATAGGAGGAGGAAACATTGGAATAACACCATCATCAATGACAGGTTCGCCATGGAGTGTGTCTATGAGTTTACGCCATGTTCCCGCCAATTGCTTTGCCATACCTTGCTCAAATGATATGATGGCTAGTATTATCAAATTGTATCAAAAAGTACGTTTGTGAGACTATAAGCTATTTTAATAGTCTCTCCAGTGGTTGTTTGTTGTCACATTGTTCCAAAAGCAGCTGGGATAAATTATCACTCATCGCACAGTAATTCACTAACAAAATGCCCACAAATGCATGCTCCACTCATGGGGTTATGGCACAGGCACAAGCCTACTCCAAAGTGCCATGCGTAGGCAACAGAAGAAGATGGAGAAGAAAGAAGGAAAGACCCTACGGGACCCGCAGCGAGACGCGGCGCGGAAGCAGAAAAAGGAGGATCGGAGCGAGGCAAATGTGGAATACTTAATACTTGGAGTCACTGCACAGTGAGCAAAGCGCAAACGTCAGTCGACAGGCGCGCTCCCGCTGCACGACATTCCACCCAAAGACCAACCACCCCGCGACCACCCCTCTGACACACCGCTGCCTGTAAGGGATAAAGAACAACTCGGAGGAGAACAGAAGTCACCCAGAGGAGCAAAAAAGTCGCGTGAGAAATCACGTTTAGTGACAGGGCCTCATGCTCATGATGGGTTAGGGGTTAGGGACAGGGCCTCCGAGACAGTCGAGCAGCTCAATAAGCAAGGTGAGTCCATATCGTTATGCAGCCGCAGCCATTGTCAAACATCTACCCCTTTTTGTCAACGCTGCGAGAGTGGCAGGCAGGAATTCAAGTGGACTGTGGCCCAGATTGGGACATGACAACGTGCGACGCAGCAGTAGAACGAGGACCCCACCCTTCCGCCCAGACAGCGGAAGCCATTGAGCTCTTCGCAGAGGATATCAGTTACCAGGAAAAGGCAGGATTCTGTCAAGTGTTCCTGTGGGACGAGCTTAGAAGCCTTCACCCGAAGAACCTGAAGATCTCGCCGGTAGCAGTCGTACCACAGGAAGGAAGGCACGGGTGGATTATCCTTGACCTATCCTTCCCAGTCTATCAAGAGGTAGATGGAGTCATGACCATCATCCAGAGCAGTGTCAATGACACGACGGAAATCAAGGCCCCGACGATACCAGTCAAGGAAATTGGAAAGGTATTACATAGGCTACTCCATTTCATGAAAATGACCAGGGCGCCAGGCGCCAGGGCGGGCAAGTGGATCCTATTCTCCAAACTCGACATCAGTGGGGGAAGTTGGAGGTCAAGGAATCGAGGTCCGTGTCAAGCACAAGACTGGAGCGTCGGGAGAAAGGGAAGATGTCTCCTCTTGGGAAACTTCTTGGCTTGGCGGATGACGAGGCGAAACATTGGTAGCATGGTGGTGCGTGCACCGGGGCACGTACCATCACTGAGCTACAATTGTTTAGACATGTGAGTTCAGCAATAGTTGGCTACTCTAGGTTCGCTCGATGGGCTAACGGGGGTGCAATTGCGATGAGATATTCGTGCAGTTGAAGCGCACACCTGTCGGGAGTCTGTTGAAGCGGCAGAGTTAAATATTTTGAACGTGTCGGCTGGTCCACCGTTGCTGAGTTTGTCTACGAGTGTAGGGAGACAGAATCAGTCGTGCATTCTACAGCTGCACTGCCGGAGTGTCTGTGACTGGCCGGTTTACTGATCAGTCCAATCCTTGGAGACTACGGTGCGGACACCCAACATCAGCTGTGTCATATCACTTTGTCTGCCATGGATTGCTCACGTGGAGTTGGATGAGGAATAAATGAGACAGAGTCTCATTGTGCGATTATCAACTGCACTCTGAGAGCGTCTGGGACAGTCCCCGCTACTGGGATGTCCAATCCTCAATGAGGGCTGTGCTGACACTATTTCGTCTACTATGTGTCATGGCACTGCACGGCCTCTGTTGATGTATTGCTTATTTGATGGATAAATTTTGTCAGAGGTCGGCGTGGTGCAATCTCTACTGCACGGCCAGACCATCTGAGTCAGTCTCACCTCGTGGGATATTGATTCCACGTCTGTGGTTATGATTGCTTACGGGATGGATCAATTTTGACGTGGGGGCGTGGTGCATTGGATGATGATTGAGATGTTTCAGGCCATGTGGGCTGGTATCATGGGGGGGGGGTGAGGTGTGGATTCAACACAGTCATCACACGTTCAGTCACTGAGCAATAGTCACCGACTGCCACTTGGCCTTGTTTAGGTGAGGTTGGAACAAAAGGATGAGATTGGAGAGTGTGTGGGAAGCAGTGTCAGGGTCATTGGATGGCGTGAATTTTAGAGTTAGAGTCCCAACCCGTGAGATATGATATACTCAGCTCATGCAGGGTTGGCAAAGAGAAAAAGAGGAAAAGAGAGACGATGAGAAAAAGAAGAAAAGTGAGAAAAGAAGGTAGAGGTGCGGAAAAGAATTAGAGTATCGTAACTTCTCGTATTTTTCGCAGAGCACACCAAAGGACAACAATGAGGAGATGACCAACCCCCCTCATCCGACCCATTTAGCAGTCCGAGCTCAAATCCTTCGAGCAATCCAAGTAGCAATACCTCATCCAACCCATCAAGCAATCCAAGTACCAATCCCTCATCCAACCCATCAAGCAAGCCAAGTAACAATCCCTCATCCAACCCATCGATGAGTCCGAGCTCAAATCCTTCAAGCAATCCAAGTAGCAATCCCTCATCCAACCCATCGATCAGTCCGAGCTGGTGTCAGGGTCACGGTGATGTGCTGGTTCAAGGGCATACGACAACCACTGCCAGAGCAAACTGACGCTGACGGTACCCAATTTTTTCGTGACTTTTTTAATGGTATTATAATAGACATTAAACGACCATAACTAATAAATTGACACATTAATTAACCATTATACTACCCTAATTAGTTCTAATCCTTCCATGTTGTCATCGGCGGTGTCGAGTGCGTCTAACTTTCGTCGCAGGGTCTCTCTTTTCTCCATGATCTGACGACTGAGCTGAGGTGAGGTCACGTACCGAACCCTTCATTTTCGACCTTCCACCAGCCACCATTTGCCTAATATACAGGGATGCCATATATCAAACTGACCGGAAGATAGACGCGATTATTCGCACGCGGAGGGTGTGATAATGAAGGTGTACGAAAGAAGTTCGACAAATTTGCACGAAAGAAGTTCGACAAATTTGAGTTTTTGCAAGACAAACCTACTGGAAATATGGCGCACTTAAGTGATGATGCACCCAACCAACACCAGGAGTTTTTATATCGATGTGACGAGAAGCGGCTTTTCTAAAAGACTGTTCGTATGGACACTTAATGAATTAATGGTGGATCACTGTTTGGGTCGGGGTTTCCCTTTTTTCGTGACTTTTGGGGTGCGTCAAAATAGGGAGACATGCCACCCTGTGAGAGTAGAGATAGAACATTTGCCACGAGAAAGAAGATCTTATGACACGAGAAAGACCCAAATCTATATTGTCACCGCGAGAGGACACACGATGACTTGTCTTGACTTGTCTCATTCTTTTGTGCACCACCTTAGTTAGTAAGATAAAGACATCTTACGATCTCTAGCGTAGCCTTGTCTGTCTCAATTTGGCAACAACATTCTGGCAAATTGGCTGCGGGAACGACGCAACGAATCCAAAACACCTGAAGGTCATCTAGATTGCTTTAAAATTGTATTCCAATATTTCTTCAGAGATGCGCACTGGAAGATGACAGCTGCTCGAGTCATCGTTGGAAACATTGCGGTATAGGGGCTTTTCCGCAGACCACATACTGTGCCCTATTTCGAAGCCACAAATCAAAGCACTTCCCAAGCAATCTTTGGAAATCCAAGATTAAGCCTCCGCAGGTTGATAATAGCCAGTCAAATAAATGACATTTCTCACCTGGAGCAGAACGTAAGACACCTTTCACCCAAACGCGATTGATGATGTAGGTGTTCGTTCCCCGAAACTATTCTCAATCATCTGCCTCATGGACTAAGTTATTTAGAGCGCAAAACACGGAATTAGCATTCGGGTGTTTGTCTTTGTCACAGAGTAGCAGTCCTACTTAATCACAGAAAATTTTAGTGCTGTGGAGGACAGTAGCTGTATTCCAGCTGAATCTTGCAACTGTTGCAATATAATATGATTCCAATGGTTCTACCATTGCAATTAATGCAGACAAGTCATTATACTTTATCCTGAGGTATTATTGGGTTAGGGTCACTCCATCAAAATAAGGCTGACATTGCCGTGTGCTACTCATACTGGATTTGACATTTGCGCATGAGCTTGCTCACAATCTGGTAACAGCACACAAAAGGAGCATGGGAGCTTTACAGAGTTGATGACAATATGTGGATTAGATAATTTAGAAACATAATGCCAAAGACAACGCTGGATATTGGCTGGCATCGTGGTGAACCTCACTGCTGGAGTCAGACTGGTGGTGATAAGGAAATGGTTTTATATCAATAGAATCCCAGCTGTCAGCCATGACACTGGTCAAGCTCTAGGCTCTGGCCTCTGGCATTGAAATTAACGGTGAAGTGAGACGTTTAAACTGCTTATCTGTGATATTGTCTATTACGCCACCAGAATGATCAACCAGAATCCTGTAAGCTTATGGAAACCCTTGTTATTGATTGCCTTTCTCTCTGTATCCCAGCTTCTGAATCTACCATACCGGGGTTTGAGAAAAACCTCCTGCCATTTTTCATTTGGAATTTTGGTCTGAAAACTAAAGATTCTGCCTTGTTTGAGGGCAGATTCTGATTTGTCGTAAAATTCTATGTTGGAATACATTAACACGTCCTGCAACAAGTCTTCATACCAAAAAGTACCGAAGAAAAATGGCGGGAGGTGTTTATTAAACCCCGGTGTATGGAGGAACTTTGACAAAAGTTCTGCCAAAACATATCTTAGTTGCAAAAAATGATTCACCCATCAATGATGTTCACCAAAACACAGACACAAAGGGATTAGTTTTGTCAGAGCTGTCACATGTCACACGTAAGGTATTCTCTCCTAGAAAGGTCCTGTTTACTAATTTACTTTGTAGGCCTTACCAGGATCGTCACAGAAATAAGAGTGATTAATTTTTCCAATCACCATTCTTGACAACTCCACTGTATTAGTAATAGTAATAATACTATTTATCCCGCCACCAAAAGAGATCCCTCTAGAAGCTGAATTTAGGTTAAGCTCTCACAGAATAATAATGATACAAGGAGCTGTTTTAGAAACAACGGCATGGCGGGAAGCCAAAAGAGGGCTATTCATCCACCAACCCGAAGGGACTTTCCGTTGGGGTTCTTGGGACTCAAAGGCTGTGCTATTTCAATTCGCACTTTAGTATTTCTCCTCCATTGATGTCAATATCAATATATTGAAGAAACAAGACAGACCAGATTATTACTATGGGACAACCTGTGTCACTATTGGGACACTATTGGGACAAAAGAACTGTCCGGGCCTTTTCCCGCTGTGTCTGTGTCTAAGGCGGCTCCAAGGTATTGCATTGAGTGAAGAATGCATTAAAATGGCTGTGGCAATAGAGTCTTCACTGTCAGAAATCCCAATAAATGATCAATATTATCAGCCACGATTCCATGTCTACACCCGTCAGAGTAAAATGGCACTGATTTTGTTGTCATCCACGTTTATCCAGTACTTATGGTTGTATCGTTTTATCTCCACTGTGGGCCTGCATTGTTTCTGTGTCACAATTGCGCAATGAGTGACACAAAATCCCCCTTCACGACATGCATCGCTTCACCGTAGCGCTTTCCTTTGCGCCATGTCTCCAATAAAATCCTTTGTGCTTGCATTTATTTCTAGTCCGTGGTATCTTCATCTTCGAATGACGTTGGTGAGTGTTTCTTAGCCTCCAGCGTCCTGACCATGATGGAATCGAGACAGAAGGAGGTAAGTAAGGCTTTAAGTACTTAGTTATCTAGGATGTCTAACACCCCCCCACAATTCATACTATCTAAGAAGTGTGAATTGTAACT